>Ga0206998_1122_pt1 | contig 20197 bp, 19 predicted proteins | sample Alteio_BWMinCont_FD_153309 | JGI IMG/M metagenome (GOLD analysis project Ga0206998, IMG submission 153309) | Enriched cells from forest soil in Barre Woods Harvard Forest LTER site, Petersham, Massachusetts, United States -... | ecosystem: Environmental > Terrestrial > Soil > Temperate forest >... | reverse complement strand
TCCTCAATCGGCGTCAGGACCTGCGCATCGACCATTGCTTTGTTCCAGTTGTTCGGAGGCGCACCGTAGAACGCGTAAGCCTTTGTCGGGTCGATCTTGGCTACCAGCGCAGCTCGCATGTGCTCATGGATGAAGCCTAACGTGTGACCAGCCTCATGCCTCACTACCCTGCGGTACTCCGAATCCAGAGTAGACAGCGTGAACGAATCGAGGTTCATCGTAGCTTTATCTGCGGCAATCGTTGTAATGTCTGTGCCGATGAAGGACCAATGGCCACCGGTGGGGGGCGCATCGTGAACGGTGGTTATTCTGACCTGTCCTCCGCTCGCCACCTTCGTGAAAACAACATTCGCACGCGGAGCCCACGCATTCATGTGCTGGAGGATTTTATCCTGAAGAGCCGAATCACTAACGTCCAGAAAGCTTACCGTGAGTGCTACTTTCCCGCTCTTCCAGTACTTCGTGGTCATTGCGGCGATATGCTCTCGAGTCGGTTTGAACGACGGCATGATTCGCGCCAGCAGCTCGACCTGAGGTCGATTCGCCGGGTTAATCGCAATGGCCCTGTCAGCAGCGTCCGGCCACTGTTCCACCGGAAGGTATCTCGGAGTACATACGATGAGTTCTGCCATATCTTCCCCTTTCAAGTCACCTGCGGATCGTCAATGAATCTATGCGGCTTTGAAGCCGGCACTTCTGGATTTCAGTCCCTCGGCAGTGTGGATGGAGCCGAACATCATGGTCGTGCTCCGACATCTCCAGGGACCGCTGCTATGTTTTCGACGGGCCGGGTGCGTCGGTCAAGCCGGCCTGTTGGTGCCGGCTACCCATCCTTGTCTTTGTCTTTCGCGATGGCGACAACGGCAACCAGTCCCGCAGTCGCTACCATTCCCATGAGGGCCGCGAGTCCGACAACTCCGACGATGGCTACAGTGTTGCTTCCCGGTTGCGCTGCTGCCGGAGCGGGAGACGGCTGCGCAACGGGAGCCGGCGCGGGTGTTGGGTAGGGTGGTAACGGGGGGAAGAAGGCAACGCTGCCCGTACTGGGTGTGGGTGTCGGCGTTGGGGTCGGAGTGGGAGTGGGTGTCGGCGTAGGTGTAGGTGTGGGTGTAGGTGTCGGAGTCGGGGTTGGAGTAGGCGTTGGTGTGGGTGTCGGAGTCGGTGTGGGTGTCGGAGTCGGTGTGGGTGTCGGAGTCGGTGTGGGTGTCGGAGTTGGTGTGGGAGTTGTAGGAACGTAAGGTTTGATCTTGTTCGTGATTACGCTGCGGCAGACGGCGCAGAATTTCTGGTTGCCGTCGGTGCTGCGCATGCGGCAGTCGTATTCCGGACGGTAGATGCCGCAGTGGAAGTAGCGTGCTCACTTGGTGCAGTCGGCGTTGGTGGTTGTGGGTATGTGCGTGCCGGCGGTGACTAGCGATTGCCACTTGAGAGTGGTGATGTTGGCGGTTACGTTCTGCTCGGTGGGCTCGGAGCCGGAGTAGGTGTTGTGGCCGGTCTCGTTGCTGTTGCATCCGGCGTAGGTGGAGTACTCATCGGCGAGTCCGAAGGCGGTGTGCCCCATCTCGTGCATACCGACTTGCGTAGCAGCTCCCGCGGCTTTGGAGAAGACGGCTACCTGCCCTCCCGAGCCCCCGTATTGTGTGGCGTTGACGATGACGAAGGTCATTCCCGGCTCGCGGCCAAGCTGGGCTCGGGCCACGGACAGCGCAGTGGCGGAGTTCACAGTCAGCAGACGGCGGATGGCTCCTCCGCCGCAGTAGGTGGCGTCGAAGTAGGTGCGAACCGTGGTCCCGGCGCCGTGGGTGCCGTCTCCGCAGGTGGTGGGATCGTCAGCGCCGCTGTCGGTTGAGGCTACGCTGACGGCGTGCACGTTGATGCCGCTCCAGAGAGTGTCAAAGGGCGCGGTGGTGGAGAAGGTGTTGGCGAATGATTGCGCGTCGGTGAGGAAGGTTGGGAGTTGGGAGTCCTGATAGCCCTCGGCGAGGATGACGATGTTCCAGCGCAGGGCGTCATCACCGTGATCGACGATCTTCTGAATGCCTTTGACGGTTCCGTCTGACGTGCTCATGGACGTGTGGCCTCCAGCGTCGAAGTTGCCATTTCGCGTGCGGCGTTGGTACCGATGCGGGGAGTAGCGGGACGGGTCTGCTCCATCACACGGCTGCCGATCGGCTCAACCGGCGGCTCGTCGGTTCCATAGAACGAGATGGCCGTGGCCTGCGGCAGTGCGGGCACGATGACGCTGAAGGTGCCGCGGCGTTGCCTGACCGCTGCGTGAGTATGAACGCCCCCCTTCTCGTGGACCTCGACGTACTGGGGCATGGGATTGTGGAGGATGACACGGTAGAGCACATTCCCGGCGGCGTCGCGGAGCTCAACCCAGTAGCCGGTCTGTCCCTGGTAGCCCTCGGTCGGGTCGGAGCCAGGGGCGACCATGGTCAACTTTTCCTTCCGCTCAAGATGGACTTCACCGCCCTGGTAGGCGAAGGTGAGACGCCAGGCGGCGGGTCTCGTGAGGGTACTCGGCATGGGTATCTCCTTATTCAAAGCGTCAGAGCAACGGAAGTCTGAGAGCGATTGAGAGATCTCCGGAGCGGGCGGAGACCGCAATGACTGCGTTATCGGAACTTTGAGGCCCGGCAGGTCGCCGAGCCGGCCGGAGTTCTGAAAATCACGTCCGGCATCATTCACAGAGTCAGCGACCACTTATAGACGATTCAGCGCCGGTTGCCAATTGAAATTTCAAAGACTTGTGGCGGGATGCAAACGACCGGCCATCGACGTGGGGTCAGTGAACGTGGGGAATGTCGTCGTTCATGGAAAAGACATCTTTGAAGTCGGTTTCGTAGGGAAAGACGTGGATCATCCAGCTGAAGATCACAGGAAAAAAGGTGCCGCCCTCGGCCTTGCAGGCCTCGGCTGTATGGATAGAACCGAACATGCCGAATTTGGGATTTTCGCCATGATATTCATCGACCTTGTTGGCCGGGGCGGCACAAAAATTGGTGTGCTCGTGCCAGCGCGCGATGCTGAGCGGAATGCGCTGGTTGAGTTCGTCCAGATTGGCGCTGGTGCTGTCGGTGAACATGACGCCTTCGAGGCGGTAGCGCTGGGTGGCAGTGTGATAGTAGAGCAGAGAGGTCGGCTTGGTCGGGTCGAACCGGGTGTCGGCAAGATGAACGTTGGCATCCTTGGTGAAGTGGTACTGGCGCTGGTCGACCTTGGGGTTACCAATGACGTACCCATCGGCGAGGGCGTTCTTGTAGTCCTTGTACTTGTCGATGGCGGCCCTGATCTGGGCGAGCATAGCTTCTACTTTTTCTTTGTCGCCGGGCTGCTCGGGGCGCACAGGCGTGATGCACATGTGGTTGGTCATGGCGGCCATGCTCTGTCCCATGACGCTCATGCTGTTCACGCTCATGCCCATGTCGTCGCAGGTGCGATTGGGGTCGCTGTTGTTCATTCCCGGCATATTGCTCATCTTGTCCTGTGCTGCCAGGACTCGAGATGCGACCAACAGGAGGGCCCCGAAGGTGAAGATCAGGATGAGGGTGAAATAGAAACGCGCCGAGGGAAAGCCAGTCCTGCGAGGGAATGCCAGCATGGCTGGACTATATCGCCGTGGATGGAGGGGGCGACATAGCCACTTGATGATGCGCGGAGGGCAGAAACCCATGCCAGTCGAAACCGCCGGGATAGGGCCGGGCCGTGTCCTATTCTGGACGGCGAGGATCGTGAGTGGACGGTGCGCCGGGTGGTCGCGTCTATTAAGCCACAGATAAATAGAGGTTTAGCGGAGGCCGCGTTTGGGCGGTGGCGTGCGGGAAATTCCGCAGGAGCAGCCTGCTTCGAGAGGTTCAAAAGAGAGATGGTGACGACTCTGATTCAGGATGTGCGCTACGCGTTGCGGCAGTTGAGGAAGACTCCGGGGTTTACGGCGACGGCCGTGCTGACGCTGGCGCTGGGGATCGGAGCGAATGCGGCCATCTTCACGCTGGTCAACGCGGTGCTGATGAGGAACCTGCCGGTCGCCGATCCGAAGATGCTGGTACGGATCGGCGATCACAACGACTGCTGCGTGGGTGGAGGAATACAGCACGATCGCGACGACGAAGGCGATTACACTTACTTCCCGACTGCGACATGGCAGTTGCTGAGAAAAAACGCTCCGGAGTTCGAAGAGCTGGCGGCGATGCAGGCGGGCTTCGAATACCGGCCGGTCACGGTGCGCCGCGATCGCGACCAGACCGGTGCGCGGTCGGCGATGGGCGAGTTTGTTTCGGGGAATTACTTCCGGACTTTTGGACTGAAGGCGCATGGCGGGCGTCTGCTGACCGATGCCGATGATGTGGAGGGCGCGCCGATCGCGGCGGTGATGAGCTACGCAACCTGGCAGCGTGACTATGCGGGCGATCCGTCGGTGGTGGGCAGTACCCTCTGGATGAACACGAAGCCGGTGACGATTGCGGGCATTGCTCCGGCCGGGTTTTATGGCGACAGAATGAGCAGCGCACCTCCGGATTTCTACATGCCGATTGAGTCGATGCCGGTATTGGCGAATGCTCCCTATGTGCACAGCCCAAATGAGCGGTGGCTTTACATGGTGGGGCGGGTAAAGCCAGGCACGGATCTGCCGGCGCTTCAGCAGAAGCTGAGCGGGCTGGTGCGGCAGGGGTTCGGTCAGACCGGGCCCTTTTCCGCAGGAGCCGGAAAGGAGCAGCTACCGAAGGTGCATGTGGTGCTGACGCCGGGCGGTGGCGGAATTCAGCATATGCAGGAGCAATATGCCTCAAACCTGAAGATGCTGATGACCATCTCCGGGCTGGTGCTGCTGATTGCGTGCGCCAACATTGCGAATCTGTTGCTGGCCCGCGGCATGTCGCGTAAGGCAGAGATGTCAGTGCGGACAGCGCTGGGCGCGGGGCGCGCGAGAATCGTTCGCCAGCTGCTCACCGAGAGCCTGGTGCTTGCGGCCCTGAGCGGCATTGCCGGGCTCATCGTTGCCTATGCGGGCACGCGCATGCTCCTCGCGCTTGCCTTCCCCTCGTCTCACGGCGTTCCCATTCAGGCGAGTCCGTCGCCCGCTGTGCTGGCGTTCGCGTGCGGATTGTCGCTGCTGACCGGAGTATTGTTCGGCGTGGCTCCGGCATGGATTGCGGCGCAGGCCGACCCCGCCGATGCTCTGCGGAGTGGCGCGAGGACGACAGCGAGCGGCGCATCGCTGCTGCAGCGTGGACTGGTGGTGTTGCAGGCTGCTCTGTCGCTGGTATTGCTGGTGGGGGCGGGACTCTTCACCCAGAGCCTGAACAAGCTGGAGCACATGAATTTCCACCTGGAAGCGAAGAACCGCTATATCGCGCACATCAATCCGCAGGCGGCTGGATATTCGCAGACACAACTTGAAGCGTTGTATCGGCTGATGGAAGACAGGTTCCATGCGATTCCCGGAGTCGTGAAGGTGGGCATCAGCTCGTATACGCCCATGGAGGACGACAACTGGGGCGATGGCGTTCAAATACTGGGCCAGCCGTATAAGAATGAGATTGCCTCGGTGGTAAGGGTGAACGGCGACTATTTCGATTCAGTGGGAACGCGTGTCGTATCGGGCCGCGGGATCACCGAAAAAGATACTTCGACGGCTCCGTCGGTGGCGGTGGTGAACCAGGCATTTGTAAAGAAACTCTTTAATCCGGGCGAGAACCCGGTCGGGCAGCGCTTTGGTGCGCCGGGTCCGACGTCGCCGGGAGACCTTGAGATTGTCGGCGTGGTCGAGGATACGACGTACCAGAGCCCGAAATGGAAGGAACACACGATGTACTTTCTGCCGCTGATGCAGCGGGCGCCGAGCGACAAGGATCCGATCGAGAAGGACGAGTCGTTGTACGCCGGCGCAATTGTGTTGCAGACAGACCACCCCATGAACAACATGGAATCACTCGTGCGGCAGACTCTGGCGGCCATCAACCCTAATCTCACCGTCGTGAACTTTCAGACGTTCGACGAGCAGATTGCCGGCAATTTCGTCGAGGAGCGCATGATCGCCCGTCTCACCATGCTGTTTGGCGGACTGGCGCTGCTACTGGCGACGATCGGGCTCTACGGCGTAACGGCGTATTCCGTCGCGCGGCGCACGAGCGAGATCGGGATTCGCATGGCACTGGGCGCAGAACGCGGCGGAGTGATTGCGATGGTGATGCGCGGGGCGCTGATCCAGACAGGGCTCGGGCTGGCGATCGGGATCCCGGCAGCGCTGGTGTGTGTGCGCTTCGTCAAGGCGCAACTCTACGAGATCAAAGGCGTGGACGCCAGGGTGCTGGCGGTGTCGATCATTACGCTCGCTGTGGCGGCGTCTCTGGCAGGGCTGATCCCGGCGCGGCGTGCGGCTTCGACTGATCCGGCGAAGGCGCTGCGGACGGAATGATACGGCTGCGGCGCGCTCTCAGGTGATCGTGTAGAGAGGCCCGAATTCCGGCACTCCCGCTGTGCGTCCGGCAATCCAACGCAGAACGTACACCTGCTCAGGTTCTGTAAGGGAGTGAGTCAGGCCATTTGGGACTACCTCCAGGATCGTGTGGGCTCCGAGGTCGCGGTAATAGTCGATGTCAGGTTCAACCATCACGCAGTTGACACCGTTAATGACTGTCTTGTCGTTTTCATGGAACGTCAGCTGAACGTTGGCTTCCCCAAACTGAATCTGTTTCCAGCTTGAGGTAGCTCCGGGATGGAAGATTCCGGGCGCGTTCTCGACGGCGAACAGGCCTTTGGCTGCCGCCACTTTGACCTGATCGATCAGAGCAACATCGCACCACGCAAAAAAGCGATCCTGGGCGGGAGCGTAAGGGGCGTCCCAGCGGAGTTGTTTGATGTAATCGAGTGGAGTGCACTGGGCAAGGGCGATCTGGCTCATTGCCTCGCAAAGGTTTAGAAGGCAGGCAAGAGATTTTTCGGTGTTTTCGAGCAGGTCATCATATCTTTGCTCTCCCGTGCCATTGTCCACACCTGCTCCGATAAAGGGATATCTGGAGCTTGCGACGGGCCACCGGGCATTGGCAAAGCTGAATCCCGGATCGTTGGGTATAAGCATAATGTCCTGCGTGGTGAGATACCGGTTCGACAATTTAACCGGGACGAAGCCGGCCTGCTGATAGCCGTCGGCCGAAACGACGACCGTATAGTTGTCAAAAAGGTTGTCATAAAAAGGAAGGTCATTGAACGTGATGTCGTTGGTGGAATAATTCTGCCAGATTCGTTGGGTCTGATTGCCGTCAACGGTTCTTACGAGGAATTGAGCTGGGGCTGAAAAAGGCTGACGGCTGCCATCGAAAATTCGAAGGCGAAGACTACTAACATCCGGCATGGCTTACCTCAGTTTCTGATCGAGACAAATTATCACTGATCAGAAAACTCTGCCGTCAAGAATTCTCTAGTTTTAACAATAAATACAAGCATAGCCTCGATCACTGACTGTAGTTCGCAACAACCCTCGTAACTTTGAAGTTCGTATCGAGTTCCATGAACTCGCCGGTCTTCGTGCCTTTTTGATTCTTGTAATAAAGAATGACGCTCGAAAGTCCCCACATCACGTCCAGCAGTTCAAAGGCGAGGTTTGGGTAGGCTTCCAGGCCACTCTCGAAATAGCTGCGCAACGCGCTTTCACCAGCGACCACTCCAGACTCATTGTTTAGGAGCCTCGCGGCAACTGGCGACGTCAGAACGACCTGCGGCGCGTAGTGAGACATGATGGCATCGAGATCGTGAGAGTTCCATGCGCGCACCCAATCGTCCGCAAATTGTCTGACACTGGTTTCAGCGAGCATATTCTCTTCCGCTTTTACGCCCATGTTACGTCGTGACGTGGCGTTCAGCCCGCTTTTCAAGGCGGAGATGGAGAACGTGATTCTGCGGCAGGGCCGAGGTCAGCAGCAAGATCGTTCCTGCGAAAAGCAATGTGTCGAAGACGTAGTTGACGCCTTCGATAAGCTCCATGCCGCCGGTGGCCGTGAGCAGAATCGGCAAATAGAGAACGAGAGTCAGGTAGACCATCCACAGGCCGAGCCATGCCGTGGCGGTGCGCGCGTACCTGTCTATAAGGATGGCGATTCCGGCGGCGAGCAGGAAGAGAGCTGTGATGGTGGCGAGGACGTGCGGCCAGGGCATCCACGCGGGGGTTAGCTTCCCGAGCGGGACACCGGGGGCGTTCTGCGGGTGCAGGATGTGCATGACGGCGAAGAAGAGGAAGGCAGCGGCGTTGACTAGGCGTCCGATGATGATGAGCGGCTTCGACCGCGGGGCGAGTGATCCGGCGAAGGCGAGGAAGCCTCCGGCAAAGGCGGTGTCGCGCAGGACGACAGCCCAGGAAATGCGGTCGTGGCTGGCCACGACGCGCGGGATGTGAAGAGTAAGCACGAAAATGAAGAGCATGATGGCGAGCAGCGTGGAGGAGAGCCTGGTATAGCGGTTCCAGGCGAGGCTGAGAGCTCCGGCGAACAGGGCGGCCCCTACGAAGACGATCCAGAAAGGATGAAAGGGGATCCAGGAGGGTACGCCGGGCGAAAAGGCCCTTACGTTGAGGAAATGCTCGGTTCCGAAGGTGGCGAGCGCCGAAGCGGCGAAGACCCGGCCGAGGACAATGACCTTGTCGAGACCGGCAGCAGCGGCGAATTCTTTGCGCACGGAGATGAAGCCCATGATCAGGAAGACGACTCCGGCCAGCCACAGCCAGAAGATGTAGTGTGTAAACAAAGTTGCCTCTTTCTCGCGGACACACATCCGCCGATGCCGGCTCGCGACCGGAATCGTCCGATCTTACTTTTGGGATTGCGTGATTGCCATAGCCACTCGGAACGGGATTTTGGGTGCCACGCTGTACACTTTGGGACGCAGTGATTTCGAAGTCATGAGGAGAAGAATGTCAGGATCTGTTGAGCCGAAATCGTTTGGGACGGATGCCATGTCCACGGTCTCGCGGTATGTTTTGATCACGTTGTTGCTGAGCGCGCTGACTTGTGCCGCCCAGCAAACGGCTGCGCCGGCCCGGCCTGTGCAGCAGTCATCGGCCCCGACGGCGCTCGTGCCCGCGCCGGCGAAGAGTCCGCAGGTGGACGCCGAGGGGAACGCGACCTTCACGCTGGCCATGCCGAATGCGCAAAAGGTGGAGCTGCATCTGGAGAACGTGCGAGAGCCTTTCGCGATGACCAGGGGCGCGGATGGCGCGTGGACGGTGACGGTTCCGAAGCTGGCTCCCGAGTATTACAGCTTTGCGTATGACGTGGACGGGACGAGCGTAATCGACCCGCATAATACGACGCTGAAGACAAGCTTCTTCAGCACGCAGAATGTGTTTCTGGTTCCGGGACAGCCGCCGATGCCGTGGGAGGAGGCGGGTGTTCCTCACGGCGAGGTGCATCACCACTTTTACCGCTCGAAGATCGTTGACTATAACAGCGAGTATTACGTGTATACGCCCCCGGGATTCGATGCGAAGAGCGGGAAGAAGTATCCGGTGCTTTATCTGCTGCACGGGTACAGCGACGACCCGAGCGCGTGGACGTGGATGGGCAAGGCGAATGTGATTCTCGACAACCTGATCGCGCAGGGCAAGGCGAAGCCGATGATCGTGGTGATGCCGCTCGGCTACGGCACGATGGACATGATCACCCGTGGATGGGCGGTGTGGCGCGATCCGGAGACGACGGCGCGCAACTTCAAGGACTTCGGGCGGGTGCTGTACGAGGAAGTGATGCCGCGTGTGAAGGCGGAGTATCCGTTGTCAGATAAGAGGGAAGACCACGCGATCGCCGGGCTCTCGATGGGCGGCGCGGAGACGCTGCTGGTAGGCCTGAACCATACCGACGACTTCGCCTATATCGGTGCGTTCAGCGCGGGCGGGATCGGCGAGACTAACTTTGCGCCGCTATTTCCGGCGATCACCCCGCAGACCGGCGCGCAGATCCAGTCGAAGCTTAAGCTGTTGTGGATCTCGTGTGGTGAGCAGGACGGGCTTTTCCCGGCGAACCAGAAGCTGATCGCGTGGCTGAAGGAGCAGGGCGTGCAGCCGAGGGCGGTTGCGACTCCAGGGATGATGCATGTATGGATGGTGTGGCGGGACAATCTGAGCAATCTGGCTCCGCTGCTGTTTAAGTAATCCACTTTTGTATAAGTAACTATGACGGTTACATGGGTAGTGCTGGCGGGGCTGCCCGGCACGGGCAAGAGCACGCTGGCGCGTGCCGTGTCGGCGCGGCTGGGCGGCACGGTTCTGGACAAGGACCGGGTGCGGGAGGCGCTGTTTCCCGGCGTGATGACGGATTACACGCGGGAGCAGGACGATCTCTGTGTGCGGGCGATGCTGGAGGCGGCGGCGTATCTGACTTCGCGTCGCAAAGTCCTCTACATCTTCATCGATGGCAGGACGTTTTCAAAGCGCGATCAGATCGACGAGGTGGTGCAGGCAGCAGAGCGTGCTGGTGCCCGCTGGCGGATTCTGCATGTGACCTGTTCGGACGCTGCGGCCGAGGCGCGCTTGAGCCGTCCTGACCGCGAGAATCCCGCTAAGAATCGCGATGTTGCGCTATACCGCCGGGTGAAGGAAGGCTTCGAGCCGATCGCGTATCCAAAGCTGGATGTGGACACGACGGAGGGCGTGGATGTTGTGGTGGAGGCGGTGTGCGGGTGGCTCGAAGGCGGAACCTAGCGGCGGTAATTCACCTCAATATTGACCTCGACCGGAACGGGCCGGTTCTGGTAGATGCCCGGCGCAAATCTCCACTGGGTGACAGCAACGATGGCGTTCCGGTTGAGACCTGGATCGACCGGGCGACGGACGCGGATGTGCGTCGGGTAGCCAGATTTGTCGATGATCATCGTTAAGACAACGATGCCCCAGATCTTTTCATCTCGCGCCTTCGCGAAATCCGGATTAACAGAGGAAATGATCCTCGGGGGCTGGACGCCTGGCGCCCGGGCTTTCATAACACCGACCATGCCGGCATCGGCGACGGTACTCGATGACGGTGGATCGGCTGGCACTGCCGGAGGCAATGGCACGAGCGACGGCAAGCTGTCCATGGCGGATTGCTGTTCTTGTGAGGTCTTGCCGGCGAGTGCATCCATGAGCCTCGTGGCAAGGATTTTGTTCACGAGCGGCTGGAGGGCTGCAGGGTGTATGGGATCGGTGGAGATCTGGATATGCACTTTTTCCGGGAGTTGCAGGAACTCGAATCCAGAGACCGCGGTCGCATCGCGGGGGATGAAAGTGCCTCTATGGCCAGTGAGCTCCAGGGCCGTGCCGGTGATACGAACCTTCTCGATTTTGATCAGGCTGAGTGAGAAAGGTCCGGGAGTGGCGGTTCCGGTAACATTGCCTTGCGAATCGAAGGTGAGGTCGTTTTCGATGTACATCGGGCGCAGGTAGACAACCTTCCCTTCGAGGTCGGCGGTGAGAGCGTTCGTCGACCCGGTTTGGGCCGCAGACAGCAGCGGGAGGCAGAGAAGCAGGCAGGCAAGGGTACGTTGAACGGAAACGATCGCTTGCTAAGGTGCCACATTCAACGTGTATTGTGCGAGAAGATTTCGCTGGCTAAGGCGGTCAGCAAATTGAAATGAACCGCAGTGCGGTGAGGTTCATCTCATAGGACGTAATTCTCAATTCCCCATTCCACAACGGGAGCGATAACGATGGCTAGTGCGAAGACGGGCAGGTATGTCCAGGTGGTGAAGGCGGGTGGTCCGCTGGAGGTGGTGACCCGCGAGGTTCCGGAGCCGGCGGCGGGACAGGTGCGCGTGCGGGTGCAGGCGTGCGGCGTGTGTCACAGCGACACGATTACGATGTACGGGCTGTTTCCGGGGATTAATTATCCGCGGGTGCCGGGACACGAGGTGGTTGGAACTGTGGACGCGGTCGGTGAGGGCGTGACCCAGTGGAAAACCGGCCAGCGCGTGGGGATCGGCTGGTATGGCGGCCATTGCGGCAAGTGCGAGCCCTGCCGGCGCGGCGACCATATCTGCTGCGTGATCGCGCAGGTTCCGGGCATCAGCTATGACGGCGGGTATGCGGACTACGTAGTGGCTCCGGCGATGGCGCTGGCGGCTGTGCCGGATGCGTTGTCAGGTGTCGAAGCGGGTCCGTTGCTTTGTGCCGGCATCACGACGTTCAATGCGATCCGCAACAGCGGGGCGCAGCCTCCGGATGTGGTGGCGATCCTGGGCATCGGCGGCCTGGGGCACCTGGGCGTGCAATATGCGTCGAAGATGGGTTATACCACTGTCGCCATCGCGCGCGGAGCGGACAAGGCGCAGTTCGCGCATGATCTTGGCGCACATTACTACATCGATAATGCCGCGCAGGACGTGTCGGCGGAACTGCAGAAGCTTGGCGGGGCACGGGCAATTATTGCCACAGTAACCGATGCCGATGCCATGTCAGCCTCGATTGGCGGCCTGGGGCATCAGGGCAAGCTGGTGATTCTGGGTGTGCCGGGCGATCCACTAAAGGTTCCGGCTATTCCGCTGATCCTGCAGAAGCGTGCGGTGGCAGGATGGCCGAGCGGAACGTCGATCGATTCGGAAGACACGCTGAAGTTCAGCTCGCTCTTCGGAGTGAAGGCGCTGATCGAGAAGTATCCACTGGAGAAGGCTCCCGAAGCGTTCGAGCGGATGATGAGCGGGAAGGCGCGGTTCCGCGTCGTTCTAGAGACGGGAGCCTGACGCCAGCGTTCCGCGCCGGGCAGTTACAGGAAGCGAGCCGTTTGGATTCGGCTCGCTTTCCTTTTATGCTGCGAAGCATGGACACACCGGCAATTTCGACGTGCGGGTTGACGCGGCGGTTTGGCGATTTCACGGCGGTCGATGACGTGACGTTCAGCGTGGCACCGGGGCAGTTCTTCGGATTTCTCGGCCCGAACGGGGCAGGGAAGTCGACGACCATCAAGATGCTCACCGGCCTGCTGGAGCCGACGTCGGGCGAGATCGAGATTCTCGGCCAGAAGTTCATAGCGAGTGCATTGGACCTGAAGCGGCAGATGGGCGTTGTTCCCGAAGGGATGGCGCTGCTGGGGCGGCTCACCGGGTCGGAGTATCTACGCTTTGTGGGGCGAATGTACGGGCTCGATCGCGATACGACCAACCGGCGGACGGAAGAGCTGCTGGACTTCATGCAGCTGGCGAATGAGCCGAAGAAGCTGGTCACGGATTTTTCCCACGGCATGCAGAAGAAACTGGCGCTGGCGGCGGCGGTGATCCATGGGCCCAAGGTGCTGTTTCTCGACGAGCCATTCGAGGGTGTGGACGCGATTGCGGCGGGCACGCTGAAGACGATGCTTCAGGGCATGATCCATCGCGGCGCGACGATCTTTCTTACGTCGCATGTACTGGAGATTGTCGAACGACTTTGCAGCCACGTGGCGATCATCCACAAGGGCCGGCTGGTGGCGAATGGGTCGCTCGAAGAATTGCGCGCGGGCGTTGAGACGACGCTGGCCGGAGCGGGAATGCCTGAATCGGGCAAGAAGCTGACCCTGGAGGAGATCTTTCTGAACGTGGTGGGTGCGGACACGGGCGAGCCTGCGCAGGAGCTGTCGTGGCTCTCTTAATGTCGCCGCTGGCGCGGACGCAATACGCGGCGCTGACGCGCATGCGCCTGCAGATGCTGGTGAATTCGCTGCGCTCGAAGCGGGCCAGTTTCGACCTGGCGGCGCGCATCATCCGCATCACCTTTTTTCTGGTGGTGGGCTTGGTCATCGGCACCGGGCTGGGCGTTTCGGCATTTCAGATAACGAAAGACAACGAGTTGCGCCTGCTCCCGCTGCTGTTCTGGCCGGTGATGATGCTGTGGCAGCTTGCTCCGGTGGTGCTGGCTTCGTTTCAGGAGCCGGTGGATCTGACGCTGCTGCTCCGCTTTCCGGTGAGCTTCGGCTCGTACGTGCTGGACTATCTGGTCTTCGGCCTGTTCGATGCATCGTCGATCCTCGGAGGGTTTTGCCTGGTCGGGATCTGTACGGGCATGGTGTGGGCGCGGCCGGAGTTGGCGGGATGGGCAGCAGTGATGGCGATTCTCTTTGCCGCATTCAACGTGCTGCTGACGCGGATGGTCTTTGCGTGGCTCGATCGCTGGCTGGCGCAGAGGAAGACGCGGGAAGTGCTGGGCATGGTCTTCCTGTTCCTGATACTGGGAGCGCAAGCGCTGAATCCGGCGCTGTATGCGAAGCACGGACAACCATCGCGGCAGACGCTAACGACGATGCTGCACGCTGCCCACGAGGCGAACCGCGTGCAGAGGGTGTCGCCTCCGGGACTGGCGGCACTGGTTATCGGCGAGGCGCAGCATGGTCGCGGGACGTTGGCTGTCGCATCGCTGGGCGGCCTTGCGCTGTATGCGCTGGCTGCGGGATCGCTGCTGTGCGTGCGTCTGCGGGCGCAGTATCGCGGGGAGAGTCTGGGCGAAGCGCCGCAGCGGGCGGCCAAGACGGAAGCCGCCGGGCGGCCGGGTTTCGACCTGTCGGGTCCAATGGGAGCGGTGGTCGAAAAGGAGCTGCGCTATCTGGCGCGCAGCGGTGTGATGCTCTACAGCCTGGTGGCTCCGCTGGTGATGCTGTTCATACTGGGACGAAGCGGAAACGGAACGGGGCCAGGCTTTGGAGCGCGATACGCACTGCCGATCGGTATCGCGTATGGCTTTCTCGGGCTGACGCGGCTTGTCTATAACAGCCTGGGTGGTGAAGGCGCAGGGATTCAGTTGTACTTCATGTCGCCGACGCCGATGCGGACGGTGATGCTGGCTAAGAACGTTGTCCACCTCGTGCTGTTTGCGGTGGAGCTGGCGATTGTCTGCACAATTGTGCTCTTCCGATTCGGGCTGCCTGACGCGCAGATGCTGGCCACGACCGGGTGCTGGCTGCTGTTCGCGCTGCCGGTGCAACTGGCGGCGGGGAATGCGCTCTCCATCACGATGGGATATCGCATGACCCTTACGCGCATGAGCCGCGAGCAGGGTGCGACGGGGAACGGGCTTCTCAGCCTGTTAATCCAGTTGCTGGTCTTCGCCATCGGAGCCGGGGTGTATTTTGTGCTGGTTCACTTCGGCGAGGCACAACTGGCGGCGCCTCTGTTTCTGGTGCTGGCTGTGGGCGGCGCTACGGCGTGGGTGAGGGGATTGAAGAATGCGGACGCTATGGCGGCTCGCCGCCGCGAAGCTTTGATCGAGAGCCTGGCGCGGGCGTAGTCAGCGTCCGCTTTGGCGGCGACGATGGTTGGCCGGACGCGGTAACCAAAGTCGCAGTACCAAAGCGTCAGATTACCGCGACAAAAGAGGCAGAGCCAGTTCGGCAATCAAATGACAGAATGTTATTGACTTACACCGAGGCGGGACGGAACGGAGTTCCCCCGAGGAGCGGCGATGGGCGCCGGGAGCAGCTTTCCGGCGAGGTGATTTCACTCATGCGCACCGAATGGAGATACTTGATGGCTCTTCGTAGTGTTACTTCTCTTCTGCTTGGTTTCTCCCTGGCTGCGGCTGGCTCTGCCGCGGCTCAGGCACCCCAGGATGCAGCTGCCACTCCGGCCGCAACGCCGGCGGCGACAGAGCCTGCTGTACAGGCTGCACAGCCCGCATCGGCGACCTCACAGCCAGCGACTCAACCGGCCACAACGGCCGCACCGGCAACCACCGGACCGGTTTTCGTGGTTCCGGCGGGCACCAAAATTCCTCTTACTCTGCGCAGCGCGCTGAGCACCAGGACAGCCAGGCCGGGCGACGCGGTTTACCTGGTCAGCAGCTTTCCCGTAGTGGTTGGATCGCGGGTAGTGATTCCCGCCGGCGTTTTTGTTCAGGGCTACGTCGATGGCCTGCAGCGTGCGGGCCAGGTTAAGGGACGGGCTCAGCTGATGATGCACTTCGTCTCGATGGCCTTTCCGAATGGCGTGGTGATTGCGCTGCCTGGTGCGGTGGACAAGGTTCCGGGTGCGACGGGCGCGGACGTAAAAGACAAGGAAGGCCTGATTGAGGCGCAGGGCACCAAGGCTGCTGATGCGAAGACGGTTGGTACAACCGCACTGACAGGCGCCGGGGTTGGCGGACTGGTTGGATGGTCCACCGGTACTCCGGGTATGGCCACGGGCATCGGCGCGGGCGTGGGTGCTGCCGCGGGCATGATTGCGGTCATGATGAAGCATGGCCAGGATATTGTTTTTCCTGAGGGCACGACGGTTGTGATGGTCATGCAGCGTCCGCTGCAGGTGCAGGAACAGCAGCTCGCCGGGATGGGCAACCTGACCGGATATGACGGGCCGGAGATGACGCCGGTCAATGCCGCGCAGTTGCCGCTGCCCAAGCCCAAGCCTCCGATCCAGACAAATTAACCTGCCAAGGTCCTCGTTGCTTTCTGGGATGAGCGGTGAGTTTCCCGCTCCTCCCGGATGTGGTTCTTCATGCCCGCTTCGGCGGGCATTTTTCTTTTGGTAAGAATTTGTTGACACTCTGTTAACCGATCCCTATGCTGGCCGCTTGCAGGGCGAAGCTTAACGGTGGACGGGATGTTCGGATCATTCATTCTCGACGTGGCTATCGGCATGGTGTTCATCTACCTGCTTCTGAGCCTGGTAGCGTCGGGCGTCAACGAAATTCTGGCGAGCATTGTTCAGTCGCGCGCAGCAAACCTCGAGCGTGGACTGCGCAGCCTGTTTTCGGGCGACTCGATCTCAGCCGGCGCACTCTCGCTGGTGGACGACATCTATAACCATGGGCTGATAAGGGGCCTCTATCCAGACCCTGTGAAGGATCTGGGCGATAACAGCCCGCTGGGCTGGGTGAGCAAGTTGCGCCTATGGCTGCAGAAGCTCGTGGGCATGGCTTCCACCAAAACGATCGTCGGCGTCAACAATCCGCTTCTCCTCCCGTCCTATATCCCCGCTCGAACCTTTGCGCTGGCGATGATCGACATTCTGAACAAGGACAAGTTCAACGGCAAGACAGCGATTCAGAATATCGAGGATTTTCTCTCCAGCCATCGTCAGCAATTTGCGAAGAACAAGGCGGTTGAGGCTCTGCTCACGCTGGCGATCGACGCGAAGTACGACGCGAAAAAGGAAGAGGAAAAGCTTCAGAGGTTCCAGGCCAATCTCGAGAACTGGTACAACGACGCGATGGATCGCGTGTCCGGCTGGTACAAGCGATACACGCAGCGCGTTCTGCTGATTGTGGGCCTGGTGCTGGCGATTGCCTTCAATGTGAACTCGATAAGCATTGCCCATCTGCTGTGGGTTGACCGAGATATTCGCGACGGCATGGTGAGCGCAGCGACGGATTATCTGAAAGACCACCCGAATCCACCGACGGCGAACGGCCAACCGGCAGAACCGACAACCGAGAAAGCGCTTGTCGAGCGCATGGAGTCGTCGGTGAATGCGGTGAATGAGGTCACTACCAAATATCTGCTGCCGGTGGGCTGGCGGCACTCTCGATCCGATTATGCGAAGTGGTGGAGTGAAAACCCATCCCGCATGGCGCTCGAGGCTCTCGTGGTGTTAGCCGGATGGTTGATAACGGCCGGGGCATTGTCGCTCGGCGCGTCATTCTGGTTCGACATGCTGAACAAGATCATGGTGGTGCGGAACACGGTGAAGCCGCAGGAGAAGAGCCAGACGGATCCATCGAAAGACAACTGACCTGAGACAACTGAATCGGCCTGCAGGGGTATAACTACCAGTATGAAAAAGATTGCTTTCGCAGTGATCGCCCTTCTGTGTTGTTCTGTGTTCCTGTCGGAGCGTGCGTTGGCCCAGGACTGGGCCAAGCAGCGGCTGGAAAAATCTCCGCGGCACCAGGAGTGGGTCGACATTAAGTATGGCAACCGCACAGTGCATGCGTTTGTCGTCTATCCCGAGGTGAAGTCGAAGGCGCCGGCAGTGCTGGTGATCCATGAGATCTTCGGGCTGACGGATTGGGCGCGCGAAGTGACGGATGAAGTTGCTGCGGCGGGCTACGTGGCGATCGCGCCGGACCTGCTGTCGGGATTTGGCCCCAAAGGCGGCGGGTCGAGCCAATACTCCGGCGACGATGACCGGGTGAAGGCCGTGTCGGCTCTGAATCCTGACGTGATCACATCCGATCTGAATGCGACCGCGGACTACGTCAAGAAGCTTCCCGCGGTGAATGGCAAGCTCGCGGTGACGGGATTCTGCTGGGGCGGTGGTCAATCATTCCGGTTTGCGACGAACCGGCATGATCTGAGCGCGGCATTTGTGTTTTACGGACCTCCTCCGAAGGACGTGAGCGCGATTACGGCTCCTGTTTACGGCTTCTACGGGGGCAACGACTCGCGCATTGACGCGACGATTCCGGACGCAGTGGAAGCGATGAAGAAGGCGGGAAAGAAGTACGATCCGGTGACCTATGAAGGAGCGGGTCATGGTTTCATGCGGGCGGGAGAAGATCCCACGCGCACCACTGACAACGACGCGAATATCAAGGCTCGCGACCAAGCGTGGGTGCGCTGGAAGGCGCTGCTGAAAGGGCTGTAACGGCCCTCACTATGCATTCGGATTAGTGCTTGTTCAGTAGGTCTCCTTAAGTACATCCTCTTGTGACTTGCTAATTGCTCGGGCAATGCTAAAGTCTGCTTGTTGCTGATGCGAGTTTAGGTCTTGTGGTCTAACCCACTACCGAAACGGACTAGGCACAAGAAGTACTGCTGTGCAGTTTGTAAGGAGGAGTTATGCCTGCTCCGGTGGGTCAGGCGATCGTCCCCGGGCGCCCGCAACAACTTTCAATTCATGCCATGGTTCTCTGCTGCGTATGCTTTCTTGCAACATTTTTTGGGGCATCCGCGGTGACTCTTTCATTATCAATGGTTCTTCAGGCCCATGCAGGTTCAACCGCGTTCTGGCTGGTGACGATCATGCTGCTCATCATCTGGTTCGTGACACTAATCAACATGCATCGAATCGCGTTGGCGGCGATTCTTGTTGAGAAGTGACTCTTCGGCCGGCCTGAGCTTCCTCAAGTCCGCGATGGTGTGAGACGGGTCAAAGTCACCCGATCACTAGAGGGACATCGATGGGCGAGGTAGCTCGGCCGGCTCGAGAGGGTTACTCGGCCGCGCCGGACTAGTTCTTCTGCCGGCAGCGCGCAATCCTCTTCAGATCCATGTCAGCAGCTTCCCGACAATCTTGTAGATAGAGTTCTTCTTTGCGAAGTTGAGCGTGTTGCCGAACGTGTATCCAGGAGCAAGGCGGGGCCGTCAAACCACCACCACCGCTGCCCCGTTAATCTTCTCCGTGTAGACGGCATTCAGCGCGGCGTTCACCTCGTCGAGGGGAAACAGCGTGGTTTGCGGTTTAATCCCTATCTCCAGCGCCAGCTTGATGAAGTCCCTGGCGTCCTCTCGCGTCATATTGGCCACGCTGCGTAGTTGCCGCTCGCCCCATAGCAGGCTGTCGTAGTCGAACTGCGGCATCCGGTCCAGATGAATCGCGTTGATCGCCACCACCCCACCCTTGCGCAGCGAAGCCAGCGCTGCCACCACCACATCTCCCGCGGGCGCAAATGTTACCGCGCAATCCAGCGGCACCGGAGGCCGGTCCAGCGCGTCTCCCACCCACGTCGCGCCCCGCTCCCGCGCCAGCTGCCGATGCGACTCCCCCCGGCTCGCCACATACACGTCGCAGTCCCAGGCCTTCAGCACATCGATCGTCAGATGAGCCGACGCGCCAAACCCGAACAGCCCCACCCGGTCTCCGCGTTCCACTCCCGCCACCCGCAGGCTGCGAAATCCGATAATCCCCGCGCACATCAGCGGGGCCAGTTCCTCCGCCTTCGGCTCCCCAGGCAGGGGAATGCAAAAATCCGCCCGCGCCACCGCGTACTCCGCATATCCGCCATTCACCGTGTAGCCGGTGAACACCGGATGATCGCACAGATTCTCCCGCCCCTTTCGGCACAGCAGGCACGTCCCGTCCACCCCGCCCAGCCACGACACGCCAACCCGCTGCCCGATCGCCAGCCCTGCCGTATCGCCCTCGCCAAGCTTCTCCACGCGCCCCACAATCTGGTGCCCCGGAGTCACCTCATCGCGCAGCGGCTTCAGCTCGCCCATCGTGATGTGCAGATCCGTCCGGCACACGCCGCACGCCTCCACTCGCAACAAGACCTCGCCCGGTCCCGGCTCGGGTACCGGCCGCTCTTCCACCGTCAACGGGTTCTCGT
>Ga0206998_1121_pt1 | contig 20273 bp, 17 predicted proteins | sample Alteio_BWMinCont_FD_153309 | JGI IMG/M metagenome (GOLD analysis project Ga0206998, IMG submission 153309) | Enriched cells from forest soil in Barre Woods Harvard Forest LTER site, Petersham, Massachusetts, United States -... | ecosystem: Environmental > Terrestrial > Soil > Temperate forest >... | reverse complement strand
ATGTTGATTTCTTATCTTAAAAGGATCATGCATGGTGCCATGAAGATGAATAAGTATTTTATTAGTTGAGGTTCAGGTGTGGAAAAGCCCCCTTTGAAGGGGGCAGAGCGCCTTATGCGATAACGGTGTGATTTAATGGTCGTCATCGTATTGCGTTTGTATCTCGTGAGAGCATCCCAGGGGGCGGTGCAAATGAGTGTGGCTTGCTCCAATCATGGAATAGCCAAGGGTTATGCCAAGGTCTCCATCCGGATACTTCAACACCACAAGCATCGCAGACACATCTATCGCGCTTAATCATCATAGGATGGAACACAAAGCCTGCTTGTTCAATATGATAACGCAGATCCGGTGAATGAGGCCATTGCACACCATTAGCTTGTGACTCGCTGAACTTTTTATATGCCGGCGGGTTCATAGTAACGAGTGTATATACGTGTTGTTCAGTGTCCTTTAAGAAAGTAGCAGCATCATTCATCCATTTTTGATCCCTCAGTAATACGCCCAGAATACGCTCTAACGTTTTGCCATCACTTTCTTTGCTCTTCTTTTCAATTTCACAGACCCATTTAGCCCGTATCATAGCATTGCGTAGGATGCCTTGGGCTTTGTCGGAAAGCTCGTTTACCTTACCTTTGACTGCCTGTGTTTTTGTATTAGAATCTATCTTTCCCACATCGCCAGTGCCAGTGCTGCGTACCGCCCGACCCGCACTGTGTTCTGTAGCGCGTGCTTTCCTACTATAAATGTCTTGATCTGTCATAAACTCTTCGACATACCTCCAGCCGCCTAATTGACCTGAAGCAGACAGAACTTTCGTTAAGCGGGTAGCCACTTCTTTCAACGGATTACCATTCTGGGTTGCCACCAACTTTGCTTTCTGTTCCAGGACGCAGAAGAGAGAAAGTAATTCACGATCCCCAGGAGACATTGAGTTAGTAGGTGTATCACAGGTCTCTACTGTTTCTCCTAAGTCAACAGTTGGTTCATACATCCTAAGTTCGACATAATCCGGCAGACTATTTGTGTTTAAATCATCCACGGTATATTCTATGGCCTGTTTCTTAGGAAGACGAGGTTGCCCTCCTTCAGAGGAAGAGGTTGCTCCGCTTACACTTGCTCCGTTACCTTCATGAGCAGCGATTGTAGTGGTAGGGGCTGCCGTTGCTCCGCTTGCACCCGCTCCAGCACCTGCTCCACTACTTTCAGCAATAGTTTTTGCCCCTATATAACCCGAAATAGCTCCCGCACCAGCACCGGCTCCAGCACCCGCTCCGCTACTTTCTCGAGCAGAAGCAGCTCCAGTACCCGCTCCGCCATCACGAGCAGCGGCGGTGGTTACTACACGATGAGAAGAGTCTCCTACACGATGGGTCCTTACACGATGAGAAGAAGTCCCTACTACATGACGAGCATTAGTGGCACTACTATGATCCCCCTTTTGCTCCTTTTGCTCTTGAAGCTTCGCCTGATGGTTCTCTTCTAATTCCTTTGCATTTGGATCGGGTTCGACCCTATCCAAGCAATTGACTTGAACTCGTATTCCACGAGCAGGAGAGGGTTTTTGATGCTTAACGGTAAAGAGGGAAGCCGTGAAGCCCCACCCTTGTGCAATATATTGATCCACTAGGGCACCATCTGGGAAAGTAAGGTGAAGGTGGTAAAGATGTCCTTTCTCTACTCTTAGATAAGAACGATGATTCGGTGGCTTTCTGACCCAAACTAAAGCATCGGGATTAGGTTCCGCTCTATCTGCATGAAAAGCAATAACACGAGGCGTTAATATCCTTGGAAATTGGCAATGTCGCATTATCACAGCATAGCGGTATTTATCGAAAGGTTTATTAACAAACCATAAAAGAGCACGACTTTCTTTTGGACTAGGCTCTTCATTTTGTTTTTTAACAACAGGTATCCCCCTTCCTGGGGCATGCTCTTCCTGTTTCTTAACAGCAGGTCTCTCATCACTATAGACATTCATTGTGAATTGCCATGGGTCTACTTGAGCATCAGGCTGTTGCGCATTAGGTAATGCTGAAGGACGGGGAGCAAAAGTAACACATAACCAACAAGGGTGGGTTTCGGCTTTTAGATCTTGGTTAGACCAATCGACTAACATAGTGACTGAGACTACCTTTGGACGCATAATATTATGGGACACTTCTTTTTTCTCCTGTTTAACTTAATTTATAATTTAATAAAAATGATTATTATCGTCCCATACAAACTTACCCTTGTCAATTGATGTGCTCTTAACACCAACGAGATTTAAGGTTGACACTTTTAGGTAAAAAAGGGTAACATCCCCCGCTGATGGTGGATAATTACATTAGGTTACTGCCACAAGTAAGTTAAATTTCCTAATTTTATGGGTTTAGAACGAAGAGGGTAGAATCAATGGCTGTTCAAAAAAGTCGCAGAACACGTTCAACACGAGGCATGCGTCGCTCACATGATAAGTTAGCCAATGCAACGTTATCAGTAGATCAAGAGTCTGGTGAGGTGCATCGAAGGCACCATATTTCTCCCAATGGCTATTACCGGGGTCGTCAGGTGATCGCACCTGTCGAGACGGAAAAAGAAGAAGAGTAACGGCCTTTGTCCGAGGTGTGCATCGCGCTGGATGCAATGGGGGGGGATTTCGGGCCCTCTGTCGTTGTTCCGACGGCGTTAGAGGTATTATTAAGTCATCCTAATCTTTGCTTAATTCTGGTGGGTCAACAAGATTTAGTGACAACACAACTTCGCCTTATCAATAAGGGCAGTGTCAATTCGCGCCTTAGAATTCATCATGCTTCAGAAATAGTCCAAATGGATGAAGCGCCTGCCGTTGCTTTACGTCATAAAAAAGATTCCTCGATGCGTGTTGCTATTAATATGGTGAAAAATGGGGAAGCGGATGCGTGTGTCAGTGCAGGAAATACCGGGGCATTGATGGCGATTGCGCGTTTTGTATTGAAAACCTTACCAGGTATTGATAGGCCTGCTATTGTTTATTCTTTACCTAGTATGACAGGTCATGTGCATGTATTAGATTTGGGTGCTAATGTGGATTGCCAGGCCGAAGATTTAGTTCAGTTTGCCGTGATGGGGTCAGTACTGGCAACGGCTGTGGATAGTAACCCAGAACCTAAGGTAGGGTTATTAAATGTAGGGTCCGAAGTCATTAAAGGAAGTGAACAGGTTAAACGTGCAGCCCTATTATTAATGAATAAAAAATTAGGGATCAATTACATTGGTTTTGTTGAGGGAGATGATATCTACAAAGGAACAGCCGATGTCGTTGTGTGCGATGGGTTTGTTGGTAATGTTGCGTTAAAAGCCAGTGAAGGCTTAGCAAAAATGATCCTTGCCTTTGCGAAACAAGAATTTACGCGTCATTGGTATGGAAAATGTGCGGCTTTTATTGCTGCACCGATTTTACGAAGTTTAAATAAGCGGTTAGATCCTCGTTGTCATAATGGGGCGAGTCTTTTAGGATTAAAAGGCATTGTGATTAAAAGTCATGGCAATGCAGATGTAAAAGCATTTAAGACAGCGATCTTGGTTGCGATGCTCGAAGCAGAAAAAAAAGTGCCTCAAAAAATTCAAAGCTTAGTGGCAGCGCAATTGGGGAGTGTAGAGACCGCATGATTTACTCACACATTAAAGGCACTGGCGGCTATCTCCCGAAGCGAATTGTTCCCAATACTGAACTTGAAACAAAAATAGAGACAACCCATGAATGGATAGTGGAGCGGACGGGCATAAAACAACGTCATATTGCCAATCCAGAAGAAACAACGGTTTTTATGGGAGTAGAAGCGGCTAAAAAGGCATTAGAGAGTGCGGGCATAAAGCCGCAAGAAATCGATATGGTGATTGTGGCGACTTGTACGCCCGATATTATATTTCCTTCCACTGCTTGTCTTATTCAACAAGCTTTGGATATTCCCCCGTGTATTGCGTTTGATGTTCAAGCCGTTTGTAGTGGCTTTATTTATGCATTGAGTGTGGCGGATCAATTTGTTCGAACAGGTGCGGCAAAACGTCCTTTAGTCATTGGTAGTGAAGTGATGTCACGCATTATCGATTGGAAGGATAGAAGAACGTGTATATTATTTGGGGATGGGGCGGGTGCCTTAGTATTAGAAGCCAATTCCTCTCCCGGTATTTTATCTTCTGCGATTAGTGCAGACGGCCGTTATAAAGATATTCTCTACCTCAATAGTTCACCTGGCTCTTATATGCAAATGCAGGGGAATGCGCTTTTTCGTTTGGCGGTTAATATGTTGGATCAAATAGCAAATAAAGTTTTATCAGAGCATCATCTCTCTGTGTCCGATATTGATTGGTTAGTACCTCATCAAGCGAATATTCGCATTATTCAGGCGATGGCGGAAAAGTTGGGGCTTCCCATGGAAAAAGTCGTCTTAACGTTGGGAGAACAGGGTAATACCTCGGCTGCCTCGATTCCTTTAGCACTGGATGTTGCGATTCGAGAAGGCAAAATTCAACGTGGCCAACGATTATTATTTGAAGCCATTGGGGGCGGATTGACTTGGGGCACGGCGTTGGTAAATTATTAGTGAAATTTGGACTTTTGTATGAATCATCTCCATAAAATGGCGTTTGTTTTTCCAGGTCAGGGTTCACAATCCCTTGGGATGCTTTCAGAGTCATCTAATTTACATAAAATTATTATCGACACCTTTGCTGAAGCCTCTGATGCTCTTGGCTACGATCTCTGGAAATTAGTTCAGACAGGGCCTGTGGAAAAGTTAAACCAAACTGAGTATACTCAACCCGCGCTTTTAACAGCGGGGTTTGCCTTATGGCGACTTTTTAAAACAGAAAATCAACAAAGACCGGTCTTGTTTGCAGGACATAGTTTAGGGGAATATACTGCGTTGGTTTGTGCAAATGCGTTGACATTGAGAGAGGGGGTTACCCTCGTACGGGAACGAGGTCGTTTGATGCAGAATGCAGTGCCTGAAGGGACAGGAGCCATGGCAGCCATACTAGGGTTAGAGGATGAGGTGGTTCGTGAAATTTGTTTTGCGGTCAGTGAAGGGGAAGTGGTTTCACCTGCTAATTACAATTCAATTGGGCAAGTCGTCATTGCAGGACATGAAAAGGCGGTTTTACGTGCGGTTGAGCGGGCAAAAGCCTTAGGGGCACGAGCAATTCGTCTTGCTGTCAGTGTTCCTTCTCATTGTGCGTTAATGAACTCCGCGGCAATACAATTTAGAGAAGTTTTAGAGGCGGTCGAGCTTAACCTTCCAACCATTCCCATTATCCATAATGTCGACGTGAGTGAGCATAGAGACCTGGTTTCCTTACGCCAAGCTTTAATTAAGCAGTTATATCAACCTGTACGTTGGGTAGAAACGATCCAACTCATGGCAGCACGAGGAATAACCTCAATTTTTGAATGTGGGCCGGGCAAAGTATTATCGGGATTAAATAAGCGTATTGTACCCACAATACAGTGTGAATCGGTTTCTTATATCCAAAATGGAGAGAGGATATGTCCTTAAGTCAAAAGGTTGCTTTAATAACGGGTGCAAGTCGAGGCATTGGCAAGGCCATTGCCTTAAAATTAGGGCGTGAAGGTGCCAATGTCGTTGGAACAGCGACTTCTGAAATAGGCGTGATACAGATTAATCAATATTTGAAAGAAGCAGGCATAAAAGGACGAGGCATTGTTGTTAATGTTGCGAATGCAGACAGTGTACGGGACTTAACGGCGCTGTTAACCGATGAAGTGGGCATGCCTAATATCTTAATCAATAATGCCGGGATTACAGCCGATAATCTTTTTTTGAGAATGAGTTTTGAAGAATGGTCAAAGGTAATTGATACCAATTTAACGGGGACATATCGTTTAATTCATGCTTGTATTCGGCCTATGATTAAAGCGCGTTTTGGACGCATTGTGAATATTACCTCTGTTGTGGGTGTGACAGGGAATGCAGGGCAAGCGAATTATGCCGCATCAAAAGCAGGGATTATTGGTTTAACAAAATCGATTGCAAAAGAATTAGGATCGCGAGGGATTACCGTTAATGCGGTTGCTCCCGGATTCATTGATACGGATATGACGCAAGCCTTATCAAAAGAACAGCAAGCTAAAGTTTTGGAGCAAGTGCCAATGGCACGCGTAGGCACAGTTGAAGAAGTTGCACATGCGGTCGCTTTTTTAGTATCGAAAGAAGCAGGGTATATCACCGGTGAGACATTACATGTCAACGGTGGTATGTATATGGGGTAAATTGAAACAATTAGGAGCTCTATTAAATGAGTAAAGTTGAAAATCGTGTAACAAAAATAATTGCAGAGCAATTAGGCGTTGAAGAAAATAAAGTGGTCCCTGCAGCGAGTTTTACAGAAGATTTGGGTGCAGACTCTTTAGATACCGTAGAACTCGTGATGGCACTGGAAGAAGAATTTGAAACAGAAATTCCGGATGAAGATGCTCAGAAAATTCTAACGGTACAGGATGCGATTGATTATGTCATGGCAAAGGCGGTAGAAAATCAAAGCTAATTGCCTAGGGTTTGAGGAGTAAAGACGTGTCTAAACGACGAGTAGTAATAACGGGGTTAGGAATCATTTCTCCATTAGGCAATCAACTGGAAGAGGTTTGGCAAAATATTTTAGCCGGCCGCAGTGGTGTTAGCCTAATTCGTGAGTTTGACACCTCAGGGTTTACTACTCGATTTGGGGGACTTGTTTCTAATTTTGATGTTTCTCAATACCTATCGGCAAAAGAATCCCGCAAATACGATTTATTCGTCCAATACGGTATTGCAGCAGGGAGCCAAGCAGTACAGGATGCAGGGTTGAATACCTTTAGTCAATTAAACTTAGATCGCGTAGGGGTTTCAATGGGATCTGGAATCGGCGGTATTGGAACGATAGAAGCAAACCATCTAACGTTAATCCAGTCGGGTCCCAAAAGGATTTCTCCTTTCTTTATTCCCGCTTCGATTATTAATATGGTTTCTGGCGTACTGTCCATTCAATTTGGATTTAAAGGCCCTAACCTCGCGTTGGTTACAGCGTGTACCACAGGTTGCCATAGTATTGGTCTTGCTGCGCGTGCCATTTCTTACGGAGATGCGGATGTGATGGTGGCGGGTGGGACAGAGCGAGCTATCACACCCTTAGGATTAGGGGGATTCGCAGCATTAAGAGCGCTCTCGACTCGTAATGATGCCCCCGAGCGTGCCAGTCGTCCTTGGGATAGAGACAGAGATGGTTTCGTATTGGGAGACGGGGCAGGTGCCTTAGTATTAGAAGAATATGAACACGCTAAAAAGCGAGGTGCCCGTATTTATGCAGAATTAGTGGGTTTTGGCATGAGCAGTGATGCCTTTCATATTACCCGACCTGCAGAAGGGGGGGTGGGTGCCGCTAAAGCAATGCTAAATGCGTTGCAAGATGCAAAAATGACAGGAGAAGATATTCAATATATTAATGCGCATGGAACTTCAACACCCGCTGGGGATGTAGAAGAAATATTGGCGGTAAAACTGAGTTTTGGGGAAGCCGCTAAGAAAGTAGCCGTCAGTTCTACCAAATCAATGACAGGTCATTTATTAGGCGCAGCAGGGGCTGTTGAGGCTTTATTTTGTATTTTAGCCTTGCGAGATCAAGTCGCTCCTCCTACTATTAATCTTGAAAATCCGGATGAAGGATGTGATCTAAATTTGGTTCCGAATACGGCAAGAGAGATGCCAATTAAAACCGCTATGTCGAATTCTTTTGGTTTTGGTGGTACCAATGGAACCTTAATTTTTAGGAAGGTTTAACCCGCTAACATCCCCTCGGTGCTGCTATAAGCTACTTAGTTACCCCCAAAATTCTTCCGTAAGCAGCACCGGCCCCCTTCGAAGGGGGCAGCCCCCTTCGAAGGAGGTGTTGGGAGGAGAAGAAGTTTAGGAGCTTTAAGTGTGAAAAAACTAGCACAATTTTTATTACTCGTATTTTTATTAGCGCTTACGATTACTGTCTTCTTTGGGATTTCTCTTTATCGTTTTACAAACAGTCCTTTACCGATGCCGAATTCAGAACCAGAGCTTGTTTTTGTTATTCCTAAAGGGGTTTCTACTCCTAAAATCGCCCATTTATTGTATGGCCGAGGGATTGTAAAACATCCTGCTTGGTTTTTATGGATTGTGAAATATAAAAAAGCATGGGGTAAACTAAAAGCGGGCGAATATATGATTAAACAAGGCACAACGCCCTTACAATTAATAGATCAATTCGTAGAAGCAAGGGTGATTCAATATGCCTTAACAATAGTGGAAGGTTGGAATTTTGAACAATTAATGGCGACACTGAATGCACATCCTAAATTAGATCATACCCTTATGAATTTAAGTTTTCATCAAATTATGGAAAAATTAGGTCATCCCAATGAACACCCGGAAGGACGTTTTTTACCTGAAACTTATTTTTTCCCCGCCGAAACCACCGATGTGGCTTTTTTAAAACGAGCTTATCATTTATTAGAAAAAAAACTGGCGACACTTTGGGCAACCCGTTCTTCTACGGTTTCTTTAAAGTCTCCCTATGAAGCCTTAATATTAGCGTCCATTATTGAAAAAGAATCGAGTGTCAAAGAAGAATATGCAGAAATTTCTGGTGTTTATAGTCGTCGCCTTGTGAAAAATATGCCTCTCCAAGCTGATCCTTGTGTCATTTATGGTCTTGGAAATGAATACAAAGGACAATTAACAAGTGCGCTGTTAAAAAAACCCACACCCTATAATACTTATCAAAATACAGGCTTACCCCCGACTCCCATCGCGATGCCGGGTATAAAAGCCTTAGAGGGCGCTGTGAATCCAAAACCTGGGGATACCCTGTATTTTGTCGCCAAAAAGGATGGAAAGGGTCATATTTTTTCAAAAACGTTAGTTGAGCATAATAGTGCAGTACAGGAGTATAGAAAGGGGAAGGGTCAGGGTGAGGGGGTAACCCCCTCCCCGACCCTCCCCGCAGGGGAGGGCGTTTAATATGTTTATCACTTTTGAGGGGATTGAAGGGGTGGGTAAAACCACTCAATTAAAATCGGCAGCGGAGCGTTTAACCCTTGCTGGTATTCCTAATCTAGTCACCCGGGAACCGGGTGGCACAGAAATGGGAGAAGAAATACGAGATATTCTACTTGCGCATCGTAATGAACCTGTTATTCCGATGACAGAATTATTATTAATGTTTGCAGCGCGCGTGCAACATGTGGCAACTGTAATTCAGCCCGCCTTAACAAAAGGCTACTGGGTATTATGCGATCGATTTGTCGATGCTTCTTATGCCTATCAAGGGGGAGGGCGTGGCATATCTATGAAAGATATTGGCATTTTAGAACAATTAACGTTAGGAGATTTTCGATCTGATCATGTTTTTTTGTTTGACGCGCCTGTAATGGTAGGATTAAACCGCGTGAAGGGGCGGGGGATTGCGCATGATCGCTTTGAGCAAGAGAAAACGGAATTTTTTGAGCGAATCAGAAATGCCTATTTAATGAGGGCAAAAAAAGAGGTAAATCGTTATAGTCTTATTGATGCAACAAAATCGATGACAGAGATCCAAAATTCCGTTTCTAACATTATTCAACATTTAATCGAGCAGTATGAACACCAAAAATTGGCCTGATAAGGGTGCCTTGATGTTAATCGGTCGTGGTTTAGAAACAAAAGCCATCCAATATGCCAAAGAAATGTTACATCGTCATGAATTATTTGATGCTAATAATCATCCAGATTATTATTTTCTTAAACCTGAAAAAATCGATGGTAATATAAAAATTGATGAAGTGCGCGATCTCATTACTTGGAACATGGGAAAGCCTCAAATCTCAAAGAAAAAAGTAGCCGTTATTTCACCTTTACAGGCAATGAATTTACAAGCATTCAATGCACTACTGAAAACATTAGAAGAGCTTCCTCAAACTACTTTATTCATTTTAGTAACAGATAAACCTTCCTCGATTCCTGCGACAATTCGCAGCCGATGCCATAAGATAGTGTTTCGTGAAAACAATCCGTCGGTGGCTCAACCTGAGCTTAAAACTCAAATTCTTGAGGATTTGGAAAAACTTAAGAAAAACCAAGAAAATCCAGTGAGTTTGGCGGAACGATGGGTTAAGCTTGATGTTAAATTACTTTTATCGTGGTGGGCTATTATTTTAAGTGAGCAAATAAAAGCATCCTTAAAAGGAAGAAGAAGTGATGCGCAAAAGCGCTTCGCGCTTTTAGACGCGATTTTTGATGCTAAACGATATTTAGATTCAAAAACGACACCCAATAGTCAATTGTTATTTGAATCTTTATTGATTCAATCTTTGGACCCCCATCTCAACCCTCCCCCGTGGGGAGGGATATCACAGGGGGAGAGGGAGAAACCCTCCCCGCAGGGGAGGGGGTTTAATGTTAATTGATTCCCACTGCCATTTAAATTTGATCGATTACGTAGCATTAGAATCAAGTCTTTCGCAAGTTATACAAAATGCAACGGAAAATGGGGTGCAGCATATGCTGTGTGTGGGGACCGATCTGGTTGATATCCCGAATATTTTAAAAATCACAGAAGAATATAGTCAGGTATCAGCTTCCATTGGTCTTCATCCTAACGAAAAAGCCGAAAGTGAACCGACAGTTCAAGCGCTGGTTGAGTTTGCTAATCATCCTCATGTAGTTGCTATTGGCGAAACAGGCTTAGATTATTATCGCTCAGAAGGTGATTTATCATGGCAACAAAACCGGTTTCGCAATCATATCCATGCTGCAAAATTGTCTAAAAAACCTTTAATTATTCACACGCGCCTTGCAAAAGAAGATACCTTAAGCATTTTGCGAGAGGAAAACGCAAGCGTGATTGGCGGGGTATTTCATTGTTTTACAGAAGATTGGGCAACAGCAGTCGCCGCTCTCGATCTCGGTTTTTATATTTCCTTTTCAGGCATTGTCACTTTTAAAAATGCCGTAGAATTACAAGAAGTCGCAAAAAAAGTTCCACTCGATCGCATGCTCGTAGAAACCGATTCACCTTATTTAGCCCCCATGCCTTTTCGAGGGAAAATTAATCAACCCGCCTATGTAAAACATGTGGCCGAATTTTTATCGAAATTACGAGAAATTCCGTTTGAGGAATTGGCTCATCAAACGACTCAAAATTTTTATCGATTATTTGGAAAACATACTATACTGTGAACGGCCACAATTTATATTTTTTAGCTAAAAAACTTACATCAATAGGTATTTAGATCGTATAATTTTGTGTTTCATTATTGTAAATTTTGAGGTATATTACCTGATATATGGAATTAAGTACTAAGAAAATTGATATCCTTTTACAATATGCTTTAGCTGTCGCAGCTGAAGAGGATAATTTTAGTGATAGGTATCTTGGACCTATACACCTAGTCAAGTATGTTTATCTAGCGGATTTAGCTTACGCAGAAGGCAAGGAAGGTATTAGCTATACAGGTACTGCATGGAAGTTTCATAGTTTTGGTCCATGGTCGTTTGAAGTATATAAGAGAATTGAACCAGCATTGAATTTTATAAGTGCAGAGAAGAAAATTTTTGATTCTAAGTATCATGAAGATGATGCTGTTCGTTGGATTTTAAAAAACTCCCCTCATTTAATTGAGGAACTCGAAAAAAAAATTGAACTTATTCCAAGACAGAGTATTAAGAAATATGTACATAAGTTCACTTCACATACTGAATTATTACTTTCCTATGTTTATTTGACGAAACCTATGCTGACAGCAGCACCAGGTGAGCATTTGTCCTTCCAAAAATTAGAAATTTATCAAGAATATAAGACTAAAAGTGAAATTAATAGCATTAGTAAAAAAAAATCAAAGAGAATTCAGGAAATGAAAGATAGATTACAGGAAAAATTAAAAACCAAATTAATAGAGAAGCAGTCACATGTTACTTATGAAGGATTCTCTTCGCCTCGTTACGATGAGGTGTTTTTCCAGGGACAAGAGTGGTTGGACTCTGACGAGAAATTCCGTTTGAGAATTGGCTCATCAAACGACTCAAAATTTTTATCGATTGTTTTTACCCACGCTTCTTTGAAAAAGGGAGTTTAATTTTCTTTTTGAACTAAAAAATTGGGTAACCTCAGTGGGGTCTCCTCCAATTCGATTTTGAAACCGTAAAATACAGTCTTGTGCTTGTTTGGTACGCACACGATTAGGAAATTCATCGGGTAACAATCTAAATACTCTAGGTAAAGATCTAGCATGGAAATAGGGCATTAGGGCTCTTTCTTCATACCGTTTTTTGTCACTTTCTAGAGTAAATCTAACCAGTATTTTTAGAAAATTTTGTAAGAATTTATTTTTTTCGATTGCTCTATTTCGTCTGAGATAAGCTGTATATAAAGGTAGATTTATCGCAGTAGTACTAATATCGGCATAAGTATAACATAAACTATGGTTACGTTCAAATAATTTTTTTATATCCTCAGTGATCACTCTACGAGTTATAACGTTGTCAAGATTGAGGTTGTAAAGTCCAAGTGACGTTAATGTAGGGTTTAACTTAAGGGCTTCTATTAACATTAGCCATTTTTCTTCTGTTGATTTTTCGAATGCTACTTTTAAGCTTGTTAATGATCTATTGTAAGCAATCATTCTAGCGAGCGCGAGCTTGACATCTTCTGTATTCTCATCAGGCTCTGGTTCTGACAGGGAAGCCGCAGATAAAGCAGTATTGTTTTCCATAACACTTAATAAAGCGAGATAGGAGGCGCTACTCAATTTAGTATGAAATAAGAATAGATCTTGTATTTTATTTAGGTTTAATAGGACAACTAACAGCCTCATATTGGCATCGTTAATTATCATAAATTCAAAATAAAGACTTAATAGGGGGCCTCTTCCAGGGAGTGCATGCAATAAAATAGGAGCAAATAGGTTTCCCAAAGTTCTTCCTATGGGTAATTGACTTAAATTGAGATATTGTACACCGGGTCTAGAGGCCAGTTCTCCGAGTGAACGGGTTAATTCCGCTTCCACTTCGAATGGAACTTCATCAATTTCGGTGAAATAACATGTTTGATCACTTAAATTTAGTGAGGTTAGTGCTCTGTTCGTCATCAAAGATTTTACAATAGCGGTAAGGGGTTTTACTTCGATGTCATTTCTGGCAATATTAATTGTTGTTAAAGTATAGTTTCTAGAGAAAGCCTCCACCAAGTAATAAACGTTTGAAATGTTGATCCCGCCTCTTTCTAAATTTAGATGCAGCAAGGTGCTGTTCCTAATAAGCGCCGCCGCAAGCGGTAAATAGCCATCTTGGACTATAAAGGCAGGTTCTTGTACTAATTCATCGGCATCCTCATCAGGGGGGAGGTGACAAATAGAAAGTTGAGTTAAACTTTTATTTGTGATAAGACCTAATGATAAAGCTGCAAGCGTTGCATCACTGATTGATTCACTTGATTGATAAAAGCCAAAACGTCTAAGTCGATTATTATTGTCTAAGAGTTGCTTAAGATGCGATTCCAAGTTTTGATGGGCTAAATAACGGGGGTCAACTTCCATAAAAAAAGTAAGATCATCAATGGTGGAGTGATGTGCAAAAAAGTGACAGGCTCCTACAAAACACAACCTATCCACTTGTTCATTTCCACTATCCGCATCAAAGCTGCATTCATAGTAAGAGACGCCCTCAGTAGCCTCTTGTAGCGTCTTTAAATAAGATAATGCTTGTTGGAGATGTTCTTGGTTAGTCTTAGGGTTTAATCCGATTGTTAATTGATTGCTTGTTTGCATTCACATCTGCTCCACTTTCGAAGAACAGCAAGTTACAATAACGACACCCAATAGTCAATTGTTATTTGAATCTTTATTGATTCAGTATAGGGACTCTCACCCCAAACTTCATTGAGGGGCAGGACGTAACCTTCTTTTTGCACCGAGATGTGGCGTTCTAGTCTGAGTGCCTTCAATTTGATTTTGAAATCGTAAAATACAATCTTGCGCCTGTTTGGTATGCACACGATTTGGAAATTCATTGGGTAACAAGCTAAATATTATAGGTAAAGATCTAGCCTGGAAATAGGGCATTAGGGCTCTTTCTTCATACCCTTTTTTATCACCCTCTATAGTAAATCTAACCAGTGTTTTTAGAAAGTTTTTCAAAAATTTAGTTTGTTCGCTTGAAATATTTCTCGTTAGAGCATCTCTATAGACTTTGTTTTTTATCTCTGTTGTACTAATCTCACCCCGAACATGACATAAACTATGGTTATGTTCAAATAATTCTTTCATATCTGCAATGAGCATTGCTCTCCTTCTAATTTCCTGAAACTCACAGTTGTAAAGTTCTAAAGAGGTTAGTGTGGGATTGAATTTGAGCGCATCTATTAATCTTAACCATTTTTCTGTCGTTAATTTTTTGAATGCTACCCCTAAATTTGTCAGAGATCTATTGTTGGCAACCATTCTTGCTAAGAAAGGCCCAAGATGATCTGCATCTTCTTTTGACTCTGTCAGCGTCATTGAAGATAAAGCAGTATTGTTTTCAATGGCTCTTAATAAGAAAATATAAGAGGCGCTGTTCATTTTAGCATGAAGTAAAAAAACACCTTGTATTCTATTGAGGTTTAATAGGTTAATTAACAGTGTTATATTGACATCGTCAATTATCATGGATTCAAGATGAAGGTTTAATAATGAAAATCCACGGGGCGCGAGTGCACATAATAAAATAGGAAATATTAAGTTGCCTAAAACGCTTCCTAAGGGTAATTGATTTAAATTGAGATGTCTTAACCCTACTCTACAGATTAATTCTCCGAGTGATTTGGTTAATGAAGCCGCTTCCTCTATTTTATTGGAACAAAATCGTTGACCCTTTAAATTTAATGAGGTTAGGGCTGCGTTTGCCATCAAAGAGTTTACAATGGTGGTAAGGTCTGCTTCTGTCATGCCATTTCTAGCAATATTAATGGTTGTTAAAGTAGTATTATGAGCGAAAGCACATGCCAAAAAATAAGCGCTTCGCTCTTGTATTCCGCCTCTTTCTAAATTTAGATGAAGCAAGGTACTATTCGCAGTGAGCGCAAGAGCAAGTGGTAAATATTGGACTGCAAAGTTGGGTTCTTGTACTAATTCATCGTCATCCTCATCGGGGGGGGAGATGACAAATAGAAAGCTTAGTTAAACTTTTATTTGTGATAAGACCCGATGATATTGCAGTTAAAGCTTCATCACTGATTGATTCAGTTGATTGATAATAGCCAAAATGTCTCAGTCGATTATTAGTTTCTAAGAGTTGTTTAACTTGCAATTCCAAGCTTTGATGGGCTAAATAGCTGGATCCCACCTCCATGAAAAAGATGAGATCATCTATATGGGGGTGATGTGCAAAAAAGTGACAGGCCTCTACAAAAAACAACCTATCGACTTCTTCATTTCCACTATCCGCATCAAAGCTGCATTCATGGAAAGAGACGCCCTCAGTAGCCTCTTGCAGTGTTTTTAAATAAGGTACTATTTGTTGTTGGATTTGTTCTTGATTAGTCTTAGGGTCTAATTCGATTTTTAATTGGTTTATTGTTTGCATCTACATCTACTCCACTCTTAAAGACAACAAATTACAATTTTTAGTTATATAGTAATCATCATTTATTATTCAAGATTATTATTTAGCATGTTTGAATAGGGTTGTCAAACTTAATTTATACTGTATAAAATCACCCTGCATCACTGATTTAAATGACTAAATGGTTGCGCGAGTGTTTCTATTTCTGTTAAAATAATGCCTATTTAAAATAGCTATTAAATTCTAAGGGTTATTGAATATGACAACGAATACTGATGAAATGGGCAAAAAATTAAAAGCAACCCTCAACCGTTTTGCCGAACCTTTTTATAAACAGTCCGTTGTACATCGTGCCGCAGGGAATTATGCAGAAGCGGTTAAATGTTTGCAAGAAGCAGCGGAGAGAGGGCATGTAGAGGCAGCAGGGATTTTAGCGGGATATTATCTGGAAGGATTAGGGGTTCAAAAAGATATTAAACAAACCTTAGAATGGTTACGCCGTGGTTTAAAAGGAGGATCAATAGCAGCAGAATATAACTTAGGAATATGTTATGCGAATGGAGAGGGCGTTGAAATGGATTTAAATGCCGCCCGTGCTTGTTTTTTAAAAGTGGTAGGAAAATGTAATGGAGAAGCAGAACATCAATTAGGAATAACATATTTAAATGATACAACACCCAATTATGTAGAGGCTAGAACTTGGTTTCAAAGAGGGGCAGCAAAAGGGTACACTGACGCTATGCATAATCTGGGTTTGATGATCCGAAAAGGGTACGGTACTGCCGTTAATGAAAAACTTAGCTTAGTTTGGTTTCGTAAAGCGGCTGAAAGAGGTTTCTCTCTTTCAATTCAACTATTGAAAGAAATAGAAAAAAATAAAAAAGAAACAAAGGGATGCGAAAAAACTGAACAAACAACACAAGAACAATATTATCAAAATGGACTTCAAGAAACCAGGGCGGGTCATCTTAAAGAAGCTATCTGTTGGTATTGGAAAGCGGCTGATCTTTGGCATGATGAAGCCTTAAAAGTTTTAGCGGATTGTTATGAAGATGAAAGGGGAAAGAGGGGAGTCGCTAAAGACATTGCAGAAGCCTATGGATTACGTAGAAAAATAGAAGCTCTACAGCATTATAAATTAGCAGTTGATTTGGTCAATGTTCAAATCTTGCTACGAGGAGTAAGAGAATATGAAAAATCTGCGCATCTTGGCTATCCTATTGCTCAAACAGAATTAGGAATGCTCTATTTAAATTTAGAGAGAAAAATTATTCCTAAGAATATCCCAGAAGGGTTAAAGTTACTCTTTCAAGCAGCAGAACAACAGCATGTCCCAGCGATGTTTCAATTAGGTGAGGCTTTTGAGACAGGGTTAACAGGCAAGGTCAATGAAAAAGAAGCGTTTGAATGGTATCGAAGAGCAGCGCACAGAGGAGATAATGGAGCGCGAATTGCATTGGGTCTGTGTTATATGGCAGGCAAAGGAATTATTCAAAATCAAAAATGGGGGGTGGAGTGGTTTCGACTTGCTGCCAAAAATAGTGCAACCGGAAAAAATAATTTGGGTTTATGTTTCATGAAAGGATGGGGTGTTGAGAGAAATGAAGATCGTGCTTTTGATTTATTTCATCAAGCAGCACTTGAAGGCATCCCCATGGCTATGTTCAATATTGCCGTTTTCTATCTAAGAGGACCTATTGCACGTCGAAACGAAACTCAAGCCATAGAATGGTTAGAAAAAGTCATTTCAAATGGTGAGAGTGATGCCTATCTTCATGCATTAAATGAATTAGGCTCTTGTTTTCTTTATGGTCGAGGTCGACCACAAGATGAAACAAGGGCTGTTTCTTTGCTTCAGCAAGCCGCCAATCAGGAATATGCCCTTGCCATGTATAATTTGGCTGCCTGTTATTTTAATGGTGTGGGTGTGGCAAAAGATAATCGTCTAGCATTTGAATGGTGCAAAAAAGCAGCAGAAAACCAAGATGAAATGGCGGTATTAGAATTAGATTTATTAAGAAAAATAGCGGAAGATGAACAAAAGCAAGCAGCAGAAAAGACAAAATTTGAAGCTGACAAAAAAGAAGAGGAATTTAGAGAAACAGTTAAAACGTTTCAAGATCAACTTCAAACTATGGAAAAAGACGCAGAAGAACTTAGAGGAGTATTTGATACGCTTAAGCGTTCTAATCGGAAAGTTTCTTTAGATCCTATAATTAATAAAAATAAATGTCGCCATGAAAGAGTACTGAAAATTAAAAAGGAATTAGAAGATCTTCAATCGGACACTCATCGGTTAGATCAAATAAGGCAGGATTTAAGCATTTTACAAGGGGAATTTGAAGGTTTCTGTAACACACATAGAAAAAAAATTGGGCTTTCCTTTCTAGAAAAAAGGACAGCGCGCGTAGAAGCTGAACATAAGGCACAAGCAGAAAGAACCTTAGAACGCAAAAAAAGAGCAGAAGAAAGACAAAAAAGATGGGAAGCCGTGCTGAAGCAAGCAGAGCTTAGCCAAGATGCGCCACAGGTATTGGAAAGAACCGCTGATGCATCAAACAGGTGTGTTGCTCCAAATAAGCTTCAGCAAGAAGGAAAACGAGCCGTTGAACCTCAGAATATAACCCGTGCTACTACCGTAAGAACGCCAAGCCGGCAAGAACCTTCTTTTCAAACTCAGTTTACAAGACAACCTTTGATTTATAACCCTTCTCTTCCTTACACCCTGGCGGAAAGAGAACTGTTCCAAAAATTCTTTGGGGATTCCTCTCGGGATGAATTAGGGCAAAGAACTTATCTTCAAACACAATGTACCGCATTAACCAAACTTGTCGCTTTTGAGATGCCGAATGAACAAAAAGTGAGCAAAGAAGCGTTAGACCTTAATCAAGGGAAGAAATTGTTTAGAAACGCTTTACTTTTTCATACGGCTTTTTTAATGGATTGTTTGATTTATATGCCTACGGTTGAAAGTTTAGGGTTTAGACGAGGAATGGTCCGAAATCTTAGAGATTATATTTATCATGCGGATATCGATTCGCATTTTGGGTTATCCGAAGAAACCCTCTCTTCTTCTGTTTTTTTGAACACTCAAACCTCCATTCAGAAAATACTGGCTTGCTTAAATCATAATTTAAGTTTTCCAACAAGTACTCTGAATGGCGTAAAAACAATCGAAGATTGTCCTGTGCTCTCTGCCATCGCAGGAATTAAAAGGGATGCAGAAACTGGCCATTTAACCCTTCCGCGTCCAGCCCTTAATGCTTGTCAAAGACAAATTCGTTTTTCTGAACAGGAATTAAGGCATTTAAAAAATTGTGAGGATCATCCTGCAGCGTTCAATGCTCGATTTTTGAGTCTTGAGGCTTCTCTCAGAACGTTACTGATAGAAGGGGCTAGAAAATTTGCGATGGCCAGAAAAGGTGCTTTTTTAGCCTTGATACGGGATTATTATCCTGATTTTCAGGGGGAGAACGATAGTCGTTCCATTCATTCGGGGAATAGAATGCGTCATGCTGGGAAAATGGCCTTAGAAAACACGCGAGTGCCGTTTCGCTATAGTGTGGCAATGCCACAAGCAGAGGCAACCCAAGCTCCACCCATCGTCACTGCTTTTGCTGCTACACACGCGGTGGGAGCAGGTGCAGGTGCAGGTGCAGGTGCAGGTGCAGGTGCGGGAGCAGGTGCGGCTCCAACTCGAGATATTAAATTCTAAGGATTACTGATATGACAACGAATACTGATGAAATGGGCAAAAAATTAAAAGCAACCCTCAACCGTTTTGCCGAATTTTTTTATAAACAGGCCGGTGTACATCGTGCTGCAGGTAACTTAGTAGAAGCGATTGCCTGCTTGCAAAAAGCGGCAGAGGAAGGGCATGCAGAGGCAATGGCATGTTTAGGGATACACTATCAGGAAGGAGTATTAGGGGTTCAAAAAGATGATAAACAAGCCTTAGAATGGTATCGTCGTGCAGCAGCAGCAGGATCAATAACAGCAGAATATGGCTTAGGAATATATTATGCGAATGGAAATGGCGTTGAGATGAATTTAAATGCTGCCCGCGCTTGTTTTTTGAAAGCGGTAAAATACTCTGAGGGAAGGGCTGAAAATCAATTAGGATTGTCGTATTTAAATGATACAGCGCCCAATTATGCTTTGGCTAGAACTTGGTTTCAAAAAGGAGCTGCAAAAGGGTACTCTCAAGCCATGCATCATCTGGGTGTAATGAGTCGAGATGGACATGGTGGGCCTGCGAATGAAGCACTTGGCTTAGCTTGGTTTCGTAAAGCAGCTGCAAACGGGTTTGCTCTTTCAATCCAAACATTAAAAGAAACAGAAGAAAACGAAAAAAGAATAAAGTCCGGTAAAAAAACAGAAGAAGTTGAACAAACAACGCAAGAACAATATTGTCAAAATGGACTTCGAGAAGCCAGTGCGGGTCATCTTAAAGAAGCTTTTGATTGGTATCTAAAAGCGGCGGAAAGAGGAAACAATGTAGGACGCATTGCATTAGGAAATTGCTATATGCAGGGACAAGGTACACTTCAAGATCCAAAAAAAGGAGTGGAGTACTATCGACTTGCAGCAGAAAGTGGAGATAGGATAGCTTGCTACAATCTTGCGCTTGCCTATCTCCACGGGGAGGGTGTCCCCCTAAATAGAACGGAAGGCATAAGGTGGTTGGAAATATCTGTTAATAAAGGATATGTC
>Ga0206998_1108_pt2 | contig 20301 bp, 19 predicted proteins | sample Alteio_BWMinCont_FD_153309 | JGI IMG/M metagenome (GOLD analysis project Ga0206998, IMG submission 153309) | Enriched cells from forest soil in Barre Woods Harvard Forest LTER site, Petersham, Massachusetts, United States -... | ecosystem: Environmental > Terrestrial > Soil > Temperate forest >... | reverse complement strand
GCGGAGGCGCAACTGGGGGAAGTTCTCCTTCTGGCTCCTTGTTCTCGGCCTAGTCCTACCAGGCTTGTCGAATCAGAAGAGCCTGATGAATCTGCCTCGTTCGGACATGCTCAGGGAGTTGATAGGCTCAAGGCCCCTAGAGAAGGACCTACCCGAAAATGAACTAGAAATGGCGAACGCGACGAAAGCGTTCTACGCCGATATCACGACTTTCAGAAAGTCTCAAGATAAAAAACTGGCTTCGCTACAACTCGATCTCGGGCAGCTTTATACAGGCGAGTCTTTTTCCAGCAAAAGAGCTATGCAACGGGCCCTTGATACCGTTGATGCACAACTGCGCTTAGATCATGAAACCTTGGAACTGTTGGAGCGAATGCCCGAAATGGCGAGGGCACGCATCGATCAAACGAAGCTCTCGGACAGTGAAAAAGGCAAGTTCATGGCGGGGCTTATGAAGAGTTTCATCGGAAGCGAATTTCTTGCGACGCGCCGTCATGCAATGGTTGCCGAGTCGAATTGGGTAGATTCTGTCCACGATCTTTATGGGTTCGCCATCCAGCATTCTTCGCAGATCATTGTCACAAAAGACGCCATTGGCATTGCCAACGACGCCATCAGGAAATCGTTTAATGAAAAGTTCAGCGGGTCGCAGAGCTTATTAAATGAGTATCTTGCGGCGGGCAAGAAGGCTGACGATATTCGAAGCGCAAACTTGAAGAGCAGCGGCATTTCGGAAGCAGATCTTGATTCGGGCAAGTAGACCGGGTGAGTTGTGTGAATCTCAAAGAAGGAACGCGGCGACTAGCTCTGCTCTTGGGAGTGGCGGGAGCGATTTCGGGCGGAATTGTCTCGTCCGTCGAGACGGGAAGCATATTGAAAATTCGAGCGGATTTTAAGGAATTTGAGCGACTAGCAAATTCAGGGGTGGTGCAGGAGCAGAGGAAGGTCCTGCTCGCGCAAACACAGTCCTCGGGCGAAGTACCCAATTGGGCCTTTGATGGAACACCTGTGAATAGAGATGGAATTAAGACGATCTACTGGAGAGAACGGTGGAGCGTTGGCTTGATCGACACCATGGCAGGAAAGAGCCTGTCTCGGGGAATGAAACTGCCATCCGCATGGCTCTATGTCTTGTTTCTGCTTTACCCATTCCTTGGGTTCTTAGTCCCCTGGAGCGCTGTGCGTGCAATAGGTTGGGTTCTAGCCGGTTTCGTACAGCCTACAAATTAGCTCGCGCGCGACGGCTTAAGTGCGCACTAATTTCAATCCTGCCGCCAACCCCTGAATCAGAATACGAGCGAACAACCAAATGATTAGATGGAGTTCCGAGAGCGTCACATAAGAACGTCGCCCTCAAACATGAAGCTCGTTCCTATTGCAGCGCCCATTCGTAGTTCGAAATACACATAGCCCTGGTCAAAGAAGATCGTTTCGATGTGCCAAATCTCGTCGACCAGTGCCAGCAGGGGAAAGTGTAGGCGCTGACGCTCTATCTCTGCAAATATCAGATCGGGATGGAAAGTAAACTGGTCGCGCTCAAGGAACAGCACATGCCGATCAGCTTTGGTGTTGACGAGTTTCGGCAGTTTTCGCTTGAGTGCTTTTTCGATTACCTTGTCGAGATCGTTCGTAACTTGCTGTCGCCGAACCAACAGGCTTCCCGGACTACGTCTCGGAGTTCCGTATGCGTGTCGTCTAACTGTGAGCGTAACCGGGGGCCGCCCAGGTACTTCGCACGGATACGGATGGATGCCCTCGCGCAGTTGTCGCCGATTGGTCTCGATCCAGGAGCGGATCGACTCGACGATCACGTTTCGCTTTGCTGGCTTTTCACCATCAAGAATCCCAACCGGTACGTAGACCATGATTGAAGTATCAGGAACCCTGAGAGACTCGTCCGACTCGATTCTCAGAAACTCCTGCTCGAACGCCGCAAAGTCGCGTTTATCGCCGAAGAATGGTTCGATCAGCGTATGCTCAATGGACATCGTTTGGCCATCGGCCCGCGTGATCAGCGCCTCGACTGCTCCATCGACTTGCTCGTCGAGACGGTCAATTCTCGACCCCCGCCCATCCGAAGTTCTCGTAGGCCGACACGAATAGTCTGATGAAAATCTGCTCGTCCATTTGAGGCTTTGAGGGCAAAGCATCATATTCTCAAGTTCATTTCGCGGTGCAGTGTAACAAGCGACCGTGCTGTTGTCGGATGGCGGCCCAGCCTGGAAGTTAGCCGTTGAGCAACACTGCCGGACCCCGCCTCGCATGGTGTCCTAGCCCTCGGTGGTGTGGGCTAGGCGGATGAAGGCGCGGCCAGTTTCAGCGCCTCCGGAGCCAACAAGCCCCGCTGGACGGCGGCCCGCATTCTTGGGTAGCGCGAGGTGCGACGATCTCCCGACCTCCCGTCTCGAGTCATTTCACAGGATTTGAGTCCGAAGAGCGCGGATAGATTCTGCGCTGTCCTACAGCACTCGATGCGCGCGGATCTCCTGCCGGAGCTCGTCACGGAGCGCGCGGCTCTTCCGGAGTTGCTTAAAAAACTCCTCAAGCATGCTCACGACGATGGCATTTACGCTGACGCTCTCGGTCTCGGCCCACTCCCGCAGTTTGACCCTAGCTTCGTTACCGATATGAAGCAGCATCGGGTTTGCAAGCCCGAGCCCAGTCTTGCGGGTTTGAATGATCGTGACTTCGCTCGTGTCCACGTGCGCCATGGCAAACAAGACAATGCGTGACAGGTCTCCTGCCACGTGAGCTTCTTCGATGATTTTTTCCTTGAGTTCTACGGGGAGGCGCAGGGTCATACCCACGCGATCGTCAGTCCAGCGCTGGCCCTCTTTGTTTCCCTTCCGAGCCTTTGTAGCTTTTTTCTGAGCCAACTGTCATCCTCCGGCAACCCGGCCGGGGACACACTATTCCCCGGCTCGCATGGGGGTATACGGACCTTTGAACAGAATATCCTTTTCTACCCGTACGAAGAACCGATAACCAGGTCGAACCTTGATCGTGGGTTGGATGTTCAGATTCCGCCGAGTCACCTCTACTCCAAGCTGGCCAACCTGTTGCCCCACTGCCGCGCCGGCCTGCTGAGTGACGCTCTGGTTCTGGAGTACAGAAGAATTCTGACCTTGACTCAGCTCAACTCCCATTGCAAATAAAGAGGTTAACAGTGCACCGGAGAAAAGTCGAGCCCAGTGACTGTCCACCTGATCCCGGTATCCAGTTGCTCCCTGGCTGTCGTCGCCTTCAAATGCGCCCAATTGGAGCGAACTCCCGTCGGGGAAGATGATGCGATTCCAAACCGCCTGTAAGGCGTCCTGGCCGTAATTGACGTGTGAATTGTACATTCCAATAAGCGTTGACCCGGCCGGAATGAGGAGATACTGCCCCGTTACCGAGTCATAGACGTTTTCCCGGACCAGGGCGCGGATCATGCCCGGCAGATCGGAGTTCAGCTCCTGCTCCAGCACGGCGGGGATCAGCCAGCCCGATTTGACCTCGAACTTTCCCAGCGCCGCAGTGCGCGCGCGGGGGAGGTAGTCACTCTCAGTCTTCGAGTTCGCCTTGCTGGCGAAGCCCTCTTTATCGATTTGGCCATTCTGCCGATCAAACTCGCTGAGGTTCTGGTCAGATTCTCCGCGCGATCCGGAAGCTGCCTGCGGAGGGACGCCGGCAGCTTGGTCGGCTCTCGCTCTTAGAAGAGCGGCCGCGATTGACTGCATTGGGTCAGCCGTCGCCGGCGGCTGGCCAGATTCGGACTCTCGCCCAAATAAATTGGAGGCTCCTTTGATAGTCGTGCTGGATTCGATGGCCTCTTGTTCCTGTTTGTACAACTCCAGTCGCCGTTCTTCGGCAAACGAGAGGGAACCATTAGCGGCAGTGGACATGGGCGTCTGCGTGTATTGGAGTGGAGGAATCGAAGTTCGCCCGGTTCCCTGCGTTCCGTTGCCCTGGGTAGCTGCACCATCTCCCGTCTCGCCCGTAATTGAGGTTCGAGGCTCCATGGAGGACGGCAACGCATGAGTGGTTCCTGTGTTCAAGCCCAGCCGTGCCTGATCATCCATCCAGCTCTTCTCGGAAACAGTTGCTGGCCCAGCAGCCGCGCGGGGCGCATCAGATTGAACCGTTTTCTTCATCTTCCGGTTCTTCAAGCCGTGCTGCATATATCCCGCAGCGAGCACGACAAGGCCGATGACGATTAGGCCGGCCAGGGGCCGAATTCTCTTCGCTTTCGGCGACTCTGCTCCAACGACGCCGCGAACTACGCTGTCCAGATCGGCGTCGACAATGTTCCTGGCCTCTGCTTCACCGGCGGTCTCGGTTGCCCCATCGTGCTTGGGATCTGTGGTTCGCACTTTTTCTTCAGACATGACTAGCCCCTCCCACCCGGATTGGCCGAGCTTGCATAATCCTGAGCCCGAGTGATGGTGACTTTCTTCTGCTTTTTGCCTACTCCAAGCAGGAGAACGCCCTTGTCGAAGAGGCGATCCACGACATACCGATTGCCATCGACACGGAAATTGACCAACTCGGTCTTCCCGTTAACGTCGATCATTAATGTGGGAACTTCGCGGAATCGCCCGTCGTTCGGGTAGTAAATGTAGGTGTGCTGGCCATCGTCCAAGACCCGTTCCGGCCTCATATCAGGATCGCCATCCAGTTTGTAATCGAAGTAGAGATGATCCACGATATTTGAGGTCGTGGCTGTTCCACTGTCAGAAGCGGATTTTGCTTTTGCTCGTTCCGCGGCTTCGGCGGTTCGTGCGGCAGCATCTTGCTGTGCTTGAAACGCAGACCACTTCGCAGGGTCGTCAGCGGGATAGCGAAACGCAACGGCGGAAATGTAGCGCGTGGCGTCGGAGACTAGGCGCACGACGTAGGTTCGGCGATCTGTGGGCACCACCAGGTCTGTATCCAGTCCGGCTTCAATTGGCTTGATGACGAGCAGCGCCGTTTGCATTAGACCGGAGCCGGACGTCACTGGAGTCACCTCCCAGCGTCGCCCGTCCCCAATCTGCGGCGGACTTTGGATATGCTCTCCGGGCTCGAGTTCCAAAGCGCACACACGAAGCGGGGCGCACACCACTACCGGCATGCCGTCTCCGAATGTGTACAAGACCCGACCGTCCGCTCCCGGAGTAGGCAAGTTGAACCCGGACTCCCATGCATCTGCGACCGATGCAGCACTGGCAGCGGTGGCGTTCAGCTCCACATGAGGGGCGCGCCAATCAGGCGGAGCTCCAGCGGGCTTTGAAGCCCCGCTGACAGCTACCGAAGGAGAGCCGTTGCGCAACGGCGGGATAGGCGACGCGGATTGGCCGCGAAGTTTCTGCAATGCTCCGTTGAAGTCGTACTTCGAGAGGTCCTTATCTTGTTGCGAAGTAGCCGATGGAGCATCAGAAGGCTTGCCATTGGTCGAGGGCGCCTTCGTCTGCGCCGGCAATGAACAAGCGATTCCAAGGAGAACTGCGATTGAGAACTTCATTTGCCTTGACCTCCATCTGATGATTGCCCGGCCACGCTACTTGAAGACGGACTCACGACTTCTCCCCAACTGAAGTTCGTGACATAGAGGCCAAGGGGATTGATGAGGGCCTGCTTCGGATCGCTCACCTCTTGAGTGTTGACTGTGACGATCGCTCGGTAGCGGTGAGTACCTTGCAATTGACCGAATAGATCGTGAGTCGATTCGGCCCAAACAACCTCATAGCTCTTCGAAGATTGCTGGACGATCGACTCGACCGACACGTCCACTGTTTCCTTCTGAAGTCTCGCGAACGGTGAGTTTTGCTGGTACCAATCCGTCAGGGCCTGCGAGGCAGCAGAACTCGCCGAAGCAAGCCCGTACACTTCGTCCACCATCTTTCGCTGGACAACTGGATCAATCACCACAGCTCTCAAATTGGTGATCCAGCGCGCGACGGTCGCTTCTTGAAGCCGAACATCCTTCACTGCAACCTGTTTTGCAGGAACGACGGGGATTGCACGGCCAACGTCATCCAGCGCTACCACATAGGGGACCGTGTGCGACCGGTAGCCAATTGTGACCATGCCTGTCACACAGACCAGCGTTGTAGACATCGATAGGAAGGCAATGAGCCTCCAGTTTTTGGCGCGAGAGATAAGATCTCCGTAACGTTCATCCCACTCCTGCCGCGCAGCGTTATACGGATTTAGCGTCTTCGAAGTTGTTGCCACTGGCTATTCCTCTCCCTCCATCCGCAGTTGAGGCGGTGGAGTATGTTCGCTCCCGTCGTCAGGAACCAGGTTCCGATTTTTCTGCCTTCCGAAGTTGAAACGTGATTGGGGATTGACGGAGTCGCCGGCGCCGCTCTCGGCTGGGATCGTATCGTCACTTAAAGGAGTTTCGGCTCCTCGCGATGGTCCAACCGCAACGTCAGAGCTGGAACCGGAACTAGCCTCGGCAGGTGAAACTGGCGTTGGGCCTTCCGAAATGGGATCGACGACGCCTCCTGGCGGAGGTCCCACCGGCGCAGGCACTCCAGCGCCTCCCGCTGCAGCGTCGGCGGCGCCGGAAGCCATCAATGACGATGCTCCCGCCGCCGCGTCTCCTCCAAGTGCCCCGAGCGCCTCAATGCCACCGGCACCCTCGGCAGCCATTCCGCCCGCGGCGAGCGCGCCGCCACTCGCTACTGTGGCAACAGCTAGCGCAGCCCCTGTGGCGGCCGCAGCACCGGCATTTACGATGTCAGCGCCACCGAGTCCAAGGCTCCCACTGGCTATCGATCCTGCCATTTTCGGGATCATCCATGACGCGAACGCAAAGAGTAGCATCGACGCAATGGTAGGGAAGATCTGGAGCGCCGGTTGATCCGGTGTATAGCTGTCCATCGCCGTGACCCAATTTTGGGAGACGGTCTTGAAGACCCCAAGCATCAGGTAGATCAGCATCAGCCGAACCCCTGTCGAGATTGCTAATGAAATGTACCTTTCAAAATAGGGCAAAGTCCAGCGACTGCCAGCAAAGCCAAGGAAGATGTAGCCCGCAGTCATCACGATGATCGCTTCGAGCTTAGTGACAATGTAGTGCAGCACAATGATCAGGTAGGATGCGAAAACCATTACAATCATCAGAATCGTGGTCAGGGCTGCCCCGGTTTGAGTGAGCAGGTTGGCTCCGTTCACCTTGTCGAATAGATCACTGCAAATCTGGATGCCCTGCGCCATTATGTCAGATGGACTTTGCGCCGCTGAGAGGCCGGTCGCATTTGTACCGATGGTGATGAAGCTATTCACAATAGCGGGTATCCAGGTTTGCCCGTTTACCAGAACGGCGTAGAAGAAGGAAATCACTAAAAGCTTCTTGATCAGCGACAAAAAGAGACCCATGAAGTCGCTTTCCCGCAGAAAACTTGGCGCTGACCACGCGAAATCAATTGCTGCCAAGAGATAGAAAAGCCTCGTGGCAGCCGCCATGATTGCCGGTATCCAGGCATTCGCAGCTGTCTGCACCTGTTGAAAGGTGCCGCCCACGTCGCTGGTAGCATTTTGGGCGTGCACGGTCGCCACAGCGCACACTAAGCCCGTTGCCACAATGATGGTCTTTCGATTCATCAGATTCACTCTCTAGAACGTTTTCCCATCTGACTGAATTTTGGGCTTCGAGAAAAAGGTTGCGCGGGTCACTCCTGCGCAGACCTTACCCTCATCCGTACTCGCCCAGTCAGACGGAGCCTGCGAACGACGACTCGCGCACATGGGCGACAACTCTTGCCTGACAGAGTCATGTTTTGCGAGCCACGCTCCCATCTCATCCGGGGATGCCTGATCCGGATTGCCGCCGCCCGAGGCCCTGAACTTCGCAACTATCTGGCTATCGCTCACATGCCGGCAACCCGCCGCCATCGTGAGACCGATTAGGATGACTCCAATCGAAAACCGCCGCATGTCCCTCCTTAGAACGTCACACCGTCACTACTGATCGTCGCCTTGCCGAAGAAGTTGTCAGTGTCGGCCTGAGTGGTCAAGTCTTTCTGGACCTGAGCCGACTGGAACGCAGCTTTACTCTGCATGTCCGCCATCATCAGTTGACGCAACTTCATCAATTGCTCAGCTTGGTTTTCTGCAATCTGGTTACCGACCTCGATAGCCTGCATCCTTCCAACGGCCGTTGTGCTTTGGCCTTGCAGCGTCTTGAGAAGAGCTGCATCGCTGTTGAACTGGTCATTCTGCAGCCCCGCGGCTTTCAGTGCTCCCAAGGTGCTATCCAGGCTTGTTTGTCCCCACTGCGAATACTGCTGCCCGTAGTTTGTCGTGCTTGCGTATCCCGGGAATCTCAGCCGGAATGTGCCGTCCATGTTCGAAAGCGTATAGGCCAGCGACTGGCCCGTGTTTACGATCTTGTTGAGGTTAGCTATGTCGCTCGCCACCGTTCCAAATAGCTGATTCGTGATCGTGATTCCGTGCTTCGCCATATCGGCAATCTGGGTCATCTGGTTTTCAACCATCATGACTTGCTTCTCAAGTTGGCCGACCAACTCTGCATAGTTCAACAGTTGCGTATATTCTGTCGCAAACGGACCCACGCCGCCGGCGTGTGCCTGGGTTGGGATCGCAGTCGCGGTAGCTATGAGTGCCACAATCGCAACAGCGCTCGTTCCCTTAGCTAGCCATTTCTTCTGCATAACGACTTCCTCCTTTGAAATAGGCGATCCACTCTTTCGACACGTGCCTCTCACTTAACCATGCCGCAACCCAGCCTTCACCGTGGTCCTTCTCCAATGCGTTGATCCGAGCCCGATCCCTTGGGGAAGACACACCAAGGAAGCTGAGCGCGACCGGTCCAAGGCGAAATGAGATGAGCCTTCGGCCAAGGGGATGAACTACGTAATATTCGCGTTTTGGCAATGCGCGTTGGAGGATTTCAACCTCCCTGCTGTTCAGACCTGCATAACGATAGAACTCGCACATGCTTTCATTGCCCGCTTCAGAATTCGGTAGATAGATTTTGGTTGAGGTGCTCTGCAATATCGTGGAAGCGATTGGCGAGTCCTTCACATCAGCGATGCTCTGGGTAGCCAGGAGCACGGCGGCATTCTTTTTGCGCAATGTCTTGAGCCAGTCCTGAATTTTGTCTCTCCAGGCTGGGTGGCGCAGGAATAGCCAAGCTTCGTCGATCGGGACAAACGTCGGGCGACCATTCAGCGACCGCTCCATTCGCCTGAAGAGATAAAGCAACACTGCCATCACCGTTGCATCCGAAAACGACCCGCTGAGGAGCGTCTCCATCTCGCAGACGATGAAATGCGATTCGACCAAACTGTCGTCTGAGGCATCAAGCATCCGCCCCAATGGACCATCAATCACGTAGGGTTTAAGACCGGCCTTTAGATTGTCATCCTGGAGGTTGGCTTCGAGTTCAGTGAGGGTTCGCCTGCGTTTAGGAGATTCAGCCAGTTGTCGAACCGCCCTGTGAATCATTTGGCGTTCCGCCGGGCCTATCCGTATGTCCTGGAGATGCATGAGCGTTTCAACCCACTCGGTACCCCATGCGAACTCGGCGGGTTCTTCGATATCCCTTAGAGGTTGAAATGCCAGACCTCCCTCCCCAATGTCGTAGAATCTGCCACCCGCCGCCTTGCATAGGGCGTACAGCGAATGCCCTTTGTCGAAAGCAAAAACCTGGGCATTCGGATACCGGAACCATTGGCTCGCGAACAGGCAGATCGCAACGCTCTTGCCGCTGCCCGTAGGCCCCACGAGGAGCGAGTGCCCCACATCCTGATAGTGCAGATTTAGCCGAAAAGGGGTACCGCCACTCGTCGCAGCCTGGACAAGCGGAGGAGAGTTCGGGGGCATTAATGCCGAGGGGTTTACACTCTCACCCGCCCAGACTGCGGAAATTGGCATGAGGTCAACAAAGTTCCTCGTATGTGCCATTGGACGTCGGATTTGGGCCGTGCGGTTGCCGGGCATCGTTCCGAAGAAGGCGTCAACCGCGTTCACCGTTTCAATGCGAACCCCGAACCCACGGTTAATCAAGGCCTTGCGGAATTCGCCGACCATCGTCTCAATGAACTTCAGGTCCCGCTGCTGAAGCACAATCGAGGAGGAAAAGTAGCCATACTGCACTTCTCCGGCCGCGGCCTCTGATATTGCGCCCTCGGCGTCGGCCGCCATTTCAACGGCGTGCATGTTTGTCGCGCCGCCATTGGACTTGAAGATCTGGTCCTTGAATCCGCGTGTCTGAAACCGCCATTTCTTCCGCGTCTTCTCGATGATGGCTTCGGCCTCCCGGGTGTCCATCAAAATGATGCGGGTGTGCCAGCGGTACTCGCAGGCCACCGTATCCAGTACAGACAGCGCACCGGGCCACGTGGAGCGAGGGAATCCATCTACGGACAGAACCCGAAGGTGGCGGTCGGCGAGCTTCGGTTCCATCCCGCCAAGAAAGTCTTCCATGGCGAGCATGTCATTCAGAAAAACCGGAATCTCCGGAAGCATCACGGGACCTTTGACGCCAGTCAGGCACCGCCGCAGGTAACTGAGCAGCTCGTCATCGACGCGCTCAAAGCCCCCCGGTTGCTGCGTTCTTACCGCGCGCAGCCGCTTGACTGGAAACTGGGAGGAAAACACATCTTCGAATTGCCTGATCTTTGTCGTAAAGTACCTCAGTGCATCGGCGCCGATATTGCTCCCTGCCCGCTTGTCAGACCCGGAAATCATGAAGCCTCGCAGCCGTTCGCTTGCAGCCACGGGAGGAAGATACGTGAGCGCCAGAAAATACTCGCTTTCGAAGTGACTTCCCTCGGACTGGAACTGAACTCTTCGTTCCTCATCGATCAGCGCTGTCACTCGGTCAGGGAACGCCCCCTTGGGTCCGTATTCGTTCGCCATCGTACGGAAAGAATCGACCTGGACCATCCAGCCGCTGCCCAGGCGCAAAATGGACGCGAGCCTGGTTGCTATCGCATTCATCTCCGTATGCGTCGCCGACTGGAGATCCGGCCCACGGAAGCTCCACGCTGCCACCAACGAGCCGTCATGCTGGAGCATGACCCCGTCCTCGACAAGTCCGTACCATAGGAGCAGGTCGCCCAGACCTACCGGCTGTTTTCGGGCTTCGCCAAACATCGCTACTCCTATCCCCGCCGAGACGGCTTCCCTGCAATTGCAACCCCGCTCTTAGCGGGATAGAAATCCTTGTAGGACAAATGCCGCGCATAGACCTTTCGCATCAATGGGTCGTCTTGACCCATCCTGGCCAACACCGCAACAATCGCCATGAAGCTGCCCCCTGCAATTAAGAAGGACAGAAACGACATAACGCTGACCGCCATCAGTGCGGCCAAAAGGCCACTGAGCAGAACGAGTTCGCGATCACCGCCCATCAATAATTGAGGCCGATTCAGAGACGCCCGCATCGGGGTAAACACTGGCTGATCTTCCATAACGATTTCCAGGTGATGAGGGGCGAGTTGAGTCCGAATTCACCGCCCCTCACAGGTTGATGCTCACCCCAGGGCGATTGTGGAACGCCCAAGGATCGAGATTGAGGGATGAAGAGGCTGCAATAGCGTTGCAACCTCTGCGGATTGACCAATGAATGAAGTCATCACCTGTGCTGCGAAGACAACGCAGCACACTGCGATTCCCACATGGAGCAAGCGTTTCATCGTTTCGCCCATCTCGCCGCCGGCGAATGCCAGCGTCGCTCCGAGCGCGACGATCGCAATCACCGAGATGGCATAAGCGACTGGGCCAGTCAGTGAGGTGACCAACGTTGTAAGTGGACCTTCCCACGGCAGGTTCGTGCCGGTTTCGGACGCAAATGCTCCAGTCGTGCCCAGGGCAAACAGTACGCCCATCTGAAGTCCGAAGCGGCCTATACTCCTCCTGCCAAATCTGCGCGCAATCCTTTTCAACCATTCGTGCCGAATCATTGCCATTTGCCTCCTGTGCCCGCCGGGCACATCGGTTATGCGTGCCGGCAGGCCTGCACGCCGCCATTGGTTCGGCCCCGCTGGTTGGCGAAGCCAAATCGTCACACCTGCGTCAGGCGATAGTGTCCGTCCTCCCAACCGGACACCACCGCGACTTCACGCACTTTCCGACCTTCTAATGGGTCGAGAAAGATCGAAATCACCAGGTCCACGACCTCACCGATAAAACGTTGTTGAGGAGCAGGCGTGGCCTCACGAACCAAGTCCTCCAGCCGAATCAATCCCGCGTACGCATCATTCGCGTGAACGGTAAGAATTCCGCCCGGATGGCCGGTATTCCACGCCTTCAAGAGTTCCAACGCGGTTCCGTCGCGGACTTCACCCACGACGATCCGCGAGGGCCTCAGCCGCATCGAGACCATTACGCAGCCTCTGATTGGGAAGTCCGTCGTTGCCAACATGCTCACGTGGTTTGCACATTCAATTTGCAGCTCCGGCGTATCCTCAATCACGATCACCCGATCATGTGGAGTGAGGTCGGCAATCCCTGCGAGAATCGCATTGCCGAGCGTCGTCTTCCCGGCGCCCGTCGAACCGACGAGCACAATGTTCCGGCGCTCCTGAATCGCCTTTTCAATTACTTCGCGATGGCTTAGGCCCTCAACAGCCTCCAGAAACTCCAATTGCTTTCGTATGCGATTGCGAGGATCTCCCTTCCGCGAAAGAATTCCCGCCTGTTCATAATCCTTCAAGCCAAACCGTTGCGCGGATGGCTGGCGAATGACAAACGTCGGTGCTGTCACCACTGGCTCGATGATGCCGGCGAAGCGGGAGCCCCAGACGGGCAGGTTCGTTTCCAGAACCGGATGCCGGTCCGTGATCGTCGTCTTTCGCATGGAAGCGATCGTCATCATGGCTCCTTGTGCCAGCCCTGGAGCAAGCGAAGCGCACTTCTCGAATGGCGACCCGGTTCGCTTCACCCACAGAACCCCGTCAGGATTGAGAGAGATGTCCTCGACGCGTCGATCTCTGTCCAACAGTTCGCAAACCGTGTCGCCAAGCTCATAGCGCAGCTTTTCGACCAGCCTGCCAAATTTCTCGTCAATGGGGAGAATTTCTGCTGCCATCACCTACCGCGATGTACATTTCACACAGTATCATAGAAATGTGCATTTCAATACGTGACATGACACAACATTCTCAATTCCCTTGGAATCGAGGGTCTATGGACAGAACAATCATTGCGGTTCACAGAATGCTCGATGCGCTCGCCGCAGCCACCTACGACGTTGGCATTCTCAGCGACCGGGGCATGTTTCCCGGTCATGCAAGTCTCACAAAAGAAGCGGTCTTGGCCAAAACAAAGTTCCTGAAGAGTCAGAACGCGCGCGGAGCGCACATCTACATCCGTCCATCGGGAATTCACAATCTGACTGTACTCGACGATCTTACTCAAGAATCCGTTGACGGCCTGTCCGCGGACGGCTTCGAGCCATGCGCGGTTGTCGAAACCAGTCCCGGCAACTTCCAGGCATGGTTGAAGCACCCCCGAGCCTACGAAACCGCTCTCTCGACGTTTATCGCTCAGGAATTGGCCCGTCGATACCAGGCCGATCCTAGTGCTGCCGATTGGAGACGCTTCGGCCGGCTGCCCGGCTTTACCAATTGCAAGCCCAAACACAGGCAGGCAAATGGGGTCTTCCCTTTCGTTCTTCTACGCAGCTCTTCGGGACGTCCGTTCACGCGGGCCGAAGCCTTTGGCCTGGAAGCTCTGAACCGATATCAGCTCCAGCAGGAACAGTACGGACGGCTGACAGAGCGTCGCATCGAGCAGCAGAAGTGCTTTCCCCATGCTGGGGTGAGGTACTCGAAGCTCTCGGTGGAGCGGTTCCGTGCGCTACCCAGATACCGTGATCGTCCCGCCGCAGCCGATATGGCTTTCTGCATATCGGCTCTCTCCCTCGATATGCCGGAAGATGCAATCATGCACGCGCTAGAGGACGACTATCTGTCCCGTGATCCGAATCCTTCTCGTCGAGCTGCATACATCCGGCGTACGCTCTCAAAAGCTCGATCATGGGCCAGGCTGTAAGCCCTGGCGATCTCCGCAGAACCGGTTTCCGCCTAGGACTCAATCATTCGAGTTCAACCGGCAAGCAGGTGACCGTCCCGAATGCAGATTTCAGCGTGCCCGTTTGTGAGGAGGGAGGCAGATGGCTTTGGCTCAATGAGGCCTACAATTTGCTTGTAATGGTGCCGGTATAGCAGCGAGCGCTCGGCGTATCCTGTAGCGGTCGAACGGGGAAATTCACGATGGCAGAACCCGATGTCATAGGCCGGACCATAGCAGCCGGTGAGAACGGAACGGAAACTCCGGCCCCGGTGCGGAATTTCCTCGGACATGTGAGCACGCTCGAAGAACTAGAGACGTTGATCGACCCACTCCGCAAAGAACATCCTGAAAAGATGTTTCTCTTCCGAGGGCAGACGACTTGTTATCCAACCGTGCGGTCTGGACTGTCTCGACCAAAAGCGCGTTATCAACCCGATGTCGAACAAGGGTTGGGCGCGATCATCGGACAGATACTAGGCCATGAATCGCTCACTATTCGCAACGTTCCGTTCAGGCGCGCCGTACTTCAGCACTACAGCGTCCAGACTCACTATATTGATCTGACTTCGGATATCGCCGTTGCCGCGTGGTTTGCTACGAGTAAGCTGAATCCGAGAAAGGTGCTGTATGCGGGCGACCCGTTGCGTAGCCTCGACCAGTCTACTTATACGCGTCGTCCAGATGGACTGGGTTACATACTCATATTCGCCATACCGAACGCTGACGAATTGATCGCGACGCAACGGCTCTTCGACATTTCCAACCTAGAACCTTTTTTGCGCCCTACTAGGCAGCGAGCGTGGCTGATGTCAGACAGAGCGCCTTTGCTGCCAGACCCGAACGATTTCTGGGCCGCGACGATCACGGTCGATTGTGCTCGTTTTCAATCTACGCTCTCAATGCCGCATCTCTTCCCGCCTCCAGCTGAAGACAAAGGATATGCGAGTCTAGTGGACATTCCATTCATCGAAGTACCTGATGGATGGTTGCCCGGCGACGATAAGCCGCGTCCGCCAAAAACACCCGATTTGAACATTGGCATTCGTGCATTGCCCGTGCCGGAATACACGAATCGAGTCGACAAAGACGAGTTCGATCACAAATGGAAAGATCATACTCTGACTGAAGCCAAGCCGATGCAGATGTGGGTAAGTTGGAATTTCGAGCTTGCCGGCGAAATGCCGGCTATCTCTGGAAACGTAGCAAAGGCAACGAAGCTCACACTGTCGCCGCGGGCTCAACGCATCTTGCATGAACCCATCGAGGATATTCCACTGCGATGGCCGAACCTTGGTACGGAAGAGCTGCTTTTCACCTTCGCTCAATTCGGTCATGACAAGGTGTGTGATATCGAATACCCGTATCACGGCGTATGGCTGCACCGGGATAAAGAACTCGTGATCGAACATCCGATGACGGCAGAAGAAGATGTTATGAATGTTCACGCGGGGCACGTCTTCGAGTTCATCGGGCATGACCTGCAACGTCACGATATACCATCATCATGCAAATGCGGTGCGCCCGGGGGGCACGAGGCACGAGTTCGTGCCATGCTACGGCTTTCGGCGTTAGTGGAGATCGAAGCTCTGAGCATGATTCCACACCCGTTGAACATTCCGAACTGGTACTTTGTGTTGTAGAGAGCAAGAGCAACGCTGGGGCACACACGGGATGGTACAGCTCTTCGGCGAGAACCCGCCTTCACCACTCGGGAGACTGCGAGGATTCGCAACACGAGGCGCCGACACCATGGCCCCTCGATAATGACGGGGCGCTGCATCAGCTTTCCGCAAGCAAGCGTGATCCGCCACTCCGATTCTGAGCCTATTGTCGGCATTTGAGAAACTCCCCACTATTCTCCCCGCGTTGATAGCTGAGACGGAGAGAACTCTCGATTCGGTCCAATCAGCTTCATCTCGTTCGCGCCCGAGCAGTGCGAATTGCCGGTAGCTCCAGATCGGGTTTTCTACCGTGGATGCGTTCAGCGTGCCGCGCTCAGAGCACCCCCGCCCAGCGGACGCACGCTCTCCCTCCGAAGTTCGCTTCGCGCCTTTCAGGTTTCGGACTCCTCCCACCAAGGCAAGCTTGGGTCCCCTTCCGGAAAACTTCCTCGGTCCCCTTGGGAGTGGGTCGCGTCGGCACACCCTCCGGGCAAGCATGTACCGCACCCAGCGGGAAATCCCTCAAAACAGGAGCTACAAAATGTACAATCGCACACTTCTCATCGGTCGCATCGGTCACAACGCTGAAGCCAAAACGGACAAGAACCAGCAGGAGTACGTTGTCCTGAGCCTCGCCACCAAGGACAGCTGGAAGAACGAGCAGGGCGACTACGAAAGCCGCACCGAGTGGCACCGCGTCTACGCCTGGCGCAATCTTTCGCGCTTTGCGAAGACTCTCCAGAAGGGCCAGCTCATCACCGTCGATGGCCAGATTCGTTATCGTGAATACACCGAAGACGTCAACGGAACAGCAGTCAAGCATCGCGTCGCAGAAATCCATGCGAGCAGACTCAAGCGCCTTTCCAAGGTTGAGGCGCAGGATGACCCGCAGGATCAGGAGTCCGATGAATGACCGCGGACGAAAGTGTGGGCAGCCGCCAGGTTGCCCACTCTCCCGTGAGAATGGCCAAGAGGTAACCTTCTTCACCCCGATCTCCGTTAACTGAAAAGACCAAGTCTCCAACAGAGAAGGAGCGTGATCGATGGGCATTGGCGTAAGCAAGCGATATCGGATATTCACCTCAAGCAAAGAAGGCAGGCGAACCCCATACGAAAATGTCACGCCAGATGTCGACAGCACCGACAAGCCTATCAACGACTTCGTGTCCGTGCCCAAACTCGCCAACCAGCACTTCCTCTATTCTGCCTTTGCCCGATATCATGACGACAACGGCGTGGCAGTAAGCTTCGAAGAAGGAATCAGACTTACAAAGCTGAATGGCAAGAACTACTCCGAAGATTCCCGAGTGCATAGACGAAACGGGCCACATATGCGCGATCAGAGCTTGAGCACTTTGCGCTAAAACCTTTGGTAGTCCAATCTCTCCAATTCCACCCAATACCGCTGTCGTTCCTGAATCACAGAGATTCGCAACGACTAAACGCCTTCCATCCATTTCTGGAAGGTCTACCGTAGCCCATTCTGCCAAATCCAGCGTCTGTTCTTCAGAGAGATCAATGAAGAGTCTTTCTTGATAGTAATGATTGACTTGACCGTGCCCGATTATCCAAAACAAGTCCAGATCCGTCATCGAATAAACAGATCTGAAACCACTCGACGTTTTGTCGGGCGTAGGAACTATTTCAATGTTCCGTCGTTCAAATATCTCAGTTAACCAATTTCGTTCCAACTCACCATATAACGTACTCGCTAACCAGATACACACCTTACGAATTGATCGATCGGAATGAGGTTCAGTGCAACTCGTCAGGATGGGCAGAGTCCTCCCTAAGGTCTTCAGCATTGAAGCCTGAAGAGGTTCCCTTACGCCAGGGATGGGAACCATTCCTGCCAGGCTAGGTTCTCTGATCCGCTCTGCTACGATTTCGAACCCAAAATGGCTCACAATCGCGTCTTCGAATCGCTTACTCGTCTCCGCAGTTCCGTCAGGGATTCCTGGACGGGAGGAGTCATGAGCTTCAAATCGATCATCATCGCGAATAATCAGATTTGTCCCGAAAAACGCGTTGCCCGCTTGCGTCAAAGCTAGCAAGGTGTCGGACACGTTTGCATGATTGAAAATGGCGTGCCGACCCTCAACACAATAGGAAACGCCTTTGTGCCAATTGGTCAATAAGATCATGACCTTGGGTAGAGTAGGAGTAGCGCCGGTTCCATGCCATTCAGAAACCAATCGCATCGCTTCGGAAACGTGGCCGTCCACAGCGAGAGTACCGACAAGCGGTGCCACAATCCCGAATGACCGGTCCCTCTCGAATCCACCGAGAAGACTCCCGCCCGACCGTCGATCCACCTCACTTGAGTACTCTTTGACTACGGCCAGAACCTGGTCGAAGGAGCGAAGAATCCGGTCTATATTGCCCCCGCAGGCGTTTGATAGCAGCTGCAGCCTATAGGTAACAGGAGTAGTACTATCGACAGATTCTCGTAACGCTCTTTCCGCAATGCTTATCGTATCTAGCCCAATCTTCGCTCCAGGCCCGCCCGACAGAGTGATCGCGATCGTAACAGACGTTTCCGGCGGAAGTTGACTTTTCTGATAGTTGTCGGCCACCTTTCGCAGAATCGCTGGGCCACGAGTATCGCCTTTCACCATCGCCCAGGTGGCGGCCATTGCAAGCGTCTCAATTGCAAGTGCATCGAGTTTCTCACTGCAAATTTTATCTACTAAATCTAAATAGCTTTCTGCGACACCTGACAAATCACCGGTCGTACGTGAATAGTAGAAGAGATTCCATGACCAAATCAGAAACGGGATCCTAGTAAAACCGAATGTGACGGGCGATGTCTGCTGGAGCGCTAGGGCAGGAGAGCTGATTGAATCGAGTTCAACTCGGTTTGCAGTCTCAAACCGTCCGACGATGGAATAAAGCAGCCAGTCTCGTGTAACGCTCAACTGCTTCCGGTGAGTGGCGCAATCCAACGCAATACTCACGGCAACCATTCGGATAAGCATTGCCACTTCACCCGGGATAGCCTGAGAGCTTAACTGATCATCCAAATCGGCTACCAATGCTGTCGGGATGTCGAGCAGATCAGGGCTTCTTTGGCCAATGGCACTTTGCGCGGAGTCTTGAATGATGTTCAGAACGAATTCGATGTCCGTCCGCTGATCGAAAGAGACCGTTCTGTTCCATCCTGTTGTTTGCAGGGTAGAACTGACGCACGCACGTAACTTCGGAAAAATGTCCGCAACTCTTGCCATGTCCCTCCGAAAGAGCTTTTGTACTCGATTGAACCGTTTCCCACATTGCAATTCTAGTCGGTGAACAGATGGGACCTCCGCGCGGGATTATCGAGTAAGTCCCGTCAAGTTCTATATATTTCCTCGCAACAATCAAATGTCCGTAAATCCAAAAGCTCCTAATGGGCGCCGCCCCTCGCGCACGCTAGCCGTCTCCCCAGTCTTCCTTCACTCCGTTCCGTGCAGACCTTCGCTGCGCTTCGCCTCTTTCCGCTCCACGGTCGCAGCGCTCCAAGAGGTGGGAGGTCCCCCTCGGCTTGCACTTGCTACCCCCGCCCTCGCCGCCGGGTGGCTCAGGGGTTGTTGGTTAACAACAACCGCCAATACCAAAAAGCCCAGGAGAGCAGACCCCATGACAACCGACAAAGCCCGCGAACTTGCCCAGCAGATCGAAACCAGCGTTTCAACTCTCGCCGCCGAAACCGATGCAGCCCGCCGCAGTGATGTCTTTCGCGGATGGTTGAATGCGATTGCGCAGTTTCACAATTATTCCTGGAATAACCAACTCCTGATTGCGATGCAATGCCCAACGGCGACGCGCGTCGCTGGCTTCAATACGTGGCGCAAGATGAACCGATTTGTTCGCAAGGGCGAGAAGGGAATCGCCATCTTTGCTCCCTGCATTTACAAACCCAAGAAGCAGGATGAGCCAGAGGGAAGCGAAGAGCAGCAGGCGCGCACGGCTGGAACATTGCGCGGATTCAAAGTTGCCCATGTGTTCGACGTTTCTGCCACAGACGGAGAGCCTCTTCCTTCTCTGCCCTGGAAGGTGAAGGATGATTGCGCAGAGTTGCTTCCGAATGCGGAGCAGGCATGCAGCGAGCTGGGAATTGAGCTTGAATACACGACAATCAACGACGGCGCAGAAGGATTGAGCCTTGGGGGCAAAATCCAGATCAATCAAGCATTAAGCAACAGCGACCGCGTAGCCGTGATTATCCATGAACAGGCACACGAAATTCTTCACAAACAGGCTGAAATCCGGAAGAATACAACCCGCCAGCAGCGCGAACTTGAGGCGGAGTCAACCTCATTTGTTGTGCTCTCGCATTTCGGAATCCAGCATGGGAGCCCGTTCTATCTGGCCACCTACGAGGTCACACCCGAGATGCTCACGCAATCACTGGCGACGATCAGCGGCGCCGCCAAACGGATCATTGAATTGATCGAAAGAGATCTCCCAGCGGTAATGAATGAAGACTCCCGAGAACTGCTCGCTAGCTAGCCAGGCGCGGACTGGGCCGAACTTCCCGCCCAATCCGCGATCTTTCCCGCAACGAGCCAATCATCAATTCGCCAGCCCAGACTTCCGGCCTGTACCCGTTTGTCATAGCCTGCAAAGGATGTCACGAGAACATTCC
>Ga0206998_1120_pt1 | contig 20317 bp, 24 predicted proteins | sample Alteio_BWMinCont_FD_153309 | JGI IMG/M metagenome (GOLD analysis project Ga0206998, IMG submission 153309) | Enriched cells from forest soil in Barre Woods Harvard Forest LTER site, Petersham, Massachusetts, United States -... | ecosystem: Environmental > Terrestrial > Soil > Temperate forest >... | reverse complement strand
TTCCCATGGATAAAATCCTTTCGTTTTCAGGAAAATAGGAAGTCGAAGCCCCCAACCCGGCACAATTCAGCCCCGCTTGAGTGATCCCCTAACGCGCTGCGTCGCCGCGGCGGTACTCAGCAGAGAGGTCATCGAGCTTTGTTTTCAGCTCCGGTGCGAGGCTATAGTCGGCAGCAGCGAGCGTGTCGGTCAATTGCTCTGTTCGGCTCGCACCGAGAATGACGGACGTGATAGCCGGGTTCGCCAGAATCCAAGCGACTGATAAGGTCGTGATTGGCGTTCCATGCTGCTTGGCGATTTCCTGAACCCTGGCGACCGTTTCAAACTCGCGCTCGTGCCAATACCGGGCATGATATGTCTGCCCGAATCCGCCGAGTTCCGCCGAAAAGCGACCCTTCTCGGGCGTATCGCCGTGCTTGTATTTGCCGCTCAGAAGACCCCCCGCAAGAGGATTGAACGGAATCACCGCGAGACCTTCTTCCTGCGCGAGCGGGAAAAGCTCTCGTTCAACTTCACGGAACAGCAGGTTGTAACGTGGCTGGGCGGAAACGAAACGCGTCAGCTTTAGTGTGTCCTGCCGTCCAAGCGCTTTTGCCAGACGGTAGGCTAGGATGTTCGATACGCCGATATAGCGCGCTCTGCCCGAACGCACGATCGTATCCATAGCCTCAGCCATCTCAACTATCGGGGTAGCGGGGTCATCCATGTGAAGTTGGTAAAGATCGACGTAATCCGTATTTAGGCGGCGCAGGGAAGCGTCGATGGCGTCGAGCAGGTGTTTTCGTGAGCTCCCTGCATCCCAAGCGGCTGGTCCCATTTTTCCGCCGCCCTTTGTGCCGAGGATAAAACCTGCCCGCTTATTGCTGAGCCAGCGGCCTGTGACGATTTCAGCACCACCGACCTCCGCGCCAGGGGGATATACGTCAGCGGTATCGATGAAGTTAATCCCTGCCTCAGTCGCCTTATCGAGCATTCGATGCGCCTCTTTTTGATCCGTTTGCTTTCCGAATGTTCCCGTTCCGAGGATCATGCGAGAGACCGTTAAGCCGGACTGACCAAATTTCGTGAACTGCATAAGGGCTCCTTACCGCTAGTGAGAAAAAGGCTGCTCTCGCCCAAAACAGATAATGATGACGCTCATCATTATTATGATAAGCTGTCATTATTGTCAAGTGATCTAGAAGGAGCGTAACGATTGCGCTTAACTAAAGAACAAGCCGAACAAAATCGACGTCTCATTGTCGAAACTGCATCGCGGATGTTTAGAGTGCACGGCATGGCAAATGTTGCCGTCGTCGACATCATGAAGGAATGCGGCTTTACACATGGCGGATTCTACAACCACTTTAAATCCAAAGATGAGTTGGCGGCTGAAGCTATTGCTTCAGCATTCGATGTTGTAGCAAGCGATTTGTCGGAAGAGCTTGCATCCGGAAAAACTCCACAAGAATCGCTTTCATCGTTCGTCGCGCGATATCTTAGTTCTCGGCATCGCGACACTAAATCTGGAGGATGCCCGGCATCAGCCTTGTCCGTCGATGCCGCGCGAAATGGAAAAACCGTTCAAACTGCTTTTGTCAAAGGGCTTGAAACATATCTCGATATAATCGCCGCGCACATGGGGGGAGATGAGCAGGAAGCAAGGCAACAAGCTATAGCTTTGTTTAGTGGCTTAGTGGGCGCAATGATGTTGTCCCGTGCCGTGAAAAACAGTGATCCTAAACTTTCCGACGAACTACTCCGTTCAGAACGGAACATTTTAAAGAACCACCAAAGGAAAAATTAAGCTAACAAAGGACCTTTCATGCCTATCCGGTTTTCACCCATGAACACCACGTTTAGGATGCTGCCGATCTCCCGAATACAGACTGGCATATGTGGGTGCCTCGTTGTCGCCAGCGAGGCCGAGCAGGCCGCGGGAACACTGTTGGAGAAGAGCCATGTCGAACGGTAATCTCAACGAAACCGCGCCGACCCAGTTCCAGGATATCGGCGGTGTGAGTCTTGCCCACCGGCGTTTCGGCAAGGACGGCGCCCCGCCGGTGGTGTGCTTTCAGCATTTCACCGGTACGATCAACAATTTCGATCCGATCCACACCAGCCGCTTGGCGCAAGATCGCCCGGTTATTCTCGTCGATTATCGGGGTGTCGGTCGCTTGGGTGGCGAGATGCCGGACTCGATCCCGGCTACCGCTACCGCTGCCGACGTCATCGCCTTCGTCAAGGCGCTCGGCCTGAAGAAGATCGATCTGTTCGGCTTTTCGTTCGGTGGCATGGTCGCGCAGCAGGTGGCGCTTGACGCGCCCGAACTGGTGCGGCGCATCCTCCTCGCAGGCACCGGCCCGTCGGGCGGCGAAGGCATGCAGGAATATACGCCCGAGGTGCAGGAGATCGTCAATCGACCCAACAGCACTCCGCAAGAGCGCACGCTCGACCTATTCTTCTCGAAGAGCCCGACGAGCCATGCGGCGGGCAAGGCCTGGCTCGAGCGGATAGCCGCGCGAAAGGTGGACCGCGAACCGGAGTCGAGGCCGCAGGTCGCCCGGGCACAACTGGTCGCCCTTGCCAAATGGGGTGCAATCCCCGCGACGGACCGCTACGGCGATTTGAAGAAAATCAAGCAGCGCACACTCGTCGTCAACGGCAAGAACGACATCATGGTCCCGACCATCAATTCCTACATCCTTCAGCAGCATCTGCCGGATGCTCGGCTGATCCTCTATCCGGATTCCGGGCACGGCGCGCACTTCCAGTTTCCTGAAGAGTTCGCCGAAGAGGCCGCGCGCTTCTTCGTCGCAGCGTGACCGCCGCAAACAAAATTATCAGGAGCGGAAGATGACACAATCCAGCACCGTCGGCCTGGAAAGGCTGAGCCCTCATATCGCCAAGGTCACATTCTCGAACCCACCCGCGAACCTGATCGTGCCCGAGACCGTCTTGCGCCTGCATGATATGGTCGTCGAGTTGAGCCAGGATCCAGACATCAAGGTTGTGCTGTTCACGAGCAGCCTAGCCAGCCTAGCCAGCCTAGCCCTGCCCTTTACCCATAAGAAGGCCGGGACTAATCATCTCATCCAGCATCCTCGTCGTCGAAACTTCGGAGCGCAAACCCCTCAGTCATGAGCAGGAGCTGGTAAAAACCTTCCCACATCAGTTGGTGGCCGGGCTCAGGATCTTTCTTGCGGCCCAGGTAGCCGCCCATGCGGGCGACGAGCCGTATCGCATCACGCAAGGTTGCAGGCGCGGGGAGCCTTTTTTTTTTAGCGTAGGCGTTCAGAACCTGCAGTTCGATATTCGAGAACACGACATCGGGAGGCAACTGGGGGGTGTCGCGACCCAGCAGGGTCATAAGCATAATGCGCCAGGCGATAACAAGATTGATAGCAATCGCCCGCCGGATGCGCTCGGCGGTCTCGTGACCGATCTGCTCGACGCCGCAGCCGGATTTGAGAACGCGGTGGAAGTCCTCAATCCGCCATCTGAGACAGTACCAGCGTAAACATGAGACTGCATCTTCGGCAGAGCGGATATTGATGGTCGTCAACAGCAACCATTCGACCGGTTTGTTTTCTTCCGGCGGAGCCGACTCCACCGCATGAATGCACCAGATGTCGATGGGTTCTTTCTGGGAATAATACGCAGGGGGGCACAGTTGATATCGTTGATAGCGCACCTCTAACTCGGCCTGACGGCCGGACCGTTTCGGCCTGGCTTTTGTCTTGCTGAGCTTGGGTCGGGCGCTTTGCCGCGGAACATGAACCTGTACTTTGGTCTGCAAGGGAGATTGACGAACGGCATCGAAGAGCTTGCCCGGTTTCTCATGGATCACGCGATTGTGATTGGCACGCACCAGCAGTTCGACCGATGGGTTGCGCAGCTGCTCCTCGAACAGTTCGAAGAAGTCCGCCTCGCGGTCACAGACGTTGACCAGCCGGGTCTGTGGAATCTGCGCCGCCACCTCGACAGTGTCGCGCAGCCCCGCCAGCCAGCTGAAGGTGTCCTTTTCCTCGATGGGAATGGCGTAGCTGGGCCGCTGGTCATGCGGTGACTTTAACTGGGGCGCCACACATTCAGCCCGCAGGATGCCCAGGGGCAGTCCATTGGGCGCTATCGCAAAGGTAGTGTGCAGATGCAATCCCCGGCTTTGAGCGCCGGTCTGATTGGTTCCGATCACACCCAGACCTTCGCACTGCGCCAGGGAGGTGTAATCGAAATCACTTCCGTCCTGGATACACAACACCGTGCGCTGGCCCTGCATGCGCTGGATCGTGCGCTGCCGATGAGGCTCCAGAATGTGCTCCATCGAAACAGCCTCTTCATCGGGATGATCGATGAAGCGGTAGTAGGCCTTGACCGCCGGCCAGTCTCCTTCGGCAACGCCGGTAAACGCACGGCCCGGTTTCTCCGCCTTTGATTGCACGATCTCCACCAGTCGTTGACTCAACCGCAGGTCCCCCAAAGGCGCGCCACCCATTTCCTGCTGAGCCCAGTGATTCCCATCCACACCATCAGCTGGACCGAGCGGGCCCAGACCAGCTCCAGCCGGCAAACCCAGTCGCGTACGAAAGTCCTTCTCCAGAAGATACAGGTATATATCCTTGACTGATTTCTCCTGCTTGCGGAATCGATCCTGTCGCCCCCGGCCCTGGGTCTGTCCTACAACAATCCAGTTCGCAGCCCGATAGCTGGCTCCGGAAAACTGCGCGGTGTCGACGAAGCTCTCTACCAACCACGGCTCGTACTTATACAGCTCGAGAAAGTCCACTGCCAGCCGTTCCAGACTCATGCTCAACAGTCGTGAAGCCAGGTTATAGCATTCCACGGAAGGTCGGATGAGGAACCGGCTTAGACACACGATGCGATGCAACTGCGCCCCCCGCTGCTCCTCATCCCAGCCGATCCAGCGGTCTCGATCCGCCAGTTTAAGTGCCGGCGCGGCAAACCCCAGCCCGCCCAGCCAGCCATGGGCTGAGTGCACCAAATAGCGGATCTGACGGCCCACCAGCGGACCGGCTCCCTGCGGATGTTCCCCGATCATCAGTTCGTTCCAGATGCGCATCTGGTCCTCTTGCTCGACCCGCACCAGTTCCAGTCCCACGATCGCACCCACCTCGCCAGGCACCTTCTGCGGTTGGTCTACTGCTCGCAGCAACCGCCGTGGACTCGGCCTGCCTTTTTCTATCTGCGGTGCCGGAAGCTGAAACCAGCCTTTACCCTCCAGCTCCCGCAACGCCTTCAGGCAGCCACCAAGCTGATGCTGGCCGCGCGGATCCTGAAATCCGAACTCCTCGCAGACCTGCACGGCCACGTCCGTTCGCGATAGGTACTCTTCGCCTTCCAGTACTTCCCTTACATAGGCGAGGCCTTCAGGCTGAGAGAGGGTGCGCTTGATCTGGTTCTGGATGTCCATGTTGCCAAGTGTGAACGAACCGGAAGTGTTTGTCCAGCACTCAATTACGGGTAAAGGGCAGGCCTAGCCGAGTTCTTCTTCAACCATTTCGATCTCAATCATGCGACGGACTTCCCGGTTCCGCCGCGCGCCGATGCTAAGCCAGCCTGGGCCGATCTCGTCGTGCGGCTGACTGAGGCGCCGTTTGTCAGCATCGCGTCCATTCGGGGTAGGACCAGGGGCGGCGGCAACGAGCTGACGCTCGCATTCGATCTTCGCTACGCCAGTCGCGAGAAGGCGACCTTCGGTCAGCCCGAGGTTGGCACCGGTATTCTTCCGGGCGGCGGCGGCAGCGAACGGTTGCCTCGCCTTGTCGGCCACGACCGCGCCTTGGAAGCAATCCTGAGCAGCGACGACTATGATGCCTATCTGGCGGAGAAGTGGGGGTGGGTGACGCGCACTCTTCCCGACGCTGAGCTTGATGCGTTCGTGGAGAAGCTCGCAGCCCGCTTAGCCTCGTTCGACCGACAGGCGCTGGCCGCAAGCAAGGCTCAGATCAATCGGGGGTCGCTGCCACCGCAAAGCGATCTGCTCGCAGCCTATGGCGAACATGTGGGCTCGCTCTCCTGGCCGGGCTTTCAGGCTCGCATAGCAGGCTTCGGACAGCGGATCGCCGAAAGTGGGCTCGTCGAGATCGAGCTCAATCTCGGCTCCTATATCGGCGGGGCGAAACCCTGATGGGAGCTTTTGGTATTGTCCCGGCAAAGCGCACCACGCATCCGAACGTGGTCCTGGCGATCTGCTGCATGAGCCTGTTGATCGTGGGCATGGACGTGACGATTGTCAACGTCGCGCTGCCGGCGATCCAGAAAAATTTGGATGCTCATCTGGCTGGTCTGCAGTGGATTCTGGACGCCTATACGCTCGTAGTGGCGAGTTTCCTGATGCTGGCCGGGTCGATGTCGGATCGGTTTGGGCGTCGAAGGGTGTTCCAAATCGGGCTGGGTGTCTTCACGCTTGGCTCGCTGCTCTGCAGCCGGTCCGGAACCATGGAACAACTGATCGGGTTCCGCGCGCTGCAGGGGCTTGGGGCTTCGATGCTGAACCCCGTGGCGCTGTCAATTATCGCGAATGCGTTTCCGGATCCGAAGGCGCGGGCGCGAGCAGTGGGCGTCTGGGGTGCGGTGGCCGGCGTCTCGCTAGGGATCGGGCCACTGATCGGCGGGGCGCTGACAGAGACGATTGGATGGCGATCGATTTTCTGGATCAACGTGCCGATTGGGATTATAGCGGCGCTCCTGGCCGCACGGTTTGTGCCGGAGTCGAAAGCGGCTCGGGCGCGCGCCTTCGATCCAGTGGGACAGGCACTGGTGCTGATTGGGCTGGCGACGCTGACGTGGGGTGTCATTGAAGGACCGCATGCCGGCTGGGGATCGGGGTTGATCTTGGGTCTATTTGTTACCGCGGCAGTGACACTCCTGGCGTTCGTGCTATATGAGAAACAGAGGAACAACCCGCTACTGGATCTGAGGTTCTTCCATAGCGTGCCATTCTCAAGCGCGACGGTTCTGGCGGTAAGTGCCTTCTCCTGCTTTGCCGGGTTTCTTTTTCTCAACACCCTGTACCTGCAGCAGGTGCGTGGATTTTCCGCTTTTCATACAGGGCTGTTTACACTACCACTGGCGCTGGCGACGATCCTTTGCTCACCACGGTCGGGACGGCTGGTTGGAGTCCACGGCCCACAGCCCTCTCTGCTGGTTGCTGGAGTGGGATTTCTAGTCAGCACTCTGATGCTTACGGGACTGAATCAACAAACATCCGTGACCTGGCTGGCGGTGGCATACGCACTGTTCGGTGTGGGGCTCGGCATGGTGAACCCCGCAATCACGAACAGCGCAGTAGCCGGAATGCCACTGTCGCAAGCCGGTGTCGCAGCTGCGATTGCATCGACCAGTAGGCAGGTGGGCGCAGCTCTGGGGGTGGCGGTATCGGGAACAGTGGTGGCGGCGAGCCGTGTGCATGGCAAGGATCTCACCACGGCGACGCACGCAATCTGGTGGGTGATGACGGCGTGCGGTGCGGTAGTGTTGGCGCTGGGCTTTGCGTCGAACACGGCCTGGGCACGTTCAAGCACCGAACGGGTGGCACACTTGCTTGAAGAGCACCACTGAATCAGGCTGCATAGGTCTCCTCAAGCCGACTTCACATCACCGTTCCACGGTGAACGAGTGCCTTTGGCGATTTAGCAACGGGTGTGGGCCAAAACACCCTGCACGGTGATACACGGTAACCACCTCGCCGACAACCGTCAGCCGTCTAAAGCGCTTTCGCGGGCTTGTTCAAGCTGATTAACTGATCCCGAGTTTGCTGGAGAATCTCTCGAGAAAGGTTTGGGTCCGACACGGCACGAGAGAGATTGATCGCTCCTAGCATTGCACTAATCGTAAGAATCGCACGGGCGCGCTTATCCGAGTTGCCATTTGCAGGAACAAGGCCCGTCGAGTATGCCAACGTACGCTTGAGCCGTGCGGTATATACGGCCTTAGCCGATCGACTTGCCCGAGTCATATCCCCCAGTAACGCGCCCAACGCGCAGCCTGATCCCGGAGCATCCCGGTGCTCTTCGGTCAAATAGTTCTTTAAGACTTTCGTCAGCGTGTCAGTATGTTCCTCCCAGTGGTCGAGGTCTTGGAATGCGGTGGCCAGCGCCTCAACTACCAGTTCGTCGCGTGAATCGAAATGTTTGTAAAACCCGCCAACAGTAACGCCGGCCTCCTTCATCACATCGGCAACGCCGATGCCTTCCACACCGAGTTCGCGAAACCTCTTGGCAGCGACGCTCACGATCCGAGTGTGCGTCTCCGCCTTGTCACTCCTCGAATAACCCATCCGCCTTCACCATCTTCTTCCCGAGTCCGCATGGATCGCTCCAGGCAGAAAGAGCCACTAGAGTATCAGCGTACTCTTTCTTGATTGGATGCAAACTGTCTCACCTTGGTGCAAAGAAGCTCATTGCATCACGAAACCTATCGCCGGGTTTGCGAGGAAATGAAGCAAGACGAGCTGTTCGAAAAGGTTTCAACAAATACTTTGCAACTTCTGGATTACGTCCATACTCTACTCTAGTGAAAGCCCGAAGCAACTCGTCACATGCACAGGAGAAGCAATGAGCAACTCGTCCCCAGAGCGGAATAAGGCAATCGTGCTCGAAGCATTCGAGACACTGTTCAACCAGCGTGACTATGCGGCGGCGGAACGCTTCTGGTCACCGAACTACATCCAGCACAGCGCACACATAGCGCCAGGCCGCGAAGGTCTATTCAATCTCGTCCGCTCAGTGCCGGAGACGTTGCACTATGAGAACCAGCTCATCGTCGCAGAAGGCGATTACGTCATAGCGCATGGCCGCTTCACTGGGATGGGAAGGCCCGCCGCCTGGATCGCCGCCGACGTTATCCGGTTCGAAGGCGGTGTTCTTAGAGAGCATTGGGACGTTTTGCAGGACGAGGCGACCAAAGCAGAATCTGTCAGCGGCCTTCCGATGTTCGGCGATACATTCCCCAAGTGACAACCCAAAACCCGCGATCGTTCTCAAGACGTTCGACATCCGTTTTACCAAACCAAGGAGGCAGTAGCCATGACTTCACCCGTTGTTTCGAATGCAATGTATGTGATCTTAGGGGCGAGCGGGAACACCGGCTCGGTCGTCGCCGGTTATCTGCTCTCGAAGGGCGAGAAGGTGCGCGTCGTGGGCCGCGACGCAGGACGACTGCAGCGCTTTGTGGAAAAGGGCGCGGAAGCGTTTATCGCTGAGCTGACCGATGTGGCTGCGCTTACGAAAGCTTTCAGCGGTGCGCGCGCCGCATACCTGCTGTTGCCACCCGTGAAATCCCGGGAATCGCAGGCGCGCGAGAGCGATGCGATTGCGAAAGTTGTGAAGGAGTCCAGCCTGCGTTACGCGGTGCATCTGAGCAGCTACGGCGCGCAGGTTGCGGAAAACACTGGGCCACTCGTGGGGCTGCATGCTTCGGAAGAAAAACTGAATGCGATCAGCGGATTGAACGTTCTGCACCTGCGTGCCGGGTATTTCATGGAGAACAATCTCGCCGCGATCGGCATGATTCAAGGGATGGGACTAGTCGGAAATGCGCTGCTACCTGACGTGAAGGTACCCATGATCGCGACACGCGACGTTGGCGACTACGCCGCGCAGCGCCTCCTGCACCTGGATTTTTCCGGCAAACAAACCCGCGAGTTGCTTGGCGATCGCGACCTATCGATGACGGAAGTTACCGCGGTGATTGCGCGCGGCATTGGCAAACCGGATCTGCGTTACCAGCAGTTCTCGTATGACCAGGTGCAGCAGGCCTTGACCGACCTGGGAGTTCCGCCGAAAGGAGCCGCTTTGTACGTCGAGATGTACAAGGCCATTAACAAAAAAGTCGTCGTTCCGTTAGAGCCACGTTCGCCGGAGAACACGACGCCTACATCCTTCGAAAGGTTTGTGCAGGATGTTTTTATTGCTGCATATCGCGGGAAAATTTCCAACGCTTAGGCTGAGCCTCCACGGCGCTACCGGTTGCGCCGGTTTGCAGGCGAGAGTTCCGGGAACCCTATAAACAATGCTCCCTAACTGATGCTTAGGAACAGGAGAGTCTCTATGAAACACGCCAAGGAACTCATGCTGGAATACACTGCCTTCTCTTTCAGAGATCCGAAGAAGGCGGCTGAGATGTTTGCCGAAGATGGCGCCTTTGAGATGCCGTATCTTGCGGCCTTCGGATTACCTCCACAGTACAAGGGCCACGGGGCGATCGCTGGCTTTTTCCAATCCGTGCTCGATACCTATCCCGGTTTCCAATTCGAGAATGTCAAGGTGCTGATCGATACTCCCGACCAAGCCTTTGCTGAATTCGAGGCCACTGCGGTGTCAACCATAACGGGACGAACCGTTCATCAACTCTTCTTTGCGCGGCTGGTTGCCGAGAATGGAAAGATCAAGCTGTTTAGAGAAGCTCTGAATACGTTGGAAGTGGCCAAGGCCAATGTACAAAATGGCGCGGACTTGTTTTGAAAAAGGGCTCGTTGAGTTGTCGCGGGTATCCCGCACTGCAATTAGCGAACACAAGTTGTCAAATTAACCCAACTACGCTCGGACGAGCTTACTCAGAGAGAAGAATCAATGACAACAATAATGGCGTTTCGGCTGGCTTCGGTGGTCACGGCAATCGATGTCCTGGTCTCGTGCGGCTTTTCCATCGCGGCGATCATCCGTCCGCAAGTCCTGGTCCCTGTCGAATCCGTTCGAACGCGGGCGTCGTTGCTATTGGCGATGTACGCGGCGGCGCCCAGAATTCCTCTGGCTTTGCTCGTATTGGCGGCGATCTACAAGCAGGCGGCGCCTGCGTTGCTTATTCTGGGTGCGCTCGCCGGCACCGTGCAATTACTGGATGTCGGAATCGGTCTGTTTCAGCATGATCTTCGGAAATGGGCTGGGCCGCTCTTTTTCGCCGTCCTCCAATTCTTCGTGGTGTATCTGCTTCACATATCCGTGCGGATTACGCCGTAAACCACGCGCGGATAGCCATCAAGTTACTGTGTTTCGCACAAGAAAGGAAGAATCAAACCAAAATGACAAGCGAAGAGATTCTCGACGTCACAGTTCTCAACTCATGGAAGATTGTCATCAACCGTTTCACGAAGACCATATCTGAGTTCAGCGATGAACAACTTCAGCAACAGGCCGCTCCCGGGAGAAACCGCGTGTTCTATCTAGTCGGACACGTAATAGCTATGAACGATCGCATGTTTCCCCTGCTCGGTCTCGGAGAAAGACTTCACCCTGAGTTGGATCGGACATATATCGCGAATCCGGACAGAGCTCTTGCTGATCCACTTTCAGCAACCGAACTTCGGCGAGCATGGTCCGAGGTCAATAACAAGCTCACTACGGCCTTCGAAGGGTTCACATTCGAAGACTGGCTGCAAAAGCACACGGCGGTTTCCGACGAGGATTTTGTCAAAGATCCCACGCGCAACCGGCTTGCCGTCGTGATCAGCCGCACCAGCCACGCTTCGTATCACTCTGGTCAGGCAATCCTTGCAAAATGAGCGCGCAATAGAGGGGGCAGTCATGGGTGAAAGTAGATAAGCAACTAAGTGATAACTGGTGGTTCGCGGCTACGGGAGGAGTCTGAAATGGCCGACAATTATGAAGTCCCTCGGATACATATGCCAAAGACGAAGTCGGAGAAGGAGCGCGGCTGATTCGCACGGCTGTGAAGTTGGCTTACCGGCATTGGTTCAGGGAGACGAGCATCGCCGATATCGCTGAGGCGGCCAAGGTCCCGGTCGGCAACGTGTACTACTACTGCAAAACGAAAGATGAAATCGGCGAGGGCGTTGTGGAGCAACACTTGTCGGAATTTCGGGCGCTGCGCGAACAGTGGGACAGTAAGGGTTCCCCGAAAGAACGCCTTCAGGCGTGTGTCGAGAATACGCTTGGGAACCGGGATATGCTTGCACGCGGAGGGTGCCCCTTTGGGACGCTTTGCTCCGAGCTGTACAAGGAAGGCGGGCCTCTCGCGGAAAAATCTGCGGCACTCTTCGGAGAGTTGCTTGCCTGGATAGAGGATCAGTTTAGGGCTGATGGACACGGAGACGACTCACGAGGACTTGCTATCCATCTTCTCTCAGCATTGCAGGGAGTCTCGGTTCTGGCCCACGGGTCTCGTGAGCCCGAGCTGGTGGTAATGGAGACGAGACGCCTTCGCGATTGGGTTCGCGCTCTGTGAACTGGAACGTGCACCACCATCGCGCTCTGGGTCGCGGGGCACGTGGTGGAAACGTTTGGGGGAATCAAGCCTCGAATCGCAGGAGGTGTCCGTCGGGCGACGGACGAGTGAACACAACCAGGGGGCTAATGGACACTGTCCGATGAATAGTGTACGCAGTGCCCGGAAGCTGAGCGTCTTTGATTGGAGCGGGGCATTTAATTATGGCTCTATACGACTATTTGTGGGTGAGAAGGGCGGTGGAAGATGCCGCTCCGTGGAAAAGTCCAAAAGCGGACTTTTCCACCTCGCTTGGAAATCCCGCAAGGGCGGCGGGGATTTCCACTTCTCCCACCGCCGCTGCGACGACTACGGCGAGTAAAGATTTTGATGTTTGATTGAGAAAGAAATAGCTGATCCCCGAACTGAACGTTTAGTCAGCTGTTTACTAGGCAACGGACTGATCGAACAGAAGGGAGAGCAGCTATTCAAGTACAGCTTAAGACCATCCTGAATCGAGTGCAAGGCTTTGTCGGATTCGTCTACCAGGACGTACGCATGTGCTCTGTGGGCGGAGATGCGGCGCTGATCGAGGTCACCTTGACGTCGCACAGTGGGATGCGGGCACGCTGCTCGCATTGCCGGCTTGCTGCTCCTGGCTATGACCGGCTGCCGGAGCGTCACTGGAGTTTTGTACCGTTGTGGGGGATACCGGTCACCTTCCGTTACGCGCCTCGACGGGTGGAGTGTGTCGAGCATGGGATCGTGGTTGAGCATATCCCGTGGAGTGACGGCAAGCGGCCGTTGACGACGGCGATGATGGGCTTTCTTGCCCGCTGGGCGCGGCGACTGAGCTGGCGAGAGACGGCGACCATCTTTGAGACCAGTTGGGAATCGGTGTATCTCGCGTTCGGAGAAGCTTGGAAGGGGAGGAAACTGATGACGAGTTAGTGAAACCTCTTAATGTTACCCAGCGGGTGCAACTCCCGCCTGACCAAAGTCGAGCAGACAGGTCAGTAGCGAGTCTTGCCATTCATCGGGAGACTGGTGGGTGCGAAGCGTAGACAGTGAGGAAGCAGGCCGTGAGGATTCAGCACCGAAATCGATTGCGTTCCGATGCCGACGCGCTGATATACGCGGAAGGCAGAATCTGGCAACGACCGTCATTGCGAGGGCGTGCTGGGATCGGCGGTGTCCCTAGCCCAGGGCATGCTCCACAGGGGTAACCCAGGAACCGAAGAGAGCTCCCCGTCTCCTCTCATCCCAACGAGGTACGCCTCTGCATGGGACGGAGGTACGTACGACCAAGGGTCGACCGGAGGAAGGCGGATGGACGTGGGAGCAGTCTTACAACCCCATAGTACTGACGAAGGCGGGGAACCGCAGGGCTCCCGTAAAGGGGCGGCCACGGTACCCGCCGGAGGGAAGGGGGAAGCAGACGTACGAATCTGTTGAAAGGAGACATAACGAGGCTCAGAACTCAGAAACTTATGTGCACAGACATCAACAGAATAGCTGAACTCGCTAAGGAAGATCCGAAGCGGAAATTCTTCTCTATCGCTCACCTGATGACAGTGGAGAAGATGTATGAGGCTTTTCGAAGTCTACGAAAGGACGCCAGCGCCGGGATCGACGGAGTCAAGTACCAACAGTACGAGACGAACGCCGAAGAGAACATCCGCCAGCTCCATCAGCGGCTCAAAGAGGGCAAATATCAGGTTCAACCGTTACGCCGAGTCTACATTCCGAAGGAGGACGGGAAGCAGAGGCCAATCTCGATTCCCGCTCTGGAGGACAAGCTCGTTCAGAAAGTAGCGGTCGATCTGCTCAATGCCATCTACGAGCAGGATTTTCTCGATTGCTCTTACGGGTTTCGGCCCGGACGAGGGCAGCACCAGGCTCTGGACGAAGTGGATCGGGTGATCTATACCCGCCCCATAGGATGGGTTCTAGAGATAGACATACGCTCATACTTCGACCGAATTGCGCGGGATTTACTCGTCGAGATGATAGAGGAGCGCGTAAGCGACGGCAGCATGCTCCGCCTGATCGGAAAATGGATCAAGGTAGGAGTCATCTATGATGGCAAGCTACTCGAAAGCGAAACAGGGACGGGACAGGGGCAGCCGATCAGTCCGCTTCTGGCCAACATCTACTTGCATCACGTACTCGATAAATGGTTCGAGGGTGTGGTGAAGCCCCGGTTGAAAGGGGAAGCGTACGAGATTCGTTTTGCCGATGATGCCATCTTGTGTTTTCAGCACAAGGAGGATGCGGAAAGAGTGCTGAAGGTCCTGGCCGAGCGTTTTGAAAAGTTTGGTCTGACCCTGCACCCGGAAAAGACCCGGTTGATTGAATTCGGACGCAATGCGGAGAGGAATGCGAGGAAACAGGGCAAGAAGCCTGAAACCTTCGGATTCCTCGGGTTCACGCATTTTGTCGCCCGAAGCCGCAAAGGCAAGTTCACAGTGCACGTGAAGACGCTCGCCAAACGTCTCCGCAGAGGGATTCAGGCGATCGACGACTGGTGCAAACAACACCGGCACGACCCAGTGAGCGAACAGCAGAAGACGCTGAATGCCAAACTCCGCGGCCACTACCAGTACTACGGACGATCGTCGAACTTCCGAAGTTTATGGCAGTTCTACCAGAGAGTCCAAAGGATCTGGCGCACTTGGCTGAGCCGACGAACGCGTGGGAAGGCACTGACGTGGGAGAGGTACGGGGAGCTACTGCGCCAGTACCCACTGCAGCCACCCCGGATCACACACTCCTGGGCGGGAGCGGGGAGTAACGCCTGAAGAACCCGTTGCGGGAAATCTGCACGACGGGGTCCGTGAGGGGGGAGCGTCCCGATGAGCCACGGTGGACCTAAACGGGCACGAAGCTGGAAACGGCGGATACAGCCAAGGAAAGCCTAAAGTTCGTCGGGCCTCCTCTACTCGGAGGTCCGTGGAGTGGTTCGTGAAGTGGGGCTTGGCGCATCGCCAGAAGTGCGGGGTTGAATCGATTGGCGTAGACGAGATCCACTGGGGACATGGCAAGCGGGCCGACAACTTCTTAACCGTGATCTACCAGATTGATGCCGGTTGCCGGCGCCTGTTATGGATCGGCAAGCGACGCTCGGAGAAGACGCTTCGTCGTGGGCTGAAGGAACTGGGCCCGGAGTTCGTCAAGGGGCTGCGCTTTGTATGCAGCGATATGTGGAAGCCCTATTTGAAGGTGATCGCCGACCAGGCCGGCCATGCGCTGCATGTGCTGGACCGGTTCCACATCACTATGCACATGAACCAGGCCGTGGATGAAGTACGCCGGGCTGAGAGCACCCGTCTCAGAGCCAAGAACAAAGACCAGTCCAGGCGACTGAAGAACATGCGCTGGTCCTTGTTGCGCAAAGGAAGCCGGGTGCGCGGACATGCCCGCGAGAAGCTCAACGCCCTGCTGGCAAGCAAACTGGCGACGGCCAGGGCATGGGAGCTGAAAGAAGTCTTCCAGCATTTCTGGACTTACACCTCGCCCCTCTGGGCTTCCGCATTCCTGGACTACTGGTGCCAGCGCGCTATGCGCAGCCGCCTCGAACCGATCAAGAAGGTCGCGCGTATGCTACGCGCACATGAGGATCTGCTGATGAACTGGTTCCGCGCTAAAGGAGAGATCTCAAGCGGTCCTGTCGAGGGTCTCAACAACAAGATACGAGTGGTTACCAGACGATCCTTCGGCTTTCGAACCTATAAAGCCATGGAAATGGCCCTGTTTCACACCCTTGGACGACTCCCCGAACCAGAGTCCACCCACAAATTCTGCTAGGGAGGCATTTTGATCAACAACGCCGGCATCATGCGTGAGATCAATGTTCACGACAAGGCTGGAAGCCTCGAAGACATCACTCGGGAGATTGAAACCAATTTGAGCGGGCCGATTCGCATGGTGAAACAGTTCTTGCCGCATTGAGTGCGCAATAAATGCTGCCTTACCTGGTTACCCCAAGACGTTAGTCCTGATGGCAGTACCGCTGTTTGTCTGTAAGCAATAATGGTGTAAAGTCTTGTAAAATCTAGGCCTGATTGATCCCCTTTGGGATTTGGAAACAGCTGTTCGTCCATGTGGGATGTCAGAAACCCTTTATTAGTCCCCCATGCGCTGACTTCCGCCGATCCGGAAACGAAGTCTGGCTATTCATTGCTGAGGCATCCAGCGTTCTGAGTGGGTCGGATACACTCGCCGAGGAGTTCGGAGCTTGCGTTCCGAGTGTGCGTAGATAGGCGAACAGAGCGGTCATTTCATCGGGTGTAGCTTCCACTGCCGGCATGCCGCCCGCCTTCATACGGGAGTTGGGGTTGCGCAATAGAGCGACCAGACGATCCTGGGGTAGCTTTTTGGTGACACCTACGAGGCTCGGGGCCAACGCTGTGCCGGTCCCGTCATCGCCGTGGCAGGCATTGCACCCGCGCTCAGTGAAGACTCCCATTCCCTTTGCAATGAGAGGATCCGCAATCTGAGCGATGGCCACTCCTGCTGAACCTGGCGCTGGTGCGTTCGTATAGGGCTCGAAGGGAGATGCACTGTACGCTTTCTCCTCTTCTCGTTGATGATCGAGTTGCCGTGCAATAGGACCCTCGCGGTCATCCATCTGGCTCTTGACGCCAAGAAAGACCATTCCAAATACCACGATGGCTACAGCGAGCGCGGGAATCGGCCTGCGCCAGATCTTACGCTCGAGTCGGCGATCGAGAAACGGCATCAGGAACATTGCGCCTGCGACCAATCCGGGAATCACAACAACGCCCAAGACAACGGCTGGTCCTTCCCAGAACTTCAGCCACTCGAACATGGGCAGGTAATACCATTCGGGCCTTGGTAGGAAGTGCGAATCCGCCGGATTTGCGATCGGACCCAGCGTCACGGGGCGGAGATACGACAATCCCGAGAGCATGGCAATGATCAGTAACACAAATCCCATGTCAAACAGAACCTGGCGCGGATAGAAGGGCTCGCGAGGGAGTTTTGGGGAAACTGGATCCTCGGTTACCGGACCTGCCGGGCCCGCCTTGCGGAACAAGAGAACATGGGCGCCGACAAACAACAGAATTATGGCTGGGATTAGAAAAACGTGGGCGACATAGAACCTGGACAGAGTGAGAGTCCCTATGGTGTCGCCTCCGCGAAGGATGCGTGCCATCAGGTTTCCGATCAGCGGCATTTGACCCGCAATGTTGGTTCCCACGGTGGTGGCAAAATAAGCCTTCTGATCCCAGGGAAGAAGATAGCCCGTGAAGCCCATTCCCAGAATGAGAAATGAAAGCAAAGCACCGGACATCCACAGTAACTCGCGACGCCCTTTAAATGAACCATAGATGAATGTCTGCAAGAAATGCAGCGCGAGCACGATGATCATTGCACTCGAACCGTACGAATGGAGGCTGCGCAGGAATGATCCGCCGGCAACCTGCTTGGTGATGTATGCAACGCTGGTGTGCGCGGTCTCAGCCGTAGGTGTGTAATAGAGGGCCAACGCCACCCCCGTGATCACCTGATTTATCAAGATGAACAATAGCCCCGAACCAAATACGTAGGCCCATCGGGCTCCACCCGGAATGGGCTCATCAAGGACTTTGCGGGTCAGGCTTTTGACACCGGTGCGCTCATCAAACCAGTCGAGCGCACGACTCGCCATGCGCTCGCCCGATGGGGCTGGCCTAGTTATTTCATCGCTCATCGGATCACCTCGATTTATTTCAGCTCAGCAGCTGGCGGTCTGGTACATTCGATCGGAAATATTGGAACTGGACTTCTAACTTCCCATCCTTGACTTGAGCATCGAGCTTGTCGAGCCCGCGTGGAGGGGGGCCGGAGATGCGGCTGCCGTCAGGGCCAAACTGGCCGCCATGACAGGGGCAAACGAATCTGTCCTTGTCCGCATGCCAAGCGACAGAACATCCGAGGTGAGGGCAGATTGGAGACAGGACCTGAAAATGACCGTCGCTGGAACGATTGACGAAGACTGCTTGATGGGAAACTACTTCCCGCCATCCATCTCGTTGCGTTAACGCGATGGTCTTGGTGACGGGCCCTTCTATGTTATCGAACTCGCTCGCATCCCCAACTTGGGACCAAGTGCTTGTCTTGGTGGCGGCCTGGACGGGATAAAGAACATAGCGCAGCATGGGCATCCCGATCAACGAAGCAACGGCTCCGGAGCATACTCCCAAAAGCGATGCGAAGAACGCGCGCCTGCTCACCTGCGTCGGCTCCTTCGTTAAGCAACCTGCACAAACGTCCCCTTGGGGTACGGGCTTACATTCGCGTGTCATCGTCACTCCTGGATGAAGGTCGGGAAAGGTTTCAAATGTACTCGGCGACCGATTTGGGACAGTGCTCCCCGTATAGACCGGATAATGCGGTGAAGCGGCATCTTGCTGATTGCTCGCGATCAATCACGTTGTAAAGCTTTGTAAAGTGCCCCAGGGCCGCCGGATAGCGCCGCCTTTTTGACCCATCGCATACATGGAATACTGCATCGAAAGTGTAAGAGCCACTCAGGCGATCCGGGTTGTAACTGAGATATACCCATGTTATTGTTCCTACAATACTTCTCTAGATTCCGTAAATCGGAATTTACATGCAACTTACAATTGTTTACAACGTATTTGACAACAAGCAAGCTAATCTCGCATTGGTCACGCCAATATCTCGCAAGGGACGCGTCCGCAGGTTTTCAGTTTTTTGGCCGTGCCGATTCTTGTTTCAACATCATACCCATCGTCATGAAATTGCAAGGAAGTGCGTTACACATTCATACCGGACTCCTGATAACACAATTGAAAAGTGGGTTCTCTCAAGTGGAGAGGACTGCATGAAGCTACGCCACAGCGCCAGCGCGTAATTTCGCGACCAACTGGTGCGCTAACTGAAAACCTACGCAAGTGCGCCACCGCGGCACAGAGTTAGTGCGTCGGTGGCAATTGTGGCAGTGCGTTTAGCACGGCGCGGCGCAATCAATCAACTGTCGGCGAAGGAAAGGTGGAAGGCTCGATGAGGCGAAGTGTACCCATATTAGTGAAAGTCTCGCTCTTGGCGTTGTATGCACTTGCCTTAGGTCTTGTCGGGGTCGTGCCCGTGAAAGCCGAGGTCGATCGGTCACTTGAAGGTGATAAGAAATGCACCCTCTGTCACAACGAGGCTAGTGGACATGTGCTTTCCATCTACCAGACCAAGCACGGCGTGAAAGGCGACTCGCGCACACCGGGCTGCCAGTCCTGCCACGGCGAGAGCGCAAAGCACCAGGATAATCCAGGCGAATCGCCTGATGTTGTATTCGGAGCCAAGTCGAAACAGCTGTCTTCCGTTGAGGCCAGAACCGCAGCGTGCCTCTCCTGCCACGAATCAAGTGTTCTTCCGCGGGCGTTCTGGGCGGGTAGTCCGCATGAGTCGCACGGAGTCGCGTGCACCGATTGCCATGAGGTCCACAACCCCAATCAGAAAGTGCTGAACAAACTTACCCAGCCGGAAGTGTGTTTCAAATGCCATCAGAATGAGCGCGCCCAGTTTCATCGCTTCTCAAGGCATCCGATCCTGGAAGGGAAAGTCTCCTGCTCTGACTGCCACAACCCCCACGGTTCCACGGGACCGCGGCTGATGGTTAAGAACACGATCACTGAAACCTGCTACACCTGCCATGCCGAGAAGCGCGGTCCATTTTTATGGGAGCATGCCCCCGTGGTTGAGGATTGCACCAACTGCCACTCACCGCACGGTTCGAATGTGACGCCGCTGCTGAAGACGCGCGCACCCATGCTCTGCCAGAGCTGTCACACGAGCGACCATGCCAAGGGGCTCTACAGCGCTGCAAATCTGCCCAATGGCGCCTTTGTAACGGGAGGCGGGACCATACCGGTGGGGAGTCAGAGCCCCACGGATCAGGCCAACGGCCGTTCTTGTTTGCAATGCCACTCCCTCGTCCACGGCTCGAATCATCCGGCCGGGGCCAAGTTCGAGCGATAACAGATTGAATCGGAGAGACGCAATGACGAATAAGAGGAATGCATGCGGCTTCGGCGCCGGTTCGATGAGGGTTCTCGACGGCGCAACTATCACAGCAGGCTTGCTGGTGATGCTGTCCACGTTCGCGGCTGCGCAAACCATCCCGCAGAACACC
>Ga0206998_1119_pt1 | contig 20339 bp, 13 predicted proteins | sample Alteio_BWMinCont_FD_153309 | JGI IMG/M metagenome (GOLD analysis project Ga0206998, IMG submission 153309) | Enriched cells from forest soil in Barre Woods Harvard Forest LTER site, Petersham, Massachusetts, United States -... | ecosystem: Environmental > Terrestrial > Soil > Temperate forest >... | reverse complement strand
TTCCATTTACGATGAGGCGGCCCATCCACATTATCGTTTCCATAGAGCCCATCGATGATAAAGAGGACGGTTTTCTCGCCTAGGTCCTTATGACCCAGGAAATCTACGAATGCGGAGTAACTCGCTGAACCATCGCGGTTGTGTTGGAATCCATCGTGGGCGTTCTTCCGCCAGTCGGTATAGATACTCGTCGCACCGAACAGATTTTTTGCGCAAAGTGTCACCCCTGAACTCACATGCGCTCTCAACACCGCAGCATCGATGAGATATGATCCTGAGCGCGACGGCATCCGATGCCGCAGTCTTGGCGTGCATGAGCATTGGAACAATGGGACGGACAAGAAGTACTCGCGCAATCTCGGAAAAACACACGGGGTCGAATTGTTCCAGGTCGGCTGATCAGTCTGAGGGGATTGGAGATGAACCGGAAAGTGTTGTTCTTATGCTTGATTGCCGCAGTCATGTTACCGGCAACCGCTTTTTGTCAGTCATTTTTGAGCCAGTATAAAGGCTTGCCCTATCATGACAGCCGCTATCAAGGCGGTCCGCAGAAAATTCCGGGGCGTGTATTATGCGCCTACTACGACCTGGGCGGCGAGGGAGTGGCGTATCACGATACCGACCCGCAGAATCACGGCAGTGGAGAGTTGAATCCGGCGGATGGGACCTACCTCAATGAATTTCGAATTCATGAGGGAGTGGATACTTCATACACGAAGTTCAACCGGAAGCCAGATCAGTTTGACGACAACCCTTTCGACAAGATTGTTCCTCCTGCGGACCTGCTCTATGTGGGCTGGACCGAGCCTGGAGAATGGTTCAACATAACGGTCGACGTGGCGAACGCGGGAACCTACGTTGCCGATTTCCTTTACACGTCGAATCGCGGGGGAACAATATCACTCGATGTGAATGGAGTGGACGCCACAGGTCCTCTGCAGATCACGTCTACAAATGATCCCGCGGACCCGCTGGCCTGGCGTCAGTGGCACCACTGGAATCTGGCTCCGCAACTTTTCAAAGTTCGTCTCAACAAGGGGAGGACTGTTCTCACCGTACACATATTGACGAACGGCAATATGAACCTGGCTTATTTCGACTTCAAACAAATCCCATAGATGAAAATGAAAGCTGCGGGGGGGGCAAATATCGAATCCAAGGACCCACGCCTTCTTGCAGCGACAATAGCTTCGCCGGTTCGCTTCCGCTGCTCGCGAGAACATACCTTAACTCTACCGGCAGAAGCAGTCCCTGTTTTCCATTCTAAAGCGTACAGTTCCCGCCCGAGTGCGTAATTCCATTGCTGTCGTACTGGACGGCGCCGCACCCTGTCGGGTCGCAGTTTCGAATCCTCTGCAATATCAGATAGAGTCCTGACTCGGATGACATGAAGGCTTGCGGTCGTACACTTAGGTGCCGGATTACCGACCATGCGGACATTTATTTCCGCTAAGCCGACTTGCGTTAACCGGCAACTATTTTGAGTCTGCTCTGCTGGCATGCCCCTCAGCGGTATTTGCTGGCGCGTGGCTCCGCTTCTACGGGTCCGTTCGAATCTTGCGACTTCCTGATGTTTTGCTCCACAACTTCCTTTTTTTGGGGAAGCACAAATTTCACGCCATAACGGTCTAGGTTTGAACGCCCCAGGGATTTGACCCTACCCCCTTCCGCGTCTTCTATGCGCTCAAACCGTCCGGTGTTCACCCTCATTGGACCCTGACGCTTTCGGCGGCTGAGACACCTGCACCTCAGTGCCGCGCAATAACAGGCGCACATCCCGGCCGTACCATTTGTTCAACGCGCGCGCGACGCGACTCCGATATTTCTGCAAACCCAGTTCCGTGGCTTTTGGCTCTGGACTGCTTAGCACGAGTTCCACGGTTCCCCCTGAGCGTTCACCGACAGACTCGACGGCAACATCATCGAGACGGAATGACTTCCAGTCATCAGCTCCATTGGTAAGCCCAGGCCGTTTCTCCAATTCCACAGGCGTCGATCCGAGCAGGGACGAGTGGAGATCCTGCATCACGTCGATCCACGCGAGACGCGCCAGACTGAGGCTACCGAATGCACTCTCCCGCTGTTCTTCAAGGGAAAGATTTATGTTGTTCACCCTCCGCGCGCTAGCGTGGGGGTAGGGGGGATTGCTTTTGGTTTGCTCAGTGAAGAATCCCCTAAACGCTCTACTGAAGAATCCCTTAAAAGCTCAACTGAAGGCTCTATGGGCGGACGCGGGCGTCTGGGGGCCCCGGATCGGACGACCCGGGGGGGGTGACGCTGCTGGCCGCAGGCACCGGGCGCTTCTGGCTTTGACGGGCGGACATGGGTAACCGCGGAACCTTTTGCAATTTGCATCGTGTCGCTACGAGTTTTGCATCAGTCGGTGGAAGACCCAGGGCCTCGAAAGCATATTCGTTCGAGGTCTGGCCGCCGTCTTTATCGCGTTTGTTGGGAATACGCCGCAGCACTCCCTTGCGCTCAAGTCCGGCGATGATACGCCGAGTCTGTCGCTCTGATAGGCAACAGCGTTTCGCCAGGTTGCGAAGAGATGGCCACGCCACGCCGAGTTCTTCGCGGTGATCGTCAGCCAGCTGGCCCAAGACTGCCTTCTCCGAGGCGGTGATCTTCTCCCCGTTTGGAGCTCGGACCAAATGCTTTACGTAATTGGTGGCTGCATGACTCACTTGGTCTTCTCTCCTGACCGCAGAAACTCCTCAAGATCAGCCTTGGCAATCAGCGTCCGGCCCCCGGCCTTGGTGCGGCGGATTTTGCCCTGCGAAAGCCACGCTGATACGGTCCAGTGCGAAACCCTCAATACCTCCCGCTGTCTCCTTGGTGGTCAAATAATCGCCCTGTTGCACTTCTGTTATTTCTCCTCTTAGAATTTGGCACTGCTTATGTAAACTAGCAGTGAACGGTACCCACTACTAGTGGTAGAAGACGTGGGATAGCAAGGAGAACTTACCCAACAATGAGGAAAAAGCAGCCCAACGCACAGGCGCCCCCGGAAAACGAGACGCCGCCGGTAATTTCCGCAATGCCTATTCACATCCGCTATGTGGCCAAGATTGGGCAAGTCAGCCTGACCAGCAGGAAGGCGAATATCGTTTCCACCTGGCGTTCGATTATCGCGATGAGAAAGGACGCCGGGGGGAGCGCTGGGATAACCACGAATGGAACGCATATGCGCTCCGGGCTGCATTTGACGCAGTGAAAACGGAGACAGACGCATTAGAGTTCCTGAGCGGCGCCGGCTCGTTCCTACCGTCACCCCATCCCCTATCTTGGAGCGCGTTCCAGGCGTGGAAGCGATTCGTCGAGATAGTTCGGCAAGAGAATAAGCTCCGAGCCCTGATGGCAGAAGTAATGAGCGACGAAGACGGAATGGCTGTCCTTGCGCGAGGTGGCGATGAACTCGAGGTATTAAAGGCACTGGGCGGATATCCCAACGCCTTCTTCACCGGGACGCTTCGACGCCTGGATCCTACAACTCGCTCACTCTGTGAGTGGTTTTATCGGCCTCCCCAGGGGGCGCTCTCGATTGAATGGCTTCCCTTGAAAGACGAACCGGAGCTACTCTCCAAAGTGCAAAAGGGTGGCGCGCTCATGGAGTTTTTTCGAGGCGCTTATAGCATGCGGCCAGTTCTGCGCATCGAGGCCGAATGTGCACTTCAAGCCATCGCTGCCACCGTATATGCAGACAGAGTCGGGGGGGTCGAGTGGAACAAATGCGAGATTTGCAATCGCCTCTTCAAGCTCGAGTCCGGCCAACACAAAAGGTATTGCAGCCAAACTTGCAAGGATACGGCGAGACAACGGCGCCGAGCAGACAAAGTCAATGAGCGAAACAGGAACAAAAGGGCAGCACGGAACCTCGAAACGGAAAAGAGAACACTAGGACATAGCGTAACTGCGCGGAGCAGCCGCCAAAGAGCTGCAACCTAAATGAGGGGCCATAATGTCGATTTTCAAACGCGGGACTATTTACTGGTACAAGTTCACCTTCAACGGTGAGGCGATACGAAAGTCCAGTCGGCATTCGTCGAAAGGAATCGATTCCCACACTGACAGACTTCATAAAATCACGCGTGGCCTCACGCATTGAGGCGAGCACCAGCAACAAAACGTGGGCTGATTATTATCGGCCCAACCTTGCTGCGATTTCTTCGTACGCTCCCCTGGCTTCCCAACGGCTGGACAGGATAACGAGCGAAAAAGCGGCCGACTTCGCGGCTTGGCGCAAGTCCCACGCTTTGCAGGTAAGTTCAGTCAACAGTTCGCTGCAAGTCTTGCGCCGAGTGTTGCGGCTCGCGATGGAATGGGACGTGATTGGGAATTTACCGAGGATCAAGATGCTTCCGGGTGAAAGGCACCGGGAACATGTCGTGCTACCCGAAGAGGAGGCACGCTATTTAGCAGCGGCTCCTGAACCTCTTGCTTCCGTGGCCGTCAGTCTTGTCGATACCGGGCTGCGCCCCGATGAGTGTTATCGCCTGCAATGGGAGTCGATCTCTTGGGCAAATGGGAGAAACGGGACCCTCCTGGTCACTCACGGAAAAACGGCCGCAGCTCGCCGAGTTCTGCCGATGACACCCCGTGTGCCCCAGGTGCTCGAGACGCATTGGAAAGCATCCGGATGTCCGGTAGAGGGTTGGGTGTGGACGGCGCCTACCGCAAGTGCTCACTTCGAGAGATCCACGCTCAAAAAGCAGCACCGCAGAGCGCTCAAACTTAGCCGAGTCCGCCCATTTGTCCTGTACAGCCTGCGGCACACCTTTCTGACTCGACTCGGTGAGTCAGGCTGCGATGCATGGACGCTAGCACGAATTGCGGGGCACAGTTCGACGGCCATGTCCGCACGCTACGTTCATCCGAGCGAAGATGCGGTTTTAGCCGCCGTTGAGAGGCTGAGTGGGCACAATTTTGGGCACAGTGCTCCGCTGGCGCTCGCCGACGCATCTCCGAATAGAGATACAACTATCGACTTATCTATAAGTTGAAATGGTCGGGGAGAGAGGATTCGAACCTCCGACCCCCTGGTCCCGAACCAAAAACCGATTTGCTAACCTGTTGTTTCGCTTAGGTTTGTTCTGCGTGTTGTCCCCTCATTTTGCATGGTATTTGGCAGCAAATGGACCCAAATTGGACCCAAGTTTCGCTTCTCGTGTTGGCTTGGGAAAGCCGGTTCCATTCGCTGACCCGCTGTGTCAAACGAATTTGAAGCCGTGTCTGTGGGCTCAACAAGGTTCTGTCAGCGCCGCTATCTCTTCTGATTTGGGGGAAGCCCTTTCCATTCTTTGATACGCCCGGGTGACCAGAAGAAAGTATCGCGCTCGTGTCATGATCTCAGGATCGTGCCCGTACCAGGGACATGCCGCAGTCCGCGGAGTCGGTTACACGTCAACTTAGACCTCTTTCGACTAAGAAATGTGACTCAGTCTACGTGAGGCGGTTCTGGCGGACCGAAACTTAATTCTTTCGGATTTGTTGGTGGCTCGGGCGAAGCTTAAGTCGATCTCAGTCGGTGATTGCGTAATGATGAAAAGGGTGCGGGCAATGCAACGGGAAAAACAAAGACAGGTGGTGGCGTGGCCGCTTCGCTCTCCTCGTCACACCACAACGCTCAGTTCTAGTCGCTGACGAAGAGAATGCAATGCACTGCCGGGGACTTGTGACTCCAGGTACATTGCCAGAGTAGAGAGGGCAAAGCGGCAAGGATATTGCTGTTATTTTCCTCGCGAAGGGGGCACCAGACGATGTGGAAGGTAGGCACTGTTGCCTGCGCATGTCTCCTAATTGCTCCTAGCCTCCGGGCGCTTCAGACCAGCACAATACGGGTCGAAACAGCCGATACGACAATTACGCTTAAAGCCGGCGCGGACTCGCCGTCGCTGCTACAGCTAAGCGGAAAAGATGGGTTCATCTGGAGGAACCAGAATCCGGCCACGTTGATCGATTTTGTCGAGATTGGTGGCCGTCGCAAACCCGTCCACTGGTTGCTGAACCTCGCCGCCAGCCAGATCGGTCCCTCGCGGGTTGAGCTCGTTTACGACTCTGCTTCTCCGCTCTTGCGGCTTTTCTGGGCCTGGCGCGCACGGGCAGCGAACGGTGCGCTGGAACACTCCATCCGGATTCAAAATTTGAGTGCGAACGATATTTGGATGCCGATCCAGGATAGCCTGCAGGTTGACTGGCGCATTCCAGCGGCAGACGCACTTGAAGAACTGTGGGTCGAGAAGGGAGCAGGAGGACCATCTGCGGAGGGAACTCACCGCAATACGATCAGTGACGGTTACGAATGGACGGGACAGTCCAGCACCTATGCGCATCCGGCGCCAGGGCAACAGCGCGAGATGATTCCGTTTGCGCTGGTTGAGCGTTCTGATCCTGACCGCGGCGGCTGGTACCTGGGAATCGAGTTCAGCGGACGTACTCGAATCACGGTGCGGCGCAGTGGCGATACTCTTGGTGTCGCAGCGGGGTTAAACCCGGAGCCCGGCCCTTTTCGGACACATCTCGAACCCGGCAAGAGCTTTGAAGCTCCTACGATTTTCATCGGCGCGTTCCGCGGCGATCCGGATGATGCTGCTAATACGTTGCGTCGCTGGGTTCGCCGCGTGCTGAATAATCCTGTAGCCGTGCGCGATCCTGAGTACCCGCTGCTCGTCAATAACAGCTGGGGCCGTGGGATGGCTATCAACGAGAAACAGGCGCGCGCCATGATTCGCGATTCAGCCGAACTCGGATTTGAGATGTTCCACCTCGATGCCGGATGGTTTCGGGGAGTGGGTGACTGGTATCCGGACCCGCTGAAATTTCCAAATGGCCTCGCGTCGGTAGCTGATTACGCTCACAGCTTCGGGTTGAAGTTCGGTCTCTGGATGGACTGGGCGCAGGCCTCGTTAGATCGGCATCCGGGTTCGCTCTACATAAATGACCCGAAGACTCGGGACTGGTTGATTACCGATCCGCCGCCGAACTGGAAGCAAGGCGATGAATTTAAAGGCATAACCATCGACCTGGGAGTACCTGCTGCCCACGACTGGGCAGCGGCAACGGTGAGCCGGGTGGTGAAGGATTATCACCTGGACATGCTAGAGCACGATGGTTACGTCGTAGCCCAAGGGTGCGATCGCAGCGATCATCCTCATGCCCCGCCTGATCCTGCCCACATCAGACGATTCGAGGATTCAGGCTTCCTCTGGGTTGAAAGTTCCAACTCCACCGACGTCAGTTATCACGCTACCAGTGCTTACTACAATATTTACTCTCGCCTTCGGCAGGAATATCCGAACTTGTTGCTGGAGATATGTAATGACGGCGGTCGGATGGTCGATTTCGGTTCCGCGGCGCACGGCGATTATTTTTCGATTTCGGACGCCTATGATCCACTCTCGAACCGGCGCGCCTTTTACGACAGTAGCTATGTTCTTCCCCCGGCGATGTTGGAAACTTATGTTGAGAAGTGGCCGTCGCATCGCATTGAGAACTTTCTCTACGTGTTGCGCAGCGGCATGATGGGTTGGTTCACTCTCATGCTCGACACAACCACATGGACGGCTGAGCAGCACGCGGCTGCGCGGGAAGCGCTTGCTGTATATAAGTCACGTCTGCGTCCGTTCATACGCAATGCCGATCTCTATCACGTCTCATCCCGGCCGGACGGCGTCCACTGGGATGGAATGGAATACTTGGATCCGGCCCGGCACAGTGGAGTGCTCTTCGCATTTCGTGGCTCGTCTCCAGGGGAATCGAGTCATCTATTCGTGCTGCGAGGATTAAATGCGGCGACCTTGTATCGGTTAACGTTTCACGATCACAGCTCTCGCGAGCAAACCATTTCCGGAGGAGAGTTGATGAACAAGGGCCTTAGGATCTCTCTGCCACTGCCAGAATCGTCCGAACTTGTCTTTATCCAGGAAATATCTCGCTGACGCCAAGTTTGAGCGCATCGCCCTACTTCGTCAATGGCTTTTGTGAGCCGCTGCCTTCAATGAGAGTGACAAACCGGTCAACGCCCTGAACGGGAAAGCTTTCTTCAACTCCGCTCGGCCACACCACCTCAATATGATCGATGGAACTGGCCAGCCCCAGTCCAAAATGCAATCTGAGATCGTTGCTTGATAGATAGCTCGATCCGCTCCGCACTTCCTGGACCCATCTGTGTCCGCCTGCAAATACCGTCACCCTTGCACCAATTCCATCACGATTTGACCGCGTTCCTTCCGTGATTATGCCCACCCAGTGATTTGAGTTGGCCGCCAGATCGACTAGAAGCATCGGCTTTTCATCGATATTGTTCACCACGGCCGAGACGCGGCCTTCGTTCCATAAGTCCGCGACTGCTAATCCCCGGCTTGATGCCGGCTCGGTGCAGCCGGGACCTGACTGCTTGCTGATGTCTTTAAACGTGCCATTGCCGAGATTCTGGTAAAGCAAGCGCGGCTCTCTGTAAGAGGCGCCGAGACGGGCGGAATCCACTTGAGGATACACATGACCGTTTGCTGCCAGAATGTCGAGCCATCCGCTGTTATCCAGATCGAGGAAAGCGGCGCCCCATCCGAGATATTGCGTATTCAGGCCGAGCCCAGCCTCTGAAATCGTCTCCGTGAATGTTCCGTCTCTGTTGTTGTGGTAGAGCGATGATCGATCGTCCGAAAAGTTTGTTTTGAAGATATCGGGCCAGCCGTCGCCATCATAATCGCCGATTGCGGCTCCCATGCCCGCCTGCTCGCGACCGTCCTCGTCATAGGCGGCACCTGCATCCGGAGCTACGTCAGTGAACGTTCCGTCCTTGTTATTCCGGAAGAGAATGCTTGGTGTGCTGTCACAAGCCACATAGATGTCCGGCCAGCCATCCTGGTTATAGTCGAGTGTCGACACGCTCAAGCTGTAATGCCCATTCGTCCTGGTGATTCCGCTCGCGTTGCTTACGTCTTCGAATTTGCCGGCGCCAAGGTTGTGATACAGGATGTTCGTCGTGTACGGAAGGCCTCTAGGACCGCACATTACCGGCGTGCCCTTCCAGATGCAGGTCATTCCCTCGCCGGGCTTCGGCAAGGTTTTCATGTCGAGTTGGACATAATTGGCCACCATCAGGTCGAGTTTTCCGTCTCGATCGTAGTCGACAAATGCGCACCCGCTGCCCCACTTCGTCCCGTCGCCGGCAACCCCAGCCTGTTCAGCTACTTCCTTGAAGCTTCCGTTACGCTCGTTGTGATAGAGCCTGTTTTTGCCCCAATAAGTGACGTAAAGATCGTCGTATCCATCGTTGTCGTAGTCTCCTGCGCAGACACCTTGCGCCCATCCGGTTCCCGTCAACCCCGCCCTTGCCGTCACATCGGTGAAGGTGCCGTCGTGGTTGTTGTGATAGAGGTGGCTAGAAGGCTTGGCTCCCGCCAACTCTTTCTCGTCCAGCGATCTGCCGTTGAGCAGGAAAATATCCGGCCACCCGTCGCGGTCGTAGTCAATGATCGCTACTCCGCTGCCCGTGGTCTCGATAATGTATTTCTTGGAGTCTGGATCGCCGTTTACGTTTTGCATCATGAGCCCGGCTTGCGGAGCTACGTTGACGAACCAGGCCGGCCCGGGATGGCTGGACATTGCCGGGTAGGGATGAGGCTTCTTCTCCTTAGGCGGATTGCCGTGAGACTGCGCGCTGCAGGCACCTCCGACGGCGATCAAACCGGCGCAGATCAAACTGAGAGGCAGGATTGCGCGGGCTATTCCGGCATTCATGATTTGGAATCTCGCAGTATGCTTAGAGCGTAATGCGTATGCTGCTTCTTGTAGCTCTGCTGGCCTCGACTGCGTTGAGCCAAATCCCACCCTCCGAAACTCCTCAACAATCACTGCTCCGAGCGCACGAGGAACTCCAACAAGGCAGGATAACGGACGCCTTCACAATCTTGCAGCAACTCGCCACGATACAACCGCCGGTGAAGGGCCTGCAGCACGAACTCGGAATCGCTTATTACCGCACGGGCAAACTGGAGGATGCGCAACGCGCGTTCGCGGCGGCTGCCAGAGAAGACCCGTCCGACGCTGAGTCGGTTCAGATGGAGGGCCTTACTCTTTATCGTCTCGGTCGTCCCGGAGAAGCAATTCCTTTCCTCGAGCGGGTTCGCCAGTGGACACCGAACGCGAACGCCGATGCCAACTACGTGCTCGGCTTGTGTTATATGAACTCGCAGCGTTACGACGATGCACGCAGGGCGTTTGCAATTGAATTTCAGGTGCCTGCCGATTCCGGCTCCGCGTATCTGCTGTTGGGCAACATGCTCATGCGCGCCAATCTCCAGGAACTGGCCGCAGACCAGGCCCGGAAGGCTCTTCAACTGTCTCCCAGTTTGCCTCTTGCGCACTTCCTGCTCGGAGAGGTCTATCTCTTCAAATCGGATGTGGATCACGCCATGGAGGAATTTGAACAGGAGCGCAGGCTGAATCCGAGCTACGCACCGCTCTATGACCGGCTCGGAGATGTCTACACCCGGGTGGGAAAACTGCAGGAAGCACAGGAAGCTCTCACCAAAGCCATTTCGCTCGACACCTCAAGCACTGGCCCCTTCATCCAGATGGGAAAAGTACTACTGCGCCGTCAGGACCCCCAGACTGCAATCATGTACCTGAAGCACGCCGAGAAGATGGACCCTGGGAACTTCATCACGCACACGCTGCTCGCTCAGGCATATCGCAAGGTGGGTCAGGAGGATGAGGCCAGACGCGAAACCGATCTCGCTTCAAAGATCCATGCCGACGAACAACTGAAGCTTCAGCCTGTTAATTGACCGGCTGGGTCAGAGTTGTGCATTTCAGATGATTGGCGAACTTATCAATGTACGCGAATCGTTACCAGGCGAGTCTGCAGTGGAACACCGCCTCCGATTGTGGTTTCCAATAGAGCTTCAAAAGGGCGAATGTCTCCCTTTTGCCCGGTAATCTGCTTGAGCAAATCTGCTGTACTGTCAGGACGACACACATAATCTACCGCAGCTTGCGTTCCGAAGGTGGTCAAGCCACTGAAGATGAGCATTCGCTTGCCTGGTTGAATCCCCGGCAAAAGGGCAAGGACTGCATAATCCCTGTTCAGTGGGTGCTCAGGACGCGAATACAACGCAGGCTCACCAGGTTTCGGATGATGATTGATGAACCCGGCGAAGTCCGGTCCCGCGGTCAAGGTGAAATCCGTTGTTGACTGCAGGACGCGCAAGGAGGGATTCTCCGCCGTGGATCCGATAAAGACGAGGTTCTTTGCCTTTGCTTCGTCCCAGGTCATCAGCAGGCTTCGCTTGAGGATGAAGCGCGCGTGGTGGGCGTCGAAGAGGGTGGTCAGCGCATAGACCGAGGCGAGCTCGCCGATGCCAGTGTATGTGTCGACGTAATGGTCCGTCCTTTCCAGGTTTTCCTGATCCTGAGGGCGTGCATAGCGCAAGCCATGCGTGGAGTCGCCCACGAATACTGCGTTGCTGTAAATCACCAAGGGAAGCTCATCTGTAAAAAATGGCTGCCAGAACTTCTCGACAGCCGACTGGGGTGCGACCGACCGCGCCCAGAAGTGCCATACCAAGATTGCGCACACCGCCAAAATGGGGATTAGCAGGAGAACTGCTATCCATTTTCGCAGCCGCTTTCGTTCCACTGAAATTGGCGTAGCAATGACAGGCGCAGGCACAACATCTGCTGCATTGCCTGCCGTTACCTCTGTCCTAGGGTGAAAGACGGGGACATAGTGTCCCTTGGGGATATCAACCACGAACTCTTCGCCGATACCTTCCTCGGCGAAGTAGCCCGCGAGCTTTTGTCGCAGCAAGCGGGCGTGAGTACGCACAATGCTGTCTTCACTGGAGTTATAGCCGGCATGACGATGAAAGATACGAATGCCGATCTGCTGCTCGGTGGCCTCTTCGGGGGCCTCTCGGATAGCGCAGTCAGCTACATAGAAAAGAAAGTCGCGGAGGCGAGGCGAAGACTTCAGGTGCTGGCTCGCGGCAATGCGCTCAATCAGGATCCAACGCGCGTCTCCCTGAACCTCGCTACTGATTTCGGGAGCTAAATCGGGGGCCGACATGGGAACGGAGAAGTATTTCACGCAGCATTTGACGGGTCAAATCACCGTAAAAAACGATGTCAGTCCTTATTAATGTCAGTCCTTATTAATAGCGGGCATGCTCCCGTTTGGCGTCAAGCTAAACGCTCGGCCGACCAGAGTAGCCGGCGGCACGCTCGAAGCGTTGAATGTCAAGCTTAAGCCGTTCAATCAAGCATTCGTGACGGTTTTGTGGCGTATCTCGGCGGCCTTCTCTGGAGAGGACCCAGCTTCCTCCCTCGCAGGCCTTTTTGAATTGGTTCCCATTTGAATTGGTTCCCATTGAGGTCAGGAGGCAGTTATGCAAGAGTCAAGTGGTCCGAAAGATCCATCGAGCGACAGGTCTTACCTCATCCGCTTTCTACTGAGCGTGGCGGCCCTGCTGCTTTGGACATTCAGCACGGTTTCTCCGGCTAAAGCCCAGGCCGTCTACGGATCGATTTTTGGAACGATCACTGACAAGTCAGGTGCCGTCGTTCCGAATGTCACCATCACCGTGACCGACGTCTCCAAGGGAACATCTGTCACTACCCAGACGAATGGCAGCGGCGAATACCGGGTGCAGCACCTTATCGTGGACACATATCAGGTACAGGCAGAGGCGTCCGGCTTCGCCAAGGCAACGGCAGACAACGTAGTCGTGTATGTTGACACCTCTCCAAAAGTCGACCTTCAGTTGGATGTGGGTAGTGTTTCCAACAACGTAACCGTCACCGCCAGCGGGACTTTGCTGCAAACCGACCGCGCCGATGTGAGCACGATTCTCAATGCGCGTGCGGTCGAAGATTTACCCAACTTCAACCGCAACTTCACCGCTTTTGAACTGTTGACGCCCGGCACAACTTACATCGGCTGGGGACCCGGCGAAGGCAGCGGCAACCCGCAGCGTAGCGAATCGATCGAAGTTAACGGCCAGCTCCCTTTTGCCACCGGCTATGAATTGGACGGAACGGACAATCAGGATCCCCTGAACGGCGTTGCCGTCATCAACCCGAACCTCGATGCTGTTTCTGAAGAGAAGGTGACTTCGCAGAATTATGACGCCGAGTTCGGCAAAGCTGTCGCCGGCTTGGTGACCGCGCAGACTAAATCCGGCAGCAACGATTTCCACGGGACCGCATTTGAGTATCGGCGCTCGGATGCGCAGCAGGCGCGCGATCCGTTTGCCAATGCAACTCCTGACTCGTTGACCGGGAAATATCTGGCCCCCACCCTTCACAACCAGTTCGGAGGATCCGTCGGCGGACCGATCATAAAGGGAAGGGTATTTTTCTTTGGAGACTATCAAGGTCTGCGCGAAAAGACAGGTACAGCAACTTTGACGACCGTGCCAACACAACTGGCGCTTACCAGCTGCACTTCCGGCGGCCCGTGCGACCTGAGCGATTATCTGCAAAACGGACAGGGCCAGATTTACAAACCGAATAGTCTTACGGACACTTCCAACACCGGACGCACTCCCTATCCAGGAAACATTATTCCGGCAAGCGACATTTCACCGCAAGCAGTAGCTTTCTTCAAGCTTCTGCCGCCGCCGAACGTACCGGGAACAAATATTACGAACAACTACTCCGCTTCCGGCTCGGGTATTTTCAACACAAACCAGTGGGATGTGCGAGGGGACACTACGTTAACGCAGAAACTCCACTTCTTTGGACGCTATACCTACTTCGGTGGGAATTTGTCGGGAGATCCCTACTTCGGAGCCGCCGGCGGACTTGGCTTTGGCTCCGGCGGATTTGCGGGTACGGACTCGTTCCGCTATCAGAGCGTCGCGGCAGGTGGGGACTATGTCCTTTCGCCGAAGTGGCTCACGGATTTCCGTTTTGGCTACTACCGGATCCACAACGTGACACAGGGACCGAACTTCGACCAGCCTCTGTGCAATAGCCTCGGCATTCCGAATTGCAACGGTAGTCCCCTGTCACTGTATGGAGGCTTACCGCAGATCAACATCGACATTCCGAGCAATGGAGCCAACGGCGGCCAGAATATCGAGTACGGGACATCCGCCAACCCTAACTTGCAGAATTCGAGCCAGTACCAGTTCGTGAATAACTGGTCTCACCAGTTCGGAAACCACAACATTAAGTTTGGCGCCGATTATCGCTATGGGAAGAACTACACGGTTTCGATTGCCAGCAATGCACTTCGCTCTGGCACCTTCTTCTTTGCCGCCCCCCGCACCTCGGGCGTAAGTGCTGAGGGCGTGGCTTCTTCGGGCGTTGGTTTTGCCACCTTTTTGTTGGGTGACTCAACGACCTTTTGGCGCACACAAACTTCGAATATCAATGCGCAGACGCGCCAAAATCGCTTCTTTACCTACGCGCAGGACCAATGGCGCGTAACACCTAAGCTCACTATCAATTATGGTCTTCGCTGGGAGCTTTATACCCCTGAGTCTCTCACCGCTGCCGGCTCCGGAGGATTGCTGAACATTGATACCGGCATTCTCCATATCGCCGGTTATGGATCAAACGGCCTCAATCTCAATGTCAAAAACAATTTCAAGGAATTTGCCCCACGTCTTGGCATCGCGTATCAGGTCTTCCCCAAAACAGTGGTCCGCGGCGGCTATGGCATCGTTTATGGCCAAGGCTGGGCAGGCGACACCTATGGAGGTGTGCTTGCCTCATCGTTCCCGACGCAGATCCAGCAAAGTGTGAACCCGATATCGAGCTATGCCGCCGTGTTCAGCCTGGCGCAGGGACCTCCCGGCTACACGTTCCCTCCGATTCCGGCCGACGGCAATTATCCACTGCCGGACGGCATTTACCAGATTGCACGTCCGTTTAAAGTCCGGCTACCAACTGTGGCGGGGTGGAACGTGATGGTCCAACAGGAACTGACTCCGACAATGTCGTTTCAAGTGGGCTATGTAGGCAGCCATTCTTACCACAATATGTTTGAGTCTTCCCCGTCGTTTAACGCAAACGAACAGACCCTTGCCGGCTTCGGGCAGATCAATCCAAAAACCGCTCAGCTCTACACCGTGCCCGAACGCTCGCCCTACTATGACGGCACAGCTCAAAGCCAGCTAGGCGTCGTTGGCGGTGTGCCTCACGGGTGGACACAGCGGGTCGACTATATGGCGAACCTGGCGGATAACAGCTACGACGCTCTGCAGGTGGTCGTCAACAAGCGTTTCAGGTCGGGTCTGCAGTTCCTCAGCAGCTATACCTGGTCTCACGCGTTAGGGCATGAGTCGTACGAGTTTTTAATCGACTCGAAAATTGGCCGCGGCAATGGTTACTACAACCGTCGTCAGCAATTCCTCTTCGCCGGCAACTACGATCTTCCTTTCGGTAGAGACAAGCTGATCGGCTCAGGGGTTCCGGGATGGGTCAACCAGATTATCGGCGGGTTCCAATTGAACGGAACAGTCACCATAGACGGCGGAATACCGTTCAACACCAATTACTCGGGCTGCTCGAATGACAATGACGTTGGCCACAACGACAATGCCTGCTTCCTGAACAAGGTTTCAGGGGGAAGCTTCGGCATTCATAAGGGTTCCTATCATGCTCAGGGCCGATATGTTCCGTACATCAAACCCTCGCCTTATGTGCTACAACCACCGGGACAACCGAACAATTCATTTGGCGCCTACTCCCGGCCTGCGGCAGCGACATGGGGTAACATCGGGCGCGATGCTCTCTGGGGCCCCGGATTAACCAACGTTGATGCTTCGCTCGCGAAGAACTTTACCCTGCATGAGAATCTGCGCCTTCAGTTACTCGTACAGGCGTACAACCTCTTCAACCACGTGAACCTCGCCAACCCGGATAGCTGCATTGACTGCCAGGACCTGAATAGCGTTGGTGTCCAGAACGCTGGCACGATTCAAGGCACCTACTCCGAGCAGGATGGAACATCGATGCGCCGCTTGCAATTCGGCGCGCGGTTTCAGTTCTAGTGCTGACTCACAAGGATGGTGAACCCCATGTTCGCCATGCCTGCATTTTCGCGGCGAACGCGAGACTATGCCGTCGTCACAACGCTATTCTATCTGGCTTCAGACGACGAATAAGTGGAGGATAGGAATCAATCTGACGAAACAAGCGAGGCGAACCGGAGCGGTATGAGCAAGTGCAAGAGCAATGATGAGCCTCGAACACAACATCCAGCACACAGCGCCTTACGGACCCGCGCGTACTTGATCTCATTCCTGATATGGACGCTTGCAGCGATCTCGTGCCCAGCGCAGCAAACGAGTTCAGATCAGCAATCGAACTCGGATCAGCGCTCTGTAGGTGATCAGCTTGCGTTGACGACCGATTCGGTTGGCCCACGGCGATTCGTCGCGGTACACGGCCGTCGCTCGGTGATCATGGGATATCCAGAGACCGGATTAGAGGTTTGGGCATATCCGTTCCAGATACTCAGCAATTATCAGATCGGTTTCCTGCCCCAGGGGGCCGCAACTGCGTCCGATGGCCGTCGCTTTCTTACGCGCATCATCTATCGGCCCGAGGCGATCACACGCGTTTATATCGGGCCCGACTACATCGTTCGAGAAACGCTCTTTACCCCACTCGATGAACCTAGCGCCATCCTTCAGTATGAAGTGCAAGGTAAACCGGTCGATATCCAGATTCATTTCACGCCGGTTCTCAACCTGATGTGGCCGGGAGCGATTGGAGGGCAATTCGTGGAGTGGAACTCTGATCTGCCGGGTTACGTGCTCTCTGAACCAACGCAGCAATTTTCAGCAAGCATTGCCTCATCTGAAATCGTCGCGCACGACACGACCGTCAACAGCGCACTGCGCGCGGCGACTGGGGTCTCCTTTTCTATCCGGCCGGAAGCCAGGGTGTCTGGAGCTCCCGCTGCTGCGACGATTTACGTCGCGCTAGAGCCGGAACACTCGAAAGATCCCACCGCGGCGGTTCGCAGCCTGTCTACCCGTCGCGCCGACATGGAGACTCAGGCGGTAAAGCACTATGCTGAGCTACAGCAGACCGCTTTACGAATTCGCACGCCCGACGAAGACGTGAATCGCGCGCTCGAGTGGGCCGAGGTCGCTCTCGATCAGGCCTGGGTGTGCAATCCGCAACTCGGATGCGGCATCGTCGCGGGCTACGGTCCTTCGCGGGACGCGCGGAGGCCTCAATATGACTGGTTTTTTGCAGGCGATGGTCTCGTTGCTGCCAACGCTCTGCTTTCCGCGGGTGAATATTCCCGGGCTCGCGAAGAACTTCAGTTCATCATGAGGTACCAGGATCCAAAGACTGGAATGATTTGGCATGAGCTGTCGCAAAGTGCGGGAGTCATTGACTGGAAGAAGTATCCCTACATGTATGTTCACGTGGATATCAGCTTTGACTACCTGAATACTGTGGCGCGATATGTTGAACTCAGCGGTGATACGGCATTTGCAAGCGATCACTGGTCGTCGATTGCGACGGCCTACAAGTACTGCCAATCTGTCATCCAGGCGTCTGACCATCTGCCGCATATTCCCGCAGACAAGGAAGGAGGCGACGAGCAGGACAGGCCGGACGACGATTTAAGTCTGTCGTCGAGTTGGGTTGCGGCAACAAACAGCTTCGCCGAGTTGGCTACGGTCGCAGGGTACCCGCAACTCGTCGACGACGCTCGCAAAGCGAATCAGCTTGCGCGGGTTGCAATCGCCACGCGCTACTGGGACTCCGAACATCAGTTTTGGATCGAAGGCCATACGCGGTCTGGAAATCCGATTTTCGGGTGGAGGAAGGGCCCGGGACAGGCGATTGTTCAGAACATCTTTTCGCCAGAGCAAAACGATGAGCTCCTGAACGAGATCGCATCGTCTGATTTTCAGACAGATTGGGGAACACGCTCGGTAGCAGCACGTTCCGCCATTTACGATCCTGATTCCTACGGAAAGGGAAGCGCCTGGGCTCTCGGCACATCCGAAACGGCGGCTACATTCTGGCAAGAGCATCGGCCAACCATAGCGTATGCGATCTGGAGCGCGCTCCGTCGCTGGAACGCTCTTGATGCACTTGGTCATCTTCATGAGGTCCTCGCCGGGAATTACTATCACGAAGAAACGGAATCCGTGCCTGAACAGACATGGTCATCGGCGGGCTTGCTCGATGCAGCTGTCGTAGGACTGCTGGGGCTCGATGTCCAGGGAGCTCAAAATACCGTCGTCTTCGCCCCCCATCTACCTGCGGATTGGGATCATACATCGATTGAGAACATTCGCTTGCCACGGTCGACGCTCGCCTTCACGCTCAGCCAGGACATGAACGGGATCGATCTCGACATAAGAAATGACGGCGCACCGGTCAAGGTCATTTTTGAACCGCAGATTCCGACTGGCGCCGATGGAATTGAAGCGAAGTGCGAAGATCGCCCGGTGTCCGCACATCGGGAACTATTCCCCGGGGACGAGCATGTAAAGGTAGAAATCGGAGCTCAATCGGGTACTAACCATTGTCATGTCCGGTTCGCGGGTGGAGTCTCCGTGTTCATGAAGCAGCCGGCGTCCCAACTCGGGGACAGCAGCACTGCAATCAAGATCACCGATATCCGTCTGCAAAATCACAACCTGTTCATCAACGCCGACGTGAATGCATCTGGAAGCTCCATATTTTTTATTCAGACTCCGTGGAAGATTGTTAGAGCTGAGGGCGCCTCGGTATCTTCTTTGTCCAACCATCGCTACGAAGTAGAGATGCAGACATCTTCCGCGTCCACCAACTCGCTTGGCTTTGTTCGATCCCACGCGGAGATCGAGCTCGGAGATAAATAGATTCCTCACGCAGTACTAAACCGTCTTCGCCGCCCAGAGCGGGTACACTGTAGATTCCCACCGCAGTTGCGATGGTCTCCTGAGGGTTCTTGGTTCTACTGGGTTGTTGGTGCTGGACCCTGCCAGTGGTCAAATTTCTCCCCTTCAAGTCTCCCTTCTCCGGAGATACTATAACTGGACGACAGATGAGCAGATGTTGTCGATCGGGTGGCCGCTCAAGAGCCAGGATAACGATTTCAGCGCTTCGAAAAATGACTCTAAGCCTTGACGCTCGTAGCTAGGCTTCTCATCATGCACCCAGCCTTCCGGCACAGGTTTGATGTTGGCAAGCAAGGTTGTCCATTCTCATCTCAGTACATGACAAAATGCCGGTCACTCGTTGGCTGCGGAACGCAAACTCAAGCTGCTGAATAGTCCGCTTGTCGGACAAACGGTGTGGCTTTGGGCTGATCGAGCATGGGGCTGTGGTTACTCGGGAAATTGCCTGAACAAGGAGATCCGACCCGTGCCTGTGCTGCAGCTTACTCCACCTCACAGATGTCGCTGCAATTCCAAGTTTTTCGATTGGTTAGGTTCTAAGAAAACAGTTGGGTCCAATTAGAGTCCGACTTAGACGCCCTCGACTTGCCCAAGTGTGCCTTTTAACCAACTCATGTGATGCAACTCACCATTCCATTGGGCCGAAAATATGGCGTGTGAACCTTGATCCGCCCAGGTGATCAAGCTTGGCCGTAAGTTATTTATTCTAATTGCAGGCTGCTCATGCCCGAAGCGGTTAGAATCAGCCGATATGCAAACCCACGATATTCTCAATGCTATCGATGCCGAAATAATCCGCGAAAGTCCTACTCTCGGGTCTTTCCGCGAAGCCTCAACCCGCCAGCAAGAAACGTCACCTATCCGCTGAAGCCCGCGCCAAGATCGCGGCAGCTCAGAAAGCCCGTTGGGCGAAGGCCAAGAAAGCGACGAAGTAACGATCCCGACTATTATGCCTCAGCCGGAATTCCCATTAGCAGGGTGAACGGCAAGCGCCTCGGGAGTGAACCGGAAAACGAGAGCGGCCATGTCTATAGATGCCCTGCCTGGGCCCAGGCGGTGGATAAGCGCGACCTTGACTAGGTCTTCCATCACGAGTTGCAGAGGCACGAGCCATTAAGCTACATTTTGCATTTTCCGACAATGCCAACGAGTCCCTGCCGCTCCGCTAATCGACAAAATACCCGATCTCCGTCAGCACGTTTTCGCTCAATTCCACTCCCAGAAGCTTTGCACTCGGAGAGTCGAACAGGCTGTCCTCGAAACGCTTGAGAACGGAGGCGGGCAAATCGGTCTGTCTATGCAGCATCCGGAGCAACGCGGTGCCGTCGGTGGAGAACTCGTAATCACCTGGGAGCCCGCATGCCGGGCGGATCGTCAGGGAGAGGGGGACAGTTCCATGTGCTGACCGAAACTGCATCGAAGACTTGGTGATCAGGTTGACTCGCATGCAGGGATATTGCCACCCGCAGTCAC
>Ga0206998_1118_pt1 | contig 20373 bp, 16 predicted proteins | sample Alteio_BWMinCont_FD_153309 | JGI IMG/M metagenome (GOLD analysis project Ga0206998, IMG submission 153309) | Enriched cells from forest soil in Barre Woods Harvard Forest LTER site, Petersham, Massachusetts, United States -... | ecosystem: Environmental > Terrestrial > Soil > Temperate forest >... | reverse complement strand
GAGGATGAAGCCGCCTTCATCCATCTCCGGAAGCAGGTCGCTGCCGAGTCCGAGGTAGGCAAATCCCGATCCAACTACGAGAAGAAGGCAAAGACCGCCGAGCAGCAACGGCCTGCGAAATGCCCACTGCAGAGCTGATTCGTGCCAGCTCAGGACGCGAGTCATCAGACGGCTTTGTCTCGAGTGAGAGGTGGTGCGAGTTCCGCGATTGGCACGCAAAAGCGTGAGGCTCAGGCCGGGAGTCCAGGTTAGAGCCAGGAGCAACGAAGTAAGCAGCGCGGCGGTCATGGTGACGGCGAGCGCGCGACAGGCATCAGGAAGTTCAGGTCGCCGCCGACTGACGGCGAGCGCTGTCAGTCCGCCCCCTCGAGTGCTGGCGATTACTTCGCGACGACGAGGATGGTGAAGGTTCCAGGCAGGGCCGATGGCCGCGTGCGCGGATGTTCCGGTGTCGGCGCGGGCGCAGGTCCAAATTTCGCCGTTGCCAGGTAAATGCGCCCGCTTACCGGATCAAGCGCCATCGTGCGCGCCCCTCTCTCCGTCGTGACCGTCTGCAACACCGGATACTCCGGCTTGCTGGCATCCACTACCGTTAGATTGCCGCTTTGCCCGTTCGAAGAAAACGCGAGCTTGTGCTGCGGGTCGTACGCGGCCGCATCAGGACCATCACCAATCGCCGGCAGCGCGAGAACTCTTTCGGTGTCGGCGCTGGTCACAACCATCTTGCCCCCGTCGCAAACGGAAAAGAGGCGCCGTCCGGCCGGATCGAAGGCCAGTCCCGACGGAGAATCGCAACCGGTAAGCGGCCACACGGAAAGCTGGGTATGAGTCTTCGCATCAAACCTTGCGATCTCGTTCTTGTCTTCGATGTTGACGTAGACATTTCCCTTGCCGTCGGCAGCAGGAAACTCGGGCTTGCCGGGCACCGCAATCGTAGCGGCAACTGTGCGCGTCGTCGTGTCTACAATGGTCACATTCTGGCTCCGTCCGTTGAACGCCCAGACTGTCTTGGTAACCGGTTCGTAGACGATTCCATCCGGGTTAGTTCCCGCCGGAATGGTGGCCACGACGGCGAGACTGGAACGGTCAAACACCACCACCGCGTTCCCCGCGCCATCGCTAGCGTACCCGGTCTTGCCATCGGGGTCGAGCGCCACCCCATGCGTGCTCTTCAGACCGCTCACAGCGCCGATCGCCTTGCCGGTGGTTGTATCGATCACTTCCACTCGCGCGTTATGAGTCACATATAGGCGATGCGCCGGACCATCCGCGAGCAGGTAATCCCAGCCACCGTCGCCACCGATCGTCCAGCGATCCACAACGTGATAGCTCGCCTGCGCACGGCCGACTGGGGGAAAAAAAAGGAGTAGCAACGCTGCAAAGCTGAGTAGCCGCAGCATGGAAATAAACGTGCGATTGGTGGACATAGACCTGCTCCTTACAAAAATTGGCGGCAATGAAGATTGCCGGGCAGGACCAGTGTTACGCCTCTTCCTTAATTTCCACTGAAGCCCGGTCAATATCCTGCGAATACAGGATGGGCAGCCGGACCGTCGCCACCGCGCCCCCGTTGGCTCGGTTCGCAATTGCAATCGACCCGCCCGCCCGTTCGCAAATGGCCTTGCAGATCGAGAGGCCCAGGCCTGTTCCGCCGCTCTTGCGGTCGCGCGAGTCGTCGCCTCGGTAGAACGGCTCGAAGATGTGAGCAAGATCGCCGACATCAATTCCCAAACCCTCATCTCTCACCGTCAAAATCATTGCTTGCTCATCCGCGGCTAGACTCAATCTGACTGTCGAGCCGGCGGGCGAGTGCTGCAGCGCATTCAGCAGCAGGTTTGCGCAAAGAAGCAAACTATCCCGCTCCTCGATTCCGACGATCGCATCGGCGGGCGCGTCCAGCATCACCTTAACTTGGCGAAGCTGTGCAAACGCCTCGCTTTGTTGAATGCTCTTCTCCACGCATTCCCGTATCGCGCATCGCGCCCGCTCGCTGTCAGCGGCCGTCGTCTCACAGTGTTCCACCCGCGCAAGAGTCAGCATCTCCTGGACAGTCTTCTCGACGCGGGCGTTGTCTTCCAGGCATCGTTCGAGTCCCTGTTGATATTCCTCGACTGACCGTGGACGCATCGCAAGCAGCTGCAGAGACGATTTCGCAATCGCGACATCCGTCTTGAGCTCATGCGCGGCATCACTCGTCAGCCGCTTCTGCTGCCGGAAGGATCGATCCAGCCTTGCCAGCGCCGATTCGAGCGCCAACGAAAGAGGCCGCAATTCCCGCGTCTCTTTCGCCGCCTGAGGTGCTTCGAAATCGAGACGCGCAGCCGACAACTGCTCGGCCTTCCCCGCCAACTCATAGAGAGGCGCCAGGCCGCGGCGCATCATCCAGGTCATTGCGATAGCCGTCAGACCAAGCGCGATCAGGCTGGTAATCGCGTAGAAGCGCACTGACGCAAAGATCTCGTGCCACACGTGCCCGGTACGCACACCGTATACGACGGAGATCGCGTGCGATACCCCACCGTGTTCGCCGGGGTCCACAATCCGCACGCCGTGGATCCGAATAAAGCGATACCCCTTTCCGTCAATATTGACCGAGCTGATTCCATCTCCCGCCGGCGCTGCATTCAGCCAACCCTTCTTGTCTGACTCTCCAAGAATGCGGTTTTTCTCATCCTCTACCCGGTACAGGTCTGCGCCATGCTCGTCCAGTCCCGTCGTGTCCAGTATCACGTTGTCGGCCGCGTCGTCGGCGTCCTGCACCGCTCCCAGCAGGGAATCCGCACGCCCGCGAAGCATTACGTCGAATGCCTTGAAGTGGGTATGCCGCTCATACACGATGGCCGCGCTTACCAGCGCACCGAACGAGAGCAGTTCAAACAAAAGAACCGTCATCGTCAACCGTCGCGTAAGTGACCGGGTCTTCATGCCGTCGCGTCTCGCTCCCGCCGCAACCGGTATCCGCGGTGCCGCAGCGTCTCGATCAGGGGCTCTGCTCCGCTGGTATCGAGCTTCCGGCGCAAATTCGAGATATGCGCCTCGATAACATTCGAGTGGTGTTCCCAGTCGTAGTCGTAGAGATGCTCGAGCAGTTCCTGCTTCGAGACCACCGCACGCGGCCGATGCAGGAGATACTCCAATATGCGAAACTCCGTCGGCGAGACATCTACCAGGTGTCCAGCGCGAAGCACCGTCTGTTGCAGGGTGTTCACTTCCACGTCAGCAATGCGAAGAATCGGATCCGCCACTCCCTTTCCGCGGCGGATGGCTGCCTTCACGCGCGCGATGAGTTCGCCCAGGTCAAAGGGCTTGCTGAGGTAATCGTCCGCGCCGCTGTTCAGGAGTTCAACGATCGACTCCTTGCCCTCCTGCGCCGTTAGCACCAGAACAGGCGTGGTCTTCTTGTCGCGCCGCAGATCCCGCAGCAACGCCTGCCCGCTCTTACCGGGCAACATCAGGTCAAGGACGATCGCGTCGTAAACGCCCTGGCGTGCCAGATACTCCCCCGTAGGTCCATCCGGGGCATGATCGACAGCAAGGCCGATTTCCCGGAAAGCCTGTCCAAGATTCTCAGCCAGCCGCGGTTCGTCTTCGACAAGGAGTATGCGCATCGTGCAATCAGAGATGGCAGCCACTTTAACAAGTCTGCCAGCCGTGGCTTAAGTGCAGCTTAATTGCCTAGCCGCGACTTGATTGGCCTAATTAAGGATACGCCGCGCATCTCTCCACCCGCAGCCGGCGCACTCCTCTCCCCATCGACAAAGCAGTGACAAAGCAATGACATCGGAATGTCAGTAACACCGAGCCTGTCACAGAAAATGAGGGTACGTAGAACAGTGCCAGGCGTTTCAAATAGCCGCGACGGAACTCTCGGACCGTTCATCAGACATTACACAGACCAAAAATCGGGAACGATGAAAATGAATGCTCTTCACCTGCCAACAAATGGAGTACGGTACAGGGTCGGCAAGCGCCTCCTGGACCTCATATTGGCAATTGCAATTCTGCCAGTTGTGCTTGTTCTTGTGGCGATTGTCGCGATCATCGTCAAAGCCAGTTCTCCCGGTCCGATTTTCTACCGACATCAGCGTGTCGGGCTCGGTGAGAAGACCTTTGGCCTGTGGAAGTTTCGTACGATGCTCTACGACAGCGATCACATTTTCTGGAATCATCTGGCGCAGAGCGCCGAAGCCCGGCGTGAATGGCTCTGTTACAGAAAGCTGAAGCACGACCCGCGAATCACGAAAATCGGTGCCTTCCTGCGCCGCACCAATCTGGATGAATTGCCGCAGCTTCTCAACGTCTTTCTTGGCCAGATGAGCCTGGTGGGTCCGCGCCCCATCGTCGAAGAAGAACTCAAGCGCTACGGGGCGGGCGAGACACTCTATGCGTCAGTCTTGCCGGGAATAACAGGCCTATGGCAGGTGAGTGGCCGGGGTTGTCTGCCCTATGAGAAGCGCGTCGCACTTGATGTGGAATATGTAAGCACCTGGTCCTTCACAGGAGATTTAGTAGTTCTCACAAAAACCCTGAACGCGATCTGGACCTGCCGCGGAGCATTCTGAGAGTAGGCGGCCAAGTTTGCAGCCGGATGACGCAAAAAAGGGGCTCAGCGTCAAAACAATGACCTGAAGCCCTGAAGCTCCAGAAATGGCAATTTCCCTTTGCTCACACGCTTTCGTAGAATGTGCGCATCTTCAGTGCTGGATCGGAACCCCTCATTGGCGGAGTTGCAATGTTCTTATGGGAATCCCACGCCACAGAACGATAAATCTTCTGATCGTGCCCGTGATCGTTCTATCTGCATTTCAAGCGACCTCGCTTAGGTCCCAGCAGAGCGAATCCGCCCCCCAGGCGGCCGTGGCGGATTCCAGCTCTTCGTCGTCCACACAGCAAACGGCAGAAATCCTGCACATGCTGGCTGAAATGCATCAGGAACTCAAAGATTCCCGCCAGGAAGTTGAGGATCTGAAGAAGGAAGTAAATGAACTAAGGGAAGAGTTGGCAGCCAGTACGCAGAGTGCCGGCGGAGCCGAATCCCTGAAATCTGCCGTGGACGAACTTCGCGACGATCAGCAGGTTGTTCAGGCTGAGGTGAAGACTCTTGACCAGACGAAAGTCGGTACGGAGTCGAGATACCCCCTTCGGCTCAACGGCATGATCTTGTTCAACTCCTATGTAGTCGATGGCGCCGTCGACAATCCCATCCTGCCGCTCATCGCTCTGCCGCGGACCGCGCAATGGGCGCACCACTCCATGGGAGCCACTGTCGAACAAACTCAGGTTGGCTTGAGCGCGTCCGGGCCAAAACTCTGGAATGCCCAAACCTCAGCGGACATCGCAGTCGACTTCTTCAATCCCTCAAACTACACAACGATACCACCGCCCACCGCCTTGAACCTGCGCCTGCGAACCTTGGATGCGAATCTCGACTGGAAAAATACTCAGGTCGCGGTGGGCATGCAGACGCCATTGATTACTCCCCTCTCGCCCACTTCGTTTGCCACAGTAGGCGAGCCGGCCCTGGCATGGGCCGGCAATCTGTGGACCTGGCTCCCTCAGGCCACCGTCACACACCGAATGAATTTCACGGATTCTTCTCGTGGAGTTTTTGCGTTCGGACTTCTTGATCCCCAGGCGGGTTACGTGACTGGCGAGCAGGCATATGGCATCGCCAGACGAAGCCTCCAGCCCGGTTACGAAGGACGAATCGCTTACGAGTGGGGAGACAAGGAACGACCGTACGAACTCGGTGCGAACGGCTACTACACGCGGCAGCTCTACTACTACACCGCAACCACACAAGACCAAGCCCTCGATTTCTGGGCTGGAACCGCCGACTGGCGTCTTCCGCTGCCCAGAATCGCCGAGCTCTCCGGGGAGTTTTATCGCGGGCGCGGTATTGGCGATCTCGGTGGAGGCGCATTCAAAGATATCGTCCAGGAGTACGGCGCGGAATATCCCAACGGGCTGAATGCCACCGGGGGATGGACGCAGTTGAAGTTCCACATAACACCTACCCTCGAGACAAATGCATTCTTCGGAGAAGATAGCGCTCGCGCCAGCCAGGTGCGTGATCAGGCGCCGGTTATGAACCCATCCCCGTACCTCTACCTGATTCGAAATCAGAGCGTAGCCATGAATCTGATCTACCGTCCAAAGACATATCTGGTCTTTGCGGGCGAGTACCGCTACCTGAAATCCTGGTACACCTATGGCTCCCCCCAAAATGCACAAACGCTCGATCTGACGATGGGCTACCTCTTTTGACGCGACCCTCCAAACTGTCCCTGAGCTGGCTCGCTCTGGCTGTAATCCTTCAAGTGCATGCCTTTGCTCAGCTAACCGAAGTGACCGCACAGGCGAAGGTGAAATTCACCGGTGCAGCAAGCAATACTGAGCATCATTCGAGTGAGGGAGTGGTGCTTTGGCTCACGCCCGTGGATGCCGCTCTTCCGGCGCGATCTCCCGGTGCAAGCCGAAACCATCTGCAACTGGCGCAGAAGAACAAACAGTTCGTGCCCCACTTATTGGTGGTACCGACCGGCAGCGTTGTTGACTTCCCAAACCTCGACCCCTTCTTTCACAACGTCTTCTCTCTCTTCAATGGCAAGCGATTCGATCTTGGCCTTTACGAGAGCGGCTCCAGTAGAAGCGTGCACTTCGACCGTCCAGGAGTTTCTTACATCTTCTGCAACATCCATCCAGAGATGAGCGCCGTGGTGGTTAGCGTGCCCACGCCGTACTACGCGATCTCTTCCGTTTCCGGCAGCCTGATGATTCATGATGTTGCGCCGGGGACCTACATGATGCACCTGTGGGCCATGGGCAACTCCGATGCAAATCTTGCGGCGACCGGTCGCCGTATCACCGTTTCCGGCAGCAGCCTCGATTTGGGAACCTTAGCCCTCGAGGAATCCGCCCCCGGCCCCCACAAGAATAAGTTTGGCGAAGACTACGACAGCAGAAAGACACCGACGTACTGAGCTGGCGTTTCCGAGCAATCAGCGGTCGATTTTCAGCGAGGCAAGCGTGGTCAATCCCATGCCCCGCATGCAATCCGTCGCGTAAAGCACAGTATGATCGTCCTGCCACGATGGTGCGTACGCATTGCAGTCGCCGTAGGTAAGTTGTTTCCAGACCCGTGACGAAAGATCGAGTGACGCCAGTTGCCACCGATACGAAACACGCTTTCGCAGCACGAGCACCCTTCCGTCAGGAGACAGCGCCGGCGAGTTCACCGGCCCGTCGCCTTCTGCCAGAAGCCGCGGCTCTGAGCCCGGCGAAACCCCGTAGATACGCTCTCTGCCTTGATGGATCGCACTCATGATAAAGCTACCCTCCGGTCCCGCCGCCAGCGCCCGAACATCGAACGCGGCCGAGGTAATCCTTTTTGGCGCGATGGCACAACTCGGCAACGCAACTATCCACAGGTTTCCCCGGCCTCGATCCTCCCGTAGAAAAGCAAGGTGGGCCCCGTCGCTCGAAAGAACCGGATCTTCGCCGTCGCCGCTCTCACAGGTCCGCACCTCTTTGCCCGGTAGGACGTGGACGAGGCGAGAGCCCTCACCTGAAGCCGTCTCGATCCATAACTCATGATTCGAAGTACGGGCCGCGAAGCTCAGCTGATCGGCGGCAGGATCAACCCCCGGATCGACATCGGCAGAAGCGATCTCGCCGTCACGCACCCGATAGCCATCTCGCAACATTGCGACATATAGGAGACGGCCATCTGCAGATACTGGACTGGTTCGCAGATAAGCGCCGTCCTGGGTATTCAGTAGTCCCGCCCCACCGGTCTCCACATTTGTCAAATGCGACCAGGCGCTTTTGTAACCCACAATCCAGAGACAAACGACAACAGCGCCCGCCACGAAAGCGGGGTTTCGATAGAAACGCACCCGCTCAGTCTTTGCTTCTGGAGATATAAGAAAAACATTGTAGAAGACCAGCAGCGCTACGCCGCACCACAAGGTCAGATCAAGGAACGGCGCAAGAATACCCACAACCGAAGAATCGATGTGAACCGCGCGGATGTTGCAGGCGAGAAAGTAAAGAAACAGGTAACAGAGAGCAGCTTTCCATTTCCGTCGATTTATCAGAACCGCCATCGTGGGCACTGCCGCTGCGATCAACACGACGAACTGATAACTCGACGGTGCCGATGAAAGAAACATGAGAAGACAGAGAAACATCGACCATTCAAGGGTCTCCCTGTCGTTGCTGCGGAACCTGGGGCGAATGCGAACCAACACCGCGCCCACCAGCAGAGCCTGCCACAGCGGATAAAGAATGGCGAACAGCCGCGCGGAAGCAAGAAGTGGATGAGGATTCAGCTCCGGCTCAAAAAGAAAGAGCCGATGAAACACCGCAGAGGCCGAAGTAAGTGAAGGAGAAAAAGGATTCTGGCTTTCTCCCTGCAACGACCTCGGGAGCTGCTCGAATATGTAAGCTCTCATAAGCCCTTGACCCACGACCAATGAGGACAATGTCATACACAGCGCAGAGCACAGAACGGTGGCGCCCAGAGACCGCCATCGCCGTTTCAGCAAAAAGTAGAGGCAGAAGAATATCGGATAGATCTTGAGAGCCGCAGCCACCGCGATGCAACACCCGCTGCCGATTTGCGACCCACGCATGTGGCTAACGTAGGCGATCACCAACAATGCCAGCACCAGGATATGCATCTGTCCAAAGAGAAAGCTCGTCTGTAGCGGGACGATCGCGCATAGGGCAATAACCAAGGCTCTGCCGCGTCCCATTCCGGTTTGCCGCTTCAATAACACGACAGCCGCCGCCAGGAGCACCACATTGCAAACGATCCAGAAGCGCTTGGCCTCAAGAACAGGCAGCGAAGAGAAAGGAATAATCGGAAACGCAGAAAAAGGAGTTAATCCCAGAAAGCCTACAAGCTGACGGCCAACACCGAAGTGGTCGGCGGCCCGCTGGAACCATATCCACTCGTAAATCCGATCGAGGCAGTAGTGTTCCCGGATAAGGCGCGCTGTCACATAGTAATTCGGAAAGTCCGTGTTAAGGAGCTTCCATCCCGGAATCAGGCCCTTCCACAGAAATACCGCCAAGAGCAAAAGAAGCAGCCCAGCCTCGACAGCAGATCGAAGTTCACCGATCCTCGTGGTCCGCGACACTTGCGTGGAGTTCACTTGCGCGGTTTCCATTGCCTAGAGCTGACCGACCGTCTGCGAGTCATCAGCCCGTGCTTGCCCTTGTTGCGTCCATTGCAGCCACGCGCCGAGATATTCAAAGTCCGAACGCACGTGATACCAGGCCCTGCTTGCCTTGTACCGTGCCTCCTCCGCCCGGTAGGCCAGCCCGCTCTTGGTCGACTTCATAGCCTCATCGCTCAGCGAGTGCGGTTTTCGAATCGGCAAAAGACGCCGTCTCAAATACCGCCGCCAGCGGCGGTAATCCGCCCAGAACTGCCTCTGCACCAACAGCGAGAGTTTGCTCCCCGGGGGATCGGCAAGCAGCCACGCCGTTGAATGGCGTTCAATCCACCAGGCGCTCTCCGGCGAAAGGCTTCGCACGCCGATCTGCCGCAGAGGCGTAGGCATATCTATTGGAAATGTGCAGTCGACAAGACCCAGAACCAGCGCGCACGCTGACGCTAGCACTTGGTCCTTTTCGATGATCTGCGCCGCATCGGCCCAGACATCCTCTTCGCTCTTGCGCTTGCGAATAAAGGTGGCGACTTCATAGAGCGAAAGCAGGCGGGCCCATGAGCCGAGCAGATGACGAAAGATGTGCAGCAGCAGGTAGACAAAGTGGTACGCTGGGCGCAAACGAGTGAATTCCACACCGCATATCTCATGGATTTCCGCAGCATCGTGAAATCCGGACAGCGAAGGAAACTCGATCTCATCGACACCCTGCTCCCACGGTCGCGTATGCAGCTCGATTGGAGGCGGCTCCGGCAATTGGTAAAGATAGGCGTGAACGCCGAGATACTTCTTCCAGGGCCGCACGAGGCGAACTTCGCCCGAGTCATCGCCACTCTGCAGGCGGTAGCCCAGCTCTTCAAGTGCGCCCTGTGCACGTCTCAGATCCTGCGGGGCGATCAGCAGATCCAGATCAATCTGGTGCCGCTCGCGAATGCTGTCAAAGCAATCAGGAACCAGGCTGAATCCCTTAACGCAGCAGTATTGAACCTGCGAGCTGTCCAGAGCTCGAACCGTTTCCTGGAAATATTCCAGCATGCGGTCCATCCGCCGTTGGTTATTTCTAAGCCTCGATCGCAGCGCGGCTCTCACCGCGGAAGGCACTCGCGCTCCCGGCCGCAACGCTTCAAGCCGCGCCGCGAGGGGCAGCGCCAGCCCGCTGCGGTCGAGCCACCGCAGATTCCTCATCCACTCCGTTTCCTTGGCATCGAGAAACTCCAGGCGATCGGTGCAAAGAAATCGCGTGATGTTCTTTCTGAGCGCAGGAGCATCTGTCATCACCAGCGGCTCCTCTCCACCTTGGCTTGCAAGCAATTTCCTATGTGGCAGACGATCTCAAGCACATACTTCAGCGCGTTGGGATCGCAGGACGCGGCAGCGTCCCAGGCCACGAAACCCGCGCCATCACCGGATTTGAAGTCGAACGCGAACCACTGCCTGCTTCCCATGCTGAGAAACAGTGAGTGATTGTCCACCGTCACCTTACACGCCCAGTTATTGGCCGGAGTTTCGCAGGGCGGTTCGGTAGCGATCTCCCACCGCATCTGTGACTCTCGTTCACAATCGTCCTGCGGCAGCAACCCCGCCGTCTCGGCCGCCCGCAATATCGACTGCGAATCGGTCTGAATCGTCAGCGAGGTTCCGAGCCACAAGAATCGCCCGCGGAACGTAAGCGGAGTACGGCGGTGCATCATGTCTGTGGGCGCCGTGCTGGTTTCGCGAGGGTCCATCATTGAGCTCACGCCCGCCAAAGCCTCATCGAGAGCCTGGGCGGCCTTGTCAGGATGATCGTTGAAGAAAAAGCGATGACACGATGCGCCGTCCACAGTGCGCCGGATTAAATCAAGCTGCCTTCTGTAACAGCGGGCCAGCTCTCCCTCAAGCGGCTCCACTTCCGCCTGCAGGTGATTCATGGCTTCGTTCGGGCTGATGGAATGCATGGCGCATCCCGGCTCGGTCCCGCGTTCGAGTAACACCACGTTTGTCACAGGACAACGCCTGCTGCGCCCAACTCCGAAACATTCTTCAGGAAAGACTTCGTATGCAATCTCGCCATTCAGTGACACGTCAACTTGAAATTCGCGTAGCTCGGGAAAGAAGCTGCTGGCATCCGGCAGCAGTTTCACTGGCACTGGCAGGCCCCACGCCTGCACGGCCCCGACGTCGACTCCGTCTTCCGTCACCGACAGATAACTCCAGTCATCAGAGAGCAATTCATATCCGCGCCTGGCCATGGCAATCGTCAGTGTGGACTTCCCCGTTCCCGAACGCCCCGCCAGAAGAACTCCGCGGCCGTCGCGCACCAGGCAAGCTGCGTGAACCGGAGCGACGCCGATGCTCGCTGACAATATGCCCAGTAGTGCGGGAAAGATATGCGCGAGCCAGCGCCTGCGATCGTTTGCCAACTCCGGCGAACAGGTCCCGAAGACTTCGCGCGTGCGCAAATTAAACCAGAACGAGTCGGCGAGCGTGAATCTGGCAAAAGCGAAATTGCCTCTCGCGCGAAAGTAGGGCGCGCTCTCGCACAGCTCATCACTCTCCCGCACGTGGACCGTGATCGTCGCACTCACTGGAGTCGCTCGAGCTATCGCGTCGCCCCCTTTTGGGAGATAGCCCCGCGCGTACATCGCGAGTTGCGAAGAGTTTGTGCAAAACAGAATCGGCTGGCCCGCAAAGAGCAGTCGTTGCGTGCTGAGACCTAACGCGGTTTCGGCGACAGCAGCAACCGCCATGCCGTGACCTCCAGAGCAAATCTGACCTCAGCCTATCTCGTTCAGGGCTTGAAAAATGGACCTTCGGCCGAAATGACAAAGGAGTGACATTCGCCTGACACTGCAGCAGATACGACAGTGGGAAAACAGAATGCACGGACATGGAATCGCCGATGAACATCTCCTCCCCAGTCGAAGTGCTGCTCACACACTCGTATCACCTTTACTACGACCGCAAGCAGGCAGAGCGGCAACAGCCCTATCCTCCGCTTGGAACGATCTATGCAGCGGCGCTGGTGCGCGAGGCCGGATTTTCCGTGGCGATCTTCGACACCATGATCGACGATCCCGACGAAGGCTTTGAGCGCGCGCTCGCTCAATACAAGCCGCGAGTCGTCGTCGTGTGCGAAGACAGTTTCAATTTTCTGTCGAAGATGTGCCTCTTGCGCATGCGCGAGGTCAGTTTCAAGATGCGTGAGCAGGCCGCAAAAATCGGCATCCCCATTCTCGTCCACGGATCCGACTCCTCCGATCAGGTCGAGACTTACCTGAACAATGGCTTCCAGGCGGTCCTTCTAGGCGAGTGCGAGCAGTCGCTCGTTGAGTTGCTCAACGCCCTTTTGCGCAATGGCCAGAGCGCAAACTGGAAGATTCCCGGTCTGGCCTATCTCGCCGCGCCGGACGGAAAGCTAACTTTCACAGCAGCTCGCCCGCGCTCGACGGATCTCGATCAGTATCCGTTTCCTGCACGCGACATGGTGGCCATCGATCGCTATTCCGCCATCTGGCGCACCCATCACGGAAGATCCTCGACGAATCTTGTTGCCAGCCGCGGTTGCCCCTTCCACTGCAACTGGTGCGCGAAGCCGATTTACGGCAATAAGTTCCTGCTGCGATCCGCCGAGTCCGTCGCCCAGGAAATGCAGTTGCTGAAGCATCAGTATGGCGTCGAGCACCTCTGGTTTGCCGATGACATATTCGCCCTCAATCGGCGCTGGGTCATTGAGTTTGCCGATGCCGTCGAGCGAAGAGACGCGGCGATCCCATTCAAGATCCAGAGTCGCGCCGACCTGATGACCAGCGAAACGGTAGCCGCGCTCAAGAGAGCGGGATGCGAGGAAATATGGATGGGAGCAGAGTCCGGATCTCAAGCCATCCTCAACGCGATGGACAAAGGACTAACTGTCGCCTCCATCGAGGGCGCGCGGCAACGGCTCGGCGCCGCGGGTATTCGCGCGGCGTTCTTTCTCCAGTTTGGCTATCCCGGCGAAACGCTGACGGAAATCGAAGAGACGATCGCTCTCGTCCGCCGGTGCCGACCGGACGATATCGGAGTCTCTGTGTCATACCCGCTTCCGGGAACTGTGTTTCATCAACGCGTGCAGGAACAGCTTGGGGAGAAGCGCAACTGGATCGACAGCCAGGATCTTAGCGTGATGTTCAGCGCGGCCTACACAGATGAGTTTTACCGCTCCCTTCGCAACGCTCTGCACTACGAAGTAAAGCAGTATTGGCTTTCAACGAGCCTCGAGGAGCACCACAAGCTCATCGACCTCTGGAACGAGGTCTACCGTCTCGAAAAACGCTGCAAGGTAGCCCGGCCAACACAGCTCCCCGTTTTGCAGGCGAGTACCAACCATGCGCTGGCAATGTGTGGCGCGGAAGTATGCGGTTGACGAAAGGACCCGGAGCTACCGAGGACGTTGCCATGGAACTACTACTCACACACGGTTATTTCCTGTACGAGGATCCTAAGGAGCTTCAGATTATGAAACCCTATCCGCCTTTGGGACTTCTCTACATCTGTTCCCATTTGCGCGGTAAAGGGCATTCGGTCGAAGTCTTCGACAGTACATTCCAAACGCGAGCCGCCCTGCGCGCAAGGCTGCATCAGGGGGCGCCTTCAGTTCTTGGCATCTATGCCAACCTGATGACGCGGCCAAACGTCGTCACCATTCTTCATGAAGCCAAAGAGGCTGGATGGAGAACAATCGTCGGCGGTCCTGAGCCGGGAGCCTACGTCGACGAATACCTTGAGGCTGGCGCTGACGTCGTCGTGCTGGGCGAAGGTGAAATCACTTTGCAGGAACTGCTCGGTGCCTGGCGTAACGGCGACACAGACCTGGGACAGATCGCAGGCCTCGCATTTCGCGACTCACGCGGTGCCACCTGCCGCACTTCTCCGCGCGCGCAGATCGCAGATCTCGACTCGCAGCCGTGGCCGGCTCGCGAAGACATCGAAATGGATCGCTATGTCGATACCTGGCGCACGCATCACGGAAAAGGCTCCGTGTCCATCATCACCGCGCGCGGCTGCCCGTTCCGCTGCGAGTGGTGCAGCCATCAGGTCTTCGGTCAGACGCATCGCCGCCGCAAACCCGAGTATGTTGCTGACGAACTGGAGTGGCTGCTCGAACGTTACAAGCCCGATATGTTGTGGATCGCCGACGACGTCTTCACCATCAATCATGACTGGCTGACGAAATGGGCCGCAGAATTAAAACAGCGAAGGATACATATCCCATTTGAATGCATCTCTCGCTCCGACCGATTGAATGAGGGCGTTATAAGAACCCTCGCAGAGCTCGGATGCCACCGCTTATGGGTCGGTTCGGAGAGCGGCTCGCAACGCATCCTCGACGCCATGCAGCGCGGCGTCAAAGTGCAGACCGTCCGTCAGGCAGTCGCACTTTGCCGCCAGTACGGCATCGAGACCGGCATGTTCCTCATGTGGGGATATGAAGGAGAGGAACTCGAGGACATCGAAGCGACCATCGACCACGTTCGTTCTTCGAATCCCGACATCTTTCTTACCACCGTCTCATACCCAATCAAGGGCACGCCCTATTACAACAAGGTGGCCTCTCGAGTGATCCAGATCAAGCCGTGGGCCAATACCTCCGACCGCGAACTCGACATTGCCGGTCGCAGGCCTCGAGAGTTCTACCGCGTTGCCGACGAACTGCTTCGCTACGAAGTCGAATTGGCCAGGCTGCGCCTTCGCGAATCCGACCCCGGCACCGCGCAGCGGATCACCGAACTGGGTACGTTGATCGAAGATCGCCGCCGAACGCTGTACGCGAACCCTCCGGTCGCCGAAAGGACCGCATGACCGTACAGGCTGCCAACAACACATTGCCACTGCTCCATCAGACGCCGGCCTTCGACGCGATCGCCCAGGATTACGACCGGATATTCACACATTCCATCCTCGGCAAAGCGCAGCGCTTGCTCGTACACGAGGCATTGCGGGGGTACTTTCGCAGCGGACAACGCGTTCTCGATCTCAATTGTGGAACGGGCGAGGATGCGATTCACCTGGCATCCACAGGAGTCTCGGTTGTTGCGTGCGACGTCTCGGAACGGATGGTCGAGATTGCGCGGACTAAAGCGGCGGGCCGGCCGGAACTGGCTCTCAATTTTACTGTGTGCGCCAATGAAGATCTGGATGCGCTGCGGGATCAGGCACCGTTTGACGGGGTGCTGTCGAACTTTGGAGGGCTCAACTGCACCGCCGATCTCGCCGGTGTGGCTCGCTCACTTGCGCATCTGGTGCGGCCGGGGGGAGAAGTATTTCTCTGCCTGCTTGGTCCCCTCTGCGCGTGGGAAGTCTTCTGGTATTCAGTCAGAGCGCAATGGCGTAAGGCTTTCAGGCGCATGAAGTCAGGCGGAACCGAAGCGAAGATCGGCGAGGCGGTCCTCCGTGTCCACTATCCGAACGTGCGCCAAATCCAGAATGCTTTCGCCTCATCGTTCGACCTCGTCTCCTGGCGCGGCGTCGGTGTCGTGCTGCCGCCGTCATGGATGGAGCCTCTCTTTCGACATCATCACGCGCTCGTCAATCTGCTTACGAGCATCGATCGAACGCTGGGACGCGTTCCAGTCTTTCGTGGGGTCGCGGATCACATTCTTTTTCATTTTGTTCGGGAGGGCAAATGACGACGGCAGTAGCGAATCTCACGGCCGGCACACTCGTTCCTTCGGGTAGCGAACTATGGTTGCGCTGCCCTGAATGCTCAGCCAGCGTGGGGCCGATTTCCGATCGGGACGATGGTTCTTCATCCGCCGGCATCGAGTGCGAATCCTGCGGCGCCTTGGCGCATAAGAAGAACGGGATCTGGAGAATGCTGTCGCGCTGCCAGCACATACAATTTGCGCAATTTAAACGCGAATATGAGCAGATCCGTCGCTCAGAAGGTCGAGGCTCGAAGCATCCGGCCTTTTACCTCGCATTACCCTTTGCCGATCTCACCGGTAACTTCCCCGATCAGTGGCGGATTCGTGCCGCCAGCTACCGCCTTCTCGAGCGGCAGATTCTCCCTCGTTTAGAGGAACGTCACGGAGACAGTTTCCGTGTTCTCGACATCGGAGCCGGCAACGGCTGGTTGAGCTATCGCTTGGCACTCGGCGGCCATCGGCCGGTGGCCGTTGACCTTTGCAGCAATGCCTACGACGGTCTGGAAGCCGCTCGCCACTACGCAACCATCCTGTCGGAATTTTTCACTCGCTTTGAGGCGGAGATGAGTTGTCTTCCCTTCGACGACGCGCAATTCGATGTTGCAATTTACAACGCGTCATTTCATTACTCGACGGATTATGGACGTACGTTGCGCGAAGCTCTTCGCTGCCTGCGCCCTGGCGGTAGCATTCTTATCGTCGACTCGCCCACCTACCGGCACGCCTGGAGCGGAGAGAAGATGCGATCAGAGCGCCGCGATTTATTCGAGGCGAAATTTGGTACGCGCGGCGATTCTCTCCCGACAGGCGACTTCCTGACTCCGGAAATCCTGCAGAACCTCTCGACGCTGGGTGTGCGTTGGACTCGTCATCTCGCCCGGTACGGCCTGCGCTGGTGGCTGCGTCCGGTAATCGCCGGGTTGAAGAGGCGCAGGGAGCCTTCGCAGTTCTATCTCTATGAAGGACGGGCCGAGACCGAATGATCCTGCTCTACTATCCCAAGCTCACACGCCCCAAGAACCGGCGATTCCCGCTCTCCGTTCTTGCTCTCGCTGCAGTGCTCGAAGGAAGGGAAGAGTACGAGATCGTCGACGGGAATCTCGATCCCAATCCCGACGCAACTCTCGCACGGCTGATTGAGACGAATCGCATCGAGCTGCTCGGCGTAAGCGTGATGCCTGGCCCGCAGATGCTTTCCGCGATGAAGTCCTGCAAGGCGATTCACGCCCGCTATCCACAAGTGCCAATTGTCTGGGGAGGGTATTTCCCCTCTGTATATGGAGACGCGACGCTGAACGCGAGATATGTCGACTACGCTGTCCGCGGTCAGGGTGAAACTACACTCCTCGAGCTCATTGATGCTTTGCGCGGCAAGCGCGATCTTCGCAGCATTGCCGGCCTCTCTTGGAAGGATGCCTTCGGCATGCGCGTTCACAATCCCGAGCGGCCCATGCAAGGTCCTGACGCATTCCCCTGGAGTCCCTTTAAGCGGCTTTCCGTCCCCAGCTATCTGCGGCCCTCCTACTTCGGCAAGCGCACCGGCGCGCACCAAGCCAGCATCGGGTGCCCATTTCAGTGCACCTTCTGCGCCGTGCACGAAGCCTACGGCAGCCAGCAGAAAATGGAATCGCCCGTTCGTACCGAAGAGATCCTGCGTCACCTCGTCCGAAACTATGGTATGGACGGCGTGCAGTTTTACGACATGAATTTCTTCATGCGAGAAGATCACACGCGCGAACTTATGGAGCGACTCGCGCCGCTCAATTTGCACTGGTGGTGCGAGGGCCGCATCGACACCATCTGCCGTTATTCCGACGATACCCTCGAATGGATTCGCAAAGCCGGCTGCACCATGATCTTCTTTGGCGCCGAATCCGGTTCCGACCGCGTGCTGAAAGAGATGAAAAAGGGCATCACCACGGAACAAACCCTTGAAGTTGCGAAACGCCTGCGCCGGCTCAATATCGTTCCTGAATTCTCCTTCGTCGTCGGCAACCCGCGCGATCCGGAACAGGACACGCGCGAGACCATTGCATTTGTTCGCAAGATCAAGCGATTCAATCCCGATTCCGAAATCATCGTGCAGCACTACACGCCGGTTCCTAATCACGGAAAAATGTATGGGGGCATCGACGGCAAAGTTTCTTTCCCGGCCACTCTCGAAGAGTGGGCGACACCGCAGTGGTACAACTTCACCATCCGTGTCAATCCATCCATGCCCTGGCTGAAGCCGAAGACAAAACGGCTCATTGATAACTTTGAGACCGTCGTTGGCAGTCGCTGGCCAACTGTGCAGGACATTCAGGCCAGCAAGTGGAGCAGAAGACTTCTGAAAGCGCTCAGTTCGTGGCGGTACTTGACCGGCATCTACACCGCTCCCGCCGAACTGCGTCTCGCTCAGGATTGGATCCGCCTTCGCCGTCCGAAAGTGGAGAGCATATGAGCGCCAGTAATACACAAAGCGCGACTATGCTTCCTGCACAGGAAGCGTACGCACTCTGGGCGTCAACCTACGACCAGACACCCAACCCTCTGCTATTGCTCGAAGAGCGCCACCTCTCTCCGGTTCTGAACACCTTCGCTCATCGCGATATCGTCGACGTCGGGTGCGGCACCGGCCGTTGGCTACAGCACCTTGAAGCGTCGGATCCGCGTTCGCTGACCGGTGTCGACTCATCTCCTGCCATGCTTGCCGAGGGCAGAAAGAAATGCCGCAAATTGACTGCGCTGATCCAGGCGAACAGTACGGCGATCCCTCTGCCCGATCGTTCAGCCGATTGCGTGTTGGCTTCGTTTCTTCTTTCCTACATGCCGCACATCCCCGCTTTCGCGGGCGAGATCGCGCGTATCCTCCGACCTGGCGGAACCCTGATCATCTCCGATCTGCACCCCGACGCAACTACTTACGGCTGGCGGCGAACATTCAGATCTGCCGGCAATCTCTTCGAGATCGCTACCTTTCCGTACACCTTTCTCGACCTTATCGTCGGGATGCACACGGCCGGTTTCCGCCTCGAGCTAATCGACGAACCATGCTTCGGTGAAGAAGAAGCCGCCATCTTTTGCGAGAACGGCATGCTCGAACGTTTTCGTCAGGTACAGTCCCTGCCTGTCATTTACTGGGCGCGGTTTTCGCGCAGGGAGAACTGACCTTGCAGACTGCCAGGCTTCTCCAGTTTCCGTCGCCAATGAACGCAAACGACAATCTTACCCTCGAAAACGCACGTGTCGCCCGTTCCCCGTACAACGCGAAATATCGCACTCTCGTCCTGCGCGGAGGACAGATCGAAAGCGTCACCATGACCGGCGTTGCAGATCAGCCGCAAGGTTCAAAAGTCGAAGCGACAATTGATCTCTCCGGCTACATGGTCCTTCCCGGACTGATCAATGCTCACGATCATCTCGACTTCTCCATCTTTCCTCGATTGGGCAGAGGTCCATATCCAGGCTGGCGAGAGTGGGCTGCCGACATTCATCGCTCGGAACGATCATCAATTGAGGAATCTTTGCGTGTGCCGCACGAGGCCCGCCTCCTGTGTGGAGGAATCCACAACCTGCTCTGTGGCGTAACCACCGTCTCTCACCACAATCCGTATCTGGCCCACGCGTTCCATGCCCAATTCCCCGTACACGTGCTTCGCGAATATGGCTGGGCGCACTCCCTCTCAGAGATACGCCGTGTGGTCGAGCGATTTCACCAGAAACCGGACGACTGGCCGTTCATTCTTCATCTGGCGGAAGGGACAGATGAGGCCTCGCAAAGGGAACTCGATGTACTTGAGAGTCTCGTGCCTCTGAGCGAACGCATCATTTTGGTTCACTGTGTCGGGCTGACGCCCCGGCAGCGCGAACGCGTTGCCAGCAGCGGAGTGGGCGTAGTCTGGTGCCCATCCTCGAATCTCTACACACTGGGAGGCACTCTGGCCGTCGATCAGATCTCGATCTTCCCCAACATCGCATTGGGAACAGACTCTCCACTCACTGCTAACGGAGATCTTCTCGACGAAATCCGGTTCGCCTGCGGAACAATCGGTGTTCCAGCCGCCCTCGTTTACGAACTTGTGACCACCAGGGCTGCGCGGCTATTAAGGTTGAAGAGCGGCGAAGGCAGCCTGCAGGCCGCCGCCAAGGCCGATCTGATCGTCATGCGCGACAGACAGCTTATGCCAGCGGAAACTCTCGTACAGCTTTCATGGCGCGACCTCGAACTAGTCATGGAAAAGGGAAGAATCACGCTGCTCTCGCCCGCGCTGGCCGAGCGGGTTCCAGGATCCCTCAGGCAAGGGATGGAATGGGTTTCCATCGACGGAGTCAAGCGGCTTCTTCGCGCGTCCGTCCGCCATCTCTTCTCGGAGACGTCCGCGATCACGGGAAAGGCGCTGGTCATCAGCGGAAAAGAAATCGCTCCAGTGGCGCCTGCGCACCCCTCAGCCTGCGAGTTCCAGCCTCTGTCGGAGATTCATCCTCCTCAACGCTCTGAAAGCTCAATTCCTTCTTGACGTCACCGTCGTGCCAGATGATTGTCAACG
>Ga0206998_1117_pt1 | contig 20411 bp, 16 predicted proteins | sample Alteio_BWMinCont_FD_153309 | JGI IMG/M metagenome (GOLD analysis project Ga0206998, IMG submission 153309) | Enriched cells from forest soil in Barre Woods Harvard Forest LTER site, Petersham, Massachusetts, United States -... | ecosystem: Environmental > Terrestrial > Soil > Temperate forest >... | reverse complement strand
GAAGCAAAGAGCCCGGGCGCACTGGCGGCCCCGGCTGTCCCTTTTTGGAACTTGGTCGGCGGTCAGCGTTGCCGTAAGCCTCTTTGAATCATATCTTTATCGATAAACTCTATGTTTTCAAATCTTTACAAGATGAGCAACGAATAAACCGCCCGGAATCATATCTTTGCGAGCCGAACTCTGGTTCAGCGGGGGGGAGTGGGGGGTGTCCGCGAGCTCGGCTACCATCGAACCAATCCGCTCGCTGGCATCGGCATGAGCGAGGCGTCGCGCCTGGGGCGACATACGCTTCAGGGCCTCGCGATCGGTCAGCATGGAGGTCAGAGTCTCGAACAGCAGCGCGGGAGTGAGATTCGCCTCGATGAGCATGTGGGAGGCTCCTGCCTCAACAAACGCCTCGGCATTCTTGCGCTGGTGGTCATCCGCTGACTGCGGAAAAGGAATCAGCAGCGACGGTTTCCCTGCAGCCGCCAGCTCGGCGACCGTACTGGCTCCGCTCCGCGACAACACCAGGTCGGCCGCCTCGAACCGCTTCGGCATGTCGTCGAGGAAGTCCAGCACTTGCCACCGGCTGGAAGGCGCGCTGCTGGCAAAGTAGGCGGCCAGCGTGGCATCGGCATGCCTCGCTCCCGCCTGGTGCAGGATCGTCAGCCCCGGCACCCCGTCCAGAAGCTGAGCCGCAATCTGCGGCATCAGGATGTTGAGCGCCCGCGCCCCCTGGCTGCCCCCAAAGACAAGCAGGTGGGGTGGTGCCCCTGCCGGCCGCGGCGCGAGGCGGAAGAACTCGCCCCGGACGGGGATTCCTGTCACTTGCGGGTTGCGAAAATACTTCTCGGCGGCCGCGAAGTTGATGGCAGCGGCGGTCACGCGCTTGCCGACCACCCGGTTGGCCAGGCCCGGAAAGGCATTCGGCTCGACGGCGAGCGTTGGAAGGCGCATGAAAATGGCGGCGGCCATCGCCGGGCCGGAGGCGTATCCGCCCACGCCCACAACCACGTGCGGCCGGAAATCGCGGAGGAGCTTCCGGCAGCGGATGAGACTGAGGGGCAGGTCAAGCAGGGTGCGGGCCTTGGTTCGCAGCGAGACCTGGTTGAACTGCCCCACCTGAATCAGGGACAGGTTGTACCCCGCCTGGGGCACAAGCCGAGATTCAAGCCCCCGCGGCGTGCCCACGAAAAGAATCTGCGCGTCGTAGGAGGATTTGAGCTGGTTGGCAATGGCAAGGGCTGGGTAGATATGGCCGCCAGTGCCCCCGGCGGCGATGACGACTCGCACGGAACCTAATCAACCTCGCGCGTGATGTTTAATAGCACGCCGATCGAGGCGAGCATGATAAAGAGCGAGGTTCCGCCGTAGGAGATAAACGGCAGGGTGATCCCCTTTGTGGGAACCAGCGCCAGTACGACACTGATATTGAAGAATGCCTGGATCAGCAGAGTCGCCGTAATGCCGAAGGCCAGGAAGCGGGCAAACGGATCCTTCGAGAGGATGGCGGCGCGCATGCCGCGATAGCCCAATACGACGAACAGGCCGACGATGGCAATCGCTCCGATCAGCCCGAGCTCTTCGGCGATGTTGGCGAAGATGTAGTCGGTGTGCGGCTCGGGCAGATAGAAGAGCTTCTGCCGCCCGTCCATGAACCCTGCACCCGTAAGGCCTCCGGTGCCCACCGCGATGAGCGACTGGATGATGTGGAAGCCCTTGCCCAGCGGGTCGGACTCGGGATTAAGGAAGGCGAGGATGCGGTCGCGGCGCCACTTGACGCGAAAGAGCATGAAGTAGAGCACCGGAGAGGCCGCGACCGCGGCAATGGCCAGATAGCGCATGTTCATACCGGCGAGGTAGAGCATGAGCGCCGTCACCCCCGCGCAGACGAGTGCCGTGCCCAGATCTGGCTCTTTCAATATGAGCGCGATAAAGATGAGGCTGGGAAGGGCGGCGGGCAGGATCGTTCCCCGGAAGTCCTCAATCGACTCCATGCGATTCTGCAGGAACCACGCCAGAAAGAGCACCAGCGCAGGCTTGGCAATCTCAGACGGCTGAAAGGAGAGCGCGCCAAATCGGATCCAGCGGTGCGTGGCATGCGAGTCGTGCATCAGGAACGCAACCAGCAGCAGGAGGACGGAGACAGCTACGGCGGGAAAGACCACGTTGGGCTTGTTGTAACGCCGGTAGTCGATCTGCATGAGCAGGACCATTGCGGTGAGCCCGAAGACCGCCCACAGCGACTGCCGGATAACAAAGGCGTAGGGGGAGCCGAAGCGCTCCTTGGCCATGACCGCCGAGGCGCTGAACACCATAAGAAGTCCGATGACGACCAACACCAGGGTTGCGCCAAAGAGCCACTTGTCTACGCCTACGCGTTTTGCCATTCCGCTCCTATGCGTTCTGCCATTCAGGTAGTCCTCGACGGGCAAAGACCAGGTCCTTGAAAACTTGCCCACGCTGTTCGTAGTTCTCAAACTGGTCAAAGCTGGAACAGGCTGGAGCGAGCAGGATAATCTCGCCCGGCTGCGCAGCCCCAGCTGCTTTAGTTACGGCCACATCGAGCGTGCCGGAGTTGACGATGGGCGCCGATCCCTCGACGTGCGTGAAGATCTTCTCCGCCGCCGCGCCGATGGTGTAGATCGCTTTAACGCGCTCCTGGATGAGCGGGCGCATCAGCCGGTAGTCGGAGTTCTTGTCCTTCCCGCCGAGGATAAGGTGAATGCCGGACGGGAAGGCCGCGATGGCCTTCATCGCCGCGTCGACATTCGTGGCCTTCGAGTCGTTGTAGTAGTCGACCCCATTAACATTGGCAACGAACTCTAACCGGTGCTCGACAGCCCGGAAGCGCTCGACAGTAGCGCGGACAATCTCCGGGGCTACCCCAGCCAGGCGGACCGCGCAAATGGCGGCCAGAACGTTCTCAACGTTGTGCTGCCCTTTCAGCGGTATCGCGCTGACTTTGAGGATGAACTCCGGCGCGGATTGCTCCGTCGGCCGGAAGTAGATCGCACCCTCGTGAACGAAGGCTCCCTGGCGGATGATGCGTGTCCGGCTGAACCAGTAGATGCGAGACTTGGTGCGAGCGGCAGCACGAGACGCAACATCGTCGTCAGCATTCAGGATAAGAGCATCTTCAGGCTCCTGGTTGGCGAAGATCCGCTCCTTGGCCGCTACGTAATTCTCGAGGCTGCCGTGGCGGTCGAGGTGGTCTGGAGTGATGTTCAGGATCAACGCAATGTTGGGATGGAACTGATATGTCGTCTCCAGCTGAAAGCTCGAAACCTCAAGCACTGACCAGCCATCCTGCCTGGATTCGTCGACCAGCGCGATAACCGGAACTCCGATGTTGCCCCCAACCTGCACATGCGGGAAAGCCGCGGTGAGAATCTCGCCGCAGAGGCTGGTGGTGGTCGTCTTGCCGTTCGATCCGGTGATCGCGAGTGTCCTACCCATGAGAAATCGCGCGGCCAATTCGAGCTCACCGATCACGGGCAGGCCGAAGTTCCGCACCTGCACCAGCTCCGGCGTGTCCAGCGGCACACCTGGGCTGACGACGATCAGGTCCTGACGGCGAAAGGTGAGCAGACCGTGGCCTCCGGCTTCGACCATGATGCCCTGATCAAGCAGCGCCGGGATATCTGTGGCGAGCGCGGCGGCGCTACGGACGTCGGAAACGGTAACCTGCGCGCCCTTGCGCCGAAGAAAAAGCGCAGCGGCCAGGCCAGATTTGCCGAGTCCGACGACGAGTACCTTTTTGCCTTTGAGTTCCATGCTCACGAGTGTAGAAGGTTGTCACGGCTTACAGGAAGCCGGCCGCAATCCAGCCCTTCCGGCTTCCAGCCAGACAGGTCATTGTTGCACGTTCGATGCTGTGTTTACCGTAGCTTGAGGGTGGTGAGTGCAAAGAGTGCAAACACCAGGGCCAATATCCAGAACCTTGCGATGACTTTGGATTCCGACCACCCCAACAACTCGAAGTGATGGTGAAGGGGAGCCATCTTGAAGATGCGCTTCTTGCGCAGCTTGTAGCTTCCGACCTGCAAGATGACGGAGAGGGCCTCAATTACGAAGATGCCGCCGATGAAGGGCAGCAACAATTCCTGTCGGATAATCACAGCGACGGTTCCGATCGCGCCCCCGAGAGCGAGAGAGCCAACGTCGCCCATAAAGACTTCGGCCGGATGAGCGTTGTACCAGAGAAAGCCAATGCTGGCTCCGACCATGCAGCCGCAGAAGACGGTTATCTCACCCACTAAAGGCATGCGCTGCAACTCGAGATAGTCGGAAAAGACGACGTGCCCGCTGACGTAAGTGAGAACAGTGAGCGCACCGGCAGCAATGATCGTGCAGCCGATCGCTAGGCCGTCGAGACCGTCGGTCAGATTCACGGCATTACTTGAGAAGACGATGACCAGCACGATGAAAGCAACGAAGGGCAGGAATGCAAGCAGGCTGATGTGAGGAATGTGAGTGAGAGGACCGAGCGAGAGATGGGGGTGGAAATTCTTTATGAAAGGCACCGTGAGCTGCGTCGAGTAGAGGCCCTGAGTCTGCATAGCGACGAGGGAAACGGCGATAGCCGCCGAAGCCAGCGCCTGGTAACCAAGTTTGGCACGGGCTGTGAGCCCAAGATTGCGGCGGTGGACGACCTTGATGTAGTCATCAGCAAATCCGATAGCTCCAAAGGCAACCGTCGAGCCCATAACTAGCCAGACAAAGGGATTGGACAGGTCTGACCACAACAGGGTGGGCAGTAGGATGGCAATGCATATGAGCACCCCACCCATCGTCGGCGTGCCCGCCTTCTTCTGGTGCTCCTTGGGCCCCTCTTCGCGGATGTATTGCCCGATCTGGAACTCTCGTAACTTCTGAATGACGTACGGGCCCACAAAGAGCGCAATGAGCAGAGCAGTAAGCGTAGCGAATGCCGTCCGGAACGTCAGATACCGGAAGATGCGGAACGGTCTGAAGTAGGGGAAAAGCTTTTGATACAGCAGCCAGTAAAGCAAAAATCCTCCGGCAGAGCAGAGTCTTTCACCAATCATAAGGCGAGGGCTGCCATTATGCGGCGAGCTATTCACGCTGTTGTAATATTGGTACGTTCAGAAGTACATACACTGTAAAACGGTATGCAACAAGAGCCGCTCGCTATTGAAGTCCTGCCCGGTAAGTCAGAGGGAACTCGGATACTGCACGTCGCCGGCCCGGTCCTCCTGAGCAATTTCTTCGCGCTCAAAGCTGAACTGGATAAGGAACATAAGCCGATCACTATCCTTGACCTCAGCGGGGTTGAATACATGGATTCCGCCGGAATGGGGGCGATCATCAACTACTACGTCTCGTCTCAAAGACGGGGACACAAGTTGATTGCGTCCGGAGCGAATTATCGCGTCGTGGAGCTGTTTAAGCTGACACACGTTGATTCTCTGATTCCGATGACAGCCACCGTTGAAGAGGCGGAAGCTCTCTAGCTCCGCCAATGCGAGCCGAATGACCTCAGATCAGTTCGGTTTCCCAAAGGTCGTGCAGGTGCACGACGCCTTCGATCATGCCCGCCGTGTCCACCGCCACCAGCGAGGTTATCTTCTTCTCCTCCATCATGCTCAACGCGCGGACGGCGAGTTCTTCTGCTGATATCGTTCGGGGGTTCGGATTCATCGCGTCGCCGGCGGTCTTCTTGAGGGCGTCAGGGCCGTCGCGCTCCAGCAGGCGACGCAGGTCGCCGTCACTGATGATACCGATGAGACGTCCGCCTTCCTCCACCGTCGTCATGCCCAGCTTCTTGCTGGACATCTCGTAGATCACATCGGTCATCGGAGTGCAGCGCGCAACACACGGAATCGCGTCCCCGGTGTGCATAAGGTGACGCACACGTGCCAGGCGCTTGCCCAGCTTCCCGCCGGGATGCAGGTCGGCGAAGTCCTCTGCGCGAAAGCCCTTCTTCAGCGAGACAGCAATGGCCAGAGCGTCGCCCAAGGCCAGCATCGCGGTCGTCGATGCGGTGGGCGCTAGGCCCATGCCACACGCCTCTTCAGGAACGCTCACATCAAGGCAGATGTCGCTGGCCTGTGCCAGCGTGGAGTGCACGTTACAGCAAAAACTGATGAGCGCGTCCCCAATGCGCTTAATGGTCGCCAGAAGGCGCAGAATTTCCTCGGTTTCGCCGCTTGCAGAGAGAGCGATAACAACGTCTCCCCGGGCAAGCATGCCGAGATCGCCGTGGACGGCCTCTGCAGGATGCAGGAAGAGCGCGGGACTGCCCGTAGAGGATAGAGTCGCGGCAATCTTCTGCGCAATGATGCCGCTCTTGCCCATTCCCGTCACAACCACCCGCCCGCGCGCCTGGCCACACTGAAGGATGCAGTCAACAGCGCGGTCGAAGGCCGTGGACATGGTGCTTTCGAGGCGGTCGGCAAGAGCCAGCAAGGCACGAGCCTCGATACGCACAAGCTGCGATGGAGTGTGTCCCGTCAAACAGTTGATGCTATCAGAGGCGCAGAGTCTACTAGAATGGAAGCAGCGAAAGGCGGCTATAGGTGAAGCGGAATTATCTGGTGATTTTGGTCGTCCTCGTCGCACTCGGGTTGATCACCTGGGCAGGCGTGGCGAATTACCGCAAACGGAAGCAGGAAGAGGCGAAACTGAAGGCGATACAGTCCTTGTTAGTGCAGGCTGCGCCATCTCCTGCACCTGCGGGAGCAGATGATGCTCCGTTCAAAAATCCTCTGGCCGACAAGCAGGCGCCCGCCTTTACTTTGAAGGACACCAGCGGCAAGAAGGTTTCCCTCTCTGACTACAAGGGCAAAGCGGTCGTCGTCGATTTCTGGGCAACGTGGTGCGCGCCGTGCAAGATTGAGATTCCGTGGCTGGAAAAGCTGCGCGATCAATACGCAAGCCAGGGGCTGGAAGTGCTAGGCATCTCCGAAGATGACCTCGATCAGGATGACCAGAAAGCGCTGCTCAAGGAAAAGAAGGAAATCACCGATTCGGCAATGAAGCTGGGAATCAACTATCCAGTGCTGTTCGATGAGAAAAAGGTTGCCGAGCCCTACGGGGGCGTCGATGCGCTGCCGACGACCTTCTATGTCGACCGCAATGGCAAAGTCGTGGCCGCGACCATCGGACTGGTGGATCGTGAGGAGATAGAAGCCAACATTAAGAAGGCTCTCGCTAGCGGGGAGCAGGCACAGAAGGGCCAGTCCTGAATGCGCAAAGTGATTGTCGCGTGCTCGATTCTGGCACTGGCAGCGGTATTTTCCGGGGCGCAGAAACTGCCCTGGCAAACGAACTCACAGAGCGATCCAAAGCAATGGGTGAAGTTTCTCTATCCAGAGCAGGTTTCGGTCCCTGCGAACCAGGACAGTGTTGTCGAGCTGCACTTCGCGGTGAATCCGGGACTCCACATCAACTCGCACACGCCTCATGAAAAAAGCTTCATTCCCACCCAGCTGATTGTGGCCGAGCTGCCGGGTTTGACAGTGAAGCAGGTCGATTTCCCCCCAGGCACTGACTTCACTTTGGCAGCAGATCCCAGCGAAAAGTTGAGCGTTTACACGGGAGATTTTGTCCTGCGCGCGCACGTGAAGGCACAGGCTGGCGAGCACCTGATACAGGCGGCGCTGCGCTACCAGGCGTGCGATGCAACCTCCTGTTATCCGCCGCGCAAGGCTCCGGTGGCAGTGGACGTGATTGCGCGGTGATGAAAGAACATTCGCCACCGACCCTAGTCAATCCTGATCGATTCTGCGGCGGCGAGGCGCGTCACAACGCGATCCTTCCCTAACGCAACCATCACCGCGAATAGGCTGGGAGCCACGGCTTGGCCGGTGAGCGCAATGCGTGAGCCGTTAATCAGTGGACCGGCTTTGATCCCGTTCTCGTCGGCAAAGGCGCGTAGGACGGCTTCCGCCGAGACTTCGGTGAACTCCGTTGCAGCAGCGTAGCGCTGTGAGAGCTGAACAAGAAACGCGCGGACTGTGCCGTCACTCAGGAATTTTGTAACCGCAGCCGGATCATATTCGAAATCGTCGCTGAAATAAGCGCGGAAAACGGTCGCAAAGTCCTTAAGGTTACGAGCTCGGGGCTTAAGCAGATCAATAGCCGCGAGTATTTCCTCTCGTGATCGGCTCGGAGTGAATCCCGCCTTTGCCCACTCTTCTTCGATCAGAGGAAGCAGCTTTTCCGCATCGTAGGCGCGAATGTATTCGGTGTTGAACCAGGCGAGCTTATCGTTGTCGAAGACGGCGTTTGATTTCGAGATACCTTCGAGGGAAAAGAGCTGGATGAGGTCGTCCGAGCTGAATATCTCGCGATCTTTGTGCGCGGGACCTGGGGTCCAGCCAAGGAGGGCGAGGAAGTTGCGGAACGCCTCTGGCACAATGCCCATTTCTTTGTACGAAATGACTGATGTAGCTCCGTGTCGCTTCGACAGGCGCGTCTTGTCCGGGCCGAGAATGAGCGGTACGTGTGCAAACGTGGGCAGCGCGGCGCCCAGCGCCTGGTATTGCAGCACCTGCTTGGGCGTGTTCGATATGTGGTCGGCGCCGCGGATAATGTGCGTAAGCTTCATATCGATGTCATCGGCGACGACGCTCAGGTGATACGTCGGGACACGATCCGAGCGCAAGAGCACGAAATCCTCGATCTCGGCATTGGCGAATTCCACGCGCCCGAAAACGGCATCGTCGAAACCGGTCCAGCCTCCGTCGGGCACAACAAAGCGGAGGGCACAGGCTTCTCCAGCGGCCTTACGCTCCGCGGCAACCGCTGGATCGATGTTTCGGCAGCGGCGGTCATACATCGGCGGGCGTCCGGCAGCAACGGCTTCCGCGCGGCGGTGTTCCAGTTCCGCCTTGGTACAGAAGCATGGGTAGGCGTGGCCGCTCGCGAGGAGTTTCTCCACGGTCTGGCGATAGAGATCGAGACGCTGCGACTGAAAGAACGGGCCCTCGTCCCAGTCGAGACCGAGCCAGCTCATACCGACAAGAATCCCCTCGACCATTTCTTCCGAAGAGCGCTCGAAATCCGTGTCTTCGATGCGCAGAATGAGGGTTCCGCCGAAGTGGCGGGCGAAGAGCCAGTTGAAGAGTGCAGTGCGTGCTCCGCCAACGTGGAGATAGCCGGTGGGAGAAGGCGCAAAACGGACGCGGGGAGTGCTTGCAGAGGACATATCGATGTGCGGGGTCAACCTTCGATGCTAGGGAGACTCAGGAGATGAGTCAAGCTTCCACGACCACTAAGGAATTGAAAGCCGTTGGGGAAGAGGCTCCGAGTTGTCGAAGCCTCTTCGTTGGTCCTTACCGCAGGTCGATATCCAATACCTGGATGGAATAACCGGGTACGGTGTGATGAAAATCACCGGATACGTTCTTAAGCTGCGTTTTTACCGGCACAATCTTCGTCGGTTCGAGGATCGTGTTCGTCGCCTCATTGGTCAGAGCATGCAGGCTAACCAGTGTGCCTGTATTGGCAATCTTTCCAGCGGCTGCGAGCTGGATGTTGACGTCCTGCGGAATGGATGAGGCGTTGACTAGCTTCAGATAGAGCTTGCCTTTCTTCGCGTCGCGCGTAGCGGAGCAAAAGAAGCGCGGACCGGCTCCGTTGAGCGTTGTGGCGACCGTTTCGTCTCCAAGGTAGCTGCCGAACATGACCTGGGCGTAGTAGCTGGGCGAGCCGTAGCTTGATCCTGCGTCGTAGCCGATCAGGTCGCTTGACCACTGCATGCCGCCGGGGTTGACGTTAACAAGCAGCGGCGCGTAGCTCGCCATAACAACGATGTCACTGTTGCGCTCCATGCCGGTCATCCAGGCAGCGTCGCCAAGGGCAGCCCCAAAGTTGGGAGTCGGCGAGCCCTCGCGCGTGGCCCATTCACCGACGAGGATCTTCGGACCGCTTCGGTCGGTCTTGTCGTAGTGCGTGGTGTCGTTGAAGAACTCTTCCTTCCGGCGATAGAAGTGGTCATCGATCACGTCCGGGCGGAGGCTCTTTACCGGTGTCGTCGCGATCAATTGCAGGTTGGGGTACTTCGCCTTGATGGCCTTATAAAACTGCGCATAACGGTCATCGTAGCTGCCCGATTTGTCGAACCAGTCCTCGTTGCCGATCTCAACATACTTGAGCGCGAAGGGTGCGGGATGCCCGTCCTTCACACGCTCGGCGCCCCACTTTGTATCGATTCCGCCGCTAACGTATTCGATCTCATCGAGGGCGTCCTGCACATAGGACTCGAGGTCGGGGCCAGGATTCACATGCTCTCCCCGCAGCGAATAGCCGGCATAGACGGCAAGAACCGGCTGCATGTGCAGGTCTTCGCACCAATCAAGAAACTCGAGCAGACCCATACCGTCGGAGGACTGGTACCCCCACGGACTCGGGTGCGTCGGGCGGTCGACCATTGGACCAATCGTCTTCTTCCATTCGTAGCGCTCGGAAATGTGGTCGCCCTCGAGATAATTGCCGCCGGGTAGCCGGAGAAAATTCGGATGCATCGCCGCCAGTTTTTCCATCAGGTCCGTGCGGAAACCGCCGGGACGGTCATGGTAGGTCGGCGGGAAGAGTGAGACAAGGCTGAACCAGACGTTTCCGGGCTTTTCGACCGTGAGGAACAGATGGTTACCGATGCCAGCAGTGACATTTCCCGTCTTGAGCGTGAAGTCATACCTCTTCCAGTCGCTGGTAATTGCCGGGACTTCAGCCTGGGCGGCGATCTTGCCGGTGTCGTCATTGATTAGCTGGACGGTTACCGCGGCGCTGCCGTCGGACTTCGCGTAGAAGGAGCCCTTGTACTCATCGTTAGGCTTGACGAGGATTCCCCAGTAGCCTTCGTTCTCGATGCCGGCGCGGTTGGATGGATCGGCCTTATCGACCGTCAGCTTGATGCTGTTGGTCAAGGCTGCGCTGGGGCCGGTGGTCTTGTCGGCCTCCATCGACGCGTGGGAAGTCCCTTCCTGCACGAGGTACCAGTGCTGAAATCCTCCCCAGTCGGCGCGGAAGGTGCGGTTGCGGATTAGTTCGGCATAGAGGCCACCGTCGTAGGAATAGTTAATCTCCTCGGTCATGAGGCCATAGAGCTCAGGACTGACCTTCGAGACGGCGTTGCCGGCGTCAATCTTGAGAATCGCAGGAGGATTTTGACTATGCGCAGCTGCGCTTGCGACAAGGAGGGCAAGGGTGAGCGAGCGAGTGGCGAAGTTCCGCATGGACATCTTCCATTTCTCCAGAGCCGGAATTGCTGTGCTGGAATTCGGGTCAGAATGAGTATACGTTTTCCCGTGCTACCGTCAAATTCTTACCGTAAAGCAACTGAACGTGGGACCTCTCACGTTTTGCCTTCCGCTACTTCGCCAGAGGCACTCCGTCCAACTTCGTCAGCCGTCCCACCGGATACTCGCCGACACGGTTCGCCGCGTACCACGGCGAGTGGTCATAGAAGAATTCAAGGCGGGCATAGGGATTGGCGGCGAACTGGGGATCGTTCTGGATCTTGCGCTCGAATTCTTCCTTAAGCTTCGGGTCTTTGTCCATCATTTCGCGTGCCAGCTTTTCGAGCACATAGGGCTCGCCATATTCCTTCTGCTCAAAGATGCTGTCGAAGAGGCCCCACGCCATTGCGGAGTCCGGCCCTTCAGGTTCAAGCCACTGCAGCGCGACCTTTGACAGGCGCTGGTTCAACTGAACGACCACCGACCCCGCGGGATATATAACCGTATCAGTTACTAGATCGCAGTGGCCGAACTTGCCAGGCTCGGTGGCTCCCTCGCCGGGAAAGAGCGGGTGGCGCCCTTCGAAGGGCGCGCGGTTCCACTCCATGCCGCTGCAGTGATATGTCTCCACCTGGCCAGTCCAGGGCTCAGACGTACGCTCCATCTCGACCTGATGTGCGGCAAGCACGTCGATCACGTGCGTCCACTGACGCGGAATGATGTAGGCCGCGGGCGGGATCGTCGAAGCCGTCACCTTGAAGCCAGTCGCCAGCGGCAGTGACACGTCCCACGGCTCGTGCGAATACTTGATCCACATAGCGCCCGATATCTCGCTGAGTTGGCGCGTATAGCGATATCCCCGGAAGAGAAAGGGAGTAGTTTCGCCGCTCCACGAGAGCCGCAAAGGAAACTGCTGGTTGCCGAGCGGATGCGAGCCAAGCCGAGCCGCGTCGGCATCAGCATCGGCATTCAGCTTGATGAGCTTGTCGGCGTCGCGGTTGACGACCTGCATCAATGCGCGGAGGATCTCGTAGTTGCCGGTGACCCGCGTCTTGTAGTCCTTGAGCATGTGCAGTTCGACGAGCATGCCGGGACGGTTTTCGAGGATCATGTAGCCCGTGGAGAAGCGCGGCGGATCGTCGTTAAAGCCGAGTCCCTTAGCTGGATCGGAGTCATCGTTGAGCGTGATGTAGGTGGGTGAGGCAAGATGGCCGGGCACGCTGTCGACCTGCTTGACCAGGGTTGGCGTCATAACGTCGTCAATCCAGCGCGCTGTCGGTCCGTAGACGTTGGGACCGTCGTCGATAGTAAAGGTAACGTCGTACTGGTAATCGGCGCCGTCCGTGACGTGATCGTCTACGAAGAAGTCTGGCAGCCACTGGTGGAACATCTTCATGAAGGCGCGGGTTTCGGGCGTGTCAGCCTTGAGGTAGTCGCGGTTGAGATTCAGATTGGTCCCGTTGCCGCGCCAGCCCATTTCGTCCGGGCCATCTTGGTTAATGCGGTTGTACGGCGAGCGGCGCTCGTGCCCGTCTGCGTTGTACATCGGGATGAAAACAAAGACCGCGTTGTCGAGCAGCGCCGCCTGCGTGTTTGTGATGACCATGTCCCGCAGCAGCGCCAGACAGGAGTCCTTGCCGTCCATCTCGCCGGCGTGGATTGAGTTCTGTACCAATACGATGGGACGATGCGAGGCATGAATCGCGACCGGATCGAACACCCCATTCTTCGACGCGATAACAATGTCCAGGTCCCTGCCCTCACCCGTCTGGCCGAACGGCTCGATCTTCACCTTTCCGGGCGCGGCAGCCGCAACACGGTTGAGATATGCCATCGTTTCGGCATAGTCAGGCGTGGCGCGATAGCCTGATTTCTCCGCGGGTGTCTGCCACTCCGGAACCTGACCAAAAGCAATAGCCGCGCACGCCGCCAGCAGAGACACAGCGGTCCGAACTCTCATCGAAGCTCCATCTTTTGATCCGTACTTGTTAGGACCGCTTTTAGGTGATGTCTTCTGTATCAAAAACCGGCTTGATGGCCGGACGCGGTTCGAGTCCATGTGCCTGGCTTACTAGGTCCTGAACCACGTCTTCCATCTGCTGCTCACTTTCGATGCTAGCCGTCATGGCGCCCAACTCGTCGGCGTCCTCGGCTTTCTCCAGGAGAACGACAGCGTGCGCCTGCGCCACGTGATCGGCATTGAGGCCTTCGGGGGTTTTGGCCTTGATGCCCACATCCGCAGGCTTGATGCTCAACAGATCAGCGACACGCTCCCGCATCTCCGCCGCGATGGGTCCGATCTTCGGTGCTGCAAGGACCAGGGTCGTGTCCACATTCACAATCCTGTACCCGGCGTTCTGAATCTCTTCGAGCGCCAGGTTAAGGAAGATCGACGAATCGGCATCCTTCCAGCGCTGATCTCCTGGAGGAAAGAAACTGCCGATGTCGCCCGCCGAGACCGCGCCGAGCAGGGCGTCCGTGATGGCATGCAGCAGCACATCGCCATCGGAGTGCCCGGCCAGTCCTTCCGGATGTTCGATCGCCAGGCCGCCGATCTTCAGCGGCACTCCTCGCTTGAATGCGTGTGAATCCCAGCCGTATCCGATTCTGATCTTCATCTCTTACTATCCGTCTCACCTTATCGTGGTCGCCTCGCCACGTGAATGTGTCGAGCTCACCGGTGCGCCGGCTGGCGCTGCAGGTAGAACTCAGCCAGCTCGAGGTCTCCCGGCTGAGTGATCTTGAAATTCGCAGGCGACCCGAGCACAACGGCCACCTGTCCGCCCGAGCGCTCTACCAGGCTGGCTTCATCTGTTCCGACGAATTCATCGGCTGCGGCCTCAGCGAAGGCGCGCCTCAGAAGATGGCAGCGGAAGCCTTGGGGTGTTTGCGCCTGCACGATATACTCGCGCGGAATCGTAGATGTGATGATGGCGCCATCCGCGGTCCGCTCGACCTGCTTGATGGTGTCCACCGCCGGCAGACCTACGATCGCGGCGTCGTGCTTTTCGACGGCGCGAATCGTGCGCTCGATGGTTGCGGCGTCGATTAGCGGGCGCACGGCGTCGTGCACCAGAATGACGTCGTCAGGGCCGCAGTCGATGGCATCCAGCGCGTTGGCTACGCTCTCCTGCCTGGTGTCGCCACCCTCTACAACATGGACCTTTCCGGCGAACCCGTATTCTCGCACTTGGGCAGCCAGGCGATCCATTTCGTTCGCACGTACCGCTACGTACATGGCGGAGATCTGCGGCACCTCGGCAAAGGCACGCAGCGTATGGATGAGTATCGGGACGCCCGCCAGCTCAAGGAACTGCTTAGGCGCCGCTGAAGATGTGTGGCCCGCCGTCATCCGGGTACCCAGACCAGCGGCAGGAAGAATCACAAATACCCGCATAAACAGAGGAGTATATCAGCTGTCGAGCAAGGCCGCCCCGTTACGGCTGTATACTGAAAAGTTCGCGATATTCTGACCATTCCAATGAGCACAAAAGCAGAAACCCCAGTGCAGTCCGGTTTTGTCGACGAGGTCCATGAGTGGATCGAAGCCTTTGATGACGTTGTCGTTGCTGAAGGTCCGGAGCGCAGCGCGGAGCTCCTCGAGGCCTTGCGCCAACGCGCGCGGGAAGCCGGAATCACCACCGCCAGCGAGCTGACCACCCCCTACCTCAACACCATTCCAAAACATGAAGAGGTGCCCTATCCCGGCGACCGCAACCTGGAGCGCCGCGTAGAGAGCCTGATCCGGTGGAATGCAATGGCCATGGTACACAGCCAGAACAAGAAGGATCCGGGGATCGGCGGCCATCTTGCTACTTACTCTTCGCTGGCCACGTTGCTTGAAGTGGGATTCAACCACTTCTTTCACGCGACGCATGGCGACCAGCCGGGCGACTTTGTTTATTTCCAGGGGCATGCCTCGCCGGGTATCTATGCGCGGGCTTATCTCCTGGGGCGGTTCGACGATCAGCGGCTGCTGAATTTTCGCCATGAGCTGCGCGGCGAGCCGGGCCTGTCTTCCTACCCGCATCCTTGGCTAATGCCGGATTTCTGGCGTTTCCCCACCGTTTCGATGGGCATCGGACCGCTGAACGCGATCTATCAGGCGCGTTTCATGCGATACCTCGAAAACCGCAACTTGATTGAGAAGACTCCGCGCAAAATCTGGGCGTTTGTAGGTGATGGCGAGACGGATGAAGTGGACACGCTCGGCGCAATCGGTGTCGCCTCGCGCGAAAAGCTGGACAACCTGGTCTTCGTGGTCAACTGCAACCTGCAGCGCCTGGATGGTCCTGTCCGCGGCAACAAGCGCATTATCGACGAGCTCGAGGGAGTCTTCCGCGGCGCCGGCTGGAACGTGATCAAGGTGATCTGGGGCTCGGACTGGGACAAGCTCTTCGAGCGCGATCACACCGGCCTGCTTCTCAAGCGAATGGAAGAATGCGTCGACGGCGACTACCAGGCCTTTAAGGCCAAGGGCGGCGCCTACATCCGTAAGGAGTTTTTCGGCAAATATCCAGAACTCCTGGAGTTGGTCAGTGACATGACCGACGAGCAGATCTGGACGCTGCACCGCGGTGGTCACGATCGCGCGAAAATCTTCAACGCCTATAAGCGGGCCACGGAGCACAAGGGCGGTCCGACGGTAATTCTAGCCAAGACGGTCAAAGGTTACGGCCTGGGAACCACGCAGTCGCGCAACGCCTCGCACCAGGAAAAGAAGCTCACAGACGATGGCCTTTCGGCTTTCATCAAGCAATTCAACATTCCAATTCCGGAAGATCTGGCCAGCGAGAGCAAGCCCTATCGCCCGTCGCAGGACAGCCCCGAGATCGTGTACATGCAGGAGCGCCGCACCTCGCTCGGCGGTTACATGCCCCGCCGTGAGGTTCCCGAGCTGAACTTCAAGGCGCCGGAGCTGGACTACTTCGCGGAGTGGACCGCAGGCTCAAAGGGGCGCGAAGTCTCTACCACCATGGGCTTTGTCAGCATCCTGCGCCACCTCATGAAGGATCCGGAAATCGGCAAGCTGATCGTGCCGATCGTTCCGGATGAAGGCCGCACCTTCGGCCTGGAGTCGGCGATCCGCCAGGTCGGCATCTACGCGCCCGAAGGGCAGAAATACAAGCCGCACGATGTTGACATGCTGCTCTACTACCGCGAGGAGCAGGACGGTCAGATCCTCGAGGAGGGCATCACCGAGGCTGGCTCGATGGCCTCTTTTACCGCGGCGGGCACGGCGTATTCGAACTACCGCATCCCGACAATTCCCTTCTACATGTACTACTCGATGTTCGGCTTCCAGCGCGTAGGCGACATGATCTGGGCATTCGCTGACTCGCGCGGCAAGGGCTTCCTGATGGGCGGCACTGCGGGCCGCACAACGATGCTCGGTGAAGGACTGCAGCACCAGGACGGCCACAGCCATGTCCTTTCGAGCACTGTGCCCACCTGCCTGAGCTACGATCCCGCGTACGTGTACGAACTGGCCGCCATTCTGCAGGACGGCATTCGCCGGATGTACCAGGAAAATGACCCGATCTTCTACTACATCACCATGTACAACGAAGACTATGCGATGCCGGCGATGCCGGAGGGTGTGGGCGAAGGCATCGTGCGCGGCATTTACAAGCTCAAGCCGGCGGCCAAAGGCAAGGCGATAGCGCAGTTGTTCGGCAGCGGACCCATCCTGAATGAGGTTCTGCGCGCGCAGGAAATTCTTTCCCACAAGTACGGCGTTCAAGCTGACGTGTGGAGCGTGACCAGTTATACCGAGCTGCGCCGCGAGGCTCTCGCCGTCGAACGCTGGAACCGGCTGCACCCGGCGGATCCCGAGAAGACTCCCTACATCGTCCAGGCTCTCAATGGCAGCAAGGGACCGATCATCGCCGCCAGCGACTATATGAAATCCATCCCGGATCAGCTTTCACCCTGGCTCCTCAACCGCCTCGTCACCTTGGGTACCGACGGCTTCGGACGCAGCGACAACCGCGAACACCTCCGCCGTCACTTCGAGGTGGATGCTGAATCGATTGCGGCGGCCGCGCTATCCCGCCTCACGCGTGACGGCAAATACGATGCCGCCAAGACGCAGAGGGCCTTCGCCGAATTGAAAATTGATACGGAAGCGGGCGATCCGGCGAAACGGTGATCGCTGTGAGAAGCGGCGAAAGCGTCTGCGATGTGCGGGCGCTTTTTCTTTGCTGCGAAGTTTCGCCTGTCGAGGCTAAGCTACACGTATCGCCAAGCGGAAAAGACGCCATTCGTTTGAACTCCCAACGAAAACCCGTGTATAAGGGTTCCGTGCAGGCTGCTGCTGACCTCAACGCATTGCTAAAAACCACAGAACAATTCCATATCCACATTCACGCGACCGGTTCCACTCCGGCCGCTGCGGTTTCTTGTCAGGCAACGAAGGAGTAATCATGTTTTCTCGGCGGACATTTATTAATGGCGTCGCGGTTGGAGCGGCGGGGGCCGCGTTAAGGTCGACGGCGAAGAGCTACGCGCAGATTGTCGGTTCGAACGAACGGCTGAACTTCGCCATCTTTGGCCTCAATGGTCGTGGCTATGCGCATCTTTCCGGGCTGAAGAACAACAGCAAATCGGCGCGTGTCTCCTACGTCTGCGATGTAGATCAGAAGATTCTCAATAAGTTTTCCGCCGAAGCGCAGAAGGAACTCGGCTATACCCCGGCCACCGCTACCGACTTTCGCAAGGTGCTTGCATCGAAGGACGTCGACGTGATCACCATCGCGATGCCGGATCACTGGCACGCTCCAATGGCCATTTACGGCCTCCAGGCCGGCAAACATGTCTATGTCGAGAAACCCTCCAGTCACAATCCGCGCGAGGGCGAACTGCTGGTCGAGGCGCAGAAGAAATACGGCAAACTCGTGCAGGTAGGAGATCAGCAGCGGTCTTCTCCGCACACCATCAAGATTGTGCAGCAGATTCACGATGGTCTGATCGGCCGCGCCTACTTTGCCAAGGCCTGGTATGTGAACACCCGCAAGTCGATGGGCATCGGCAAGGAGACGGCAGTTCCCGAGTGGCTCGACTGGGAGCTGTGGCAGGGTCCGGTGCCGCGGAGCGCCTATAAGGACAACATTCACCCTTATAACTGGCACTGGCTCCGTCGATATGGCACCGGCGAAGCTCTGAACAACGGCACGCACGAAGTGGATATCTGCCGCTGGGCCCTTGATGTCGACTATCCGAACCAGGTGACCGCGAATGGCGGCCGTTACCAGTGGAAGGACGACTGGCAGTTCTACGACACACTGGTGACGAACTTTGTGTATCCCGACAAGATGCTCACGTGGGAGGGCCGCAGCTGCCAGGGAATGAAGATCTACGGGCGCGACCGCGGATCGGTGATTCACGGAACCAAGGGAGCAGTGCTGGTCGATCGCGAGGGGTACGAGGTCTACGACTGGAACGGCAAGAAGATCGATGAGTTCACGACCGGGAAAGAAAATTCATCCAGCGACCTGCTGAGCCGCGACTCGATGACCGATCTGCACTTCGAGAACCTCATCAATGGCATCCGCACCGGCGAGCCGCTTCACTCCCCCATCGTCATCGGCAATGTCAGTGTGACAATCCTCCAGCTTTCCAACATCGCCTGGTTCGTCAACCGCGAGCTGAATCTTGATACAAAGACGGGTCACATCCTGAACGATCCCGAGGCGATGAAGATGTGGTCCCGTGAATACGAGAAGGGTTGGGAAGTAAAAGTCTAGGATTAGCTATGCGCGTCTTTTTCGCTAGGTGAGAAATGAAACGCTGGTTGGCTCTGCTCTGTGCCCTCGCAGGATTTTCCCTGAATGCAAGTTCGCAGCAGCAAAGCGGCTTGCTGGCTCCGACTCCGCCTATGGGCTGGAACAGTTGGGACTCCTACGGTCTCACTGTCACCGAGGCGGAGTTCAAAGCCAACGTCAACTGGCTTCACCAGCACCTGCAGCCCTTTGGATGGCAGTATGTCGTCGTCGACGAAGGATGGTATCTCGCTCATCCTGAGAACGCCGACAAGAAGGACGCTGACGAGGGATACGTTCTCTCCCCGAATGGACTCTACCTCCCCGCGCCCAATCGCTTTTCCTCAAGTGCAAACGATCAGGGCTTAAAGCCGATCGCCGATTACGTCCATTCCCTTGGCCTCAAGTTCGGCATTCACATCATCCGAGGAATCCCCAAACAAGCCGTCGAAAAGGATTTGCCGATCGCCGGGTCGTCATACCACGCATCCGAGGCTGCCGATCAAACCGACCTCTGCCGCTGGAACCCCGACAACTTCGGCGTAAAGGACAATCCGGCTGGCCAGGCCTATTACGATTCGATGGCCCGGCTCTACGCCGGCTGGGGCGTCGACTTCCTCAAGGTAGACTGCATCTCGCAGCCCTACGATGCGCCGGAAATTCACATGGTCAGTGCTTCCCTTGGAAAGTCCGGCAGACCCATCGTGCTGAGCCTCTCACCCGGACCTACTCCGCTCGACCAGGCGGCAGACGTTCGCCAGTACGCACAGCTCTGGCGCATCTCCGACGACATGTGGGATGTCTGGTCGAAGAAGCCGGATGAGGGCGCGTTTCCACAGTCCCTGAGGAATCAATTCGGCCTGATCCGGCAGTGGGCGCCGCACGTCGAGCCCGGTCACTGGCCCGACGCCGACATGCTGCCAATCGCATATCTGGGACCCCGCCCAGGATGGGGAGCCGCCCGGCAAAGCCGCTTTACCTTGGGTGACACGCGGACACTGCTGACCTTATGGTCAGTCGCCCGCTCGCCGCTAATCCTCGGGTCGAACCTGACCATGATGGATCCACAGATCGAATCCATGGTCACCAATCCCGAAGTCATTGCGGTCGATCAGCGCTCGACGGGCAATCGCCCCGTCATTGACACAGCCGGCACCGCCATCTGGACGGCCCTATTGGACAACGTACACCTGCTGGCCGTCTTCAACCTCGGAGACTCACCAACGACGATCATTCAGTCCTGGAAAGCGCTGGGGCTCGACAAGACTTCCTATCGCGTGCGCGATCTCTGGCAGAGAGAGGAACTGGGCACCCAATCCTCGCTCCGGGTAAGCGTGCCTCCCCATGGGTCCTATCTGCTCGGCCTGAGATAGACGCGAAGGGATTGCGGTATCGTTCTCCTCCATTCCGTAGGAAATTGCGGAGTAATTCGTCCATTTTCGGATTACAATCGAGCACAAAT
>Ga0206998_1116_pt1 | contig 20446 bp, 27 predicted proteins | sample Alteio_BWMinCont_FD_153309 | JGI IMG/M metagenome (GOLD analysis project Ga0206998, IMG submission 153309) | Enriched cells from forest soil in Barre Woods Harvard Forest LTER site, Petersham, Massachusetts, United States -... | ecosystem: Environmental > Terrestrial > Soil > Temperate forest >... | reverse complement strand
TATCGTCGCGCCCCTGTGCATCCTTGCCCTGACTGCATTGGCTCTGCCCACCGCGGCACAAGACCGCATCCTCATCGATCACGGTGGTCCTTCCGAGGCAGTGCTCTACATCGCCAATGCCGACGGCTCCGGCGAGCATGCCCTCACCCAGCCCGGCACTCGCGACTATAACCCCGCCTGGTCTCTGAATGGTGACTGGATCGCCTTCACCTCAGAACGCGCCGGCTCCGCCGATATTTACCGTATCCATCCGGACGGCTCCGGGTTGGAGGACGTCAGGCACCGATCCGTCTGACAATAGACCGATCGAACCAGGGGAGACTTCTGATGCGCACAGGGACTGGATAGCTGCCCCGATCGAGGCGAGTAATAAATCGGGCGACCTGAACCGCAGAGCCGCCATCTGGACCGGGTGGGCAGTGGTGTTGGGCACGGCGGCTTCGCAGCTCGGCATCATTCAAACTCTGGCTCATTGATTCCCCAGCATGTCCAGTGGGGAGTTAGAATCGCTCTAAAATTGGAATCCATTGAACCTTCAGGTGGGGTTGCGCAGCTTATGGCCCTTAAGGCGTTGGTTAACGGAAAGATGGTGCACGCAGACGATCTGTCGGAGGATCAATTTCGGGCCATTCAGGTAAAGAAACCGCAAGTCATCATGTTCTGTTGCCAGACGAGGGGCTACATGCGCGTCCGTGAGGAGTATCAGGAGTTTGTTCACTACAGGCGAACCGAGCAATGCCTTGGTCGCCCTGATTCCCCCGTGCATGATCTCTTGAAAATTGCCGTTCGGAATGCGGCCAGAAGTGCCGGATGGGAAGCTGACTACGAGGTGCCAGACCCAAGGCCGGAACAGAAGTGGATCGCGGACGTGCTAGCACAAAAGGAGAAGACGCGAGTCGCCATCGAAATTCAGATTTCACCTATTACAGAGGCAGAATTGACCCGCCGTCAGCAAATCTATGCAGATTCCAAGGTGCGTTCCTGCTGGTTTGTCAAACAGCGTGCTGCTTGGAAATATGTGGTCACACCTGATAAGAAAGTTCCAATCTTCCAGCTAACCGAGGAAAAGGACGCCGAACTTGGGGCACCACGTTACTTCGTCTCCATCTCGCCTCAGCATAAAATGCCTATCAAGCAGGCTACTGCTGCTCTCTTGAATAGTGAATTCAGATGGTGCGCTTCTCGCCGCACGCGACTACAGGATAGCCTAGTGATTCTTCGCGTAAGGGAATGCATACACTGTCGGGAGCCATTCGGCATGTACACAATCAAAACCACTAGGAGTTCGTGCGGAATGCCCTTACCAGAAGGCCGTCCGCAACACAGCTTGCTTGTAGATTCTGTGACCGATGCTGTTCTCGCATTTGTGATTGAGAATCCGGGTTTGGATTTTCAGATCAGCTACCCACGCTTTTGTGCGTGTCCCAGGTCACGAATTGAGGACATGTACTTCACATGTTCTCACTGTGATGGACTGGTAGGTGTTGATCGTCACGATTGGCACTGGACCCGCTACTCTGAAGTGATAGCGACGATTGCGCTTGGCGAACCTCGCGAGAGCCTTTCGCCCGAACCGCATTGGTGCTATTCACCTGAAGGAGACTTCTGCTGCTAACGCGATAAACCTGCACACCACACACCAGGAGGCGTGAATTGGCCGATTCAACAATTTCATTCGTCGTAATTGTCAAAGACCCACTCACCGACCCAAAGGGTTTGGGCGAAAAGAGTTTTCGCATTGCACCGCGTGTTGGAGAACACGTGACTGTAAACGATCCAGACGGCGTGGGAAAGGCGTACAGGGTTAAAGCGGTCATCCATCCACTTGAACTGGCACCCACCGCTGGTGACCTAATCCTTGAATCCGCTGGCGATGAAATTGATCTGATGCGCAGCGTTTGAATCCACTTTTGAGAGTCGCGTTTTCCTCTATCGTGATTCAGTGAACTAGTCAGCGCAGGATTATTACTTTCGTCTGTTCCAACATCCTTCTAATTGCTCCCGCGCTCGGCATTGTGGCTTATAACCAATGTCGGGAGGGAATGCATGCTCTGGTGCATATCTACAACACGACTTAGCTCAGCAATAGTTAATGACGAAGACGGTAGTTGGATTGCGACGTTCAAGGATATAACAACGGCTGAATCTGTCGTTGCTGCTCATAACTGTTTCCAACAGCGAAATCAAACAACGGAATCAACTGAAGGCAACAACATACTCGGCGCAGTGATGGCTAGCACCTGGACCCGAGGCTTGCCGAAGTTTAGTTAATGAAAGGGACTGTCTATTACTTGAACCTTAAATTGCCTTGTCAAATGAATCTGACATAGATATCAATGAATGTTCTTTCTGTTACTTTGCTAGGGTCCGGCAGATTGCCACAGATACCCACAGAAGGATTATCACCAACACAGCTAGACGTTTCAATCGTCGCCGTTGCAAAGGAATTGATGTAAGGCTTAACGGTAGATTCCTACGCAGGATGAAACAACTACCTGAACGCTGCGATTGCCGGTTAGTAAATCTCGCGGGCAAGAGGAATCGCGGTTAGGAAGTGGCCATAATTGTTAACAGGTATTGATAGAGGGGAATGAAATTCCCCTCTATCATTGCGATCTCGCTGGCGCCTTCATAATCAGCATGCGGCGGACGATGAATGAAGAATGGTGTTTTGTCCAAGTATCGATGCAGTATGAAATTCATGGCAAATCGCGCAATTCGGCCATTTCCATTCAGAAACGGATGAATCTTGATGATGGAGCCGCCCACAAAGGCTGCAAGTTGAACCGCAGCTTTTAGACGATCTTTTGGAGACCTGGACCTGTCGATGAACTCATCGGTAGCGCGAATATGAGCTTCTAGGTCCTCCGAAAACTTCCTCATCTCTGACTCAACTTGACTTGCAGGCGCACCACGGTTAGGTCCAACGGCCACATCAGTGTTCAGACAGGGATGCGCCTTGCTTGGTCCCCGGTAATTTCCCGCGTAGTAGTGAATCGGTACTACATCGGCAAAAAGCTTAAGATGCCAACTCTTAAGATCGCCATGATTCAAAATGTACCGTTTGGGGCTTTGCCGGACTATGAAATCGAAAATGCCAGAAGCTGCCATCGCGATTCCTGGCAGCTTCTGTGGGTCTTCAGATGTCCATGGGGGACACGGCAGGATTGACAATGGCGTTGCCTATGCTCGTTTTCCTCGTTTTACTCCGAGTGATGTCAAGTCAATTAGACCTTGACGTCCCGGTGGTAGTCCCTCGTGCAGAGCTGAATTGACGGCATACACCCGATTCATATCCTCACTCTGTGGAAGAGACTGAGTCGCAGCTAAGGCTCGTTCGAGCATCTCGTCTTCCGTCTGTGCGTCCCATTTTACCGAATGCTTGCCGCCGAAAAGAAGGTGCAACGGGAGACGCTCAGTCTCTGAGTTGGAGATACCATGATTCACACGAATCCGGAGTGCGTTGTCACTTCCGGATACGCAGACTTGTAACGGCGATGCGGTAATGCCCATTACAAGTAACGCAGCCCCAATTGAAGCAATGCGAACTGATTTTGTTCTTTCGCGGTGCCTTCCTCTGTCCCGAATCGGAATAGAAGCGCTGGAACTCTTATCAACCGAAGTCAAGACGCGAGGGTTAAGCTCGTCGAAGCTAAACATATTCCAAGTTCTCATCGTCGCCCTCCGTAATTGTTAGATTCAGTTCCTCGATCAACCCCTTTGCAATCGTGTCGCAAGCATCGAGGAGTCTCAAAAGGAGCCTGTCGTTCGTGTAGACGCGAACGAGCGCTTCCATGTTCAGCGGGTCTCCCTTTTTAGTCCTTACCCACATGTCCTTCGCAGAAATAAGGAAGAAATCAACCATGCTCTGCCCTCCAACGCGAACCATCAGTGCGTTGTTGGCAGTCATGGTCTGAACCCTTTCCGTATCACTCGCAATGTCACGCTGCGTCAAAGATGGAGATTTCACGGGAACTGAATTCCTAATCATTTCGTGGAACTTCCGGCTGCTCTTCCAAAGTTGATAGACAAAAGGATGAAACGGGAAGTAAATCTCAATCTTGTTGCGCAACCGCTTCCCGGACGGAAGGTCAATTTTGCCGAGCACAATCAATACATCGGATTCGGCTTTTGAAACTTCAACAAAATCCGCCACATAAGTGTGGTCAGGCGTTGGCGCTCGCTCAAAATCGACGGCTAACATCAAAGACATCTGGCCATCTTCCGTTTGATTCACCCGATAGTGAACGTTGCCGGTGCGATTAACCTGACCAGATTTGGCGGCCTTGACTAAGTTCTTTTCCATGTCGCTGATACGAACTTGTCCCGAGACAAGAGACTGCATAGAAATTATACAGTCTGGGTCGCCACAAGTCGAATGATTTCAGTGTTTTCTCTGGACCGACTTCCTCTGAATCGTGAATCCTATCGTCCAAACGTTACGGGGAAATCAATCCCAGCATCGTTGACCTGCGACAAATCGCCCCCGAAAGTAGGATGACCGCAAATGAGCGTGGCCGTTTGATTATCTTTCAATAACACTTTCAATTTGGCTTGCCGGTTTCGTCTAAATTATTGATTTTATTGGCGTCCCCGACGGGATTTGAACCCGTGTTATCGCCGTGAAAGTACGGGGTCAATCCACAACATTAACGCACTGCTGAGAACCAGAACGCATCGGTAAGAATCGTAGCAACATTAACGAACACGCTAAGTGCTCCGCAACCGTCCGCAATCAAGATGCCCCAAAATGTGTGCCTCGGCTTCGTGCCTGCCTTGTCTCGACACACACCGAGCGGTAGGATACTGACTCACACGCCATTGCATTCGTCCCCGGCAAGGTGTACTCTTATGTGTACACACGGAGGCATATATGCCTGCAATAAAAGTGGGAGTACGGGAGTTTCGCGAGCAGATTGCCCGCTTTCTGGAGTCTGATACGCCAGTCGCCGTGACCCGGCGCGGTGAGACTGTCGGGGTCTACGTCCCGACTCCACGCAAGTCCGTTAAATCGGCCGACATGACCGAGCTTCGAGCAGCGGCAGACCGTCTGGCGGCCGCCCTCGCCGATGTAGACGAGGAGGAGATTGTGGCAGAGTTCAAGCAGACGCGCCGTGCTAAAAAGGCTGCCGGTCGCTGAAATGATCGTTCTGGATGCCAATATCCTCATTCGTGCGGTCCTCGGCAAGCGCGTGCGGCGGCTTCTTGAGACCTATACAACATTCCGCTTTCGCTTTTATTCTCCGGAAGTCGCGTATGTGGATGCAGCAAAGTACCTGCCGTCTCTCCTGATCAAACGTGGGAAGTCAGGCGAAGATGTCCCCGCAGCGCTCGCCTACTGCAGACCCTGGTCGAGCCCATAAGCCAGGAGTCATACGGCGTGTTCGAGGACGAAGCCCGGCAGCGCCTGCGAGGCCGAGACGAAGATGACTGGCCTGTACTGGCTGCTGCACTATCCCTGTCCTGTGCGATCTGGACCGAGGACACAGATTTCTTCGGAACTGGAGTGGCGGTCTGGACGTCAGATCGAGTCGAGATCTATTTGAGGGCGCAGGCCAGTTCCAACGACCCGGGATAGTTCTAGCGATTCAGCCAATTCAAAATGTGGGGTTGAGCGGGCGGAGGTTGCGGTGTGGAGTTGATCCAGACATTTTGACCATGGCGCTTGTTGTTGCGAGTATTTCGAAAAGGCGGAAGTCTAAGACATTATGGCCAATGCATCGAAAAAGCCGATTCCGCTCCTGAAAACAGAACAGCGACAGGTGCAGGACTTGGAGAAGCTGTTGCGCCTTCTGATTCCGGATAATCGGGCAATTACGACCCAGCAAGCCGCCGACATTCTCGGAATGTCGCGTCCATTCTTCATCAAGCAGCTTGAAAGCGGTTTGATGGCTCATCATCGCGTCGGTAACCAGCGTCGTGTCTATCTTCGGGATGTCCTGGAATTTGCCAAGAAATGGGACAAGGAACGCCTTGCTGCACTGGATCTGCTGGCGCGCGATGCATTCGAGGCCGGCTTGTACGACATTCATTAACGGCACATGGACCCACGGACCGTCTGCGTTTCTAACAAATTGCCATGGTGAGGCCACCGAAATGGTGATGGACGCATTGGAGGATCAAGGCGACACTGCGGGCAAGTCACCGTGAACTCAGTGCGAGCGCGTTTACCGCGGTCGCGGGAATCTCTGAAAGGGTGGAAGACCGGTAGGCTGCCCGGTCCTTCACTGGTTTCTCGCGGTTCAATGTTGGCTGCGCTGGGCGGCGAGCGTAATCATTCGCGCCACTTCGACAGGATGCGAAATCATTGCAAGGTGGCTCGATTGCAGGTAATTGAAGTGGCATTCATCATTCATCTCCGCCGTTTCTGCCATCTCCAGAGCGGGAGGAATCGCGCGAGGCTTACTTCTCCAGGCAGGTGTCGACACGGTCCCAGATAACACAGCGGCAGGCGTCGGTCGAAGGGCGTCTCTTAATACCTCAATTTCCAACGGGGATAGGTCCTGAGCGAAGTCCACTGCAAACCCTTTCGGAGTGATGGAAAGGAAACCTCCACACAATGCAGCTTTGATTCGAAACTGGCTGGCAAAAAGACCCCGCCACCATTCTGCACTTCACGCCTACCTTCACAAGCTGGCTCGTCTGCTCTGGGGGCGGCAGAGAGCAGGGCCATTGTTTTTCGGTAATTGGTGCAAGTGCTTCTCGGCGGATGGCGATGATTCACCGGCTTTCCTTACAGATTCGCCTTCGCCAGTCGCCTAAGAAAGGCGCCCTTGGCGGCATGTGTTTTACGAAACTCCTCCATCGTCAACTGGAAACCGGTTTCATCTTCTTGACGAACAGCCAGGTCATGCAGATCCACTAACAGGATCACCGCCCGCTCGTAATCCTTCGGCTGCCGCTTCTCGATATACGCTTCCACCTGCTTCCAGACCACCTTCTCGCGCTTCGCCAGACTTTCCAGGTACACCGCGCGATCTGCCTCGTCCTTCGCTTTCTTTCGTGCCGCATCCGCCGCTCGCTTCGCGCTCAATTGCCTTGCCCGCTCATCCGCGCGGACGCGTGATGCTGTCAAGAGATCCTTGACTGTCCGCCGTTCGATTGCGCCATGGTTCGGTGCAACGGCGTTCTGCCGTCGAAAGCGTTGCAGGAGCTCGAGCCTGCACCGCTCACTGGACTCTGACAGAAAGTCGATGAGTAGGTCATCCTTTTCCTTGGCAGGCAAGCCCCGAACCCAGGCTGCAAGTTCCTTGCGCAACGGCCCTGCTTTCATTGGTGCAGATGAGGAGGCCGCAACTTCGACAAGATCCTCATCGATTCCAAGAAATTCGATCAACGAATCAAGGGGCGCTGACAATTCCCGCAGGCCGGCAGGCACCGGTGGCTCCATTGTATTTCCAGGCAACTCGTCATCCTGCACGAACATGAGCCACCCGAGATACAAGGAGCGAAGATCGCCTCGAAGCAGGTCGGAGCGCAGAGAAACCAACGAGCCCATCCAGCCAGTGCCATCATCCCAGTCGTCATCGGACTCAACTTCACTTTGAAAGCTGACAATCACGAACTGTCCCGCATTTCGTAAATGCGAGGAAGTGCCTGGCAAAATCGACTTGAGGTATTTGAAGTCGACCTTTCCCTGCGGCAAGCGGAGATGGAATTTTCTCGTGCCCCAATTCGTTACATAGACAAATGCATCGAAATACTTTTCCAAGAGTTTGAGCGGATCGGCTTTCAAGTCGCCCCACTCGTAATGATTCGTAAAACTCGTCGAGGTAATCACCGCCCGCGTGGAGATGGCACGAAGGGCGGCCATTTCGGTCTTAGTCAGCGCGTGATCAATTGCTTTGAAGTCGTAATACTGGTATTCGCTCACCTAAAACCCTCTGCGCCAATGACTGTATGCCACTATCCATGCCGCGCCCGCCGGTATTGGCTTGGGCAACGGAAGATCGAGGATTTCGACCCTTTGCTTGATTCCGTCTCGCTTGCAGACCGCAACAATTCGACCATCGCGCGTCATGTCGACCTTTTCCACAACGGCCTCAACGCCCAGGATGCTTACAGAGAAGGGCAGCGCAAGATGCTCCTCAATCATCGTAAAGAAGCCGCCCGTTTGTTCTTCGTCACCGTAAGCATCGACGACGGCTTCCTCGATCAGCGCCACTAGTCTCGCCTTGCTGGGGACGGAAGGTTGGCTTCCGGCTTCCCTTTCGGCTTGCGATTATCCACGTGAACCACCGCATGCTTGCCTTGGTTCTGCGTCATATTCCTCCATGTGCTTCGAGAGTATCCGTGCGTGGTCTATTCAGTCCGGTCGTTTGCCGCTCGGCTCCCAACGCCTCATAGGGCGAATTGCAAATCCGGTAGCCGATAACGCTGTAACCTTTTAGTCGGCGCGCATACATCCTTGCCAGCATGATGACCTTAGAATCGACATAGTCGTAAACCCGGACAACGCGCTTCCCATCATGAAGCCGATGAAGGCGCCCGACGTACTGCTGTAACGTACCCTTCCATGAAATGGGCATTGCAAGAAACAGGGTATCAAGGCGAGCATCGTCAAAACCCTCTCCAATGTAGCTTCCGGTTGCCAGGATGACTCTTGGATTGCCCTCTGGAACAGCCGCAATTGCATCCGCGATTGACCGCCGCTGCTTTTTTCCCATGCCACCTTTCAGTACAAATACGTTTTCAACCCTTCCATCGAGGGCTGTCTCAAAAAACTTGAGATGTTCAGTTCTGGCGGTCAGTAGCAGCGGCGAGCATCCATCTTGTACGGTGCGCAGCAGATCGCCGACGATCAGTTCATTGCGGGCTGTGTCATCGACAAGACCAGCGTACAATTCCTGAATCGTCGTGTCAGCCTGTTCGGGAGGAACACAGAACTCTGTCGGCCGTGGGATTACCTCATGCTCGAATGGAGAGGAAGCGGTCATTGAACGGACACTGAGTTTGTATCGTATCGGACCGCACTGCATATAGATGATAGGATGACGACCGTCCTTGCGCTCAGGAGTCGCTGTCAGGCCAAGCACATATCTCGCTTTCACTTGCTTCAGCACTTGCTCAAAGGTAAAGGCGGACAGGTGGTGGCATTCATCAACAATGACCTGACCGTATTCAGCGACGAAGTCTTTCACTCCCACTTTGTCGTGACTGCTCTGGATGATGGCAACGTCTACGCATCCACTCGGATCGTTCTTGCCGCCGCCAATTTGTCCTACCGATTTGGCCGGGAGATTGAGGAACATCGCTAATCGCGCCTGCCATTGATCGAGCAATTGCTGCCGATGGACCAGAACGAGAGTGTTCACTTTCCGTTGTGCAATCATCCAAGCTGCCAAAGCGGTCTTTCCAAATGCCGTAGGAGCGCAGATAATCCCGTCGTCGTATTCGGCGATCGCGGCGGCAGCATCGAGTTGCGCCGGGCGTAGTTGTCCTGAGAACTCCACGTCTATCGGGCGGCCATTGAACCGCTCATCACGGATGACTGGTTTGATGTGGTGTGCTTCAAATAGCTGCTTGACCTCGGCAATACAACCGCGCGGCAACGCGATATACGTGGCAATATCTTCGCCACACGCGATGACTCGTGGCTTATTGAATGTTGGAAGACGCATGGCCTGGGCCTTATAGAACTCAGGATTCTGAAAGGCAGCCAGGCGTAGGAGCCTATTCAACATCGCAGGAGGTAGCCCATTCTTCTCTACATATACGAGATTCGACCGGACTATTTGTACCTGCGCTGGGAAAGGTCCAGGGATTTCACGTTCCGCCGTTGCCTTTGACGGCGGTAACGCCCAGGGATCAACGTCCTCCTCTTCGGCTTTGTTGATTCTGACACCGAGGAGGTCTCCGCGTTTTTGTGCTTCCAGCACTGCAGCCTCGACGGCGTCAGCAGTCATCCTCTTGACGCTCGCCAAAAATTCCCATTGATCTGGATATGGTCGGAACTCTGCATCAACAAAAACGCTGTTCTTGTTTGCTCGTGGAATCTTTTGCAGCGGAAGAGCTATCAGATTGCCAAACCCGCCTTTGGGCATGGTGTCTTGGTTGGGAAACAAGCGATCATACGAATCTAGCCCCAGCTGGTGGCGAGATTCCATCGTTCGAGTGAGGATTACGCAGCCAAGTTTTCTCGCGGTTGAAGCGGGGATTGATCGTTCAAAGAATATCCAAACATGGCCACCCTTCCCTGATCGTGAGCGTTCCAATGCTGCCGGGACGCTCAATTCGCTACAGGCGGATAGAAACGCAGCGGTGTCTTCCTGCCATGCCTTTTTATCGAAATCAACCGCCAACAGCCAGCATGTCTCATCCTGCAGAAGCGGATAGATCCCAACCGTCTGCTCACCGACGAGATGTCCATGAATAACATTATCAGTGAGCGGCCAATATGTTCGCGTCAGACGATCAACCTTCTTGCGGTCTTCATCTTTCGCACTCAGATAGGACTTCCAGTCGCGATCCGCTTTGGGCATGTATCCAGATCGCCCGTCGTTATTCTCCCAACGAATGGCATAGATGTCTTCGCGGCCACGGAAGAGACTGCGAAACAAAGCGATTCGCTGGTCCGCTGTGGCTATTCCAGGCTTCTGGGCCTCAGGCACAGGATTCAAGGCTTTAGGAGGTTGCAAAGTTGGTTGTGCCGCCTCTGGAATTAGTATGTTGTGAGCAATCAGGAGGCTTCGCAAACGAGCGTTCTCTTCCAGCAGCCGACGGACTTCCAGCGCGGAAGCAATTGGACTCGATAGTTGTTGATCGACTGAGTTCACCCTTGGCTCCGTCCAGACGCTCTCGTGTATTGACAGCAGAATGATCGTACATTGCCGGAAACGTCCACGCTCTTCACTGCACAGCTTTGAATGTCAGGAAAAGCGGCGGCTGCGATTGGCCCTAGCATCTTGGAATCGCCCAGCCATTGTCTGGGCGATTGCGAACGCGGGGAATTGTCCGGGCGCCGTCTGGATAATCTTCAGAAACCCTTTGGAAACAGGATGGGCATTGTGAAATGTTGCATTATGTCATTACAAGTGGCTAACTAATGATGGTTTGACACAATGAAAATGACAAAGCCAATTGAGAGGACCATGCAGTACGTGAAGGCGGACGCGTAAAAGTGACCTTCCGGAAACCTCGTCCGCCACAGAACGATTCGACGTGTGCCTCTATTCAAGAGGATCATTCGGGGTTCAGTCTCATCGGAGGCGGGGAGATTCCGAACAGTTCCCAGTTCGACTTTCACGGCGATAACACGGGTTCAAATCCCGTCGGGGACGCCAAATAGAATCAACTAGCTGCATTGAGCTTCGCCAGATATTCGTGGGTGCAAAAAGCCACAATTTGGCGCCCTCTTTGCACCCACGCGCCGTTACGCCGTTCCGACAATGGCCTCGTCATCTTCGGAAGCCGTTACCGGAAAGAACAGGGCCAGCACAGCAGCTTGCGCCGCGTGTTTTGCTGGAGCGACTGCCTGTGTGTAAACGTCCATCGTCGTACGCAAGGTGGAATGCCTCATCAATTCCTGCATCACCTTGAACTCAGCTCCGACGCTCCGAAGCAACGTCGAGTAGGTGTGCCTGAACGTATGCCAGCCGATGCGCTTCTGAATCTTGAGAGACTCTGCAACCGGCCGGATGTACTTCCGGAGAATACATGCTCCCCAATACGGACTGCGCCCTTTGTGTAATCGGCTTGCAAATATCCAGTCATCACTGCCAGTGAAGTTGCACGTCTCCCGCCAGTTCAACAGTGCTTCCCCGAGCAGAGGATGCAGCGGAACCGGCTTTTGCGAAGACTCGGTTTTGCAGCGACCGACAACGCCAAAGACGATCGAACGCACAACGCTGAGTTCTCCATGCTGGAAATCGACATCACGCCACTTGAGCCCAAACAACTCGCTCTGCCTCAAGCCCGTGGACGCCGCCAAAAGAACAAGCGTGCGTTCGCGCAGGGCGAGATGGTCAACCAAATCCCTAATCTCCGCAGCGGTCAGCACCTCTGGAGCACCACGCCGCTTTGCCCCCTGGCGAACAACCGCATCGGATTGCAGTCGAACAATTCGTAGCGGCATGCATGGTTGAACAAGATGGACATGATGTTCCGAATCTTGGCACGCGATGATCGAGCCATGGTGAGCCTACGCAGCCATCCTTCGACGTCCACGGCCTTGATCTCGTCCAAGTGAAAAGAACCCCATCGCGGCTTAATCCACTTGCGAATATAGCCGCGATACGTCTTGACTGTAGCGAAGCTCCGAAAGCTATCTCCGGATCTCAATTCCTTCTGTTCAAAATGCTCACAGATCTGGGTAACAGTGATTCTGCAAGCATTGTTGTGATTGAAATGTGCATTGATTTGAGCCAAGAGGGCGCCAGCGGCCGCACGCGCCGCGTTGGCATCGGGGTATTGCTCGACCGTTCCGATCACCCTTTTCCGATAGACGCGGCGACCATTCCGGTTCTTCTCAGACCAGCGAAACGACCAGACGTTGGGACCCTGTTTACGGACTGTTTGGATAATGCTTCCTTGTTGCATACTGCCTCCTTTTTGTGCAGATGAAGGCAGTCTTCTACTTTTCGGCGATCGGGATCAAAAACATCGCCGTAAGAACCGTAGGACAATTCTTTTTGCTGATCGTGTCCAAGCGATTAACCTGGTTTGTCGTTAACCAGAAATGCTCGGGACTTTGCGTGGATCAGAGAGTTATCCCGACTAGCACGCAACCTCCTATCATGAGCGTCTCGATCGATGCACGGCGATCGGAATGCGCGTCTTCGCTACACGAGCCCGAATTCCGAGCCTTGCCGAAGAACTTGGAGGCCACTAATGAGCTCAGGAAGGTCGTTGAGGACGCGATCGAGCGCATTCCAGCTGGCAAACCGTTCCTAGTCCGCGACTGAGGTTGGCTTCGCCAGGTGAGCTTCCACTATAAATAGAAAGGAAATGGACCTATAATGAGGGATATGGGTGTGCATGTGATTGCAAATCCGGTACCGACCCCCGAGGAAATGGGGCGAATGCTCGGACTGAGTTCGGAGCGGGTTGCCGCAGTGCGCAGCATCATGAATTCTCCATCCGGGGGGGCCAGCAGTAAACGGTCGAGCCGTTCGTCCCGGGTTGTCGCTGCCAAAAAGTCCGCAGCTCGGACCAGGTGGCGCACTCGAGGTAAACGCTAAACGTGCCGCGGGTGAAGCGCATTGAGTCCGTCTTCCTCAATATTCCCTATGACAAGCAATTCGAGGATCTGTACCTGGCCTATATTGTGGGCCTAACCCAGCTTGGGCTGCGCGTGAACGCAACTCTTGCCGTTCCAAATCAGGGAAGACTGGAATCGATTATTCAGCTTATCGAAGAATCTGATTTCTCGATCCACGATCTGTCCCGAATTGAACTGTCGGAAGGCATACCACGATTCAATATGCCCGTCGAACTCGGGTTGGCGCTGTATCGATCCCACATCGCCAAGGGGCGCCACCGTGTTTTCGTCTTCGAGACCAAGTCATACCGAGCGCAGAGGTCTACCAGCGACATTAATGGCATTGATCCACAGATTCATGGTAGGACCCCGAAGGGCGTGATGGCGGGACTAAGGAATATCTTTCGCCAACCGGGGAACGTCACGACTGTCCCCGAAATGCTCGCCAGCTACAGGTCTCTCAAACGGAAGGTCCCGGAATTGAGGCGAAACGCGGGCGGCCGATCGCTCTTCGAGGCCTCTGTCTTTCGGGATTTGACGGTCGCGGCGCTCGTCGAATCGGAGAAAATCATCCGGAGCAGGAAATAACTCTGAAGCACGACAATGCTTCGACACAATGTCGGGAAGGATTAGCAAGCATTTTGCCGACATTTGAAGCAGTGCAGGGTGTAGAACGCCTGGTAGAAGTTGTGCCTTTTTGTGCCTACGAAGTTTCAGCGAAACTGATCGTATCTTGCTGATTCTTTATTGGCGTCCCCGACTGGATTTGAACCCGTGTTATCGCCGTGAAATTGGCCCCGCTAGCCAGAATGAACCAATTACGCGTCTCCCATCCAACTCATCACAGTTCGTCCCGCCTACTCAAGGAGCTTGAACTCGCTCACGGAGTGCAGATGAGCACGAACAATGGTCTTAATTCACATTGCATTGGCAACCTCCTGCAGGGGTCCTGATATCGCCCAGGACACCTCTAAGTAGTAGGCTCCGGAACCACCTTCAAGCCTTGCAACCGGTCGACAGCCTCGCCAGCAGTTCCTGCCACTCCTCTTCATTCCACCCAGCACATTGTGGTGTCGCAAAATTCGCGCCGCCCGCCGTGCCCGTCTCGCGACCGACTTGGGATGGATCGATCCTTGTCATACTTGCTCCTTCTTTGCGCCCGGTTTCAGACTTCTTGTCACAGCCATCTCTGCACTTGGTTGGGATCATCAGGAACCCCGTCGAAGTCGTCAGCTCTCTCCCGTAAGCCATTTGCAGGCCAGCGGTCGAACTGAATTACCGGTCTCGATCCAAAGCAATGCAAGCGCATGATCGGTTCGCGTTTGCCATTGATTTTGGCTGACAACTTCATATTCATACTGTGTGTTAGCCACATCGAGTGAATTTCCCTCTGCACCAGGACTGATCGCTCACTAGCTACTTGCTTACCCATTCGTCCGATCATGTTTGGCTCCTTGGCCATTCACTTTTAATGGCCATTTCCTTCTGCGTGCATGGAACTAGCGTTACTTCCCCAGATCTGGGAGACGCCTTGGGCGCAAGGTAGTAGGCGCAATTTCATTCACGTCCAGCGCCCTCCTCTTGTCCTTGTCCAGGCGATCGAATTCCGCCGCCATGAATCTCACCCATTCTTCTTTGGTGATGGTTCCATTCCTGTCGTCGTCCATGATGAGCAGCAGCTCCTTCACTTTTTCAGTCGCGAGAACGGCCGGATCTGGCCGGCGTCTCAAATTGCCATCCTTTTGAGCGACCGCAATTGTCACGACTAAGACAAGTGCAACTACTGACGTTGCGAACATTCTCCGTTTAGTCAATGTGATCTCTCTTTTCATCGTGCTCAGATTGTGAGGCCCCTAACCATTGCCTATCGCTGCAACAAAGCAGGATCCGGTTTGCCTTTTCGCTAGCCGGAACCTGCTCAATCGGCCATTGACTTTAGAAGTCGAGGCGCAATGCAACCTGCCCGGTCCGGTTCCCGGCACTCTCCGCCGACTGCGCCGTTGTGAGCACACCGAAGGATGCCGGGGTGCTGATATCCGTTACCGGGGGGGCGAAGTTGGTGTGGTTCAGGACATTCGTGAACGTCATCTCGAACCGGAGATTCCAGTTGTCGTGGATGTGCGTCACCTTGGCGAGTCCGGCGTTGACGGCAATCGTTCCCGGTCCCTCCAGGCTTCCGACGCTCGCATTTCCAACCCGTCCGGCGTTGACTGGCGGAGGCGCGAAGGCGGCGATGTTGAAGTAATTGGCGTTGGTCCGGTGAGCGGGAATCGGGTTGCCCACGCGATCCGGACGCACCACCGTCGTACCCATTGCGGCGGGGTCGGTGTTGGTTTGGTCCTCGGCGACGCCCATCGTCGGCGTGAGCCACGGACCCGTTTCGAGCAGCGTGATGGTGTTCGCATTCCATCCGCCGAGTATGCCGTTGACAACCGGCGAATGGCTCGACCACTGGCGGCCCTGCCCGAACGGCAGCTCATAGGTTCCCGTCAGGAGGACACGGTGGCGCCGCGTTCCGACGACATTGCCCTTGTTGCCGCTGATATTGAACCGGTTCTCGTCCGCCAGACCGTAGCGGGTCTCACCCTGGAAGGCGGTCGGTGCGTCGCCTTGAGCGTCGCTCAGGTCGTGCGCCCAAGTGTAGTTCGCCTGGTAGGTAAGCCGGTGGCCGGTCCGGTGCGTGGCCTGCAGTTCCATCGCTTGGTAGCTCTGGTGCCCAAGGTTCTCTGTGGAATAGATGACTCCCCAGTTCGGATAGGGGATGGGATTCGGGTTGGGTGAGACCGTCGATGGCTTCGCCTGGTTCCAGTTCACGGACACGTTCAGGCGATAGGAACTCATGCCCACGTAGCTGATGCGAGCCGCCGTGTTCGATGTGATCGCGCGCTCGATGGTCACGTTCCACTGCGCCGCCTGCGCGTCGCGGTAGCGCGGGTCGGTGGCCTGCTGGATGACTCCGCCGCCGACCGGCGCCTGCCCCGCCAGTCCGGGAGGAGCAACTTGCGGAAAGGCAAAGGATGGCACGCGGCCCGCATTCATGTTGGCGTAGTAGAAGACCGACGATGTCGGATTGCTCTCGTTGTTGTTCTGCAACTGGCCGAGAGCCGTGACGGTGAAGATTCCGAAGCCGGCGCGGAAGACGGTCTTGTCGTTGCCAAACGGCCGATAAGCAAAGCTCACGCGAGGATCGACGTTGTAAGGATAGGTCTGGCGCAGGCCCTTGGGCAGTCCCTCATCCGTATTGGAGACGACCTTGGTGCAGGGCAGCGAAGACGACGGAGCATAGCCCGCGTCGGCGAGAGCGGACCATCCGTCCGGTGCCGCATTGCAGGCGTTGAAGGACTCGAGGAACGCGATCACCGGCCCGCCATCCCTGTGGTAAAGGTTGTTGTTTACGATCACGGTGCTCGTCTTGGGGTCAAAGTTAGCCTGTTGTCCATTCACGTCCACGAACGGAGGAAGAATCTCCCAGCGAAGGCCGTAGTTGATGGTCAGACGATTGTTAATCTGCCATTCGTCCTGCGCGTAGAAGCCGTACTGCGGTCCGCCGGCGTTGTTGCGGGGGCCAGTGGTCGCAAAGTACGTCGTGTTAGGAATGCCCAGCAGGAGGTCGCCGAAGGAGCTGCCGGTGAAGATGTTCTGGTTGAACGTAAACAGCCCGTAGTCGTCCGACGGCGTTTCAATTTCTGGCACGGCAAAGGTTACCCAGCGAATGTCGATGCCGCCGCGAACGGTGTGCCGTCCGTGCGTCCAGGTGATGTTGTCGGCCAGCTCATTGGTGCTCGACTGCGTGGGGCCGACGTGATCCCTTCCGATGGCCGTAAAGTTCGTTCCGTCAGAGAAGACGATGCTGGGGAAGCCGCCATCCGTGGGATGGTGCGAGACGTTGATACCGTGCAATCCGATCTGATTGATCGCCGCCGCGCCTTCGATGGAAAAGTACGGCGCGAGGATTGTGCGCGTGAATCCGAAGCGGAATTCGTTGATGAGCTTCTGGGAGAAGTCGTAGTTGTGAGAGACGAGGAAGCTGCGGTCGTGTTCCGTGTCCACGTCGTTCGGCAGCAGCGGATTCACTGTGCTAACGAGTAGGTTCTTCCAGTTGTAGCGGGAGAACACCTGCTGCTTCTGGTTGATCGTGTAGTCAATGCGGCCGTCAATACCGTTGGTGCTGGAAGGGATCGGAATCAGCGTCTGGTAGTTCAGCCCTCCGCCGAGACTCGTCGCATTGGGCAACGGGTAGTAATCGTTCAGCAGCGTCAGGGACGACTGATTGAGCTGGCTCGTGATCTGGTAATTAGCAAACGGGTGCCCTGTTTCCAGCGAGCCCGTGGCCGGATTGACGAGGCATGGGAGGTTAATCGGACAATTCGGATTTACCGGATTGCTTCCGGTATTGAGGACCGGTATGGACCCAGCCGCGGCCAGTTCGCTCAGGTCCCCGGTTCTCTCGTTCGCCGTCGGAACGGCGTACTCCTCGGCCTGCGATGTGCTCCGACGATTCCCTTCATAGTCGAGGAAGAAGAATGCCTTGTTGTGCCCGTTGAAGAGATGAGGCACGACAAGCGGGCCGCCGAGACTCCCGCCGAAAGTGTTGAAGCGCATCGGGGCCTTTTCCGCGAAGTTGTAGGTGTGCGCGTTCAGCACGTCGTTTTGCAGATATTCGAAGAGGCTGCCGTGGTAGTTGTTGGTGCCGGCCTTTGTAGTGAAGGTGACGTCTCCCACCTGGGAGAACTCGGCGTTGTTGTTGAAGGCTGTGACCTTCAGTTCGGAGATTCCCTCGGACGACGGATAGGGGTTGGCCCCGGCGGCACCGGCTGCCAACGACACGCCGCTGTTGAAGATGTTCACCGTCGAAATGCCGTCCACGGAGAAGCCGATCATGTCGGTGGTCGCTCCACCAATGGCGAAGTTTCCGGAGCTGTCCTGCTGCACGTTGGCGGAGGTTGCCAGGGCGGCGATGGGGCTGGTCGTGGCTGCGCGGGAATTCAGCGGCAACTGGCCGATCTGCTCTGTGCTTTTCATGTCTCCGAGAGTTGCGTTCTCGGTATTGACCTCGACAGCAGCGGCATCCACCTGAACGGTGGTCGCCTGCTCCGCGATTTGCATGGTCAGCGTGAAGCGCAGGTCTTGCCGGGCGGCAAGGACAATTCCGGCAAGCCGCATGTCCGCAAATTCGATGTGCGTTGCTAGCAGGCTATAAGTGCCGGCTTTCACATTTTCAAAAACATAGTTCCCAGAAACATCGGAACTGACGGAGCGATCCGTGCTCTGATCGATGCTGTGCAGGGTCACCTGCGCTTCGGGGATTGCGGCCCCGGAGATATCAGTGACAATTCCGCGAATGCTGCCGAAAGTAGACTGTGCGTGCGAAGATGCCGCAAAGTAGGCGACAAACAAAAGCACGAACCAACCTCTCTTGAAAGTGATACAAAACTTTGTTGCGATCATTATTCTCATGCTCCTTGCGCGGGTCAAAAGCAGATGCGCGCAAATAGAGCATAGGAATTGGAATATGGAAGAGGCATGCGGGAGCCATATAGAACATGTACAAAGTATCTAATAGACCCCTAAAGTCGCCGAGAGACTATGGAGGAGCGCTGCGGACACTGCTGGTGTGCATGCGCCGGACGACTAGCTGTCGGCATCCGATATCGATGGTTTCGGCGAGTTGCCAGCAGATTCGGCCGCCTCAGGATCACGAAGGCGATATCCTATCCTCGGCTCAGTTACGATGCACTGCGGACTGGCCGGATTGGCTTCAATCTTCTCCCTCAGTGCCTTGACATATGTTCGCAGGTAATGAGACTCATTGCCATAGGTAGGGCCCCAAATAGCGCGAAGCAAGGTAACGTGTGCAACTGGCCGGCCCTTGTTCTTCATCAGAAAGGCCAGCAATTCGAACTCCTTGGGCGTGAGGTGGATCGCTTTCCCGGCGTGCCGAAGCGAATGCGCAGGCAAGTTCATCTCAAGGTCGCCGGCCTTCAGAACTTCCTCGTCTGCGTCAATTCCGGTCTGCGCCCGGCGATGGATTGCGCCAAGGCGCGCGATCAATTCGCTCAACCCAAATGGTTTGGCCAGATAGTCGTCGGCCCCGGCATCAAGTGCCGCCACTACATCTTTCTCCGCATTGCGTACCGAGAGAACAACGATACCCACGTGAGGAGCAATGGAACGAATCATTCTGCACGTAGTGAGTCCACCCATGCCCGGCATATTCAGATCGAGCAGGACAAACTGAAAAGGCGAGCTCGAGATGATGTCCACTGCATCTCCACCGCTCGAAGCCTCCTCCACGCTGTGACCGCCCGCGAGAAGGGATCTACGCAACGTTTTGCGAAATGCCGGTTCGTCATCGACAATCAGTATCTTCCAAACCGCCGCCGACATAGTCAGAATCCCTTCGCTAAACAGGTACGGTTATGCGGAAGACCGATTCAGTTTCGCTTGAGTCTTCAAGTACGAGAGTGCCGCCGTGCGCCAACATGATCTTTCGCGCAATATCCAGGCCAAGCCCCGTGCCCGGAGTGGCATCGCGGGAACCCTCTCCGCGGTAGAAGCGGTCGAATATCTTCGATCGCTCTCTCATGGAAATGTGACTGCGACTTCGGACACGAATGGCGATTGAGTTTTCAGTTGCCCGCGTGCTGACTCTCACTGTGGAACCGGATTGGGAATACTTGCAGGCGTTCTCGATGAGTTGGGCCAGGGCCAAACGCAATAGCTCGGGATCGGCTTCCACGTCGTGAATGTCCGTGTTAGACGCTTCTTCACACTCTCCTTCATCGGTTAGCGAGAACCTGTGGTCGTCGAATTGTTGGGATTTCAGGTCGAGTTCCTCGGCGATGAGATGAGCAATGTCAACCCGTTGCAACAGCGGTTTCACCTCCTCGCGGTCGAGACTGGCCATGCGCAAGAGGCGTGTCGTCAGGCTGCTGAGCCGGGCTGTCTCGGCCTCCACCACCTCGACGAATTCAAAATGTTTGGGCGTTAGACCACCGGTCTCACGCAGTCCGCCCATGGCAGCGAGAATGGTGGCGAGGGGCGTCTTGACCGCATGGGCAAGTGCATCGAGCAGCATGATTCTGAGGCTCTCTGCCTGTGCGGTAACCGCAGCCTGCGCTGCCGTGTGAAAAACCCGGAACCGTTCCAGCATCGTAGTTTCCAATGTTGAAAGCGAGTCCGGCATGAATGTCTCGGAATCCGGCCATTCAAAGCCTAGTACGCCCGTGTCTTTCCCCTCGATGCGCA
>Ga0206998_1115_pt1 | contig 20473 bp, 13 predicted proteins | sample Alteio_BWMinCont_FD_153309 | JGI IMG/M metagenome (GOLD analysis project Ga0206998, IMG submission 153309) | Enriched cells from forest soil in Barre Woods Harvard Forest LTER site, Petersham, Massachusetts, United States -... | ecosystem: Environmental > Terrestrial > Soil > Temperate forest >... | reverse complement strand
GGTGAGAGGGCACCTTTACCATCTTCATCTTACTTTCTCAGATAGTGCATTAGTCAAAAAGCTTATGGCTGAAGGTTGGAGTTTCATTACTTCGCTCTATACCTATAAACGTAAACGAGGCACTATCATGCCGACACCTACATTTTGGGTTAGTCAAACTCGAACCAACTGGTTAGATGTGGGTAAAACGGATGCGGATGCCAATGCCAATGAATTAAACATGGCGCGCCTTGCTAAACTCCAAGATGATCGTGAGGATCAAGAGGATCGAGAGGAAACACAAAACTCTGGTAATGCTGGCGGTGGCGGCGGTAACGGCCATACAGGGACAAGGAGGACTCTTAACAGCAGGAAAAGAAAACTTCCTATTGCGGATGCATCTACTGCTGTGGGCGCACCTGGTGCAACAGCGGCTAATGCTGTGGGCGCAGGAGGTGCACCTGGTGCAACAGCGGCTAATGCTGGTATGAGCTCCTCAAGCTCATCTGCTGTTGGTTATACGTATCCGGGTTATAATGCTCCTATTCTCCTCAGGCCTTCACCTGAAATTGCGGCTGCGGCAGCAAATGCCGTGCGTGCCGCACGTGCCGCGGCTGCGGCGGCCGCTCAAGCTGCAAATGCTGCCGCTGGCAGTGCAAGTTATGCCTATGGCGTAGCTATGCCTCCTATGCGCGCGCCTACACCATCTGCACTTCAAATGCCCATGTCTATGCTCACGCCTGCACCCGTGGCAGCAGCCGCTGGTATGAGTTCCTCAAGTTCTTCAAGCTCAACGGCAAAAAATACCATAGATGCCGCCGTTGCTGCAGCTACAGCTACTGCCGCCAGTGCAAGTTATGCCTCCGGCGCAGCTATACCTACACCCGTACTGTCCGCATTTCAAGATATTGAACTTCAGGATATTGAACGTCCTGCAACCGTGGATAATGGAGATGTAGCTGATGGAGCTCGCCCTGCTAAAAGGCAAAAGCAGGCAAAGGAATGGACAGAAACGGATATTGATACTCTAGTACAAGCTCCCAATAGTACGGACAATACTATGCCAGATTACGATGGCTTAAAAGAATTTGAACCGCAGTTCGAATTAAAATTAATAGTAGACGCTTTCTTTGATGCACCCGCACCTACGAGAACAGCGGATCCAGCGCCCGCACCTACGGGGCCAGTGGAAGCAGCGGGAGCAGCACCCATCTCTGCAATATCTGCCGCGGACTGTGAATTACTTTCGCTGTTCCGTGCCCTTGAAAATAAGGCAAAAAGTGTTGCAAATGATCCAAGCAATAAATTGCGTGAAGTCGCTAAACGTTTTTCGGAAGTGCTTTCTGCTTCAGGTCAATTGAATGGTTGGCAACATGTTGAAGAGTTTTTGACGGATGAGTATAAGTATTGTCGTAAAATGAAAATTCCTGATGCAGTAGTGGCAACAATCGTAGGTGCCCCTGCGCCAGCATCTACAGCCATGGGTGCTCCTGCACCTGTCGCCGTTGGAGCGCCGTCCGCCCCTACGACTTCGACAGCCAGAGATACCAAAGATGAAAAGCAAGAAACAAAGGGTAAGATCGATGCGCTCATAGACTCAAACATGAGTATTGTACGTAATGCCATGATCCGCGCTAAATGGGTATTGGAAATCGAAAAGAAAACCGGTAAACAAAGTGATGGCAAAACGTCAGAGCGCGTTTTGGGTGTATTGTTAAAAGACAGTAAATGGATGAAAGATTCTGCTGCCTTCTTAAAGACTGCTGAACGACAAGTATCCACGCTCATCAACGGGAATCCTGCACTATTTGCGAAGTTCCGGGAATTACAAGCTCGTGGCGTACAATGGCCACACTCACCTCATCTGCGTCGTCATATTGAACGCGCGGGATATGTTTATCGCCCAATGATGATTAAACGCGATAGATGTGTCTGCGATGCCTGTGGGGTTGAAGTACACGGGTGGAAACCCTGGCATAATCCTTGGTTATTCCATGATTGGTCCAAACGTCATCCATTTGGACCACCTCCAGGAACATTCTCAAGAATGCACGGAACAGCGGCTGCCACTGCGGCTACGGCAACAGCAGGCGGAGCAGCAACACCGACAGCGCCTACCACAGCAGATGCCGTTGCTGCAGCCGCATTACCAAATCAGAGGTATTAATAACATCTCCCTGATGCCGCCACTCGGCGGGTATCGGGGAGTTTAACTTATGTTACTAGCAAAAATTCGAGAAATAGATTGCGTTGGCTGCGGTAAGTGCATAACAGCTTGCCCGGTCGACGCGATTCTAGGTGCTCCTAAATTCTTACATACCGTTTTAACGGAGGAATGTATTGGCTGCAAACTGTGTATCGCACCCTGCCCTATGGATTGCATAGAGATGGTAGAAAGTGAGAATGTTGATACTCAAGAATATAAATTAGAACGAAAAGAACGCGCTAAAAAACGTTACCAAGCACGACAGCAAAGATTAATCCGAAAAGCCCCCCCTGCGCTTACGCAGACTTTAGATCCTAGTCATAAATCTAAAATCCGTTTAGAAATCCAAAATGCCGTAAATCGTGTTCAAAACAAATTAAAGAAAGTAGAAACACTTCATGACGCCTAAAAACCGTTATGAGATGTTTAAACGATTCAAATTACACAATCCTAAGCCCACAACAGAATTAATTTTTTGTAAGCCCTTTGAACTTTTAATTGCCGTGATGCTGTCTGCACAAGCAACCGATGTCAGTGTCAATAAAGCAACAAACAAACTTTTCCCAATTGCAAATACGCCTGAAAAAATACTATCCCTTGGAGAAGAACAATTAAAATCCTATATAAAAACCATAGGATTATTTAACACCAAAGCAAAAAATATTTTAAAAACATGTAACATTTTAATTGAACGCTATTCTTCGCAAGTGCCAGACCATCGTGAAGCGCTTGAAAGCTTACCGGGTGTGGGTCGAAAAACCGCAAATGTTGTCTTAAATACAGCGTTTGGACAGGATACAATTGCTGTTGACACGCATATTTTTCGCGTGTCTAATAGGACCGGATTGGCAAAGGGCAAAACGCCGCTTGCAGTAGAATTAAAACTTTTAGAAGTTATTCCAAAAGTTTTTAGAAAGGAGGCTCATCATTGGTTGATTCTTCATGGAAGGTACACTTGCACTGCACGAAACCCAAAATGTGGTCATTGTTTAATTCGCGATTTATGCGAATTTCCAAACAAGACAAATTTTTAAATAGTGTGAATGTGAAGGAGAATAGGATGAAGAAGGCAAGAGCAACCTCAAAACGAGCAGGCAATGGTAATGGCAGTCCAAACAAAAAAGCCAGTGCTTCTGCTTTATGTACTAAACTAGATATGTCTAAATTGAAACTCGATAGAGCGAGCAAAACAATTCAAGACAATATAGACCGTTTTAAAAAAGAAATGGAATTTTTTAAACACAATGCGGAAACCATTGAAAAACGCAAGCAGGATTTAAAACCGGACGCTGAGCAAAAAGGCCTCGTCGATTTTTTTGTTTCTGAATACACCCGATTTAATAAGTGGAGAAAGGAAATTGAAGACATCGATGAAAAATTAAATAAAATGAACCAAGCAGTTACCCTTGCAGGGGATGCAAGAGTCAATATCACCATCACTCAAAAAAATAAATCTGACGTAGAATCTTTAAATTCTGCGATTCCCGCGTTTAGAACCGCGTATGGGGCGACTCGAAAAACATTTGATGAACTTTTTGTTCCTTTTTCTGAACTATTCAGGAAATTTGAAGCTTTAGAAAAATTGTTTGCAGAAAGCCTAGAACCTCGTGTGGAACGATTGATTGTGATAGAGCAAAAGCTGAGTAAAGAAGCAGATGATCTCTGCCGATATGCCCCCCGCGACATTCCCCCCGCCGCTCAAGAGCGAGTGTTACAATTGTTTACGCTCCACCAACAAACTGGCGAAAAGTTTGCTCAAATTCGATTGCGGGGTTTTCGAATTGAAAACGCTGCGGCAGCGAATGCGGGAATTTTTGCTGTAAGTGCTGCGGGGGCTGGTGCAACTGCGGGAGCGGGGGCTTGTGCAGGAGCCGGTGCAGGTGCAGGTGCAGGAGTAGCAAATGCCCATGTCAACGTAGGTGCCGCTGCTGCCGCAACTGCGGGGGTGAATGCTGAAAATGGAAAAACGAGATAATTAACTATCCCCCACGCTGAACATCCCCCCGGTGTTGCAACACGGTGATCATTTACCCAAAAATGTTCAACCGTAAGCAACACCGGCCCCCTTCAAAGGGGGCTTTTCCTACCTCCGAATGGAGATTGCCCCCTTTGAAGGGGGCCGATGCTGTTTATGGATAACGCTTATGGAGGAAGAGTAGCCTGGCACAGCAGCGGGGGGATGTTCAGCGAGGGATGTTAGGGGGTATTGTCAGTTTTACAACTTATTGAAACCCCTAACGCAATTGACTAAACTGTTAACCTGATCTAAATGAGTTTTGAATATAATGAATCTACGATGATCTTTGAAGCGATTCAACCTATTTTAGAATGGATCAAAATACACCCAACTTGGGCAGGTATTATTGTTTTCCTAATTTCACTTTCAGAATCCTTGGCAATCGTCGGTTTAGTGGTTCCCGGGGTAGTGATGATGACGGCCATCGGTGCCATGATGGGCAGTGGAATTCTCCCCTTTTGGGAAACCTTAACTTGGGCCATTTTAGGCGCGATTGCAGGGGACGGTATCAGTTATTGGTTAGGTTACCATTACCATGAACGATTACGGTTATTCTGGCCTTTTAAGCAATTTCCTCGTCTTTTAGCTCGAGGCGAGAATTTCTTTAGGAACCATGGGGGTAAAAGTATTATTTTTGGTCGTTTTGTAGGGCCTGTTCGTCCTATGATCCCCGTCATTGCCGGCATGATGGATATGACGCCCAAACGATTCCTTGTTTTTAATATCTTGTCCGCCATTGCTTGGGCCCCTTTATACAGTTTACCTGGAATTTTAATCGGTGCTTCATTAGGCACTTTACCTCCCGAAGCGGCAAGACGAGTCGCCCTTTTCATTCTTGTTATTTTGCTTACTCTCTGGTTGCTGTATGAATTCTTTCTAACTGTGGGACATTGGAGCGCTAAAATTGTTCAACAAGCACTTAAAAAAACCTGGGCATCTTGGCAAGACTCAAAAAGATTGTCTTGGATGCATACGGTTTTAAAAACATCCCTGGGTACCGAAGAAGGACAATTAGGAATTTTGTTCTTATTTTGCATCTCTCTATTTGGATTTATTATTGTCCTTTTAGATGTGCTCAATGAAACTGGATTTAGCTATTGGAACGAACCCGTTTATCAAGTATTACGCGCACTTTATTCAGATAAGGTTGTGGATGTTTTTGCCTGGCTAACTGCCTTAGGGGAACCTTGGATCCTTTTGCCAGCCGTTGCTGTCACCGGATTATGGTTGTTGATTAAAAAACACCGCGTGGCATTCGTATGCTGGGCAGCCACTATTGGTGTGGGATTCGCCTGTATGTCCTTCTTTAAACATTGGGTTCAAATGCCTCGCCCCGATGGATTAGTCGAATTATCGACACGTGCTATCTATTCTTTCCCGAGTGGACATGTTTTTACTGCCACACTCACTTATGGTTTTATTGCTGCTATTTTACAGAATACATTATCCCCTAAATATCGGTGGATTCCTTGGGCCATAAGTCTCCCCCTTATTTTGATCATCACTTTTTCACGAATCTATTTAGGGGTTCATTGGTTTACAGATATTCTGGGTAGTTTAACGTTAGCGCTTGTCTTTCTCTCACTGGGAATAGGACTCTATCGACGTTTAGTTAAAAACCCCATCCCGGTAAAAACGATTTTTATACCCACTCTTATTTCTATTACTTTTGCTATGGTGCTTTACACTACTTTTGACTATTCAAAAGCCCGCACTGAATTAGTGCGTCAGTGGCCTGTTTCTACCTTCAATACAGAACAATGGTGGCAAGGCGAAAGTGCAACAACGGGACTTTATCGGGTAGGGGCCTTTAAACATATCGCAACCCCTTTTGATATCCAATGGCTATCGCCTTTGAGCACGATTAAATCTACGCTTGAAAAAAATGGTTGGAAACCTCTTTCTAAGCTTACTTTTAATTCTGGATTATTGATGTTAGCGGATAATCCTTCCCCTACTTTATTTCCAGTGATGCCAAAATTCCATAGAGACCGATTACCTGTTTTAAAACTCACCAAAGAATTGGGACCCGGGCGTCGACTTGTTTTACAACTTTGGCAATCTGATTTTTTATCTGAACATAATATCCCTCTGTGGGTGGGAACCTTAAGAGTGGAAGAAGCAAAACACCCCATTCCTTTAATGACATTCTTTATAGAATCCACTTTTGATCAAGAAAGTTTCACCCCCCTCATCACAACCTTAAAACAACATCTCTATGTAAAATATCATATCATTAACGATGATAATGTAGTTAATCACCATATTCTATTAATTGAAAACCAATAAACGTTAAAATCCCCCCGCCGCGCTACGCGCGTCGACCCCCTTTTTCAAAGGGGGTTTTTCCAAGACATAAATGCCTCGGTAAAGATTCAAAGGGAATCGATTATTTTGGTACTTGATCTATTTCAATAACAATGACATGATGCTTCCATTGAATCTTTGTAACCTTCACGTCGAATCTTTGTAACCTTCACGTCATTCCCGCAAACGCGGAATCCAAAGATTGACGAAATGAAGATTATGAAATTTTTATGTAAATTATTTTTTAAATAGGGAGTTTGACATGGCTAGTAATGTAGAAGATAGAAAGAAAGAACTTGAAGCTGCTTTACAATTGGTTAAGGTACGCTTTGAAAAGGAACGCTTTGAAATAGCGACAGCAAAGAAAGCGCTTGAAGATGCTTCAACACCGCTTAAGACACGCTATGAATTAGCAACAGCATTTGCTTCAATCTGTAAGGAGGCATTGGGAAATCGCTTAGGCTCAAGTATTATCCTTGATCTTTATGGTCTTTTTAAAGTCATCGGAAATCTACCGATTGCCCCCAATCGTCCTGCTCCATACCAAATGGTAAAAAGAGCGAAATATGATAACCATCGCAGATATCTTAATGAGCAATCTGAGTTGATAGCAAAAGGTCGCACTGCAGACTCTGTTTTAAATGAGTTTCAAACGAGATATATCACTTTCACTACAGGGATTATGGATAATCCTACTTATACAAAAACGATTGAGGAAGCTTTTTCGGCAGCAGTACCTGCTGCTGCGCCTGCTGCAGCTGCTGCGCCCGCGGCACGTGCAACAGCTTAACCACTCACGTCATTCGCCCCCGCGTTCAGTACACGCGGGGGAAAATGGTCTTCTATATACCTTATAAGATGTTCACGTGCATGCTTTTCTTCTGTTTTTTTCTTAAATAGTAGCTCTTCTTCTTCGGTAATCTTTCTATATCTTTTAGCTTCTTCTATCAATTCTTCCATTTCTTCTTCAAGCAATTGCTGTCGTTTTAATATCGCGGCTAATCGACGCTTGCGTTTAAATTTAGCTCTGATTAATTTATTTCGTTCAATCCCAAATTCAAAAAGTGTCATCCTGAGAGATCTCCTTTATTCCCCAAGAATAAGTATAGAGCAGAAATTTTCCTTTACCCCTTGCCTATACTCCAAATTTGTATTACATTCTTGTAGTATGATTCAACGATCTCTACAAGCTTCCAAAAATCGAAGTTTCTTCTTGTTTGGCCCCAGACAAGCGGGTAAGAGCACCTATGTGAAGACCCTTTTAGCCGCGGAAGACATGTATATCACCCTATTACCCCAACGTATTTTTTTAAATTATATTCGAGACCCTAATTTATTTCGTCAAGAGGTTTTATTTCATAAGAAAAAACATGAAAAATTCACCTGTATTGTCGATGAAATCCAAAAAATCCCAGCACTCTTAGATGAAGTTCATGATTTAATTGAAACGGAAGGTATTCGCTTTATCTTGACTGGTTCCAGTGCTCGTAAATTAAAACGGGGTGCCGCAAATTTACTAGCAGGACGTGCAAGCACCTACCATATGTATTCTTGCACCTATGAAGAATTAGGTGAGAATTTTGACTTGGAAAGAGCGCTTCGATTAGGCTGCCTCCCCTATTTATGGTCGGATCCTTTAAATGAGAGCGATCAAAAAGAATTTTTAGAATCCTATGCCGAAATTTACCTAAGAGAGGAAATCCAAGCGGAAGGGGTCATTCGAAATATAGCGCCCTTTATCCGTTTTATCGATGTGGCTGCTAATAATGATGGCGAAGTAGTAAATTATAGCAATATTGCACGCGAATGCGGCGTGTCTGTTAAAACCGTTCAAGAATACTATCAAATTTTAGAAGATACTTTTCTTGCCTATCGAATTGATCCCTGGATTAAAAGTGTCCGTAAGCGTTTAGTCTCGCACCCCAGATATTATTTATTTGATACGGGCGTGACAAATACATTATGCCACTATTATTCTACGCTTAACTCAGTGGTTCGTGGACGACGATTTGAACAATTCATCACTTTGCAATTAATTGCCTTGAATGATTATCATAAACTTGGTTTTGAATATTTTTTTTGGCGTTCCAACACAGGAATTGAAGTTGATTTAATCTTAACCTGTGCTCAACAACCCATTGCAGCGATTGAAATTAAATCCTCACCCGAAATAACCAATAAAGATGCTCGTGCACTTTTGGAATTTCAAGCTGAATATCCCGATGTAAAACTTTATATTCTCGCCCCTATAGAGCGCCCTCGCCTTCTAAGCTCTAAAGTACACGTCCTACCTTGGCAGCTTTTTTTCAGTGAAGAATTGCCAAAATTGAACCGATAATTTTAACTCACCTGAAAAAATGGCTCTGACAGTACTTTAATAAAATTATTTTGGATCCCTCCAAAACCGCCATTACTCATAAACACAACGTGATCGTGTTTTTTACATTGTTCTCTGAGCGCATGGGTTAATTTGGGTAATTCGGTATAGACGCCGCCTGGTTTCTGAGTATCACCCCACGTTTTTTCAACATCCCAAGTAATATCGGGCGCTTTATAGAAATAAACCAGGGAGGCTTGCTGAAGCGCATCTATTAATGCTTGCTGATGAAATCCGGCTCGCATTGTATTCGAACGCATTTCTAGCACCGCGATAATACGTTCAGCCCCAACTTTAGCTCGTAAACCGGCAAGCGTGGTTTCAATTGCAGTGGGATGATGGGCAAAATCATCATAAACTTGGATCCCCGAAAACGATCCTTTTAATTCTAAGCGACGTTTAACGCCTTGAAATTGATTTAAAGCCTGTACAGCGACTTCCGCATCCACCCCCACATGTTTTGCCGCAGCAATTGCCGATAACGCATTCATCAAATTATGTCTTCCTAATAAAGACCATTCAATTTTACCATAAAAATCATCTTTAAAATAAACTTCAAACTGTTCACAACTTGGGGTGACATTGAAAGCCCGCCATCCATCGTTCACACTTTCTAACCCCATCACTTTTTCTTGTTTTGTCCAACACCCCATCTCTAAAACAGCTTCTACATTCCGATCTAAAAAAGGATAAATAATGAGTCCGGTACTGGGAATGGTCCGCACCAAATGGTGAAATTGACGTTGAATGGCGGCTAAATCAGGGAAAATATCGGCATGATCAAATTCAATATTATTAATGATGAGCGTTCGAGGGCGATAATGTATAAATTTTGATCGCTTGTCAAAGAAGGCCGTGTCGTATTCATCGGCTTCAACAACAAAATATTGCCCTTTTCCTAACCTGGCAGAAACACCAAAATTATTAGGAATGCCACCTATTAAAAACCCGGGTTGTAGGCCTGCAAATTCTAAAATCCACGCTAACATACTCGAAGTTGTTGTTTTCCCATGGGTACCTGAAACGGCCAATACATGGCGAACCGCAAGTACCTCTCGTGCTAGCCATTCTGGACCTGATGTAAAGGGGATACTCTGATCGAGCATCGTTTCAATAATGGGCATCTCTCTTCGCATCACATTGCCGACAACTAAACTATCCGGTCCCCAAGATAAAGGCTCATTACTGTATCCCAAATGGATCTTAATGCCTAAAGAATTGAGTTGCGCACTCATGGGGGGATAAATATTCTGATCGGAACCCGTCACCTTATAACCAAGTTCGTCAGCTAAGACAGCAAGTCCGCCCATAAAGGTGCCACAAATACCTAAAAGATGAATATGCATTTCCTAAACCTCTGGTAAACTAGGCTTCCAGTTAATATAAATGGAGGACCTATGACAAAAAACGCATTCTATGCTCAATCCGGCGGCGTTACGGCCGTGATTAATGCTACCGCGGCAGGCGTTATCGAAACTGCACGTCAGCACCCTGATACTATGGCAAAAGTTTATGCTGGCCGCAATGGGATAGTCGGTGCCTTAAACGAAGAACTGATTGATACCTCTTTAGAATCTTTAGCTGACATTAGGGGACTCTGCAATACACCCGGGGGCGCTTTTGGCTCTTGTCGCTATAAATTAAAAAATTTAGATCTGGATTGCTTCACCTACGCTAACGCTTCGGTTCGCAATGACGGACGTCCCCATAAAATAGAATATGAACGCTTAATTGACGTTTTCGCTGCTCACAATATCGGTTATTTTTTCTATAATGGCGGAGGAGATTCCCAAGATACTGCCCATAAGATCTCAATCCTATGTGAACAGAAAGGGTTCCCCTTGACCTGCATTGGTATCCCGAAAACCATTGATAACGATCTCCCCTTTACAGACAGTTCCCCCGGGTTCGGCTCGGTGGCAAAGTATGTCGCTGTTTCTATTATGGAAGCAGGCCTGGATGTCGCCTCTATGGCCAGCACATCGACTAAAGTATTCATTCTTGAAGTAATGGGCCGACACGCCGGTTGGATTGCGGCAGCCGCCGGTCTTGCCACCGAAAAAGAAAATGAAGCACCGCACCTTATTTTATTTCCTGAAATCCCTTTTGATGAAACCCTGTTTTGTCAGCGCGTGCGTGAAACGGTTGAAAAATTTGGCTTTTGTGCCATTGTCGCCTCCGAAGGCATTAAAAATAAAGAAGGCCAATTCTTATCCGAAAGTGGTTCAAAAGATGCCTTTGGTCACAGCCAATTAGGCGGTGTTGCACCTACTCTTGCAAAAATAGTGAAAGAAAACCTTAAATTAAAATACCACTGGGCTGTAGCCGATTATTTACAGCGTTCCGCGCGTCATATTGCCTCTAAGGTGGATGTAGAACAGGCTTACGCCTTAGGGAAAGCCGCAGTCGAATTGGCTTTAACCGGTAAAAATGCCGTCATGCCCATTATTAAACGACTCAATGATGCCCCCTATCAATGGCAAATTGATGAAGTCCCCCTAAGTTCCGTCGCCAATCAAGAAAAAAAACTGCCCAGAGACTTTATCACGGAAGATGGCTTTGGTATTACAAAAGCCTGTAGGGCTTATTTGTTACCGCTAATCCAAGGGGAAGCCTACCCCCCCTATCGAAATGGATTACCGCAATATGTCGTTTTAAAGAATCAGTTGATAGCCAAAAAGCTGAAGCCGTTTTAAATCGCTCTCACCCTGAAACCCCCTCCCCTCCCCGAGGGGAGGGAGAAATCCTCTCCCCCCTGGGGGAGAGGGCTAGGGTGAGGGGGATTTAAAAACATTGCATAGGTCATCTAATTTAGCCTAATCTACATTAATATCGATAACTAGGAGAAATAAAATGGCCAGCACACCTCCTTCTGCTGCTGCTCTAGCTGCGGCTCATAAAAGAAATACAGAAGACAGCATTCACTTCTCTGTGCCAGGCCAACCCTTTGATTTTTTTTCTAATACATCCAATGATCCTATTACTTTTTCTCTTAATGGACAAACGATTGATGCTTGTTGTGCTGAAGCGCTTCTTCAAGGCGTTCGAGGCCTCGTCTCTGAAACTCCTACCGTACAGGAAAGTGCCTTAAAATTAATGCAGGAAGAAAAACATCACGATTTTGCTTACTTTGCTGATGAAGGAGCAAAGCTTGCTTTAGAAAAGCACAATGCAATCGGTGTGGATTTATACGAAGAAGATCATTTCTATAGTGAAGAGGAAGACGAAAAAATAAGTATAAAAGAACAAATTATGTACGAAATATTACTCGCCAAAGCAACTCAGAACCCCCAAATTTGCAAAGCATTATTAGAAACCGGTGATATTGATATTGTCAATGATACTTTTCTTAACGAAACTGAGCATGATGATGATAATTTCTGGGGAAATGGTAGAAACCTTGATGGCAAAAATGCATTGGGTAAAGCATGGAGGCGAGTGCGAGAAACCTTGAAAAATGAACTGGTCTCAAGTCATAGAGTATCTGTTCGATATGGCTTTAGTGCACTATTAGTTGAAAAGATTAGACTAAATACTAAAAAGGGTATTGATATACTAAGACCTGCCCACCCTGTTACTCAGCTTACGTCAATTGATAGAGCACCGCCCAGTAAAAAAGCAGCTCTTCCTGAAGATGAAATTAACAAATTGGAAATTGACGATGGAATACTAGATGCCATCGGTCAAATTTTCTTCCGCAGAAGGAGTCCAAAAAAAGATGCTCATGATTCCAAATCCGCTGGTGATGCGCATCAACATAAAAAAGAGCACGAACATAAAGATGATCATGGACATAGAAAGCACGCACATAAAAAAGAAGTTCCAGATTCAAAAACTGAAAAGACGGACATTAAAGATCATTCAGATTCAAGGCCTAGACATCCCGATGTAGATGATAAACATAGAGATGATGAGGTTTTTGATCCTACAAAACAGTCAGAGGAACACGCAAAAAAAACCGATGCTACTTCAACAAAACACGCCGATGATCATAAGAAAAGAACCGATGCCACTGCGAAACAACAAACCGATGCTACTTTGAAACAACAGACCGATGGTCGTCCCGTTAATCAATTCTCCGCAAGAACAGCCGAACGTGAAAGAGAAGGAGTCCATTTTTCAAAACAAATTAATCACGCCTTACACGATTTATGTGATCAAAAAAAATGGGTTATGGAAGAAGGAGATGCACAAGTAAAAAGAATTAGAGTGAATGAAGAAACAACCCTTGAAGTCACCCCTCAAGAAGTGACTTGTAATACCACCTCAAAGGATGCAACTGAAGGGGTTCACGCGTTGGTACAAGCTTTAAAAACCATTTGTAAACCCGGCGGAGAGGTGGTGATATACCATACCGACCCCAGACAATTGGCTCGTTTAGCACAATTATGTCAAAACGAAGGACTTAGAGTTGTTGGACAACATAACAATAAAGAAAGCTATACCGCAGATTTAGAGGCGAAACGAAACCAGAGAAGAACAATGGATGGCCCTTCATCATCGAGACGTTAAATGCAGGGTATTTTTCTTGATTTCGAAATGATCTAAAAAACGAGCTCTTTTTCTTTCAAAGCCTGAATATCTGCTTCTGGCAACCCCGTTGCAGCAATAATAACTTTAATCCCCACACCTTGTTTAAGTAAATTCTTTGCTACCTGTTTTTTTTCTTCTATTTTTCCTATAGCTATTCCTTTAGCTTCACCTATAGCTATTCCTCTAGCCTCACCTCTCGCTTCCCCTATAGCTTCCCCTTCCACTTTCCCTTCGAAGAAGAAATACTTCATTACCTAAAAGACCATGTTTCTGAATTTTGTACAACACAAAATGTTTCTACCGAACATATTATGAATGAGTTGCGTTATTGGTATAACGGTTATCGTTTTTCAGAAAATTTTGAAGATACTAAGGTTTATAATCCTTTTTCTGTATTGTACTGCCTACAAAAAAAACTTTTTAAAAACTATTGGTTCGAATCCGGTACCCCTTCTTTTCTTATTGGTATGATTAAAAATCAATTTGAAAGTTTAGAAACTATAGAAACCATTGAATTAAGTGAAGCAAGTCTGGGAACTTTTGAAATTGATAACATACCCATTATTACTATTCTTTTTCAAACAGGATACTTGACCATTCATAATTACGATGTTAATTCTAGAAAATATAAACTTTCTTACCCCAATTTTGAAGTCAGAGAATCTTTTAAAAAATATTTAATTTCTGCACTTTCAAATAAAAATGTCGTCGATATCGAAACTTCTTTGAGTCAAATTAAAAAAGCACTCAATACAAATAACATTGACTTATTTTGCAATACTTTTTTCGAAAAGAAATACTATGAAAAATATCTCTCTCGAGGTAAGAAAATTATTTTAACAGGTTTAACATTTGATTACGATGACAAGATACTTACCCTAAATTGGGTGACAGAAGAATTACCTAATGCTTAAAACGATTATTTATTTTTCTAAACATAATTTTTTTATCTTACAAAAAAGGGAAAAGGACCAAATGAATCATTAATTTTTTTAACTATTTTTTTATCTTTTGCTTTAATTCCCCTACATGATCCATCATCAATGTTTATATATATTTCATCTTTCTCTACTTCAAATTTTCCAGTAGTGATGAAACTATCAATATCTTTTTTATCCTTAAATCCTATAGCACTAAAATTAATAACGCTATCATAAGTCTGTGTTAATTCTACTAAATCATCCCATTGTACTAATATGCCAAACTTTGAATCTCTAACTGAACACTCCAATTCATGAGTCCCCACCCCCTCTAGCCTTTTTTCAATTACCCAAAGATTTGAAATGCACCAATATAACTCCTTTCCTTCATCTTCAAATTTAGATAAAAGATCCCCTAATGAAGGTTCAGAATACTGAAATTTATAATTCATTATTTATTCTCCTATTTTTTAAAAATCGAGTTTAATATTTTTTAAATTTAATAGCAAAGGTTCAGGTTTTCTACGTTTCAAATACCCCCCAGATGGATGTTCTTCCCAACAATGTTGGTGTGGATTTGGATGTTGTTCAGGATAAAAATGATCCGTAAAATCTATATCTCTAATTGGCCTGCCATTTCTTGCAAATTCTCTCGCCTGAGGAAATTTGTATCTTACTCCGCCAACATCACCTGTCCCTATACCCAATTGAGTATGCCATGTTCCCTCAAACTCAGGATCAACAAGCTGATGTCCCCACCTATGCCCATGCCTTGTTTGAATAGTCGGTAATGGCCGATCAGGAAATCCCCTTCCGTAGATTGGAGTGAGACCAGGATAATTTACTTCAGACTGCACTCGAGCAAATTGATTTAGAAGATTTCTTCCTGGTACCCTTAAATTTCCAATTGCTGCCGTTGTACTCGCTGCACCAAACCTTCCTGTCGCCGCAGTGAAAATAGCAGTTGTAAAGAGTTCCGTCATCATTCCTAATCTGGTAATTTCGTCTCCATATTTATATCTATTATAGGTATCATTTATTGCAATGCCTCGCACTCTATTTCTAGCTCTTGAACCTTCAGTACATGAACCAAATGTTACTTGACTTGCGAAGCCAGCGACATCCCAAATAAATTGACCACTGTCAATCAACGTATCAATAGGATGACATATTGTTTGAAGAACAGCATCTGTTACATTGTCTCTAGATCTCTCGATGGATCTACCCACCGTTATCAGTCCATTTAAATAAGGATTAGAATGTGATTCGGCAAACACAGATGGCAAACTAAACCTTTTTCTTTCAACAGTTTGATTTACTCGTGATGTATTTGCCATTTGAGCATTCCAAATTTCCATTCTTTCTGAAGGATCATTTTGCAATCGGAAACTTCTCATTGATCTTTCAGCGTTTCTCTTTCCAACTTGCCATCTATCCATCCACTCAGAATGATTGGATCTAAGAGGTTGATTCCCCCTTTTTCGTCCTTGATTAAACAATGTTAAATATTCGGGTGGTTCATACCCTCGACCTAAATTATCTCTGCTCCTTTTAGATTGAGTATTAGAAACAGGAGCATTAACCATCGTAGCGGGCTGTTGATCACGAGTAACTTTAGCAGGTATAGCAACTTTAGGAACGCTTGTATTGGTTTCGCTACTTTTCTTATTTAAAGAAGCTTCATGCCTTTCTTTTTGTTGGGGCGTAACGGGAGGTCTTTTTGATTGAAGCTGCTTTTGTATTTTCTTATAATCTGTTTGAATTTTGGGGCCATTAAATGTCGCAACAGTGAACCCAATATTGATTCGACTATTGGAGGTCTCTTCCTGAACTTTACTTAAATCTCTATTCATACCATGAGGAATAGGACCACATGCATTAGGCGCAGAAACAGTTGAATGAGTGATTTCAGTTTTATTAGCGCTTCTAAAACGAGCATCGCCCGAGATTGGGAAACTATCATGCCGATTATAAGATCCACTCAGACCAACATTTACATTGAACTTACGGTTTTGAATATTTTGAGATTCCCAATTAACCTTATTAGGATCGGTTAAACCTTGAACTCGTAATCTGCCTGCGCTACTTAGAACAGAACCTCGTTGAGACAAATAATCTACAAAAATATCAAGGGTTTGTTCAGCTCTAATAAAACTGGCATGATTCACCCAATGACTGTGTTCGATTTCTCTACTGGCATGTCCACTATAATTATCTGAAGAGAATGAAAACCCAACTGAATGTCCTGCAGCGTGATGAGTATCTTCAACGCTTTTAATAAGTAGCTGAGAGGTTCGGATCAGCACATCTCGTGCTTGTAACTCTCCTCCTTGAATAGAAGTTCTATCGGCTAATATCTTAAGCAGCCCCCTCGCTTTAAGACACGCATTCGAATATCGCCTCGTTTCAGAATGGTGATTACTATGATGCGCGCCTCCTCCGTCTATCTTTCCATTAAAACGAAAACTGACACTAGCACCATGTTGTTGTGAGCGAGTAAAATCTAAATTTTGAGCTGCTCTTATATCTAAAAGTTGACGAGCATGCAGTATGATATTTTCTGCCTCAATTTGAACTCCTTCAAATTCAATCACATTTGCCACAACGTGAAGTGAACCCCCGATCATTAGGGTGGTGGGAACGGCACGTATTTGAGTCTGGTTAAAAATCGATTGATTAACACTGAATGTAAAGTTGGGGTTAAATTCATGACCAGTCGTATTCCCTTGAGGATCTCTAATGGGTGTTGTAATCCCCCAACGGTCCGTGGCTGAACCAAAAACATCACTACTTCCATTGGGCAATTTTCGATCGCAAGCATGAGAGACCATGGTAATCAATCGCCACCCTTCTATCAAAGTATGGGCAGCCTGAATACATCTCTCGCCCCCATCCCCGGCTTGTGTTAATTCCGTTAAAGCCTTAACAAAGGGGTCATGTTGAAGAAGACGTTTAAGGGCTTCGCGAGCATGTTTTCCTTGCATCAGATCTTCTAATGCTTCTGAACCGAAGAAACTGACGGTATAACTTTGTTTTTTAACAGTCGTCGTTTGTTGTTCAGTTGCTCCATCGATAGTAACAGCAGAGGCTTCCACATTCATATCACCACCAATGACACCTCGTACTGCTCTTAGGTGAATGGTTTCTTCCGCCGTGAGATTAAAATTACCTTGAATGAAAAGAAGACTGGGCAACACAGTGGTTTGAGATTGATGAATGCTTTGTCTGTGATAACCAAACCCTCTGACTCTACCCATTCTCTGCGAAAAAGAGATTTCTGCAGTATCATTTAAAATTTCAATCATCCGTTTAGCTTTAAGGGTCGCATCTCCACCAGAAATAAGATGGGAATTAATTATTTTAATAGAGGAATCGGAAATCATCTTTATCCCCGTTCCCCCACTAAATCTAGAAGGTAAAGAGGAAAAACCTGTTCCTTCTTCCACTGATCTTTTAAAACCAGAAGATCTTCGGACAGAGGGTAACTCAAATGCTTCTTTTACATTGGTAATTTCTATGTTACAGGCCTCAACAGTATTCATTCCCAAGGCTTCAGATTCCATTCCTTGCCCTATAAAACTACCATTCGTTACACGAACAGTTTGGTTTCCCAAACTTGTCATTCTAGCAGGCAAAAATACGGGTTCTACGTGATTTCCTTGAACTACCTCTGTTACTCTTAAGGCTCTTAGTAAAGCTTCATCTCTAACAACAAGGTATGTTCCTCCAGGACCTGAATGAAAATGTCCACCAATGGCGGTAAAAGTATTAAATTCTCCTGAAAATTGTCCAACTCGAATTGTCCCTGTTTCAGGAACCGCTGTTATAACCGGTTCGAAAACAGTGCCTCCTCGTGGACCATTAAAATGGCGAGGTTGATACTGAGGGAGTGTCAATTGCTCATTAACAAAATGATCCGCTTTTACCTTTGCCTGATCAGATATCCATAGCCCATTATTTCTGATCGTTGAACCAGCATCTCCTTGAATGGTTACATTCGTTGCCCGAAATACCGCTTGATTAGCGGATCCCATATTATTTGGTTGATAAGATGATCTTGGGGTATAAAAAACAGGTGATAAACCGAGGATGCCTTCACGAAAAACCTGCCGAAAATAGATTATTGCTTTTTGGAATTGTCTTAACTCTTCTTCACTCCACTTTTTGCGTTCCCGAGCAAATTCTTGTGCATTCAAATATAACTGTTGTAACATCACTTCAGGGTTTGCACTCATCCCCTCAAGGTACCCACTTCTAAAGAAATGATGTAACGCACCTTGCACCAAGTCTTTTTCGATCAATGGATTATAAAAAGCGGGAATATGGGAGCTTATTATTTCACCCAAAACCAATCTTGCAGGTAACGGTAATTTAAATTTTAAAGGTGCCTCGGGAATAAAATCATAAATATAGCGTGATGGAATACTACTTCGATTTATCAAACAACTGTCACGAAAAAATTGCGATAAATCGGTGAATTCTTGAAACTCATTGGCAGACCAATGAAGCGTTTGACTTTGATTTCCATTATGAAAATAATGAAGCGAGGCATCAAAAATAGGCGTTCGACAAGCGCCTTGACTTATAAATTGATTAATACCTCTAAGAGCCATTGCGACCCCGACACTCACTTGGGAATCGTAAACAGCTAAAACTTCACGATGTGCGATGGTTTGATAAGTCCAATGACGATGTCCTCCTAGTCGTTTATGTTTTCCCGGTCTGTTGTTTGTTTCCCATACTGTGCGATAAGCCTCGAAGGATTCTGCGCAAAAACTACCCCTTTTATGATTTAAAGTACCCCCCACATGCAAAATTGAGGCTAACAGTGCGACATTGCCCGTAAAGTCACAATTCCCTGAAATCGTCGTGACTGGTTTTGGACCATAAGCCGCTGCACAGTATTCAGTTCTATCAGTCATCATTTTTTGAATATAATTAGGTGCTACAATCGCAGCGTTACCGCCCACTGTCAGATTACTATCATTTACAAATTGATAAAGGGCATTAAGTGAAAAATCTCCACAAGTATAAACTTCCCCTTTATTATGTCCAGAACCAATATCCAAAACCATTTTTTCTTGACTGGCCAAATAGGCATTAGGGGCAACAAATAAATAATGCGTTTTAGGATTTAAAGTGTTTCCGGCAAAAACGCCTCCCCCAGAATTTACGGTAAAATTAGGCGTTGTGAGCGTCGCGTTTTGATCCGCACGAAGTCTTGCATAGGTTGAAACAGCATAGGGTGACTCTATTTCTAAACTACCCGGGGTGCTAATCGGTTTTGTTAACGCATACCCACTTTTAAATATCAATTTCAAAATACCATTGGCCTGTAGCGTTTCAGTATTGTAATCTAAATTTTGATCTACTGTAACTGAAAAATTATTCCTTGCAGCTACTTGGCCCAGGAATCGAACATTTTTTCCGAGGATGGAAAGATCACGATTAACACTCATCCTTCCTTCTCGGCAATGTTCAAAAAGATTTTTTGCAGCAAAGGATAATTCTTCAAACCCTTCAAAATTCCCCGTATTTCTCAAATCTGAGGATTCAAATATTCCTTTGTTTCCAGACATCAAACCTTCATTGTTCATTTTAGAATCAAAGGCTAATCCATTCATTCTAATCAATTCACCGCTCATTTTACCCTGTGTTGTATTGGTAATATTCCCTTGCCCTTCAGCTTCTAATTTTCTTCTGGCATGTATTATTGAAGCATTCATAAACAAGGTTTGAAAATATATTTTTAAGCTCTCAAAAGATTTAATTTCCCCAGAAGCTACTCGGTTGATTAAAGTATCACTATTGATCGTAAAAAAGGTTTCCGCTAACATTTTGCCATGATTATCTACCGTTCCATACGGAGCATTTAATTCTATCGAACCTTTAGAACGCATATTGGCCATAGCAGCATTTAAAAGGGTGGCATAGGTTCGTGCTTGAATCGCCTGACCCGCATTCATATTCCCATAATTGCTAAGATTGCTTAATGCAAGGACGGATAAATTTTCATTACTTGCAAGGGTTGCATCAACCCGGTTAACAACCGTTCTTCCTGTCGAAGTTGAAAGATGACGATAGGATGAAATAAGTCCCGAATTATCAAAATCTCCCCAACTGGTTAACTCAAT
>Ga0206998_1114_pt1 | contig 20540 bp, 19 predicted proteins | sample Alteio_BWMinCont_FD_153309 | JGI IMG/M metagenome (GOLD analysis project Ga0206998, IMG submission 153309) | Enriched cells from forest soil in Barre Woods Harvard Forest LTER site, Petersham, Massachusetts, United States -... | ecosystem: Environmental > Terrestrial > Soil > Temperate forest >... | reverse complement strand
AGTGATGTTGGGACCTTTCTCCAACGAAAAGCAAGCTTTAAAGCACAAAAAGCAACTCGAAAAACAAAATATCCAGGGCATTTTAATGCTACAACGTCAATTATAGAAGGAGAAAAATTTGGATCAATTCAAAGGAACAACCATTGTTTGTGTCCGAAAAAATAAACAAGTCGTCTTAGGGGGAGATGGTCAAGTCTCTTTCGGTAATACCATTTTAAAAGGCAATGCGAAAAAAGTGCGTCGCTTATATCAAAATAAGATCATCGCTGGATTCGCTGGCGGTACTGCTGATGCCTTTACCCTTTTTGAGCGCTTCGAAAAAAAATTAGAATCTATGCAAGGACAACTCATGCGGGCAGCGGTTGAACTTGCAAAAGATTGGCGAACTGACCGCATTCTGAGACGCCTAGAAGCCATCTTGATTGTCGCAGATAAATATCACACCCTAATGATCACCGGTAATGGAGACGTCATCGAACCGGAAGGTGGCTTCATTGCCATAGGATCGGGGGGATCTTTTGCTCAAGCTGCCGCCAGCGCATTATTTGATAATACCGAATTAAGTGCGAAAGCGATCGTGGAAAAATCGCTTAACATTGCTGCAGATATTTGCATTTATACCAACCACCATACAACCATTGAAGAACTTGAGAGTGAAGCGTAATGCGTAGAAAAACCCTTTCTGTAATGACACCCCAACAAATTGTCCTAGAGCTTGATAAGCATATCATAGGGCAGACTGCTGCAAAACGAAAAGTCGCTATCGCTTTAAGAAATCGGTATCGTCGAATGTTGGTTGAATCTGATCTGCGTCATGAAATCACGCCTAAAAATATTTTAATGATAGGCCCGACTGGCGTAGGTAAAACTGAAATTGCTCGCCGGTTAGCAAAACTTGCCAATGCCCCTTTCATCAAAATAGAGGCCACTAAATTTACAGAAGTAGGCTATGTTGGACGCGATGTCGATTCCATTATTCGAGATTTAATGGATATCTCTGTAAAAATGACTCGTGAAGAAGCGGTGGCGAGAGTTCGTCATCAGGCAGAAACAGCCGCTTTTGAAAGAGTCTTAAATATATTGGTTCCTGAACCTACAGAAGTAACGACATCCCCCCCCTTAGAAGAAAAAGAACAGAAAGAAACGGATACAAGACAACTTTTCAGAAAAAAATTAGAATCAGGCGAATTAGATGAAAAAGAAATTGAAATTGATATTTCAGCAAGTTCTATTGGGGTAGAAATTATGGCTCCCCCTGGTATGGAGGAAATGACGAGTCAACTTCAAAACATTTTTCAAAGTCTTTCTACAGACAGAATACGTCGACGTAAACTTAAAGTAAAAGATGCTCTTAAGTTACTGCGTGAAGAAGAGGCCAACAAACTTATCAATGATGAGGAAATTAAAACTAAAGCCCTAGAACGGGTAGAACAATCAGGCATCGTTTTCCTGGATGAAATTGATAAAATTACTCAACGTTCTGAATATCGAGGGGGCGGTGATGTTTCACGTGAGGGCGTTCAAAGAGATCTACTCCCTCTGGTTGAAGGTTCAACGATTACCACTAAATATGGTATGGTGAGAACAGATCATATTTTATTTATTGCTTCTGGGGCATTTCATTTATCTAAACCCTCTGATTTAATTCCTGAATTACAAGGACGTTTCCCCATTCGAGTAGAGCTGGATGCTTTAAAAACAGAGGATTTTATTAGAATCTTGACTGAACCCGATGCCTGCTTGACGATACAATATCAAGCTTTACTTGCGACTGAAAAGGTTAATCTTAAATTTAAAGAAGACGGGATTAAACGTCTCGCAGAAATTGCGTGTGATATTAATAATCGAACTGAAAATATCGGTGCCAGACGATTACATACTGTTATGGAAAAGCTTTTAGATGAAATTTCCTATGGCGCAACTGAATTGGCGGGTCAAACCATCGAAATTGATCAAGTTTATGTTGATAAACAATTAGGCGAATTAGTGAAAGACGAAGACTTAAGTCGTTTTATCTTATGATCAAACCTTTGCGAATTGTGACTCGTCAAAGTCCACTCGCTCTCCGCCAAGCGTCTATCGTTAAGACAGAACTTCAAATATTATATCCTTCTCTTAATGTTACGATTCTTGGCATAACAACAGAGGGCGATACGCTTCAAGATCTTCCTCTTCACAAATTAGGCGGCAAAGGTTTATTTGTTAAAACATTAGAAGAAAAATTACTGAATGATGAAGCAGATATTGCGGTTCATTCTATGAAAGATATCCCCTCGACCCTTCCAGAAGGTTTAGAAATCGGCGCTATTTTAGAAAGGGAAGATCCACGAGATGTTTTAATCTCATCAAAATATCCAAATATTTTTGTATTACCGCAACACGCTATTATTGGCACCTCTAGTTTACGTCGTCAAAGCCAAATCGCGTCCCTTCGTTCTGATTTATCCCTAATCCCCCTACGGGGTAATATAGAGACACGCATTGATAAACTCGATAAGGGTGAATTTGATGCCATTATTTTGGCAGCAGCAGGTATTCATCGATTGGGATTTTCAGATAGAATTGGACAATACTTGTCATTCGAACAAATGCTGCCTGCTGTGGGCCAAGGTGCCTTAGGCATCGAATGTCGAATAGACGATACTCCGACCAAACATTTTATTGCACCGCTCCATCATTCTCCTTCTGCGCTTTGCATTCAGGCAGAACGCAGGATGAATGAAGTGCTAGGTGGCAGTTGTCAACTCCCTATTGCGGCTTTAGGAATAATAGACACGCATTTCAAACAATTAACCTTACTGGGTATGGTCGGAGATCCCTTAGGACAAACCATCTTAAAAACAATCTCTACGGGGGATCCTAAATCGGCAGCTGCTATTGGGGAAAAAGCGGCAAAACTATTGTTAGAACAAGGTGCTCAAAGGATAATCGATGAGAGTGTTAATTACACGACCTAAACAGGAAGCAACGAATTTAAGCTCAATGTTGGAATCCCTAGGCGCTTCGATTGAACTATTTCCTACGATTGAAATCATCCCTACACCACAGTCGCTTCTTTTAGAAGAGGCTATCCAATCTCTTTCTACTGCAGATATCCTTATTTTTATAAGCAAAAACGCAGTAAAATATACGATGCCTTATATAAAGAAGGCCTGGCCCATATTGCCTCCTCTTCAATGGGCCAGTATCGGTCCTGGGACCACAACAATGCTTTTGCTTGAATCCTCTACACTGCCCTCTATTCTTAGACCTCAAAATCCCCCCTATGAAAGTGAATCTCTGCTTGCACTGCCCGAGTTCCAAAACATACACGGGAAACGAATCATTATCTTTAGAGGAAATGGGGGACGAGACTATTTACCCAACATATTAATGGCACGAGGGGCATCCGTTGCTTTGATAGAAACTTATCAACGACTTTGTCCCAAAGTTGATCTTATTTCGTGGCAATCCCATTGGCGATCACACCCTATTGATATTATCATAAGTACAAGCTCTGAAGGACTCACTAATCTTATGAGGTTAATGGGTAGCCATACGCCCTTCTTAAAAAACATCCCCTTAGTGATCGTAGGTTTGCGAATGTTTAAATTAGCTCGTACATTAGGGTTTAGGGATATTATTCTCGCAAAGGGCGCAGATGATCTCTCACTCGTAACCGCATTGAAGGAATATTGGGAATTTGAATGAAGACCGTCTTTTTTAGCTTTATTATCGTTATGATCATTGCCATTAGTGGTTGGTTCCAGTTTCAACAAGTCCAACAGCTTAGACAAGATACTCAAAATTCATTAATTCAACTTTCAAACCAAGTTCAATCTCAAAAAAAAGAGTCTGAAGAAGCCCTAACAGCCGCGCTCTCTAAAAAATCGCCCCCTCCCTTAATGAATGACAAAATGGGGTTCATGGCTGAAATAGACTATCTGGTTCGAATGGCGACAATACAATTACAAATTGCCCATGATGTCAAAAGTGCTAAAATTCTATTAGTGACTGCAAAAGAAAAAATACAATCTCTTAACGATCCCGCAACGATCCCACTCAACCAAGCACTGATGCAAGACATCAATGCCTTAAACGCTGTGCAACAACCTAATATTGAAGAGATCTGGTTACATTTAAGTGATTTAATCAAAAAGGTACCTAATTTATCCTTACCTAAAGCACCCTCTATTGTATCACCCGACAGCCCTAAAGAATCCACCTTAACAGATTCATCTTGGAAACAGGCTCTTATTCAAAGTTTTTCCGACATAAAAAATCTTATCAAAATTAGAAAGCATGAAAAACCCATAGAAACCATTTTTTCACCCATAGAACTTTTTTTAGGAAGAGAGTTATTAAGTTTAAAATTAGAAGAAATTCGTTTTTCTGTTTTAAACCCTAGACAAACAATTTATCAACAACTGATTTCAGAAACACAAGAATGTTTAAAAAAATTCGAACAAAATGATGACAATGTGAAACAAATGCAACAAACCCTTTCAGACCTTTATTCAATAGAGTTACAACCTGAATTACCCACCCTGACCAAAACACTAGAACAAATTCATAAACTAAGGCAATAACCTATGCGTCGTCTTCTCATAATATTGTTTACCTTAGGGATCGCAACCCTGGCAGGCGTTGCAATACATCATGACCCAGGATATGCCTTTTTTTCCTATGGAACATGGACCCTTGAAATGCCACTTTGGGTTGCCTGTCTTCTCATTATTTTGACTCTTTTTTTAGCATTAGGGCTTCTTTGGGTGTTCACCTTTCTATTGGGAAGCCCCCATCGAGCCTATGGTTGGTGGGGAAAACGTAAAACAAAAAAAGCCCGCCTTTTAACCTATCGGGGTTTATTAGAACTTGCACATGGGTCCTGGCAACGCGCAGAACGTTTTTTAACTAAAGGAGCCACGCAAAGCGATATTCCCGTCATTAACTATCTTTCTGCAGCGAAAGCCGCAAACGAGGCGGGTTTCCCTGAACGGTGTGATCATTATCTCAAACTCGCGCTGGCCTTAGATCCAAAATCCAAGGCTACCATTAAACTTACCCAAGTTGAATTGCAGATACAAAGAGGGGAGCTTAAACTCGCTCTTAACAACTTAAAAGAACTTTATACAGAATACCCTAAACATCCTAAAATACTCAGCATGCTCGCCCATTTATATGAAACAACGGAGGATTATCCTGCTTTGTTTCATCTGCTCCCTACCTTACGTAAGAATCGCATTTATCCTGAACAAACATTCAAACTATTAGAACAAAAGGTGTATAAAGAAATGCTGCCTATTGAAGCTCAAAGAGGACTGAAAGAATTAATTCATTTTTGGAAACACAGCCCTAACACAGTTCAAAAAAACCCCGAACTCGTTTACGATTATGCAAAATTATTACTGACACTTTCAGACGCAATTGAGTCAGAACACATTTTGCGAACAACGCTAAAAATAAACTGGCACGAGAATTTAATCCATCTCTATGGTCTTACCCTAAGCCCTAAGCCTAAAAAACAATTGAATTTTATGGCATCACATTTTTCAGAACAGGCCAACAATCCAATTACCCTGTTAACCTTAGGAAGACTTTGTATCCATAATCAGCTCTATGGAAAAGCAAGAGACTATTTAGAGCAAAGCCTTGTGATCAAACCGCTTGCAGAAACTTATGCTGAACTAGGACAATTAATGGATCACTTGGGTCAAAAAGAACTTCGAGATGAATATTATAAAAAAGGATTATTCTCCACTTTGCCTCACATACAAATATAAGCTAGAATACAAAATAAGTTATTTTACTTTTATTGCTTATGAAAAATTTCTATATTCTGATCAAAAGATATTGGACTTTGGTTCTAGGTAGCCTACTACCTATTACCCTTGTTATTTCCTTTTGGGTTTTTGATACCATTCCTAAACGGCGTATCCCGCCACCGCACTATGATTTACTCTATATCGTTAATCAGTTCCCACATGAAGGGGTTAAATTTGATGTCATCAACGGTAAACTAACCGTTTGGGTCTATTTGAGTGCTAAACATCACCCTTTTCAGATGCCTCAATTATTTCGATTTAATCCAAAAGACAAATCGACTCGAGAAATCCCCCTCCCTCCTCCTCCTCCCACGGTATTGGGGACTAAGGATAATGATGATCTTAAAGAAGAACTGGTGGTCGATGCACTTCAGCATCTTCATCTCAACACGAATGAAGAAGCCCCTGATGGATATAAAGCAGAATTTTATACGCCGACTTATTCTAGTACTTTTGTAAATATATTTTATGGAAAAAATAACCAAAATAAATTCATTATCAGCAAAGACGGCAATAAAATTTATATTCCCATACCAAGCAGTTCTAACAATATTCAATTTTTAGGCTGGATAACCTCGGATGGGACGCTATGAACAAAAAAAATAAGCTACTTAGGCCAAAGACAAAAGACGAAGTCGTTATGGATATCGTACAACTTTTGGATGAATATCATATCACGATACAAGATCTTAGAATCGCTATAAATCCCTCAAATAGAACCAGCAGTCTCACCGCTGACATTATTAATTTTATCTCTTTTTGTGGTGGAGTACTTATCTTTGCAGGACTCATCATTGCCGTAGGCCTTGCATGGTCCACACTTAATACCCATCTTAGAATTCTAACGACGCTTGGAACCGGAATCATTTTTTTTATGCTGAGTATGATTATGTACATCTATAACAATAAAAAAATGGGCAATTTTCTGTTTATAGCCAGTCTTTTCTTCCAACCCTTAGGATTATTGGTTGCTATTAATGAATTTGAAATGAGAACGGATATGCGAATTCTGGTTTTATCTATTCTCGGCGTGATTTTTATACAACAAATATTTGTTTTTTTAAAAGCTAAAACTTCCTTTATCCTTTTTACTGCCCTGAGTTTATTAACCGCCATGCTCATTTTAGGATTAGACATCTTCAACGCAGATGATAAGGCAATTGAAATCATTGTAGGGTTAGTTTTGTTATTGCTTACCTTTCTTATAGATAAAACAGCCTATCGAACAATTGCCGGCTTTTGGTACCTAATGGGCGGAATTTTATTTTTAGCAGGCTTATTTGATTTACTTCAAGATAGACCCATAGAAAGTACTTATCTTGTGGTGAGTTGCGGGGTTATTTATTTGAGCACATTGATTCACAGCCGAGCACTGTTATTCATCAGCACCCTGGCAACGGTCAGTTACATTGGTTATTTCGCCAATACCCACCTTTTTCAAACAACCCCTTGGCCTTTTATGCTTGCCTTATTAGGGTTAGTGCTATTTGGTGCCGGCACACTAGCTTATAAATTAAGTAAAAATTTCAAACAATAAAATTTAATGTACTTAAAACTGGAATAGAGTGCAACTGCACCCCCTTGTGAGAATCCTTTGGTTATTGACATCCGCATCAGAAGTTCCCTAGAATAGGATCTTAAGATCTAATGCAATAATTATGAGGAATATAACTTGAGTATTAATATAGAGTATATGGTAAAGACGTTGTTACCCCCTACTCCTTCAGAACAAGATGCAATTTACGAAACTTTAATGAGGTATGGTTTTCCCATGCGGACAAGCCTGGTGAATCAGCGATTTATCGAGCAAATGCCCAAGCGAAAAAAAGAATTACTGGATGTATGTGAGAAAACTTTTTTAGAAAGTGAATTAAATACCATTTTAAATGGTATTAGTTTATTAACAATCCCTAAAACTCTCTACCAACTCTATTTTATAGTCTATGTTTACGAGCATAAAATTGAGTTACCAAACTTTGATGCTACTACAAGAATATATACTAATGATAAAGCAATGGATGAATTTATTGAAACTGCTATTAACAACCCTCGATATAAAGCTATTTGGTGGGAAGTAAATAACAGATTGTCTCGCGAATGGACTAACTCATTAATGTCAATCGATTCGTTTATTGAAACCCAGATGCAAAAATTTTCTCAATTAATCAACGACCAACCTTTAATACCTTGCTATGCTTTTGGGGCATGTAGTGGGCGTGATTTAGCCTATTATTTGGGCTCAGAACCCGCTTTTCGTCAAGCCATACAATGCCTCAAGACCGTTGTTTTAAAAGAATACCTTGAGAACGGATATTATTTAATTTATCGTGCATGCCCCTTAGGTCGCAATAATTTAATTAGCGCAAATTTAGCTTTAGCCTTCAATGATGGATTAATGGGAGGATTTTTATCTGATTTAAGCACTGGTTGCTGTCTACAAGGTCTCATCAGTAATTATTCAGGCAGAATACTCAAGACATTCTTTATAAATAAAAAAGAATATCAGGATAATCATTCCCGAGTAAGAAATTTAATTTATATTCCGCCAATTCCTAGCGTGCTTCGCTTACTGGGAGCAGGCGAATATCATCATCCTAGAACTAAAGTCTCTTCTCGCTGGACAAGACGAATCCTATTGGGCGTATCGAGTCCTGGCATAGATGTCACCGTAAAACCCAAGATTGGTCACCAGGCAGTTTTTATTGCAAATGATCTCAGTCCTGAAACTCATGTACAAGAACTTCAAAAGTTATGTGCAGAACATTATGAAATCACGCCGATAGTAACCGCTAATGTCGCAGATGAAATGTTAAATATAGACCATCATGGTGAGGATTCTTTACAGCATGGTTTTATAGTAAATGAAAGAGAACTTTACAGAAAAACACTGACAGAGTGTTTGTTTTTATTTAGCGCTCATTCAAGTGAACACAAAAGATCCTATGAGGAGACTCAACTCGCCATTGTCGATTGCATTGCTTCCCATACTATTTAATATTTCAATTAAGTATAAATAATTTATAAAACCTTACTTAAAAAAAGGCTAATGTCTTTAATTTCATCAAGTGTTACGGTATGGGGCATGGAATAAGAATGCCAATTAATTGAATACCCCAAGGCTTCTAATTGAGAACGCGTCATCTGCCCTAACATTAAAGGCACAACCGGATCGAATAGTCCATGGGCTAAAAATATAGGCGTTTTTTGATTTTCTAAACAACGTTCTTCCACTAAAGTATGAGAAAGCGGTAAATAAGTGGATAATCCAACAATGCCAGCCAAGGGTTCCGGGAAGCGAAGACCGGAATAGAGTGCCATTGCTCCCCCTTGTGAGAATCCTGCCAACACAATATGGTTTGCAGGAATTCCTAAACTCTTTTCTCGTTCAATTAAAAGGTGTATTAAACGAGCAGAGTCTTTAATACCGGCAGCATCTTCCTTAGCAGATAAATTAAGTTCTGCTATATCATACCAAGCACGCATCTTCATCCCTCTATTCACTGTCACGGGCCGAATAGGGGCATTGGGGAACACAAAACGAACTTTTAATCTATCGACAAAATCAAATTGCTCTGTAATTTCAACAAAATCGCGACCATCGGCCCCTAAGCCATGTAGCCATATTACAGAAGCATGCGCCTCATCCCCCGGGGGATTGAGATCGATGGTGGCGGGCATTTCAGACAAGATCGGGGCTTCCTATTGGGTCACTAAAGAGATAGTATAAAGAAATTGCGGGTGTCGTACAATGGTAGTACGTGAGCTTCCCAAGCTTGCAGCGTGGGTTCGATTCCCATCACCCGCTCCAATTTTTGGTTTAAGTATGTCATTCAGTTTAAAATTATTAAAATGGTTTGATGAGCACGGTCGAAAAGAACTGCCTTGGCAGAAAAATCCTACTCCTTATCGAGTTTGGGTTTCCGAAATCATGCTGCAACAAACTCAAGTCACAACGGTCATCGACTATTACCAACGTTTTATGACACATTTCCCCACTATTCAGTCATTAGCAAATGCATCCTTAGACGAAGTATTAACCTTATGGAGCGGTCTTGGATACTATGCTCGCGCTAGGAATCTCCATAAAACCGCCAATATTATTCTTAAACACTATAAGGGAAAATTTCCGCTAGAATTTGAACAAGTATTAGAATTACCTGGAATAGGACGCTCTACCGCGGGTGCCATTCTCGCATTAAGCACACAACAACGTCATCCCATCCTCGATGGGAATGTAAAACGCGTGCTTTGTCGGCATTTCGCAGTAGAAGGGTGGCCTGGAAAAAAAGAAGTTGAATCCACATTGTGGGCTTTAAGCGAAAAGCACACGCCTCAAAAAAGAGTCCATCACTATACTCAAGCGATTATGGATTTAGGCGCTACTCTATGCACGCGCACAAAACCACACTGTACACGTTGTCCCTTAAATAATTCTTGTCAAGCCTTTAAATTAAATCAAGTTAAACATTATCCCACTGCTCGCCAAAAACAAGAAAAACCTGTAAAAATAAGCTCTTTTTTGATCTTAAACCATCTAAAAAAAGAACTGGTTTTATTTGAAAAAAATCCAAATAAAGGAATATGGGGGGGTCTTTTTACTCTACCTGAATGTCCAGGAAAAATAGAAACACACAAAATTCAAACCTGGTGCCGCCAAAATTTAAATTTGACTGTTCAAAAAATTAAAACTTTAACTCCTTTTCGACATACTTTTACGCATTTTCATTTAGATATTCATCCTTTTTTATGTGAACTTTCCTCATTTCGATTGAAGGAGTCTGCAAACAAAGAGTACCATTGGCTCGCTTTAAATCAAATACATACGATTGCCTTGCCTGCCCCCATTAAAACGCTGTTGAAGAGGCTATAGGTATGTTAAACTGCCCGTTATGTCACATATTGTTTTTTGTATAAAACTTAAGCGCGAAGCGCCTGGGTTGGAAAAACCCCCCTACCCTGGGGAACTGGGGAAAAAGATCTATGAACACGTTTCTAAGGAAGCTTGGCAACTTTGGTTGCGTCACCAAACCATGCTCATTAATGAATTTCGATTAAATTTGACTGAGTTGAATGCCCGGCAACTTTTAGCGCAAGAGCTTGAAAAGTTCTTCTTTGAACCAAAATCTGATTAATCTAACCAACATTATTATTTTCTTCTTGACGATCGCTCGATGATACGGTTTAATATCCCCTTCTCTAGGCCAGATAGCTCAGTTGGTAGAGCAGAGGACTGAAAATCCTCGTGTCGGGGGTTCAATTCCCTCTCTGGCCACCAATAAAATCAATCACTTACCTCCGATTTCGCCAAACCCTAAAAACCCCTTGCGGGAGTTTTGCGGGAGCTAGAAGCAAAAATTACCAATTCTAAACTGCAATAGGCTGTGCATCTTGTTCAGAACTGTCTTCTTCCCTTTCCTCTATACTGACGCCCTCTGCTGATGCTTGAGGCCCTAAAGTTAGAACCTAAGGAATCTAAATCTGGATCGTCGGAAGTTGCACTTAGTAATGCCAATTCTTCTCTCTCCCGTTTGGCCTCTTCCTCTTTCTTTTTCTGCTCTGCTTGCCTCTTTATAGCTAATGATGCCAATTGAGCTTCTCTCTTCCGTTTGGCCTCTTCTTCTTGTTTTTTCTTCGCTTCTTCCTCTTTCTTTTTCTGCTCTGCTTGTCTTATAGCTAGGGTAGTTAATAATTGAACTGCTTCTCGGTCTCCCTTGCTAATTTTGGGTTCTTTTCCAACTCTATCTTCTTTTTCCTTTAATAATTTCTGAGCATCATCAGGAAAGTTCCTGAGCATAAATTCCCTAAATTCTTTAGAAATTTTAAGATGACCATCTCGAAAATTACCAAATTCATAATGCATGATAGACAGAAAATCATAGGCACCCACCCCTTGACCATCTTGTAGCTCAGCAAAAGTAGTGTCGACATATTGATTTCTATCTCTTCGTACATGTTCATGTCTTAACCCAAGGATATGACCAATTTCGTGCATGATACTTTGTACAGGGTAACTATGAAATTCCCCTTCCAAATCACAAGTTATTGTTTGTTCCCCTAGACTATCACACATGCCAATGCAGGGTGCTTCGCATATTCCAGGCACATCGGTAGAAAATTTATTCCGACTCCTATATTACCACCACCGGCCAATCCTAAACTGAGATTTACCCTAAATCCTTGTCCACCCACATATTCCGAGATATTAAGCTGGCACTTTGACAAAAATGCTTTCATTTTGCAACGATCTGAAAAACAAACCTCTGGAATTCCAGCAATATCCTCCCTTGACAGAAGAACTGTCTTATTATTTTGTTCCAAAAGCACTTGAACTTGGTTATTTGCTCGCCAAATAAAAGTCAATTTGCGCTCAGGAGTTTGAAAAGTATGCAAAATGATTTCTTGTTCCTGCGAGGAAAATAAAAGGGGTTTATTTGGAACTTCTGATTGGGATTGGGGATGCTCCATTACTAGGGAGGACATCGATGCCTGAATTTCCTTTTGATATTCAACATCTAGATTTGCCTTTGCCATTTTTTTCTCCTTTAAAAAGTAAATACTAAAACAATATACAGATAAAAGACAACAATTATTTCTGCTATAGGATGTATGATTCTCTAATTTGGAATTATGTCATGGTATTAATTTTATAGGAAGCTCGTCTCTACCACCCGGCATTTCTGTTGTAGAAACAGGGCGACCCCTTTTGATGACCAATTAAATCCATTCAAAACCTATAGAATTAAGTTGATCAATTTTCTCTCTTGAGAGAGTATTCTTTTAAAATCTCTGTCGTTGAGTATTAACCCACATAGCAAGATTTTTATCTTTGACGTATCTTGTTGGCACATTGCAGTGTCCATTTTTTTCCTGTACGCTGCCAATTTGTTAAAACTAGCTATCCATTGACTTTCAAACGGATTCCATTCAAAGCCTAGAGAATTAAGCTGATTAATTTTGTCCTTGGAGAGACTTTTATTTTTAAAGTTATTACGTTGATTACGAACCCACGTGCCAAGTGCTTTATCTTTGAAGCGTTGTGTCACCATGCAATCTCCATATTGTTTCTTGTACGCTGTCAATTTATTAAAACTAGCTATCCATTGGCTTTCAATAGGGTTCCATTCTACCCCAAGAGAATTAAGTTGATTAATTTTATCTTGTGAAAGAGTGTTCTTTTTTAAGTTCTTACGTTGCGTTTCAACCCATCTAGCAAGACTGAGATCATTAGAGTTCCTATGTAGTATATTGCAAGTCCCATATTGATTTTTGTACGCTTTCAATTTGTTAAACATAGTAATCCATTTGTTTTTGCTCGATTCCCATTCAAAACCTATAGAATTAAGCTGATTAATTTTATCTTTTGAGAGAGTATTATTTTTGAAATTATGTCGTTGCCTTTGAACCCAATCCTTAAGGATTTTATCTTTAGAATATCGATATAGAATATTGCAAGTCCCATATTGACTTTTATATGCTGCCAATTTATTAAAACTAATTTCCCATTGGTTTTCAATCAAATTCCACTCAAAACCTAGAGAATTAAGTTGATCAATTTTCTCTTTTGAGAGAATATTCTTTTAAAATCTTTGTCGTTGAGCACTAACCCATGTAGCCAATTGTTTATCTTTGACGTACCCTATTGGCACATTGCAGTGTCCAAATTTTCCTTTATATGCTGCTAATCTATTAAAACTAGTTATCCATTGGTTTTTAATTGGATTCCACTCAAAACCTAGAGAATTAAGTTGATCAATTTTCTCTTTTGAGAGAATATTCTTTTTAAAATTCTCACGTTGGATATGAACCCACCCGCCAAGTTTTTTATCTTTGAAATGTCGGCTTACAATACAATCTCCATATTTTTTTTTGTAAGTCACTACTTTATTAAAACTAGCTATCCATTGGCTTTCAATGGGATTCCATTCTACCCCAAGAGAATTAAGTTGATTAATCTTATCTTGGGAGAGATTATTCTTTTTAAAGTTCATACGTTGCGTTGCTACCCATCTGGAAAGACTGATGTCATCAGGGTTTCTGTGTTGGATATTGCAGGTCCCATATTGTTTTTTGTACGCTTGCAGTTTATTAAACATAGTTATCCATTGATTTTCGATTGGGTCCCATTCGAAACCAAGGGAATCAAGTTTATTTATTTTATCTTGTGAGAGAGTATTATTTTTGAAACTTTGTCGTTGCCTTTGACCCCAACTCATAAGAATTTGATCATTAGCATGGTTAGGTAGCATTTTGCACGTTCCGTATTGGTTTTTGTGCGCTTGCAATTTATTAAACATAGTCATCCATTGGTTTTCGATTGGATCCCATTCGAACCCAAGGGAATTAAGTTGAGTAATTCTAGTTTTTGAAAGAGTTTTTTCCCTAAAATTTGTTCGTTGTTCATCAATCCAATAGATAAGAGGTTTATCTTTGAAGTCTCGTGGTACATTACAATATCCGTACTGTTCTCGAAAAGCTAGAAGTTTTCCATACATTTCATCCCAATTACTTCCCAGCTTGTCTATAATGGATACACGTATGGCATGATGCAATCTAACTTTGAGTTTGGTATCCGGTTCAGAACTTAAAATTTCAACATATTTATTCAAGAGATCTGTTAATATTTTACCAGTTTTGCCTTTTTGTTCTTTAAGGTATTTAATTGTGGCGTGTAAATCCTCATCTTGTTCCGATAATGCTTGTAATACATCCCAAATATCACCGTAATAAGTTCTATCAATGGCCTCTTCGATAGTTTCCCCCTTCTTTATTGCAACAAATAGCGGTACAAATATGTAACCTTTTTCTTTATTTCCTGATTTTCGTAGAGCTCGACCAATGGCTTGTATAATATCTATTTTACTATGTTTTGGATTTAAAAATGCGACCATATCGACAGAGGGGACATTAGTCCCTTCTGTTAAGCAACGGGCATTAGAAATCAGAGATGATTTATTTTTTTTGAAAAAGTTTAATTTTTCTGTTCTTTTATTTACTGGCATAAAACTATTGATGTGTGTAGTCATAAATTTAGGGAGATGTTTTTTTATTTGAATATTTTCGACAAATTGTTCTGCGTCTTGGATACTGCGGTGAAAAGTAATAACTCTATTAGCTTTGGTAACGCGGATAGCCTTTTCTAAGGCAACTGCTTTTTGATCCCATTCCCAGGTTTCTGATTGCTTGGACTTCGATTTATAAAGAACAGTCGAAATAATTACCTTATAATCTGTAATAAGATTCCTGTTAATGGCCTCTCTGAAAGACAAAGTATAAGCACGTGGACCATAGATTGATTCTGAATCCATGGAATATACCAACCGCGCTTCTCCACCGGCTTTTCCATGTAGACTAAAATGCCGAGGGGTAGCAGTGACAAAGAACCTTTTTTGAATAGGAATATGGACATCACTTAATCCTATACTAAATTCCCGACCATCGATACCCGTAGTGCGGTGTGCCTCATCGAATATCCCTAAATCAAAAGGGGCGCAACTCTTTATGCCGGCGGCCAACATAATGGATGATTGGTAGGTACAGAAAACAATGGTTGTTCCAACCCTTTTTCGTTTTAAAAACTCATGAATTTCTGTTGCTGTTGTTGTTACGGGGTAGGGATGTTGTTCTAAATCGAGCGCTTCTTCTTCAATTCCATGAGTGACCGTATTATCTGAGCAAACAACCAAATACGATACTGTTGGCCATTCTGTATTCTTTAGCCATTCATGAAGTGTTTGGTGAATCAAAGCTAAAGAGGGGAAGAAAACAACAATTCGATTGGCTTTAAGTTTTTCTGCCACCCAAAGACCGACTCTCGTTTTCCCCGTACCACAAGCCATAACCAAATGGGCACGATCAAAGTTCTTGAATACCTGTAAAACAGATTCTACAGCTTCCTGTTGGTGAGGGTAAGGGATTTCCTTATGGTGCTTAACCCTTGTTAGTTCAACGACTTGAGTTGTGTCTGTTTTTGGAAGTTGTGTTGCCATTTTGTATATCCAAATTGAATATCTTTTTAATCAAAATAATGAGAATAATATTTTACATGACATTATCCTTCCGGTGTCTCGGTAATTTAACAGGTTCCCCCGTTAATTCTTTTACTATTTTGATGAATTCTTCCATATCTTCGGCAGGTACATTTATGGCGATTTTATGATGGATTTCTTCTGGGTTGGCTCGAATGTTGGGACCCAAGTTTGAAAGTAACCATTTAGATGAATGGCCAAGATAGCATAATTGTTCGCCACTTTCTAATTTCTCATCTGTTACCTCGAAAATGCCATGTTCTTTTAAATAGTCTATTGCAGCTCGACATTCATCTAGACTTAAACTTAATTCAGTTGCAATTGTCTCTGGTGTGAAAAATGTCCCATTTTTTAATTTTTCGCTGCCTATCAAAATCTTTCCCAGCATATAAATAAATACTCTGGCGATCACTTTGGTTGTGTTTCGATCAAGAGCAAGCGCAATCCATAGATCTCCTAAATCATAATGCAGGTTTTTGGTCATTGCGTTAGCCATATAGCTTCCTCTTGTTCAAAAACAGTTTTACCTTTTATTTTAATTCTAGACTAGGCTTATTATCTTGCATGGCAAGATAATAATAAGACTGTTTATTTTGGCCTGTGCCCATCTTTTTTTCATTAAAATAACGCTTTCTTAATATCAGGTTATCAATGGATTTAATCACTTCTTTTTCAGACAAGTCATTTTTTTCAGAAAGTTTCTTTGCAAAAAATTTACGATCTAGACTAAGATAGCTAGAATCGTTTGTAATATTGCACTTGAACTGATTGCCCAATAAAAAAAGATAGGCTTTAATGTCGCTGTAAGAAAGGGAGGGATCTGTTGCCGCTTGCATTAATGAAGCAATCAATATATTAAAAAATCTTTCGCTAGAATTTTCTTCCCCGGGTTCTGGTTCAACGCAAGCTTTGGGTAAAAAATCAGGTCGACATTCTTTAATGATTTTCATGCTCGTTTTCGAGAAGAATATATCAATTTTGGGCAATAATGCTAATTGGGAAAGTACCATGTTAATATTAAAAGGAGTTAATATATCGACTATCAATTTCTTAATTGTGTATTTTTTTGTTAATACAGAGAGAATTTTACGTAAGGTTTCTTGTAGAATAGTTTTGTTTAGGGGGAATTTAACTATGCATTCATCTGAATAGAGAATGTCTTTTTCTGTTTTCTTTTGTGGAAAAGCGATGGTACAGTTGTCATCCTCTGGCGGCTGTCCTTGGTCTTCATATTTTAAAGTTAGTACCTTCATAATGGCTTTAGTGATAGTCATAGACTTATTGTTTTCTGGTTGTGCAGATTGAGAGGCCATTAATTGTTTAAGGCGTTCTTCTGCTAATAAATGAGTAGGGACAACCCCCAACCCTCTATTCGGATCAACAAGCTTGGCAACATGTTTTAGGGCTTTGAAAAGCGGATTATTATAAAGAGCTGTCTCCACGTTTGGATGTAGGTTGACCTCAACTCCAAGCCGTTTACATCCGTCGTAAAAACGTAATGCAAAGGGAAGTTCCTCATCTTCATCTATACTAAGAGGACTAAATGCTTTAGCGAGATTAATGGCTGTCAGCAGTTCCTCATCACTACTGTCATGAGTAAAGGAGACAACAGCATTCCCCTTGCCATCTTTCTCCTTAAATTCTGTGCTCATTATGAGTCTATTATCTACCGACCAAAGATATAAATTTCCGTCGTTAACAAGACGCATACCGTTTGATAGAATTGTTGAATTAGATTCTGGATTTTCCATGATTTTTCTTCCATTAGTTTTACATCTTTGTGCGCCTTCCTAAGGCTAGGACAACGTTTACAGATTTACAAGGAAAAAATCATTTGATAAAAAAAAGTGCCCTGTAGATATCTTAATTTAAAGGTCGAATTTACAGAATTTAACTTCCAACCCCAAATTCCTGGCGCAAAAGGGAATAAAGCGCCAGGGATGAGTGCGATCTAATATGCAACCGCCGTTCGAGGGCGGGCCGCCGGAGCCGAAGCGCCGGAAGCTGTTGCAGAAGCATTAGCTCCATTATTAGCCATAGCCATCACTGCTGTGGAGAGTGTAAGCGCTGTTTGTTGCACTCCAGGTCTAGGCGTTGGTAACGGTGGCAGAGGAGGCCTGGCAGCACCATTAGTACTCGGATTAGCAGGTGTATGAGCTGCTGCTTGTGTATAAACAGAATTAACACCCGGTGCACTCGCAGCACATCGCTTTTTAAAGCTATTGGCGTCAATGACGAACTCAACTAAAGTTTGAATTAAAAGCTCTTCTTTAGCATCAATAGTTAAATGATTTTGTGCAAGATATTTAGCTAGTCCTTCTGAACGAATTAATTCAAAGATGCTATTTAAAGCTTGAGATGCCCTATCGTCTGCAACACTTAAAGTAAAACTCTGTGCCTGTAATATTCCTTGTTGGAAAAAATGTTGCGTTAACCTAAAAGCTACTTCTTTTGCAAGCTCATCTAAATTAGGGGTTAAAGAAGTAATACCCCGTCGATTTTGCCTACTTTCATACATACCCTTTAAAAAGGTAACACAGCTACCAGCAGCCTTGGCGACAGACCCGATAACAGGGACTAAATTGCCAAGACCAGACAAGATAGAAGCGCCATAATCGGCTGCGGACGAATGAGTACGTTCTACACTACCTGTAGACAAAACTTGCATCGAGCGAAAAGTAGCAGATAAACAACCCCAAAGTATATCGTGATAATTTTTTGCACCAGAAACAAGTCGCATTCTCTCTAGTTCTGCCTTTTGTTTCTGACTTCTTTCAACAGGTGCAGCCGCCGCATTTGCCTTCTGATGAGCTTCAAATGCAACGAGTTTTGCTGAACTTGCTTGTGCGAGAGCAGCACTTGCCACAACTGCATTATGACGAGTATCGGATGCCATTTTATTGACTGTTTCAGCCTGCTTATCTACAAGCGTCTTCGCCACTACTGCTGTTTTTGCAACTACGTCGAGGGTTTTTTGCATACCCGCACGTTTTTTCTCATCCTCTCTAAACTTTAATTTTAGAGCATCATCAGACATTTTCATTTTATCGGCAACGTCCCTTTTCGTACATGCAGCTACATCTACTGCCTGTTTTGCCTCCTCTCGAGCAGTCTTCACACCGGCTTCAAGCTCTTTGGTCCGTTTATTCATAATATCAGAAAGCGCTTCAGTTCTTGCTTTTAAAGCACTTACATCTACTGAAGCATTTATTTTGAGGCGAGCTTCTTGTTCTCTAACATGTCGCTCTAACAATATACGCAGATCACTAAAGTCATAATCAACCGTTATATTTTCGATAATTCGAGAACCAGTTCGAGAAGAAATAGCGATAACGAATCGTATGGAACCATCTGGTTGAGAACCAATGAAACGCAATTCGTTAGATGGTGTGCTCATACTTAAGCAAATGTCATCGCCAAATCTATCATTATGAGTTACAGGGTCCTGAACTAACATAAGAGCAGAAATGCCTTCACGCATTCCCATCCGATCTTGTTCGGTTGGGTCGACCCCCGCTTGTAAAAGAAGATTAATAATATTTTCTCCTGGAGATACAGGTCCACGATATCTTGCTATTAGGGGTGTTGTAGGAGGAATTGCACCATCACGTTCGTGGAACCATTCCAACAAATTCTTCTGAATGGCCGAATGTTCCAAATCATTATCTGACCATCTGGCATGTTTGATTAATGTATAGCTAGAAAAAAATCGAATCGCAGTAGAGATAGAATTTTCACTATCAAACGCTTCTTTAATCGCAGAAGCTCCAGCCCCACTCCTTACGAGTGCTTGTCTCATTGCAGATATAAAGTAATAGTTTCCACTTCTTACTGCCTTCAAAAACGCCGGTCTTCCTCGACTGTCTACACAATGTGGGTTAGTGTTATATTGCGAAAGTAAAGCATCAAATGCGGGTTGGTTATGGGTTTCAATTGCCATAATTAAAGGGGGTGCCCCTCTTGTAACGTCGATCCCATTCACGTCTGCTCTGATTTTTGGATCGTCAATGGCTCTGAAAAAATTAGCCATATTTTGACTAATGATACTAGACGATAACGCTCCCTGTGCTAGTATCCTACGTTCCTCTGCACTTAATTTTTTTTTGACTGCTGTTGATGTTACTGACATGTCTTTTCTCCCATCAAATTTACTTGCGTGTATATAATCTAAGACAAATATCCTATGCAATTTATATCACCATAAATAGAGGGAAAATGCAAGGACTGTGATAGAGCTTTATGACCTAGAATATCAAAAAATAATTTATCTCCAATCTTTATTTTGTTTGTCAAAAATAGCATTTATGATGAAAAAACCTTATATATCAAAGGATTCAAATCCAAGAAAAAAAAAACAATAGTGTGAAATCAGGCATTGGGTATTCACAAAAAATGTATATGAATATTAAGTTTGCTATATTACAAAATGGCTTAATAAATTTAAACCGGAGATAACCTATGGCAGCTACACCTCCTAACTCACCTGGCACAACACCTGCACCTGGGACACCTACAGGTCCAAAAGGGGATAAAGATAAAAGAGATAATCCAGAAACAAAAGGAGATCCACATGCTGCCGCTGATGAATTCGCAGTACTCGACATAGATGCTGGCACAACAGGCACATCTGCCACGCCTAGCGGAGGGGGCTCAGATGCAGTAGCTGCCGCAGCCGTAGGTAATGATGCCGAAGCAATAAATTACCTTCACA
>Ga0206998_1109_pt2 | contig 20740 bp, 14 predicted proteins | sample Alteio_BWMinCont_FD_153309 | JGI IMG/M metagenome (GOLD analysis project Ga0206998, IMG submission 153309) | Enriched cells from forest soil in Barre Woods Harvard Forest LTER site, Petersham, Massachusetts, United States -... | ecosystem: Environmental > Terrestrial > Soil > Temperate forest >... | reverse complement strand
AAAGGAGCAACTGGCGATCGCTCTGGAGGCTGCTCGGTCGCGGGGGGAGGCCCTCGACCACGTGCTGCTCTTCGGACCCCCGGGGCTGGGAAAGACGACTCTGGCGACGATCATAGCTAACGAGCTGAACGTAGGATTTCAACAAACCTCCGGCCCCGCCCTTCAGATCCAGGGCGACCTGACAGCGATCCTGACAAATGTGCGGGAGCGGCAGGTGCTTTTTCTCGACGAGATTCACCGGTTGCAGCCGGTGCTCGAAGAGAAGCTTTACACGGCACTCGAGGATTACAAGCTCGACATCATCATCGGGCAGGGACCGGCGGCACGTACCCATGTGATGGACATCAAGCCATTCACGTTTGTTGCCGCAACTACGCGGCCAGGATTGCTTTCGTCTCCGTTGCGGTCGCGTTTTGGCATTCTTTTACGTTTGGAGTTTTATTCCGATGAAGACCTGCGCTTTGTGGTGGAACGCTCGGCGGAGGTGCTTGGGGTACCCATCGATCCGGAGGGCGCGGTCGAAATCGCCATGCGCTCGCGCGGCACTCCGCGTATCGCGAACCGGCTGCTGCGGCGGGTTCGCGACTTCGCACAGGTGCGCGGTTCGGGCGTGATCGATCGAGCAACTGCAGAAGGAGCATTGAAGATGCTGGAAGTGGATGCTCACGGCTTCGACGAACTAGATCGGCGGCTACTGATAACGATCATCGAAAAGTACGATGGCGGCCCGGTGGGGTTAAACACGCTGGCAGCCTCGCTGGCCGAGGAGGAAGACGCGCTAGAAGAAGTGTACGAGCCATTCCTCATTCAGCGCGGTTTTTTGGATCGCACCCCGCGGGGGCGTGTTGCGACGCGACTCGCGTACGAACACCTTGGCGTGCCTCTGCCCCGCAAGGGTATGCTTTTCTAAACTGAAATTCGCCAGAAGTTCGCCAGGAGGTCACCATGGCTCGTACCGAATCGGCGATGTTGGCGCTGGGAACCTCTGCGCCGGATTTTGTATTGACGGACGTCGTTACCGGACATCAGGTAAGTACACAGGCGGTTAGCGGTCCTAAGGGCACGTTGATCATGTTCATCTGTCGGCACTGCCCATTTGTGAAGCATCTGGAAAGAGCGCTGGCGCAGCTTAGCCGCGATTACGAGACGAGCGGGGTGGGTGTGGTTGCCGTCAGCAGCAATGACGCAGCGAATTATCCCGACGATGCACCCAGAAGTCTGGCGGAGCAGGCCACGGAATTGGGATTCATCTTTCCCTACCTCTATGACGAGACGCAAGAAGTAGCTCGGGCTTACGATGCAGCGTGCACGCCGGATTTCTTTCTCTTCGACGACGGATTGAAGCTGGTTTATCGCGGGCAATTCGACGATAGCAGGCCTGCGAGTAATATTCCGGTCACCGGCAGAGATTTGCGCGCTGCACTGGACGCGCTGATCGCGGGAAAGCCTATCAGCCCGGAACAGCGGCCCAGCCTCGGCTGCAATATCAAGTGGAAGTAGCGTGCGCGGCTTAAGATTTCGGGAACATAGGGCGCATCCGGTCACAACGAAAGCGATTTCAAAAACTCACGGAACGGCGGCCCGAGGTCCTCTCGTTTGAGAGCGAAATCAACCGTTGCTTTTAGCATTCCTAATTTGTCACCAGCATCGTGACGAATTCCATCGAACGTGTAGCCATAGACTTTTTCGGTCTTGAGCAGGCCCTTGATGCCATCAGTGAGTTGCAGTTCGCCTCCCGCTCCGGGAGTTAGGTTCTCGAGCAACGCGAAGATTGCCGGCGTGAGGATATAGCGGCCAATAATTGCGTTCTTTGACGGCGCATCTTCTAATTTCGGTTTTTCCACCATGCCTCGGGCCTCAATGATGCTAGGGTTACCCCGCAGAGGAGAGCCGTCGAGCACGCCGTAAGCAGAGATGGCAGGTCCTTCTACGATCATCGTTGCCAGAACGGAACCCTGCACCTGTTCAAACACATCGATCATCTGCTTCAGGCAGGGGACGGGCGCGTCGATCACATCGTCGGGCAGGATGACGGCGAACGGCTCGTCCCCGACGAGCTCCTTGGCCATGAGAACTGCGTGACCCAGGCCTTTAGCCTCTTTCTGCCGGACATAGGAGAGATCGGCCATATTTGAAACCTTGCGGCTGACCTCGAGCAGCTCCTTCTTGCCGCGCTTTTCGAGAGAAGATTCGAGCTCGTAACTAATGTCGAAGTGGTCCTCGATGGCTGACTTGCCGCGCGCGGTAATGATGATGATCTGCTCGCACCCGGCGGCAATTGCTTCTTCGACTCCGTACTGAATGATCGGCTTGTCCACTACGGCGAGCATTTCCTTGGGGATAGCTTTGGTGGCTGGAAGAAAGCGGGTTCCAAATCCCGCGGCGGGGAAGACTGCCTTGCGTACCTTAGGTTTCATTGGGGGTCCTTAAACTTAAGATCTTTTGTGTGGTAGCAGCAACCGATTGAAGGCCTTCAAGTCTGACAGAGGATTGCGCGGGTACGTAGTGTAAATTCTTTATTCCCGTGCGTTGGATGCGTTCAGAGCGCCGGTGAGTCGTCTCCTAGCAGCGCCTGCCGCACGATTTTGATGGGCGCGCCGCCCTGACGCATGAAATCGTCATGGAAGCGCTGTAATGAGAAGTTCAGTCCCTGCTTCTTTTCGAGATCGGACCGCAGTTTCATGATCTGCAGCTTGCCCAGCGTGTAGTAGAGGTAGGTCGGGTCGGCGGTTCCTCGCTTGGTTTCGACCAGGCCAACCGAACGCGACTGGTAGCCGTCGTTGACGAAGAAGTCGACCGCCTGGTCGAAGGTCAGCTGACCGGTGTGCATCTTGATGCCGACGATGAAGCGCGCATCACGCAATAGCGCATCCTGCAGCTGCCCAAGGCGGATCAATTTCGCCTCGCGAGCATCTTTCGCTCCCGCGCCTGGCTGCCCATAGCCTTCGTCAAGCATCATCTGCTCGCAGTAATGTGCCCAACCCTCGACATTGGTGTTAGCCGTTATGATCTTGCGTACCTGGCTCAGATCCGCGTGATTCACCCACAGAAACTGTACGTAATGGCCTGGGTACGCCTCGTGCACCGATGTGCTGATAATGGTGCCGACGTTGAACGCTGCCATGTGTTCTGCGATGTGCGCTGCGGACCATCCCTTTTCAGGCAAGGTGACGTTGAAATATGCCGTAGTCGAATTTGTCTCAAACGGGCCGGGCGAATCCATCGAGGCTTGCGTCGTTGCCCGCATGAAGGGGGGCGTCTCTTCGAGCACCGGCTGCACGTCCGACGGGATAGTGATGATGTGTTTATCGCGGATGAAGCCGATGAGTCCGCCGAAAGTGCTGCGGAATGTGGGCAAGAGCTCGTCGGGAGAGGGATGAATGGAAGCGAGCTCGGCGAGCACTTCCTTTGGAGTTTTGGAAGGATCGACTTCTTTCGCGACGCGCTCAAATTCCTCCTGATTGCGGTGCAGATCAGCGTAGGCCACGGTGAGCAGCTTGTCGAGTGACGTGTCGACCATCTCGTCATAGAGCAGCTTTTTCGAGAAGGTGTCGCTGCCGATTCGAAAGTCTCCATTCGAGCGAGGCAGCAGGTCGGTCTTGACCCACTGCTCGTAGTCGCGAAGGGAGGAGATGACTGCTGTGTTCGTTTCATGGAACTCGGCGATCAACCTGGGATCCTTCGCATCAGCGAACGCCTCGGGAACATCCTTTTCGAAGAAGCTGATGATGTCCGGCAACTGCTCGAGCGCGATCTCAGTATAAACACGCGGAGAATTTTTGAGGTTCTGACGCGCAGCGATGAATACGGCAGGCATCTGTTTCTCGCGAGCGATGAGGGAACGGAGCCGTTCATCCGCCGGCGCAAACTTCCGCTCCATGAGAACAAAGGCGCTGTTCGCAATACCGCTTGAGTAGGTGTCCGGATTCTTCTCCCACGGCCTTATCGTTTCGAGCTCGAGGAGGTTGCCACGAATGTTATTGTGCACCATAGCGAGGTCGCCCCGAGTGCTTTCGTCCAGGGCGACCGGCGAAATAGCATCGAATTTCGTAGCGAACATTCTGAGATCTGCGATCTCACGCTCAATCTCGGCACGGCTATAGTCCTCAAGTTTCGGATCATATTGGTGTAGACCGGCCTGCGTGCCTTCGGTCGGCGAATACTTGAAATAGACCTGTTCAAAGTAGTCGGCCGCCACGCCCCGGAACTTCAAAGCGGAGTTCTCATTTACGGAAGTCTGGGCTGTCATTGTCCCCCCTCCTGATATGAGTGCAATGGAAGTAAGCAGAGCAGTCGGAAATCGGCGAATCATTCGGCCTCGCTTCTATTTGCAGCTAAAACAGATACTTACTGTATAGTCATTTCCGTCACGGCGAGCTGATCGAGCAGAGCCCGTATCTCTGCCAGAACATCATCAGGCTTCGGCGAGGTAAGAGGATAGCGCAGGACACCCTGCGGCGTGAACTGCGCGCCGCGCTTGGCATTCTTTGCGACCAGCTTCATAAGCCGGCCGGGATCAATGCCGGCGTTTTCGGCGAAGCGGATATGCAACTGGTCGCGCTTGCGATCGATCTGGGCCACGCCGATGCGCTCGCATTCAAGGCGCAACCGTGCAGCGTCGAGCAGGTGGCGCACACTCTCGGGCACAGGTCCGTACCGGTCTTCAAGCTCTGCACGCACATCGTCAAGCGCCGTCTCGCTCTGGATGCCCGCAATTAGCTTGTACATACGCAGGCGCTGGTTTTCTTCGGCGATGTAGCTTTCGTCGATGCGGAGCCCGATCCCCAGGCTGAGCTGAGTCGCTGGAACCTCGACATGCTCCTCGCCCTTGAGCTTCGCGACCGCTTCTTCGAGCATGCTTGTGTAGAGCTCGAAACCGACCGCCTCGATGTGTCCGCTCTGCTCTCCGCCGAGCATATTGCCTGCGCCACGCAATTCGAGATCAAGCGCGGCAATCTTGAAGCCGGCCCCGAGATCGGAAAATTCTTTCAGTGCTGCCAGACGACGGCGCGCGACCTCCGTCAACTCCTGCTCGGGCGGAATGAGCAAATAGGCATAGGCGCGGCGATTCGATCGTCCCACTCGCCCACGCAACTGGTAGAGCTCGGAGAGGCCGTGGCGATCGGCGCGGTTGATGATGATGGTGTTGGCCAGCGGAATGTCTAGGCCGTTCTCGATGATGGTGGTCGCCACCAGAACATCATGCTCGTGGCGCACGAAGCCGAGCATTACTTTTTCAAGCTCGCCCTCGCTCATCTGCCCGTGGCCGACGGTTATGCGTGCAGCTGGAACGAGCTCCTGGATCTTCGCGGCCAGTTCGTAGATTGTCTCCACGCGGTTGTGGACGAAGTAAATCTGGCCGCCGCGTTCCAGCTCGACTTCTACAGCGGACCGGATCAGCTTCTCGTCGAATTTTGCCACGACTGTCTGTATGGCCATGCGGTCCTTCGGGGGCGTCTCGATAACACTCATATCCCGCAGGCCGACGAGCGACATGTGCAGCGTACGCGGGATGGGGGTCGCCGACATGGCCAGCACATCAACCTCGCGGCGCATCTGCTTCAGGCGCTCCTTGTGGCGCACACCAAAGCGCTGCTCTTCATCGACGACAAGCAGGCCGAGGTCGTGGAACTTGATGTCTTTCGAAAGTAAGCGGTGCGTACCGATGAGGATGTCGACTCTACCGGCTTCCACGCGCTCAAGAATGTCCTTCTGTTCTTTGGCTGTGCGAAAGCGCGAGATCATGTCGATACTGATTGGAAACTGCTTGAATCGCTCCTTGAAAGTTTCGAAGTGCTGGAAGCTCAATATGGTTGTGGGGGTGAGCACGGCCACCTGTTTGCCTTCCTGCACAGCTTTGAAGGCAGCACGCATCGCGACTTCGGTTTTGCCGTATCCGACGTCGCCACAGAGCAGGCGGTCCATCGGCATGGTTGATTCCATGTCGCGCTTGATGTCGTTGATGGCTGAAATCTGGTCGTCAGTCTCGTTATAGTCGAAGGCGTCTTCGAACTCGCGCTGAAATTCGTTGTCCGGTGGAAACGCGTGGCCCAACGCGGCCTTGCGTTGCGCGTAGAGCTTGAGCAATTCGTCGGCCATGTCCTGCATGGCCTTGCGCACGCGCGCTTTGGTCTTCGCCCACTGTTGTGAGCCGAGCCGGTTAAGTACCGGCGCAGGTCCCGCATCGGTCGAACGGTATTTTTGGATCAGGTCGAGACGCGTGAGGGGCACGTACAGGCGCGCCTGCTCGGCGAACTCGAGGATCATAAACTCGATGGACACGCCGTCCTGCTCAATCTCTTTAAGGCCCATGTAGCGGGCGATGCCGTGCTCGACATGCACAACGTAATCGCCGATGGTGAGATCCCGGAAGTCAGAAACAAAGGCGCCGGTCTTCGATTTCCTGGGAGCAGGACGAGCCGTCACATCTGCTTCATCGGAGAAATCGTTCGCGCCAAAAAGAATCAGGTTCGCTTCCGGCAGGCTTACGCCAGCCGACAAGGTACTCCGTACTAGGATTGGCGTACGGTAATTGCCTGCAAGGTAACTCGATTCATCGTAGATGTTTTCGCTGCCGGCGTGCTGTACGCGACTTCCTAGGCGGTATGGCAGTTCGTACTCGCGCAGCAGGCCTGCCAGCCGTTCGACTTCTCCCTGGTTGGGAGCGACGAGCAGCATACGTGTTTCCTGTTGCATCAGCGAGCGGAGCTGCTCGAGAAATGCGGGAATTGATCCGTGAAAGCGCAGCGTCGGCCGCGACTGAAAGACGATTTCTCCCAACGTCGTGTCTTCTTCCAACACATCGACCGCGCCGAGTTGATCGATATCGATGCCCGGATGCGAGGACAACTGGGCCGCTAACACTTCGGGCCGCAAATAGATGTCTTCCGGACGGATGAGCGAGCCGATGCTCGCGCGCTCGTGGCGCTGTTCAACTTTGCTCCACCAGCGATCGATCTGATTCTGGATCATCGCCGGCTCCTCGATGAAAAGTAGGGAGCGTGGCATCAAGTCGAGTAACGTGGCATTTGCCTCGGCCACCCCGGCAAAGAATTCCCAACCCGGAAACACGCTCACTCCACCCGCGGAAACGGCCTCCGCTACGAGAGCTGGATCGTCACCCGCTTCAATACGAGTACCGCTCAATCGCGTGTGCACTGTAGCCAACAGACGCTCGGTAACGGGAGTCTCCGTGAGTGGGAGCAGAAGGGCTTCATCGAGCGGCGAAGACGACCGTTGCGTCTCGGGATCGAACTTGCGGATGGTCTCGATCTCGTCGCCGAAGAATTCGAATCGGACGGGCCGGTCGGCCTCGGGCGAATAGATATCGACGATACCGCCGCGCCGCGTGTACTGGCCGGGCATCTCGACGATATCCATCGGTGTGTAACCGACACCGGCCAGATGCGCGAGGAGCGTGTCCACGTCAACCTCATCTCCACGGCGCAGAACCTGGGCAAGCCCGCCATAGAAATGCCTCGGAAACAGCTTCATGGCCGCGGCCTCCACGGGCGCGATCACAACTGACGCACTTCCTGTGGCCATCTTCCACAGTGTGGCAGCACGCTGCTCCTGGATTTCCGGGTGCGGTGACAGGTTCTCGAACGGCAGCACGTCATGGGCCGGTAGCTTCAACACCCGATTCGGCGGGATAGCTCCGGTCAGGTCGCACCCGGCGCGAAGCGCAACCTGCAGCGCATCGGCGGCCTTGTTGTCGGGCACGACGACCACCACCGGTGCATTGGCAGCTCGCGCAAACAGGGGGATATACAGGGCGCGCGCAGAGGAAGTGAGTCCGGAGACACGACGGCGCCCACGGGCAAAGGAGAGGTGCCTCCGTGCCTGTTCAAATGAAGGTGAATTCTCCAGATCCGCGAGCAGATCGCGGACAAACGGGAGGATCATGCAGCTTCCAGTTTAACAAGCATTAGGGTTCATTACATGACGGAAGAGTGAACGTGCGAGGTAGACATCGGCGAGACTGGTCTGCCCCCGGTGCAACGTGTACATTGTTGCCGTATAGTGAATCCCCGTCTTCCAATGAACAAGTCAATCGTTTTACTTAGCCTCGCCGCCGGGCTGCTGTTGTGCGCCCCACCGTCTTCACAGGCCCAGGTGTCCATGCCCTATACCATCGTCACCAACGATCCGCCCGTCTATGGGCCCTATGACGGCATCTTTCTGGCTGATGGCGAAGGCTTGTACAAGAAGCTCACCGAGAACGACACGGTACTGGTTGCCGATTCCCCTTGGACGCTCTACGCCTGGGTGAATTCCGATGAGGCGGTCGCCAAGCCGACCTTGATTGCGGGTCTCGGCAAGCCGGAAGACGAGTACGCGCGCTACCTCGCCATTGCGCCGGGAAAGCTGATTCTCTTCGGCGGTAAAGACAACAGCCTGGAAGGATCTGTGACGTTCGGGCCGGGCGGGTGGCACCTCGTCGCCGCCACGTTCGACGGAGAGCGGTTTAACCTTTACTACGATGGCAGTCCGGTGGCGAGCGGCAACCTGGTGCGGGGCAGCGTGGTCGGGGTGCTGGGCATGGCGCCGTCAGCGTTGCCTGCACCCGAGTGGGGTCATTTCGGGGGCAGAATAGCCGGTTTAACCCTGCTGCGTGAATCGCTTGCCGGTAACGTGATCGCGGAGATCGCCGCGAAAGGCTACAACGAGGCGCAGCCGGTGTATGAAGAAGGCTCCAAGCCGTGGCCGGTACAGACGCGCGGACAGGCCGGGTATCGCGCGCCGCAGGACGCGTCGCAGATGCCGCGCAGCAAAGCGCCATTTTCAGCGCCGGTAGCGAAGCCTCTCCCGGAACAGCACGAAGCTCTGCAGCCGGACGGCGACAATCAGTGGTCGGTCGGCGGCTGGATGCTGGCCGAGGCTCCGAAGGTCGAAGCGGATGGTGCGGCGATCTCGGGGAGGAGCTTCAGCGCGAAGAACTGGTACGTCGCGACAGTGCCCGGCACGGTGCTCACGACGCTGGTCGATCGCGGCGTTTATCCCGATCCCGACTACGGCCTCAACAATATGGCCATCCCGGAGACGCTGAACAAGCACGACTACTGGTACCGCACTGAGTTCAAGACGCCGTCGAGTCTTGGCGGGAAGCGTCTCACGCTCACCTTCCATGGCATCAACTATCAAGCCGCGGTTTGGTTCAACGGGCAGTCGCTGGGCACAATCACCGGGGCCTTTATTCGCGGCAATTTCGACGTAAGCGGCATTCTTAAGCCAGGGCAGACTAATGTGCTTGCCGTGCGCGTCTCTCCACCTCCGCATCCGGGTATTCCGCAGGAGCAGTCGATAAAGGGCGGCCCCGGCGAGAATGGCGGCCTTATGTGCCTCGACGGGCCAACCTTTGTCGCCACGGAGGGATGGGACTGGATTCCGGCGATCCGAGACCGCGACACTGGTATCTGGCAACCTGTAACCATCACGGCTACGAGTTCGGTCAAGATCGGCGATCCGCAAGTCATTACCACCTTGCCGTTGCCCGACACCTCCAAAGCCAACGTCGACATCAACGTACCGCTTACCAACGCGTCGGACACTCCGGCGAAAGCGACCCTCACCGCGGCCTTTGAGGGCGTGACGATCGCCAAGGATGTGACACTCGCGCCTGGCGACAACATCGTCAAACTGGCGCCGGCAGAGTTCGCACAGCTCACCGTGCAAAATCCCCGACTTTGGTGGCCCAACGGCTACGGCAAGCCCGAGTTGTATCACCTCAAGCTCTCGGTCACCAGTGGCCGCGACGTTTCCGACACGAAGCAACTGCGCTTCGGCATCCGGGAAATTACCTACGAGCTGAGCCTGCTCGACAGCGCCGGCCGCCTCCGGCGTGTGGAGTATGCTCCGGCCGTCCTTCCGGCTGGTGTGAGCCTCCCCGTCGACGTAACCCACGACGGCATGCGGGAGATTCCGCCGGCCGATCCTCCGCCACCATATTTGCCGGAGGCATGGCGGGAGAACTGGCACTCGTGGGTCGCCTCACTTGCGCCGGGTGGAGAGAAGTCTCCCGCGATCCGCATGCTCGACGACACCAAAGCCGCGCCATATCTGGTCGTCAGGGTCAACGGGGTGCGCATTGTCTGTCGCGGCGGTAACTGGGGTATGGACGACGCACGCAAGCGTGTGTCGCGGGAGCGGCTGGAGCCGTATTTCCGCCTTGATAGAGACGCGCATCTCGACATCATTCGCAACTGGGTGGGACAGAGTACCGAGGATGTGTTCTACGACCTCGCCGACGAATACGGCATGCTGGTCTGGAACGACTTCTGGGAGTCGACGCAGAACTACAACATCGAAGCACAGGATCCGGATCTCCTTCTCAAAAATGCGGCGGACGTGATCTCGCGCTACCGGAGCCACCCCTCCATTCTGGTGTGGTGCGGGCGCAACGAGGGCGTGCCGCAACCCATCGTCAACGAGGGGTTGATACATCTGGTCGCTACGCTGGACGGCACCCGGTATTACTTCCCGAGCTCCAACCAGATCAACCTTCAGGGCAGCGGCCCCTATAGCTACCAGGATCCGAAGCTCTACTACACCGTGCTCAACCACGGCTTCTCGGTCGAGACGGGCACGCCGTCTATGTCCACGCTGGAGTCGTTCCAGGCGTGGATCCCCAAGGCTGACCAGTGGCCGATCTACGATGTCTGGGCGTACCACGACTGGCATGCCAGCGGGAACGGCAAGACGGGGCCGTTCATGGACGAGATCCAGGCCGAGTTCGGTGCGCCGACGGGGCTCGAGGACTTCGAGCGCAAGGCGCAGATGCTGAATTACGTCGATCATCGCGCGATCTTCGAGGGCATGAACGCGCACCTGTGGGCTCCGAACAGCGGCCGCATGCTGTGGATGACGCAGCCGGCGTGGCCCAGCAATATGTGGGAAATCCTTAGTTCGGACTACGACACGCAGGCGTCGTTCTACGGGACGATGAAGGCCTGCGAGCCGCAACACATCCAGCTTGATCTGGCCACGCACGATGTGGAACTGGTGAATACCACGAACACGCCGCTGGCCAATGCGACGATTACTGCCGACGTCTTCTCGCTCGATAACAAATCGCTGCTTCATCAGCAGGCGCCGCAGAATGCCGCCGCCGATGCGACGACTACCGCCTTCCACCTTGACCTGGCGCCCCTGCTACAGAACCGTGTGGTGCTCGTCAGCCTGCAGTTGAAATCGGCCAGGGGAGAGACGCTATCCCGCAACTTCTACTGGCTGGCAGGAAAGAGCGAGGACTATCGCGCCCTGGACACGCTTCCGGCGGCTAACGTGACGGTTACCGCGTCGCTTTCCGGAAGGGACAACGGCGAAGACCGCATTACGGTCGAGCTCCGGAACAACGGGACGACCGTGGCGCTGACCAACAAGCTGACGCTCGTGAAGGCAGGCGACGGAACGCGGATTCTCCCCGCGTACTATGCGGACAACTATGTCTCGCTGCTTCCGGGTGAGACACGGGAGATCGAGATCCGTTATCCGGAAGCTGCGCCAGGCGGAAACAAACCGGAACTTACGCTGCGGGGCTGGAGTCTGGCCTCGGAGACGATTCCCGTTTCGGGAGGGAACTAGCCGGTGGAGAGGCACCCCTCCCCCCGGGTGTCCATCCGGATGTCTTGTAAAGATATGATTCCGGGATGTTTACGGGCTTCACGCGATGTAAAGATCTGAAAACAGAGTCTTTATCGGTAAAGATATGATTGTAAATCACTTAAATGCCGTGTTGTTATAGTGTTTTCTTCCCAAAATGAGAAAGCCCGGCTGAGATCGCCGGGCTTTCTTTAGTCTCTAGTTCTATTTTAGCGGCTGGAGGAAAATAGTCGGCCAGAAAAAAGGGGAAGGAAACTGGGTATAGCGAAGACAAGCACGGGCGCGTCGGTCCAGATCAAAGCTAGAGGCTTCGCGGCATCGAAGCCGTTCTAAGTTTCTGGAAATTAGCAGCTTAGCTCAACCCCTTTGTACCGCGCAGACCTGCGGTTCCACTTCGCACGGATTACGACCACTGCATCCCGGCCCGCAGGCGGATGGCGCTCGGATCGTGCAAGGGGTTCATCAGGCCAAAAGCAAACTTCTCGGCCTCTTCCTGGGTCGGCCTGTGGGTGGACAGGACCTCTTCACCAGAAATCGCATCGACGACGATGACCTCGAACACGTCTCCGCTCTTGCGAACGTTGGCGGTCAGGCCGAGGCTTTCATTGCTGAAGGTGGATAACAGGGAATCGTTTGCTTGAGCGGTGCTGGTTTCGATCAATTCGGCCCACATCCTTTCAATCACTAAAACGTTTGATTAGCAGAAGGCGCAAAACGATTCATGTCGCATTACGATGGGTTTGCCACTCGGCAATGCGGTGTTCGTTTCGGGTAATCTTCAAAGCTATTTGCGTTACGGTGGCCCCAATACGGAGAAGCTGATCCGATTATCCAGCATTGATACGAAAGGATTTACGTCATCAAACCACCTCTCATGAAGGGTTGGTTCGTTCTGATCGATGGGAAAAATGAACATGACGGACCGATGGAAGACGTGTCGGGTAGGTTTGTGGCCGCGGACCGGTATCTGAAAGCGCAGGATTTCGTGCGGATGAACCGAACCCATTTCTACCAGCGAACCGGCAGTCTACCAGCGAATTGGGAGGCTCAGTGCCGCTATTACTGAACGTTGAAGTTCACGGTCTGGCCGACGGCCAACTGATGGGCCTTGATCGATCCGACGGGGAGCTCGAGCACATAAACGGAGGTTTCGTGACCGCCGTAGTTCGGGCAGGTATCGGATTTGCCTTTGCAGGGTGGGGTATCGGGCGACATCTCGACGATACGGTGGGCCTGGTCCATCCAGAGGATGTCCAGGCCGATCTTGCAGTCGTACATCCAGTAGGGGTACTGGCCGGGCTGGTCATGGATGAAGAGCATGCCACGGCCCTGGGGCAATGAGGTTCGTTCCATGAGGCCGAAGTTGCGCTCGGCTTCGGTCTTCGCCAGTTCGACGTGGACGGTCGATCCATCCGGGAGCATGACGAGAGTATTCGCCGGGCGCGGCGCGACCTTCGGGACTTTCTGGTCCTGCGCGCATGCGGAAAGCCCGGTTCCAAACCCCGACCCGGCGAGTGTGATGCTCAGCAGCCATGCCAGCGCTTTCCGTTTCGTCGCAACCATCATCCCTCCAGCTTTAAAACCAGAAGCGTCATGTCGTCATGCTGCGGGGCTCCGGCGGTGAAGGCGTCGGCGGCGTTAAAGAGGGCGTGCAAAATCTCGCAGGCGGGCTTGTCTCTTAGTTTCTCCGCTGCCGCGATGAGCCGTTCTTCGCCCCATTCCTCATCGTCGTGGGTCATGGCTTCGCTGATGCCGTCGGTGTAGAGCAGCAGCATGTCGCCGGGCATCAGTGTCATCGATTGTTCGGTGTAAGGCGCGAGGGGCAGCAAACCCACGACTGGGCCATCAGCTTCGAGGCGCAGAGTCTGCGTTGTGCCATCGATGCCACGGCGCAGCAGGATGGGCGGATTGTGCCCGGCGTTCACGCATTCGAGCCTGCGAGAGGCAGGGTCGAACGCGGCGAAGAAGAAGGTGGCGTAGCGGTTCGATGCCGAGGCCTCGAAGACCAACCGGTTGACCTTGTCCATGAGGTTGGCGAAGTCGCGTGGGTTGTCCAGCGTGACACCTCGCAGCGAGGCGCGAAGGCTGGCCATGAGCAATGCTGCCGAGATGCCCTTGCCGCTCACGTCGCCGACCGCCAGTCCGGTACGGCCTTCGCCAAGGTCGAAGACGTCGTAGTAATCGCCGCCCACGCCCAATGCCGGGCGACAATGTCCGGCCAGGGTGGCTCCGGGCAAGACGGGCATCTGCTGCGGAAAGAGCCGCTCCTGCACCTCACGGGCAATCTCCATCTCGCGATTGACGCGCTCGCGCTGCGCTGCCTCAGTGGCCAGAGAGTGCGCCAGTTCGGCGACTTCGATGGCCAGCCCGGTCTGGGTGGCAACCGTATGCAGGAGATGCAGATCGGCGGGAGTGTATGCGGCCTCGGAGCGTTTGGGCCCCAGGGCCATCATGCCCATGAGGCGGTTGCGCCCTGGCAGCGGCAGCAACAGCTCGGCATTGACCAGGTCGAGGACGTGCCGTTCCGTGGTTCCCGCCATCAGGTACCAGGCGTCGGGATCGTCACGGTAAAGGCGCGCCGGCTCGTTGGTGGCCGCGAGGTAGCGCGCGGCAGAGGCCTGCGCGGGCAGAGTAACAGCACCGTCAACTGCTACGCCGATGGCCTGTTGCAACTGAAAGTTTTCGCCGCGACGGAGGAGCATTGCCACCTGATTGATGTGCAGCGTCTCGGCCACGCGGCGGGCGACGGTTTCAAGAAGCGGAGCGGTCTCGGTGAAGCGGCGGACCTCGTCGGAGAGCTCGTTGAGTACGACCTCGGTGTCATAGGCCTCGCGGAAGAACTTGCGATCGAGCCAGAGCTGCAGCTTCTTTTGCACGCCGAAGCGGAGTATGAGCACCAGGGCAAGAACCGCCAGCGCGCCGAGCATGTCTGAGGGCTCGGGCTGCTTTTTACGAAATGCGGGAAGAAGAAGCCGCCAGATGGCGATGGTGATCAACACGACCTGAAGAACGAAGAGGAATGCCTTGGCCAGTACGTAGCGGGTGCCCATGCGCAGGATGACGCGCACGTCCATGGCGCGCTGGACGAGCACGACGTAGGCGAGGGTCAGCGGGGCGATCATGAAGAGCACTCCGCCGAGGTACTGCAGCCAGTAATGTCCGCGTGCGCGGAAGTCAACCCCGAAATGCGGGAGAAGAATGAAGACGATCAACAACGCGCCGACGCCCACGCCGGTTCCAGTGGTAAGGACGCGCAGACGACGACGGGCGTCTTCGGTGGAGGCGGACCGCAGCTTGTCCAGGGTAACGACCAGGTAAAGGATGATGCAGAGCAGATTGAGAAAATTGAGGACTTTGTCGGCATCATTGCTGAGCGCGGTCAGCAGCGGGCCATCGCCGCCGCTGTAATAGTCGGCATAAAGTGCCGGAAGAAGGATGCAGATGCAGGCGGCCAGGGGCAGCAGGATGATCCACTTGATCCACGGCGCGCGGGCGTCGGCGCGGGAGCGTTCAGGAAAATAGATTCCGAAGAGCAAGAGGGCGGGTGACGCGGCGAGTTGGATTACGTGGTACCAAAGGCCGCGTAGAAAAAGAGAGAATCCGGTCGCCAAACCGCTGTTGAAAAAGAGCACACTGGGAAATGTCAGCAGGACAAGCAACAGCCAGGCATTCGAGTCGAGAGGGCGAGCGAGAACCACCCAGTAACCGAGGCCGAGGCAGACCAGCGGCAGGAGACCTCCGACCAGGAACGCCTGCCAGTAGGACATTCCGGGCGACAGGGTGCCGTAGAAATACGGCGCGTGGTCCAAGGGGATTGTCCCGACCTTGCGAGAGCTATCCGGCCGGGTGAATTCGACGTCGAGGGTGTCGCCGGGCTGACCGTCGGAGAGGATCTCGCTCCACTGTGCCAGTCCGGTATAGGGGCCACCGTTCAAACCTTCGAGGCGGTCGCCTTTGTCTAATCCTGCTGCTTTGGCCTCGGCCTGGACGGTCTCGACAATATGGCTGTCATCGTTGAAGCGAAACGGCGCTTCGACTCTCCGGTCCCAATGGACCTGCATCTGCCACAAATCCATGGCGCCGGCGAGCCAATATCCCAAGCTGGCCAGCGCGTAGATCAGTAGGAGGGCGCGCAGGGGATTTGGGGATCGTTCTTTTCGGGGCCGTCTTCGTTTCTTCATCGGTATGGCCACCATAGTATCTTGGCCACCCGGTTTCTACGCATGCGGTGTTGCGGCGGTTCTCACGCGCTGGAGATGCCGTTGCGGAGGCAGGCTGTCTTCGGAGCGGGTAAATCGGTTATCTTGGTACGGCAAAACCAGAGAAGAGATATCCCGTTCAATTTTGCTAAAGGCCGCCGCTCCCTTCACCCCACGGACCAAGACCTGTCCGTGGGAACCCCGATCTGATGGTCGCGCCGACTTGAGAGCCCTGGCTTCGGCATACAGAATCTCTGGTTTTGCGATAGCGTTTTCAAAAGGACCTCTGAATGCGCCGTTTTCTCTCTTTGCTTTTCCTACTGCCGGTGGCTGCCGCCGCGCAGGCGCGTCCTCCGATCACCGGGATCTCGCACATTGCGGTTTACACGACTAATCCGCAGGCGGCAGAGAAGTATTACGTGCACGATATCGGGCTGTTCAAGGGACCAGATCCGGAGAATCCGAACGGAGTGCGGTACTACGTGAATTCGACGCAGTTCGTCGAGGTGCTGCCACTGCCGGCGGGGAACTCTCCGGACCGGCTGGATCACCTGGCTTACATCACCACCGATGCTGAGGGACTGCGCAAGTACCTCGCGGCGCATAAGGTTGATGTGCCGGCGAGCGTGGAGCACGGATCCGATGGCAGCCTCTGGTTTCATGTCAAAGACCCGGAGGGCAACGTCGTGGGATTTGTTCAGCCGCCCGCGAATCCTGTGGCGATCGCGGGAGCAGACCCCATCGGTCATCGCGTGATTCACCTGGGCATGAAGGTTCAAAGCAAGGATGCGGAGGACGCGTTCTACCGCGAGATTCTCGGTTTTCGGCCCTACTGGTTTGGCGGCATGAAGCCGGGCCTGGTGGACTGGGTTTCGCAGCAGGTTCCGGATGGCCACGACTGGCTGGAGTACATGCTGAGTCCAGTGCCGTCGGGTACACCGGAGGCGACACAGAAGGCGCTTGGGGTGCTGAATCACCTTTCGATCGGGGTGGTGAATATGGAAAAGGCGGTGACCACGCTCAGCGCTGAGGGACGGCTGGATAACCAGCACACACCGATGCAGATCGGGAAGGACGGCAAGTGGCAGTACAATCTGTTCGATCCTGATCTCACTCGTCTCGAGTTGATGGAGTACAGCCCGGTGGAGAAGCCCTGCTGCTCGCCGTTCACTGCAGAAAATCCTGTTCCCGCGGAGTAGACATGCATTCTTTTACACGGCGAAGCTTTTGTGAGGCCGGGCTCAAGACCGGATTAGGAGTATCTCTGGCCATGGCAGATTCCTCGCTCGCACAGACCGCCCCATCAGGACAGACCGCGCCTCCGGCGGCCAGCGGACGCATTCACCAGTCGGTCTGCCGCTGGTGCTACAAGGAGATGACGGTCGATCAACTCGCCGAGGCGGGTGCCGGTATGGGTCTGAAGGGGGTCGACCTGCTCGAAGTCTCCGAGTTCGAGATTCCCCGCAAATACGGCCTGATCTGCACGATGGGCTATGTGGGAGGCGGGACCATCCCCGAGGCGATGAACCGGGTGGAGAATCACGCGGCGATCGAGGAAGCCTTTCGGAAGAATATCCCGCTGGCGGCCAAGGCCGGCGTGCCCAATGTCATCACCTTCTCGGGAAACCGCAAGGGGATGTCGGACGAGGAAGGCGCGCGTAATACGGTTATCGGATTGAACCGGGTGAAGAAGATCGCCGAGGACAACGACGTGAACATCTGCCTGGAGCTGCTGAACAGCAAGGTCAACCATCACGACTACATGGCCGATCACACCGCGTGGGGCGCGGCCGTGATGCACGAAGTCAACTCGCCGCACGTGAAACTTCTGTACGACATCTACCACATGCAGATCATGGAGGGTGACCTGATCGCAACGATCACTGCCAATATCGACGTGATCGGACACTTTCACACCGGCGGCGTGCCCGGCCGCCATCAGCTCGACCACAACCAGGAGGTCCAGTGGGACGGAGTGATGCGGGCGATTGCCGACAGCGGATACAAAGGCTACGTGGCACACGAGTTCCTGCCCACAATCGATCCCATGACCGCGCTGCGCCAGGCTGTGGAGCTGTGTAACGTCTAGCTGCCGGTGGTTTGTTTCTTCCGCAAGGTATCAAAGCTGGCTTGCGCTTCTTGAAGCGCTTCTTCGATGCGTTTGCGGTCGTCGATGTCTTCGACTACGCCGTACCAGCGGATGATTTCGCCGTTCTCGCCGCGCCGGGGTGCGGCCCGGGAACGCATCCAGCGCCAGGCGCCGTTGCTGTGGCCGATGCGGAATTCTATGTCAACGGGATCGCCGCTGCGCAGGGCTGCGGCCCATTTCTCGTCGGTGGGCTCCAGGTCGTCCGGGTGCAGGGCATTGCGCCAGCCATAGCCCAGGCTGTCGCTTACCTTTAGTCCGGTCAGGGCTTCCCATCGGGGGCTGGCGCCGAGAACTTCGCCATCTGGTGCGGCTGTCCAGGTCACGTGCGGGCTGAGCTCGACGGTATTGCGATAGTGCTCCTCGCTCTCGCGCAACGCCTGTTCGGTGTTCTTGCGCTCAGTAATGTCCATGGCCGCAATCGATATTCCTACGACTTCGCCTGCCTCGTCGCGCGCCGGCTGTAGCGAAAGCAGAAGCGTATTAAACTCCGACGGGGAATCAGGGCGTTCCGTCAGGATTTCGAGGTTCGGAATCGCTTCGCCTGCGAGGGCGCGCTTCAGATAAGGCTCCATTTGCAGATACACCATCGGCATCACCTCGCCGACCTTTTTGCCCAGGCGAGGTCCCAGAGGAGCGGCGCTCATCTCAGACAAGCGGCGGTTCTGGCTGACGTAGCGAAGATCGCGATCAATGAAGCACAGGCCGACGGGCGAGCCATCGTAAATAGCCTGAAGCTGCGCGAGCCGCTGCGCGGGCGAAGCTTCGAGAGTAGACGCCATGTCCGCGGCCAGAAGCGGCGCCCCGGCGGCTGACGCGAGAGACTCCCGGGCAACGATGGCGGGAAGCTCGGTTGCCGAAACGGGCGGTCCGTAAAGCCAGCCCTGACCGAGATCACAGCCCAGGTAGAAGAGCATGTCGGCGTGGGCCTTGTCCTCCACGCCTTCGGCGACCGTGGTCAGGCCGAGACTTTGACCCAGCCCAACGATCGCAGCAGCGATTTTGCGGCTCTCTCGCCGGTAGCTCATGGAGTGGACAAAGCTCCGATCGATCTTGATTTCGTCCAGGGGCAGGGAGTGGAGATGGCGAAGGCTCGAATACCCGGTGCCGAAGTCATCGAGGGCCAGCCGGATGCCGAGCGCCTTCAGGTCCTCGGCAATGGCGAGCGCGAGTTCCATGTTGCCTACCAGCCCGCTCTCGGTGATCTCAATCATCAGCTGGCGAGGTGGGAAGCCCGCCTTCTCCACCAGGGAGCGGATCTTTCCGGAGACGGAGCGGTCCCGCAGTTGAACCGGGGAGATGTTGACCGACAGGGTGAGGTGCTGGGGAAACCCCGGCGCGGGGCCACGCAGCGCTTCGACGGAAACCATTGCCTGGTCCAGAATCGTCTCAAAGAGAGGCCCGATCAGTCCGGTGCTTTCGGCCAGGGGGATAAATCGCTCAGGGGAGATGATGCCGAGCTGGGGGTGGTGCCAGCGCGACAGTACCTCAAACCCCCAAAGCCGTCCGCTACGCAGTGCAACGATGGGCTGAAAAGACGGTACGAGCTCGTGGTGTTCGATGGCGTTGCGAAGGTCGATGAGGGGAAAAGCCTTGGCAGCCATGTTGGCTCAATATCTTACGCGCGAAATCGTCCCATATATACAGGTCTTTCGACCTAGCCTCGGTAGTTCTTCTTGAATGTCTTACTGATGTGGCATTCTGTAAGTCAGATTCGAGGATTTTTTCATGCCAAGTGTTGTCAGACGATTCGCTTTTGCCGCTGTACTCGCCCTCGCGGGGATTTCAGCCGTGGCGCAGAGCCGCATCATCTACTCGGCAACCGCCGACGCTCATACCGATATCGCCCAGGCGATCAAAACGGCAACGACCGCGCACAAGCACATTATTCTCGACTTCGGCGGAAACTGGTGCGGAGACTGCCAGGTACTGGATATCTACATTCACCAGCAACCCAATCTGTCGCTGCTCGACGATAACTACGTGCTGGTTCATGTGGATGTTGGCCACTACGACAAGAATCTCGATCTTGCCGCCAAATATGACATTCCGCTGAAGCGTGGAGTGCCTGCCCTCGCTGTTCTGGATCAGCACGGGCGGATACTCTACAGCCAGAAGAACGGTGAATTCGAGTCGATGCGCCGTATGGATCCAGCCTCCGTTACCGAGTTTCTGAATCAATGGAAGCCGAAGCACTGACCCGGCCCCTGTTCGCCAACCTATAGAGATGATTCTCCTCCGCACCTTCGACCATCTTCGGCGAGCCGTATGGAGAGCTCTCGGACATGGAGCGTTCAATAGCGCGAAGGCGGCGGCATTTTCCGCTATCCTCAGCATTTTCCCCGCGCTGCTGGTTATTACCACGCTGCTGGCGCTTACTCCTGAAACCGACACGGTGCGCTCCGATATCCGCAACGCCTTCAGCGAATTTCTGCCCACCGACACCATGTCGCTGGTGCAGACCTACTTCTTCACCAACCATGCCCGGTCGGTCCGCCTGGTGTGGACGGCGGTGTTTATCACCATCGGCGCTGCGATGGGGGTGATGCTTTCACTGATGGACGGCTTCCGCCGCGCCTACCTGCTGCCGCGCGGCGAGTGGAGCTTCTGGCGCGAGCACGGCATTGCCCTGGTGCTGGTGCCGGCTACCCTCGTGCCGCTCATCTTCGCCACTGCGCTGGTGGCCTTTGGCCACGCGATTGAGCACTGGATGGTCGACAACTCCGACCACGAGATCCGTTTCTACGTGCTGCTGATCTGGCGTGTTATCCGATGGGCGATCGCCACTCTTACC
>Ga0206998_1085_pt2 | contig 20849 bp, 19 predicted proteins | sample Alteio_BWMinCont_FD_153309 | JGI IMG/M metagenome (GOLD analysis project Ga0206998, IMG submission 153309) | Enriched cells from forest soil in Barre Woods Harvard Forest LTER site, Petersham, Massachusetts, United States -... | ecosystem: Environmental > Terrestrial > Soil > Temperate forest >... | reverse complement strand
AATTTTAATACCCCAAATTAAAAAACCAAATAACGCTAAGATAATGATAACTTCCAATAATAATCTTAAGTTTATGGGTTTAATATAATCTGTTAGTACCGTCCAAATGCCCACCCAGGCATGCATGAGTAAACTTAATAAAATTACACTATTTGCAATCTGCATAAGAAACGACGCATGAAGCGCTCGCCAATCTTCAAAGGCGAAGGCGGGGTGACAAAGAAAATAGCCCCCTAAAAATAAAATATACAGCGCTAATACTATGGCGCTTATACGTTGAATCAGCCAATCTTGTAAACCACTTCTTCCGAGACTGGTTGCAATCTCTACCATAACCAAACTCCAACAACCATGATGGCAATAAAAGAAAAAATGATAACGACAAACGCACTAAAACGGCCTGCTTTTTTAGACTCCCCCACATGAATATCCATCAATAAATGCCGAATCCCCGCAAATAAGTGATACAACAAGGCAGAGATCAAAACCCAAAGCATAAACCGCATGCCAGGATGGCTAAAAAACAACCCCAATGCTTGAAATCGTTCACCCGAGGCAAGCGATTCATTAAATATCCAAAGCAATCCGGGAATAAATAAGAAAATAAAGATCCCTGAAAGGCGATGACATAGCGACACCCAAGCAGGAATAGGAAAGTGTATCGTGAATAAATTCAGATTAACGGGTCTTTTTTTCATTTCTGCACCTTAACCCAAACATCTTTATTCGGTATTTGCATCCATTTCCCTAAGGTTGCGTCTATCTTGGCATCTATTTCGCTGTCGTCTTTTTTAGTTTTTAATCCTTGCGAACGCATTTCTATCGTGACTGTGGTATCCCCTGTTAAAGTCGGTTTAATATAAAAACCCGACACCATCCCTTGTGGGGGTACCGATTCATTAGCGACTTCTTGTTGTTCTTGGACCACGTCTTTGACCGTTCCTTGAGCCTCCAATTGCGTTTTACTTTGTTGCAGCTCATACAACTCTTCTTCTAATTTTATTTTTTCAATCACCATGGAAGCTCTATTGACTGGAAATATTTCATTGTCAATGGCATTTTGTTTAGTTCGAATGGATGAAATTTTTTGAGAGATTTGCTCTGATACTTGGGCTAATTGTGCCTTATCTGCTAACTTCCCTTTTTGTTCCGACGTTAAGGGTGTGGGTTGATTGGAAAGTGCGCCTGTCACGGGAATAAAAACACTGTCTCCACTCACCATTTGAAACTGTTTAACGGTTCCTCCTTGATTCTTTTTTCCGACTTGAATATACAGGGTAAGAGGTTGATTAATGGGCGGGTTGGCTTCATCGGAAGAATCCGTGTCAGTCGCGTTTTCAGCGTAAACAGTAAAGCTCATCGAAAATAACAAGCACCCCATTATGATGGCTTTGCAGGCTCGTAATGACCATAACATAAAAAAATGAATCCTAGATGTTGATTCTCTCTCTTATATAGTAGCTCTTTAGGGGCAATGCCACCTATACTAGTCTTACTACTAGAATCGAAAGGAAGGTTGTATGACCAACAACGTAGCTGAACTAAAAGTCCCTGGGAAAGAACCCATATTATTGCCCATTCATAAGGGGACCTTAGGCCCAAAGGTCATCGACGTTAGTTCTCTTAACAACTTCGACGTGTTTACTTATGATCCTGGCTTTCAATCCACGGCGGCTTGTGAGTCTCAAATCACCTTTATCGACGGCGAGAAAGGAACGCTATTGCATCGGGGTTACCCCATTGAACAACTCGCTGAGGAATCCGATTATCTGGAAGTGTGTTATCTCCTGCTGCATGGAGAATTACCTTCACAAAACGAAAAACAAGATTTTATTTATAAAGTTCAACACCATACCATGGTGCATGAACAACTCAGTCAATTTTTCAACGGTTTTCCTCGCGCTTCCCATCCTATGGCGATTATGTGCGGCGTTGTTGGAGCGCTCTCGGCTTTTTATCATGATTCTCTAGAGATCAAAAACCCTAAGCATCGCGATCTTGCCGCCCTTAGACTGATTGCGAAGATGCCTACGATTGCTGCTATGGCCTTTAAATATTCCATGGGACAACCCTTTAATTATCCCAAAAATAACTTAAATTATGCAGAAAATTTTTTACATATGATGTTTTCTGTGCCAGCAGAATCCAAAGCAGTCAACCCTATTTTAGCCAAAGCGATGGATAGAATTTTTATTCTCCATGCCGATCATGAACAAAACGTTTCTACCTCTACCGTGCGTTTGGCAGGATCAAGTGGCGCAAACCCGTTTGCCTGCATTTCAGCCGGGATCGCCGCCCTTTGGGGACCCGCCCACGGGGGTGCTAATGAAGCCGTCCTCAATATGCTGCAAGAAATAGGCGATATTCGTCATATTGGAAAATATATAGAGCGCGCTAAAGATAAAAATGATTCGTTTAGACTCATGGGGTTTGGTCATCGAGTGTATAAAAACTTCGATCCGCGTGCTTTAGTCATGCGAAAAACCTGTAAAGAGGTAATGGAAGCGCTCCAAATTTACAATGATCCGCTTTTTAAATTGGCATTAAAATTAGAAGAGATTGCCTTAGAAGACGATTACTTTATTGAAAAAAAGCTCTACCCTAATGTTGATTTTTATTCGGGCATTATTTTAAAAGCCATTGGTATCCCCATTAATATGTTCACGGTTATCTTTGCCATTGCAAGAACCGTAGGGTGGATTACGCATTGGAACGAGATGTTAGGCAGCACTGAATTTAAAATTGCAAGACCGCGACAACTCTATACCGGGCCTACCCCTAGAAAATATGTTCCGCTTGAACAGCGTAATTAAAGTCACACTGCTCGAGATGACAAATCTGGGATAAACTCTACAGTCTCCTCTGGCTTGTCTTTTTCCATTTTTTCGCCCCGTGAAGACCACATTGGAATAAGAATAATCGTGGTACAAGCAGAACAGGCCACTAACGTTAAAATAAAACTATTCCAACCCCATTCTTTAATCATCATACTTAAGGGTAGTCCTGCAATCGCAGCACCTAAATACCCAAAAAATCCTGCAAATCCATTCGAAGTACTGGCTGCTTTTTTACTCACAAATTCCGCAGACGCTAAACCAATTAGCATAATAGGGGCTGAAACTAAAAAGCCAATAAAAGCGACCAAAATGGAAGCAAATATAAATGACATCATCGAATGTTGCGGGATGTACCTTAGCCCCACAACGGAAAATATTAAAACAAAAGAAGTTAAAATAGTAATTGGAATACGCTTGCCTTCAAAAAAATAATCCGAACCCCATCCTGCAAAGAGCACCCCCAAAAAACCCCCTATTTCAAACCATGAAACGGTGGCACCCGCCATTAAGGGCGCAAATCCCTTAACTTGAACTAAATATAAATTAGTGAAATCATTTGTTGCAGTCCGAACAAAATAGGCAAAAAAGTAAGACGCAACGAGTACCCAAATATATTTATTTTTTAAGATTTCCCCAAACAAAATGTCTTTTGTAGACGTCGATTCTAGAGTTTTTTCTTTAAACTCGGCTTCATTTTTGAATTTTTCAATAATCGGTAACCCCAACGATCGAGGCGTATCCCGAAGACGATTTAATAACCACAAACCCACAAAGATACATAATATGCCCGGCACAAACATGCCATATCGCCAACCAAACCATTTTGCACAATACCCTGCGATATAGACGATCACAAAACCACCGAGATAATGAGACGTAGTACAGATACTCCACCAGGTGCCTCGTTCTGAACGACTAAACCAATGGGTTAATTGTTTTGTGCAAGCCGGCCAACCCCATCCTTGGAACCAACCGTTCAGTCCCCAAAACAAAGCAAACAGCAATAAACTGGATGAAAAACCAAACAAGAGATTGCAAACCCCGGTTAAAATAAGGCCGATGGCCATAAAATAACGCGGGTTTGATTTATCACATAACATGCCACTTGCAAATTTCCCTAATCCATAGGCAACCGAAAGAATTGTGCCTAAAAAACCGATATCTTGAATGGTTAACCCAAATTCTTGCATCATAAAAGGGGTGATGAAGGTAAAACTTTTACGCGTAAAATAAAAAAAGACATAGCCCACATAAATGGAATAAAAAATTCTCATGCGCCAGTATTTATATTCTTTTTGAACCAATGCGGAATCAGTCATTTCAGGAAGAGAGGGAGCGGGCTTGAGCCAATCCAAGTTTATTTTAAAATTCATATAGTCTCCTAACCAATTTATTCTAACTATACTCAAAGCCAATGAATATATCTCTTATTTCAAATATGGGTAAGATTAACATGGGTATGACTTTTTTCGCAAACGCTTCAAGCAAAAAAGTTAATGAACTGCCCTAAATGCAAAACTGGGTTCAACATAGGGTTTGTGAAGTGCCGTCGCAACAGTGGGATGGGTAATCTTACCGCCACACACATTGACGCCATTTAATAAATGTTTATTCTCAAGACACGCGGTACGATAACCCCGCTCCGCTAAGGCGAGTATGAAGGGTAAAGTGGCATTATTTAAAGCAATTGTTGAAGTTCGAGGTACGCCACCCGGCATATTGGATACACAATAGTGGATAATACTTTCTTCCACAAAGATGGGCTTGGAATGGGTTGTAGGATGGCTGGTTTCAAAACAACCTCCTTGATCAATCGAGACATCTACCACCACGGAACCTGGATGCATTCTACGTAAATGCTCGCGCGTCACAAGCTTTGGCGTTGGAGCGCCGGGAATCAGCACGGCACCAATCACTAAATCTGCCGCAACAACGTATTCTTCGATATTGCCTGTACTGGCAAAAACCGTCGTTAGCCTACCATCAAATACGGCATCTAACTCTCTTAGACGTTTTAAAGATTGATCTAAAACCGTCACCTTAGCGCCCATGCCTATGGCTACCCGTAAAGCTTGTGTTCCAACACTTCCGCCTCCTAAAATCACCACATTGGCGGGATCGACGCCAGGCACGCCCCCTAGGAGTATGCCTCGACCGCCTTGTGCTTTTTCTAAATAATGTGCGCCTGCTTGAACAGATAAACGACCCGCCACTTCACTCATTGGAGTCAGTAAAGGTAATCCCCCCTGTTCATCTGTCACGGTTTCACAAGCAATGGCGATGCAATTTGAAGCTAACAGACAGTCAGCTAGTTTAGGGTCGGGGGCAAGATGAAGAAAGGTGAATAAAACCTGTCCTTCTTTTAAACGTTTACATTCTGCTGCTTGGGGTTCTTTTACTTTTACAATCATATCGGCGGTGGCATATATTTCCTCCGCGTTGTTAATCACCTCTGCGCCCACCAACTGATACATCTCATTCGTAAACCCAATTCCCTGACCGGCATCTTGTTCAACGACGACTTGATGCCCTCTCGAGGTTAATTCTCGAACACTGGCGGGCGTCATCCCCACTCGATATTCTTGTTCCTTGATTTCTTTGGGTACGCCAATTCTCATAGTATACCTATTATCCTCGCCATCCCCGCGCAAGCGGGGATCTAAAAATAAGTCAAGTGGATGAATTTTCTTCCAGCATAGTGGCTAAAGGTTCTGCTTCCTCTGCATGAGGTTCATTCATTTGACCTGCGATGATAACTGAAGCTAAACCCCGACGGGCTTCATGATTGTCGGGTTCTAAGATAAGCACTTCCTTATACGTTCTGGCGGCATAAATGAGATCGCCTTGCTTAACAGATTCCCTTGCCTCCCTCAGTAATGAGTCCGCTGTTTCCCCTGCCCATACTAAAGATGACATAGTCATTAATAGTATCTTTGCACTAAACGCTATTCCTAACCGCATGCTGACACTCCCTTTTCAACATTTAATAGATTAAAATTAGTTTAATCCTTTCTTACCTTTTTAGCGATTTTATCCAACACCCCATTCACAAATTTATAACTGTCTACGGCACCAAAGGTTTTAGCGAGTTCTAATGCCTCGTTAATAACCACTCGGTAGGGGATATCTAATCTGAAAAGCAATTCATAGACGGCCATTCTTAAGATGGTTAACTCTATTGGGTCGAGATCTTCCACACTCCGATCGAGAAAGGGATTAAGATTATTTTCTAACTCTGTAATTCGAGGCGGGATCTCATGCAGCAGAAGTCGAAAATATTCAATATCAAATTTAACATCGCTATGTTCTGTTAAAAAATGAATTTCAATATCCCGCAAATCATTATCGGACATCATCCAAGAATAGAGCGCTTGTAGCGCAAATCTTCTGGCTTTTTTTCGGGCTGAAAATGAGGGTTTAGTCATAATTTTTTAATGTCCTCATCTAATAAGGGTTCGGGCTTACGTAACCGCGCAATTTCTGCATGGAACTCATCTACATCTTGAAAACGGCGATAAACAGAGGCAAAACGCACATAAGCGACTTCATCGAGTGCTCGCAATTCTGCCATGACCCATTCTCCCAGTTCTCTGGATTCTATTTCTCCTTCTCCCTTTGCCCGCAAACGACTCATGATTCGATGCATGGCGGATTCAACTTGCTCGCCTCTGACAGGCCTTTTTTCTAATGCGCGCAGAATACCAGAACGCAATTTTTCTTCTTGAAATTGCACGCAACTGCCATCCCTTTTTATTATTCTGGGTAAAGTAAGCTCGCATATTTCATAAGTGGTAAACCGTTCTGTACACTGAATACATTCTCGTCTCCGACGAACCTGATCGCCTTCCCCCACCAATCGAGAATCAATGACTTTAGTATCAATGGCGCGACAAAAAGGACACTGCATTTTATGAGTAACTATACACAGGAAAACGTCTACAGAGTTCCAAGACTTCTGACTTGACGCGTTCAAGGGTGGTTTGATTATTCAAGTCATCCAACACATCGCAACATAATTGGGTAAGCAATTGAATTTCCTTTTCTTTAAACCCTCGCGTCGTCGAAGCAGGGGTGCCAATTCTTAATCCACTGGTGATAAAAGGAGAACGGGGATCATTCGGCACAGAATTTTTATTCAAGGTAATATGGGCCTGCCCCAACGCATTTTCCGCGTCTTTTCCTGTTATGTCTTTCCCAATTAAATCGATTAAAAATAAATGATTTTCTGTCCCCCCTGAAACGATTTTATAGCCTCGTTGTATCATCCCTTCTGCAAACAATTTTGCATTTTTAACCACCTGTTGCTGATAAACCTTAAACTCAGGCAATAACGCTTCTTTGAAGGCGACGGCTTTTGCGGCTATCACATGCATTAAAGGCCCGCCTTGTAGACCTGGAAATAGGGCTGAATTTAATTTTTTTTCAATTTCCGGGTTGCTGCGCGCTAAAATCAGACCGCCCCTAGGACCTCGTAATGTTTTATGGGTAGTAGAGGTAGTAACATCGGCAATCGCTACGGGAGAAGGATAAACACCTGCCGCAACTAATCCTGCGACATGGGCCATATCAACGACTAAATAGGCACCCACCGAATCGGCAATTTCCCTAAACCGATTCCAATCAATCACGCGTGAATACGCTGAAAAACCGGCCATGATTAATTTAGGATGATGTTTTTTTGCCAAATCCATGACTTCGTTGTAGTCGATCATACTCGTCACATTGGAAATGCCATACTGTACGGCATGATATAATTTGCCTGAAAAATTAACAGAAGCACCATGGGTTAAATGCCCTCCCTGATCAAGACTCATCCCTAGAATAGTGTCTCCTGGGTTCACTAAGGCCATATAAACCGCTGCATTTGCTTGAGACCCTGAATGTGGTTGAACATTGGCATAAGCCGCATTGAATAAACGTTTGGCTCTCTCTATGGCTAATTCTTCGGCAATATCGACATATTCACAGCCGCCGTAATACCGTTTATGGGGATAGCCCTCTGCATATTTATTGGTTAATACCGATCCTTGCGCTTCTAATACCCTAGGACTCGCATAATTTTCTGAGGCAATAAGTTCGATATGATCTTCTTGTCTTCTTTGTTCCTTTTGGATTGCTGTCCATAATTCTGGATCAAAATCGGCAATTTTCATATTTTGATTGTACATTGATAGCCCCTTTCCCCGCTTCCGATCTGAAGGGATGATTCTATCAAATAATAGAGGACTAACTCTAGTGAAATTTGTACCTGCCCCATTACAAACCATTTTTTGTTTGTGAAACCAATTTTGGTTTCCTTTGGTTTGCTATTTTTACTGTTTTTAAAAACAGTTATATTCCTATGCCGTGGACGATGTTGGGATACGCCTAAAAACACTTGTACACACTTTTAATTAAGGAACTGTGCAAAAATAACTTTTTCTTTTGAGCGAGAGTTGTCTGAGCACAGCGAGTTTAGCGAGCGAAAAAAGGGAAAGTTATTTTTGCACAGTTCCTAAGGGTAAATTTTAGTCATTTTCTGAGTAAGCAATCACTGCGTCCAAAGAAGGGTGGTAGTATTTATTTTTACCATTTTTTCTTGAATTAATCAGTTTAGTTTCAACTAATTTATTCAATACCTTACCAATGTACTGGGACGATTTACCTATTTCATTGGCTACTTCAGTAATAATAAATTCATCTTTTTGAACGACTATCCGCAGAATGCCTTCCTCTGAAGGGGTAATATCGTTTCTCTCAATTCGCGATTTTGCTAATTTTATTAACATAGATTTCGCAATACTTAAAGTAACGCGATCTGTCAAATCACCCACAGATAAGCTTGCCATTAACCGAGCAAGCAATCCAAAAATATAACGTAATCTTCCTTTTGTAATATCAAAAAGATATAAAAACACATCCATATCAATAGGGAGTTCGACTTTAGTATTACTGCGATAAAAATTAACTCTCTTTAAAATTAATTGTCTAAATTCTTCTTTAGTTAACGCACCAATTTCAACCTCAAAAGAAATAATATCATCGAGCCTATCTACTTGCTGTGCTATAAATTTTCTTAATCCAAGATCTCCAACAAACAACCAGCTTATCCCATCCGTTTGTGAATAATCTCTCAGCGCATTAAATAAATATTTTAAATGCATCTCGTCGTGAATTTCACCGACATCAAGATTATTAAGCTGAATCAAAATTCCTTTTTTATATCCAGCGGATTTGATTAAAGAAACTAAATCTTCAAGATGATGGCCTAATACGGCAGCGGGTATTAATATGGGTTGAGTCACGACGCCTGCACTTTTACCATAATTAAATCCAACGCCAAATGCATCAACCCCAAAACTTCTATAAGTCTCTGCAATTCTTGCAGATAATGCCTTTGCGTTCTGGAAGCGCTCATCTTTAGTAATTTGATCAGAATCAAATAATTCAGCCTCACGAATAATGTTCGCAACGATGACTGACAATAATGTTTCAATTTTCCAGCCCGCATCAACTCTAATTTCATTTCTGGGTGTAAAAAATAATTTTTTTTCTTGAAGAGAAAAGCGGAGGTAATTAGAAAAAGAGGTGGTACCAACTCCTCTAGCGCCTTCAACCACAATCCTCCTATTACCATCACCCAATACATTTAGACAGATAGCTATCTCTTTAGCGTGCCCTGTATAAAGGTTTAATGTTTCAATAAAAATAGGATCGGTGCTTAAGGGGTCAGTTTTAAAACCTAGTGATTGCCACTGCATTTTGATTCCTTTCTCTTTCACGATAACACAAAATAATTATAAACCATTTTTTGTTTTAGAAACAAATTTTTGTTTGTGAAACCAATTTTGGTTTCCTATGGTTTGCTATTTTCACTGTTTTTAAAAACAGCTATATTCCTATGCCGTGGACGGTCGCTGGCGCAAAATTCAATTCGAAGCGTTAATGCTTTAATTCTTTATTTAATTCCGGGAGAATTTGAAAAAGATCACCCACTAACCCGTAATCGGCAATTTGAAAAATAGGGGCATCGGGATCTTTATTAATAGCGACAATCACTTTACTATCCTTCATCCCTGCTAAATGTTGAATCGCCCCTGAAATTCCAACGGCAATATAAAGATCGGGGGCGACTACTTTCCCCGTTTGGCCCACTTGATAATCATTAGGCACAAAGCCCGCATCGACAGCGGCGCGACTTGCCCCAATTGCAGCATGCAATTTATCCGCAATATCTTCTAAGAGTTTAAAATTTTCGGCACTTTGCAAACCCCGACCGCCAGAAATAACAACACGTGCTGAGGTTAATTCAGGTCTTTCTCTGGGGCTCATTTCACGACGAACAAACTGGGATAATTTCAGATCGGTCGTTTCATTGATTTTAGTAATAGACACTGCCTCTTTTTTTCTGTTCGATATAGGTTTAAACGCCGTTGTCCGCACGGTGATGATCTTGAGTGCGTCTAATGACTGCACTGTTTCAAGTGCATTTCCAGCATAAATAGGACGAACAAAAGTATCATTCGTTTCTATTTTTAGGATATCTGAAATTTGCGCTACACCTAAAATACCTGCCACTCTGGGTAAAATGTTTTTTCCATAAGTGGTCGCCGCCGCCAAAATAAAATCAAATCCTTTCCCAAGTTCTGCCAGTTTAAAAGCGATGTTTTCTGCTAAACCTTCTTCATAACAGGGCGCTTCTAAAACAATTATTTCATTAACCAGATCCAGCGTTGATGCATCAATAGCTACTTCATCACACTGATGACCAGTAATTAAAAGGGTAATTTTCCCGCCTAAACACTTTGCCGCACCTAATACATTAAATGTGGATTTTTTAAGCTTTTGATGATTATGTTCCGCCAATATCAATACTTTTTGATCGCTCATTTTAAATTACCTTTGCTTCATTTTTCAGTTTATCTAAAAGTTCATGCGCAGAGTTCACCCTCACGTTTAATCGATGCATGACAGGGGGTTCAACCTTGAGTACTTTAAGATGTGAATTTAAATTGACATTGAATTCGGTTGCCTGCACTATTTCCAAAGGTTTATTTTTTGCTTTCATTACATTAGGCAAAGGGATATAACGAGGTTCATTTAATCGCAAATCAGCTGTAATAACCGCGGGGAGCGATAATTTGAGTGTTTCCAGACCTTCATCAATTTCTCGAACCACTTCAATACTGTTTTTATCCTCTGAAAATGTGATTTTTGAAACAAAGGTCCCTTGAGACCATCCTAACATGCCCGCCAACATCTGTCCTGTTTGATTACAATCATCATCTATCGCTTGCTTCCCCATGATAATGAACGCAGGCTTTTCCTTTTCAACGAGGGCTGCTAATAAATTGGCAACTAATAACGGCTCTAATTTAATATCGGTTTCTATCAATATGGCTCGATCTGCCCCTCTGGCCAAGGCGATTCGCAAAATTTCACTACAAGCTTTGGGCCCAATAGAAACAACGACGACTTCCGTTACAATGCCTTTTTCTTTTAATAATACGGCTTCTTCAATTGCAATTTCATCAAAAGGATTGGTCGACATTTTGACATGATTCGTTTCAACCCCTGTTAAATCCGATTTAACTCGAATTTTAATATTAAAATCGATTACTCGTTTTATGGGCACTATGCATTTCATTTATGCCTCCTGAATTTCCCTCCGTCATTGCGAACTCCGAGCGAAGCGAAGGGGTGAAGCAATCCAGGATAATAGCTTTAATTTTTTGGGTTGCTTCGGTCGCTTCACTCCCTCGCAAAGACGAGAGATCTAAAAAAATCTAACGTGGTGCGATTAAGATTATCTTTATATATAGCATTTTTTTCATCTCTATGCTCACCTCTACAAATATAAATAATATTTGTAAATTTATTTGCATATTCAGTCGGTACAACCATGCATCCTTTAAAAACAGAACGAAGGGTATTATCTAAATAATAAGAGTACTCGTCCTTCAGAGTGGGATGTGCAATGATATTAAACACGGCAATGCCTTCTTTTTGCAAGGCTGTCTTCACTCCCCAAAAATATTCTTGCGTTAATAAATGCGTCGGAATAGTTCGATGATTACTGTAGACATCCGAGATAATGACATCATACTTTTGATCTGTGGTGCTTAAGAAATGACGAGCGTCAAAAGCAATAAATGCACCTTTAACCTTATGGACAAGGTGTTTTTCAGCCACATTTTTGATATTTTGATCAATATCAACATAAGTAAAGCGATTGCCAAAAGTGCCTTCTGCCGACAAAGTAAATCCCCCCGCCCCTAATACTAAAATGTCTTTATTTTTTAAATTTAGTTCTTTAAATAAAACTTTCTTAATATATTCAATATACGGATACCCCAGTTTACTTGCACTTAACATAGAGCTCGGAGAACCATTAATTAATAGATGGGTTACATTATTATCTTTTAAAATTTGATAATTAGAATACGCATTGGTCGTTACAAACAAACGATTTTCTACAACAACGTTTAAGCCATACGTCACAAAAAAAGCAGCCAATAATCCTATTATTTTAAAACCATCTTTTTTGAAATTGGAAAATAAAACGACGGTTAGAATAAATAAAAGACAGAAATTAATAAAGACCGTCCAGGCCACCCCAAAGTAATTCAAAAGCCCAAGACTGGTCAAAAGTGCGCCCAGAAATGAACCTAGGGTACTTAACTGTAATATTTTCCCCCCTATTTCCCCGGTTGTTTTAGCTTTTTTAATTAAATTCATTGTGATGGGCACAGTCTGTCCCAAAATATAAACTAAGGGTGCTGTGATTAACAATAAATATAACGTTAATACCCAAAGAACCTGTTGGTTTAGATAGGGGTTCAATAAGGTGAAAAATTCAAAAATAAAAATATTGGAAAGACCCATTCCTAACCAAATCGCGCTTTTAGTAAAATTACTTTTTAAAATGTCAGTATAGTTAGTTTGATAATCTCCCCCTCGGCGGTAACCGTATGCCAGGAATAATAAAAATATCCCTATAATCATGCTGGTAACAACGACACTATTCCCCACGAAAGGCAGTAATTGCCGAATCGTTAAAATCTCGGCAGAGATGGTCACAAAACCTTCTACAATGATAATAAAAAATAATAATGGAGTCGACATAGCACCATTGACTTCCAGTTTATTCATTGCCTTCTTTTTCACAGCTTCTCCCTTTACGATTTATGTCATATGATCCTATATAATGGCAGAAGAAACTTTAGAATACGATATTGTGATTGTCGGTGCAGGACCTGCGGGTCTTTGTGCCGCTATTCGTTTAGCTCAATTATCTAACATACAAAATTTAAAACTGAAAATTTGCGTCCTAGAAAAAGGCAACGAAGTCGGTGCTCATATACTCTCCGGTGCCGTTTTTGAACCTCGCGCATTGAATGAGCTGTTCCCAGATTGGCAAACCCAAAATGCGCCTCAATATACACCTGTCACACACGACGAATTTTTGTTTCTTACGCTTCGACGCGGTTTTAACTTTCCCCCCCCCCCCCCTCTCATGCGAAATCAGGGAAATTTTATTATTAGTTTAAGTCAATTCTGTCGTTGGCTGGCTGAAAAGGCAGAGAATTTAGGGGTTGAAATTTTTCCAGGATTTGCCGCAAAAGAAATTTTATATCATGAAAATGGCAGTGTTAAAGGCATTGTAACCGGTGCTTTTGGACTCAATAAACAAGGGCTTAAGAAACCCAGTTTTCAACCGGGCATTGCAATACACGCGGGTTTTACGCTTTTAGCAGAAGGTTGTCGAGGTTCGCTTAGCAAACAAATCTGTGAACGTTTTAAACTTCGAGAAGGGAAAGATCCTCAAACCTATGGTATGGGGATTAAGGAAATTTGGGAAGTTTTACCTGAAAAACATAAACCAGGGGCAGTTTTGCATACAATTGGATGGCCACTGGATCACTATACTTATGGAGGTTCTTTTGTCTATCATTTCAATCAGAATTTGATTTCCATTGGTTTAATCGTCGGATTAGACTATGAAAATCCCTATCTTGATCCCTATGAAGAATTTCAACGGTTTAAACAGCATCCCAAAATTCGATCTCTATTGGAAGGCGGAAGATGTATTTCTTATGGCGCTCGAGCACTCAATGAAGGCGGTTGGCAATCTATCCCCAAACTCTCTTTTCCAGGCGGATTACTCATTGGGTGTAGCGCTGGTTTTTTAAATGTCGCAAAATTAAAGGGCAGCCATACGGCGATGAAATCCGGTATGATAGCAGCAGAAACCGTGTTCAATGCTTTAATCACCAAGGACACTCGCGAACTCACCCAGTATGAAACATTATTGCGACAGTCTTGGATTGGAGAAGAGTTACACAGGGCCAGAAATATTCGTCCTGCTTTTAAAGCGGGATTATATACAGGGTTGGCTTATGCCGCCCTAGATACCTATCTGTTTCGCGGTAAAGCCCCCTGGACTTTTCGCAATAAAGCAGATCACACTTGTCTTAAAAAAGCGGCACTTTGTCGTCGAATTCAATACCCAAAACCCGATGGAAAAATTAGTTTTGATAAATTAACGTCGGTTCAACTTTCGAATACCAATCATGAAGAAGATCAGCCCATCCATCTTGTACTAAAAGATCCCGATGTTCCTATTAAGATCAATTTACCGCTTTATGATGCACCCGAACAACGTTATTGTCCTGCAGGCGTTTATGAGATTGTGAGAGACGCAACTGGGGAAAATCCTAGATTACAAATTAATGCTCAAAACTGTGTTCATTGCAAAACTTGTGATATCAAAGATCCTACCCAAAATATTGAATGGGTCCCCCCCGAAGGCGGGGGTGGACCTAATTATTCTTTGATGTAAGTTCCTTTCGCAAATTCCAAAATCCCCCCAGTGCTGCAGAAAAAGCATGAGGAGAATATTAAATGACCGAAATTCAGCACTGGGGGGATTTAAGCTCTTAAGTACCCTCGGATTCTCTGCCAATCCACACTTCCCACCACAACGCCGGAGACGACTAGCATGCAGGCAAAAACCAATACGAAAGACATCGGTTCTTTTCCGGAGACGACCAATAATGTCATTGAGATAATAGGGGTAAAATACGCCAAAACGCCTAACAGCTTCAAGTTGCCTTTTTGAGTCCCATACGTCCACAGTAGATAAGCAACGCCACTGGAGAGCCCTAATAACACCACCATGCTCACTTCCGACCAGGTTGGGGTAACCCAAGTTTCAAATTGACAATGTAAGCCAAATAGCAGTACAGCGCCAATGCCGCAATACATTCCGACCATTTCAATTGGTGTATCTGAATACCAACGAGAGATAATGGTATAAAGACTCCAGATGACTGCGGCAGCCAGTGCGAATAAATACCCATTCAAATAATCATTTTGAAACCCAATAAATCCGTTTCCGCCGGTTAACATTAGGAAAACACCTAGTAAGCCTAACCCTGCAGCAAGTAAATGCTTTACTGTCAGCCGCTCTTTCGGCAAGAAGCTAGATAATAGGATGACCAAAAAGGGCCAAAGATAATCAATTAAATCGACATGAGCCGGAGGGGCATACTTAACTGCGGTAACATAGGCGACATCACTACCACAAACCCCTAAGATTCCAATAATCCAAATGATAGGCGGTTGTTTTAGAATGGCCCACTTTTTTAAAAGGGTGACCCTTACAGACATTGCCACAAAACATATCAAAAACATCAAAAAAAGCGTTTGAAAAACAGGAAGGTTACCCAATAATTCAGAGACAATAAGTGCATAAAGGGACCAAACCGCTAAAGCCCCACACCCTAGTGTCGTCGGCATTTTTTCACTTTGAATCATCTCTGCCAATATAGTCTCTCCTCACGAGTCGGTATCACAGTAACTTAGCATTTTCTCTAACTTTTTGTTCAGGAGGTATACTAACACAATTACCCTATTACAATCCAGCTATTGTTGTATCGGCCTCACTTTTGTTATCCTCTAGTTAATTACATTTAAATGAAACGGTATAAATTGGATGGAACGAGAATATAACCCTAAGAAAATTGAAGAAAATGCCCAACATTATTGGCAAATTCATCATACCTTTAAAGCTAAAGAAGATCCTACCAAAGAAAAATTCTATTGCTTAAGCATGTTTCCTTACCCCAGTGGCAGTCTACACGTAGGCCATGTGCGTAACTACACCATCGGAGACGTCATTTCTCGATTTCAACGTATGTTGGGGAAAAATGTCCTTCAACCCATAGGCTGGGACGCGTTTGGCCTCCCTGCAGAAAATGCCGCCCTCAAAAACAAAGTTCCGCCAGCGGAATGGACTTATCAAAATATAGCGCATATGGGTAAACAATTAAAACGACTTGGATTTGGATACGATTGGGACAGAGAAATAGCCACCTGTAACCCTGAATACTATCGTTGGGAACAGTGGTTTTTTATCAAGCTCTATGAAAAAGGCTTAGTCTATAAAAAAAATGCCGTTGTGAATTGGGATCCAGTTGATCAAACTGTACTTGCGAATGAACAAGTGATTAATGGTCGAGGGTGGCGATCGAATGCCCTCGTTGAACGCCGAGAGATCCCCCAATGGTTTTTAAAAATTACGGATTATGCAGAAGAATTATTGGAAGGATTAGATCAATTACCCGGTTGGCCAGAACAAGTCCGAACGATGCAACGCAATTGGATTGGGCGTGCAATGGGGGCTTCAATCCATTTCCCGGTTATTTCAGAATCCGTGTCCATTGAAGTATTTACGACCCGACCGGATACTTTATTTGGGGTAACCTATCTTACCCTCGCACCCGAACACCCTTTAAGTTTAAAAGCAGCCCAACATAACCCTGAATTACAAGTTTTCATTGAAGAATGTCGAGGCATCAAAGTCGCCGAAGCCTCCATTGCCACCTTAGAAAAAAAAGGGATTAAAACCGCTTATGAAGCCATTAACCCTATTAATAATGAAACCATCCCAATCTGGGTGAGTAATTATGTCCTTATGGAATATGGTACAGGGGCTGTTATGGCGGTCCCCGCGCATTGCTCTCGTGATTTTGAATTCGCCCAGAAATATCACTTACCCTTACGCCCGGTTATCGAGCCTCTTGCAGGCGGCCCCTGGGATTTTCAAAAAGACGCGATGACAGATAGTGGCATTCTGATTAATTCTGGACAGTTTACTGGACTGAATTCTGAAGAGGCTGTCGATAGCATCATTGATTTTTTAAAGGAAAAGGGATGGGGTCATAAACAAATTCATTGGCGATTAAGAGATTGGGGTGTTTCTAGACAGCGTTATTGGGGTGCCCCTATCCCCATGATTTATTGCAAACATTGTGAGGTTGTCCCTGTTCCTGAAAATGAATTGCCGGTTATTCTCCCTGAAAAAATTAAATTTGAGGAAGGCGGCTCCCCTCTTAAAAAAATGCCAGAATTTTATAAAACAACTTGTCCAAAGTGTGGTGGTGACGCAACAAGGGAAACCGATACTTTCGATACTTTTTTCGAATCTTCTTGGTATTACGGGCGTTTTGCAAGTTTTGATCAAAATAAATCCATGCTGGATGAACGCGCTGATTATTGGCTTTCCGTTGATCAATACATAGGCGGCATAGAACATGCTATTTTACATCTTTTATACGCTCGCTTTTTCCATAAAGCATTACGGGACTTAAAGCTCGTTAAAACCAATGAACCTTTTATCAATTTATTGACGCAAGGCATGGTCTTAAAAGATGGCTCTAAGATGTCTAAATCTGTAGGAAATACGGTTGATCCTGAAAGCCTAATCGAACAGTATGGCGCAGATACTGTCCGTCTATTTTTAATGTTTGCAGCCCCCCCTGAACAATCCCTAGAGTGGTCCGATACCGGTGTGGAAGGGGCCTTTCGCTTTTTAAAACGAGTTTGGCATAGTGTATTACAACATGCGAATACGCCTTTGGCAAAAGCAGAAAAAGAATGGGACCCCTCTCTATTAAAAATGATGACCGAAGAACAAAAAAATATACGGCGTCTTATTCATACCACGCTTCAAAAGGTCACCGATGACATTAAACGGCGAAATATTTTTAATACCGCCATTGCGGCGCAAATGGAATTACTGAACGCTCTACAAAAATTTAAAGTGTCCACTGAAATCGATAAACGCATTATGCAAGAAGGGCTCGAGTTGTTAGTGTTAATGCTCTCTCCCATTACCCCGCATATTACGCACGAATTGTGGTATCTATTAGGGCATGAAGCCGCGGTAGTGAATGAACAATGGCCCATCGTTGATGAGAATGCCCTTGTTCGCAACACAATTGATATCGTAATCCAGGTAAATGGTAAGGTAAGAGGGCATATTACTGTGCCGCTTTCAACCGATCAAGATACCTTGAAGCAAATGGCACTCTCGGAAGAAAATGTTCAAAAACATTTAGAGGGAAAACCAGTTAAAAAAGTGATTATCGTCCCCAACAAACTGATCAATGTGGTGATTTAATATGAAATTAAACAAAATTAAGGGCCAGTCAAAAAATAACTTCCGGTTCGTTCTATTGGCTTGCATTCTCTTAATTGCAGGATGTGGCTTTCATCTTCGCGGCTATTTCCCCATTCCAGATGAATTCAAACTCCTTAGAATTATGCCTAATCAATCCTTTGATCCTTTTCTACTGGCACTTCGGAAAACACTAATTAATAATGGGGTTAAAATCTTAAAAAGAGATAATACTGCTGATGTAAAGGTAGCAACCTTAACAATTGTGAATCAAAACATATCTGAAAGAAATGTGGCTTATGGCACCGATGTCCAAGCCAATCGTGCAGTGATGCAATTAATTGTTGCTTATCAGTTAAGTGATTCTTCGCAAAAAACGGTTATTGAAAATGCCTCTGTCCAAGTCACTCGAGAATTTCAAATTAATCCCAATGCGGTTTTAGGCACAGAAAATGAACGCAATCATATCCGTTCGGAGCTGTATTTAGATGCCGCCGCTCAACTGGTAAGACAACTTTCTGTTGCATTATCACCCTCTAGTGCATTTGATTAAGTCAATCAGCTAATTTCTTCTGTTCTCTTTCAATCGCTGTACATTTTCCTATATAATGTAATTAAACCACTGTGAAGTTGGAGCTATCTGGGTGTTAACAAAATTTTTGAATCCGAAAAATGATCTCGCTTATGATGAACTTAATCGTTTTTCTTGGACTGTAGAAGAAATGAGAGCTTATGACTCTGTTGATATGAAACAGGCAGCTGATCGTGCTGTTCTTAGGGCTGCTAAAGAAGAAGGTCATAAAGAGGGCCGTGAAGAAGGTCGTGAAGAAGGTATTCAAGAAACCTTACTATTTTTACTGAAACAAAAATTTAAAACAGTCCCAGAGCATTATCACCAAAAAGTTGGACAGACAAATCCAGAACTTTTACGCAAATGGATGGTGCGAGTATTGGAATGTTTAACGATTGACGAAGTTTTTACAGAATAAGCAATCATCCTTAACCTGGAGCTATCTGCATGTTAACAAAATTTTTGAATCCAAAAAATGATCTCGCCTTCAAGCGGATATTTGGAAACGAGAGAAACAAGGATATCCTCATTCATTTTTTGAACGATATCTTTGACCGAACGACTGTGCCTATTGAAAAAGTCACTTTTTTAAAATTGTCTCAAGATCCCGAAATCGCTGCCCTGCGTGCCAGTCTTATTGACGTCCTCTGTGAAGACGCAGAGGGGAATCGTTTCATCGTCGAAATGCAAATTAACAATGAAGCCGGGTTTGAAAAACGGGCTCAATATTATGCAGCTAAAGCCTATATCGAACAGCGAGGCAAAGGGATTGAATTCGCTGATTTAAAAGAGGTGACTTTTTTAGCGATTACGGATTTTACTCTTTTCCCAGAAAAGGAAGCATACCTTTCTCATCATGTTATGTTAGATAAACAAACCTATGAACGAAATTTGAAAGATTTTTCATTTTCTTTTTTAGAGTTGCCTAAATTTAAAAAAACTAAAAATCAGCTTACAACCATGATAGAAAAATGGGCCTATTTTTTCAAAAAAGCCACTACAACGAATGAAAAAGATGTACCTTTAATTGTTGGAACAGATATCATTCTTCAAAGAGCTTATGACGAACTTAATCGTTTTTCTTGGACTGTAGAAGAAATGAGGGCTTATGACTCTGTTGATATGAAACAGGCAGCTGACCGCGCTGTTCTTAGGGCTGCTAAAGAAGAAGGTATTCAAGAAACCTTACTATTTTTACTGAAACAAAAATTTAAAACAGTCCCAGAGCATTATCATCAAAGAGTTGGACAGACAAATCCAGACCTTTTACGCAGGTGGTTGGGTCGAGTATTGGAATGTTTAACAATTGACGAAGTTTTTACAGAGTAAGCAATCATCCTTAACCTGGAGCTATCTGCATGTTAACAAAATTTTTGAATCCAAAAAATGATCTCGCCTTCAAGCGGATATTTGGAAACGAGAGAAACAAGGATATCCTCATTCATTTTTTGAACGATATCTTTGACCGAACGACTGTGCCTATTGAAAAAGTCACTTTTTTAAAATTGTCTCAAGATCCCGAAATCGCTGCCCTGCGTGCCAGTCTTATTGACGTCCTCTGTGAAGACGCAGAGGGGAATCGTTTCATCGTCGAAATGCAAATTAACAATGAAGCCGGGTTTGAAAAACGGGCTCAATATTATGCAGCTAAAGCCTATATCGAACAGCGAGGCAAAGGGATTGAATTCGCTGATTTAAAAGAGGTGACTTTTTTAGCGATTACGGATTTTACTCTTTTCCCAGAAAAGGAAGCATACCTTTCTCATCATGTTATGTTAGATAAACAAACCTATGAACGAAATTTGAAAGATTTTTCATTTTCTTTTTTAGAGTTGCCTAAATTTAAAAAAACTAAAAATCAGCTTACAACCATGATAGAAAAATGGGCCTATTTTTTCAAAAAAGCCACTACAACGAATGAAAAAGATGTACCTTTAATTGTTGGAACAGATATCATTCTTCAAAGAGCTTATGACGAACTTAATCGTTTTTCTTGGAC
>Ga0206998_1039_pt2 | contig 20978 bp, 17 predicted proteins | sample Alteio_BWMinCont_FD_153309 | JGI IMG/M metagenome (GOLD analysis project Ga0206998, IMG submission 153309) | Enriched cells from forest soil in Barre Woods Harvard Forest LTER site, Petersham, Massachusetts, United States -... | ecosystem: Environmental > Terrestrial > Soil > Temperate forest >... | reverse complement strand
GCCGTGATCTCATCGATCAACAAGCAGTCCGGCGACATCGCCATGGGCGTCGACACCGGCGGTGCGGGCGATCAGGGCATGATGTTCGGCTACGCCACGAACGAGACCGAAGAGTTGATGCCGGCTCCCATCTCGTTCGCGCACAAGCTGGCGCGGCGGCTGACGGAGGTTCGCAAGAACGGCAAGCTGTCCTACCTGCGGCCTGACGGCAAGAGCCAGGTGACGGTGGAGTACGACGAAAATGGCAAGCCGGTTCGCATCGACGCAGTGGTTATCTCGACACAGCACGCCGAGACGGTCGCCACCGAAGATCTGCGCGCCGACATCCTGAAGCACGTGATCCAGGCGGTCCTGCCGGAGAAGCTGCTCGACGAGAACACCAAGTACCACATCAATCCCACCGGCCGGTTTGTGATTGGCGGCCCGATGGGCGACACCGGACTGACGGGCCGCAAGATCATCGTCGACACCTACGGCGGCATGGGCCGGCACGGTGGCGGCGCCTTCAGCGGCAAGGACCCGACAAAGGTGGACCGCTCGGCGGCCTACATGGCGCGCTACATCGCGAAGAACATCGTGGCTGCCGGCCTGGCCGACCGCTGCGAAGTCCAGCTGGCCTACGCCATCGGCGTAGCCGAGCCGGTAAGCGTGCTGGTCGATACCTTCGGCACCGGCAAGCTGGAATCGACGAAGCTACAGGAGCTGGTGCGGGCCAACTTCCACCTGACACCGAAGGGTATTATCGAGAGCCTCGATCTGCGGCGTCCGATTTATCGCAAGACAGCGGCTTACGGGCACTTCGGCCGGACAGAGAACGGCTTCCCCTGGGAAGCTACCGACAAGGCCGCGGTGCTCAAGGAGCAGGCCGACGTCAAGGCAGCGAAGTAACAGGTTAGTTTTAGAACGCATGGGGGCAGGCCTTCGGGCCTGCCCTTTTTGCTTAGCTGGCGGTCTCTACCTCTTCAGTAGGAGCAGTTGATTGCACGGCTCCTCCATGCTACGGAAAGCTCGTGAATTTGCGATTTCAGACGCGATTCTCGAGGGCGGCCTTCAATCCGTAACGCGGCCTGAGCGTGACGAGACCCTGGGGTTCTACGGGGTGATCCGGCAGAATGCGCAGGCGATAGCGCTGCACCAGACTGGTGAGGATCAGTGTTATTTCCATCATGGCGAAAGAGGCGCCGATGCAGACGCGCGGGCCGGTCCCGAAGGGCAAATACGCGTAGCGCGACCGGTCCGCACTGCGTTGGGGCGAGAATCGTTCGGGATCGAAGCGGTCAGGATAATCCCACATCTTCGCGTGACGGTGGAGCACCCAGGGAGCGATGGTGACGGTCGCGCCGCGTGGAATTTTGACGCCGCAGACTTTGTCATCGACGAGGGCTCCCCGCCACGCCATGACGGGGAATGGTGGATACAGGCGGAGCGACTCCTCGATAATCGTGCGCGTGTAGGGAAGGCGAGGGATGTCTTCTACGGAGGGGGACCGACCGGCAAGCACTGCGCCCAACTCGGCCTGGAGGCGGGCTTCTACGGCCGGATGCAGCGAGAGTAGATACCAGATCCACGTGAGCGCGAGAGCTACGCTCTGATGCCCGGCTCCGATGACGGTGATGATCTGGGTGTGAATTTCCTCGGCACCGAGGGATTGGCGACGTGCCGAGTCCCGTTCACGCATCAGGCGGCCAAGAAGGTCACCTCTTTCCGGTGGTTTTTCATAGGCCCGCTTGGTTATCAGTCGGTCGATGGCGGTGGTCAGATCGCGGAATCCTCGGCGCATCCGGTAACGCTTGTATGCGGCCCAGGGCCGGTCGAGGAGCGGGGCAAAGTCGAGCAGGTCGAAAAGCGGATCTGACTGGGTGTCCCCGAAAGTGCGCTCCATGGCTCTGGCCATGTCGGCGCTGTCGGAAGAAAAGATGAGGCGCGAGATGATTTCGAGGGTCAGGCTTGACATCTCGGCGGAGACCTCGATGACAGTTCCCGGTTGCAAGCGGCTCCATCGGTCGAGCAGGGATTGCGTGGATTCGAGAATGACCGAGGAGTTGCCCGGCAACGAGCGGTAATCGAGGATGGAGGACATGGTCCGGCGCCGGTCGCGCCATTCTTCTCCAGCGCTGAAGACTTCGCCCGAGGCCCCGGCGACACGCTGCTCGATATTGCCCTTGATATAGTTGTCGGCGTTATCGACGAGAATGCGCCGAATGCCAGCAGGATCATTGACGATGAAGGTGTGCAGCTTCCAGAGTTTTGTTTCGACGATCCATTGCTGGTATACGTCGGCGTGGAAGGCGGCGATGGCGTTGTCGCCTGCGATGCGGACATATCGAAGGAACGGCAAAGGAGTTGCGGGAGGCTTCGGGGCGGCGGGCAGGCGATCAGGTAGAGATTCCATTTATTTGAGCTGATTTATTTTGCGGCTATGACCTCGAGCCCGCAATGAAAGTGACGAATGCTCTTTGGAGATGTGAACAGCCACGGGCAGGTAAACATCAGACCTCGCGCGATGGAACGAAGGTGAACCTCTTCTTAAGCCGCAGAAAGGGCGACTCAAGAAGATGGTAAGAAAGCACGGCAAGGCCAATCGTGAGAGGAAAAGAGAGGAGCGCGATCATGATGTCGGGATGGGCGATGCGCAGGTGAGCGTTGATCCATTCGGCAACGAGATACCAGGCAAAGACATGGAATACATATAGGCCGTAGGAGATTTTTCCGAGGTAGATGAAGGGCTTGCACCAAGCGGGCGGGGCGGTTCCGAGCAGGGAAAGGAAAAGAAGCACGCAACCCAGGTCGGCCCACAAGTATCCAGGCGCGGCGGCAGAGGTGTGGGTCATGTTGCCGGTATCGATTAGGTGGGATACGGGATTGGCCAGAGTAATGGCGACGAGTCCGGCGGCGAACGAAATCAGCCGGATGTAGCTCTTCAGTCGGACGGGCCGATTATGCAGCAACAGGGCGAGAGCGGCTCCAATGGCAAAGAACTGGAACTGGACGAAACTGTTCAGCCAGGCTCCGGGATCGAAGGTCGATCTCCGCGCCCCCAGAATAAGCAGCGTGATGTAGGCGAGACACCAGAAGAAAACGCTGCATGTCGCGATGGCCTTTCGCCCGCCGCTTTTCACAATAGCCGGCCACACAGCGTAAAACTGCTCCTCGACAGAGATGCTCCACAGGGGCGAGATGAAGCCGGATGGCCAACCGTGAAATATCATGTGCCAATTTCCGACGAGACATATAAAAGCGATGAGAGTGGAGTGAGGGACGGCCGCTTTCGGCAGGATTGCCCCAGTGATGAAAGCGAGCAGCAGTATGAAAAAGAACAATGGCCAGATGCGCAGGATGCGCCGCACATAAAAAGACGGGATGTGGACCGTAGATGTCGCCTGCATTTCTCTCAGGAAGAGTTCGGTGATGAGAAATGCGCTGAGCAGGAAAAAGAGACAAACGCCGCAGGCTCCGCTTCTGTGAAACGCGCGCATGCATCTTTCGACAAGGGACATGCCTTGGCCGGAGGGCACTAGGTGAAACTGAATGACCAGAGCGGCAGCGACAAAGCGGAGGATATCGAGTTCAGGTCGGTAATAGCGATTGAACTGTTTACTCGCGCCGCGTTCGACAGAAGTAGTGACCTCCGAATCCATCCTGAGCTCTCTTAGATGAAGTAATTACGAATGCGGCGTGAGATTAGGATAGCGAAGGGATGTCTCGTTATGTCGCAAGCAAATGCCCACCGCCGCCGCTCACTCGCTTCTCTGCGTTAAACTCCCGCCATGGACCATCTCTGGACGCCTTGGCGCTACGCATACGTGACCGATACCGACCCGAAAATGCGCAGGGGCGTTCCGCTCGAGCTGGCGGAGTGGACCGGCGACCTGGGCTGCGTCTTCTGCAACATGATCGCGGCGGCGGATTATGCAATTGACCACGGCATGAGCGTCGACGCTGCCGAGCAGGCGGCGGGAATCGTCTTGCGCGCGAATCAGGCGTTCGTCTGCCTGAACCGTTATCCCTACAATTCAGGCCACATCATGGTGGTTCCGTACGAGCATCAGGCTTCGCTGGCGGCGCTCGATCCGTCCATCGCGCATGAGCTGATGGATCTGACGCAGCAAGCGGAAAAAGCACTGAACCGCGTATACGGTCCCGAGGGGTTCAATATGGGGCTGAACCTGGGCAAGGCGGCCGGAGCGGGTGTCACCGGACATCTCCACTTGCATGCCCTGCCGCGCTGGCTCGGGGATACGAACTTCATGACTGCGGTGAGTGAGACGCGGGTGCTGCCGGAAGATCTCTCGGTGACCTGGCAGCGGCTGCGCGAGGCCTTTCAGGCCGTGTAAATCCTTCCAGAATGACGGGTGGAACCGCGGAAGGTCGCAACCCACTCTGGCGACCCAATTCTTTGGGCACTGCATCCAAACATAGGTCGAAAGGCACGAGGCGCACGAATCCGACGCCCGAACAGTCTGAGACGCGGAGGGGAAGCCATGGCATCGAAACAGAAGACGCATTCAGACACGAGGCCCGATGTGCACAGGAACGCGGCCGAGCGGACGGCAAGCCACCATCATCCTCCAGCCAGCGTGCAGCCGGTCGAAGCCGAGGATCCGAAAGAGTCCGCTGGCGACCACCACCTGCAGAAAAAAGTGCTGAACGAGAACGTGGAGGGCGGCGCGTCGCAGCAGCATCCGGAGAGCCCGGCCGGCCAGCACGCGACTGGCTCGTTTACCGGAAGCGACTCGTCCGACCGGGCGAAAACGCCACCTCGAACGCCGCGCAAGAGCGGCCACAGATAACTTCCGCAAGTCAGCCTTTGCTGAGTCCGTTGTTAGCAGTGGCGGGCGTGGAGTCCACCTCGCTTTCACTCGGAGCGCTCAGCTCGAATGGCGCCTCTGATTCGTCGGGCTCGTCGAAAAGCTCCTGCTCCATGGCCAGATCGAGCATGGCGGTCGGCATGGTCTTCGACGGCTTTATGCCCAGGCTCCTGAGCTGCTCAGCGCGGCGGATGACATTGCCCCTTCCTTCAGCGAGCTTCTTATAGGCCTCATCGTAGGCGCCGCGCGCATCATCGAGCTTTCTGCCCACATCCGTGAGGTCTTTGGCGAAGGCCGCCAGCTTGTCGTAGAGCTCACCGCCGCGGCGAACAATCTCCTGCACATTCCTCTTCTGCTGCTCCTGCCGCCAGAGGTGCGCGACGGTGCGAAGCACGAAGAGCAGGGTGCTGGGGCTGACCAGCAGGATGTTCTTGTCCCAGGCTTCCTGCCAGATCTTGCCGTCTCCGGACAGAGCCAGCATGAACGCCGGCTCGATGGGGACGAACATCACGACGAAGTCCAGCGAGTTGAGGCTGTAGAGCGACGGATAATCGCGCTGCGAGAGCTCGCGGATATGCTTACGGACCGAGGCCAGGTGGCGGCTGAACGCAGCGTCGCGAGCGGTTTCATCGATAGCGCTGCAGTATTCGCTGTAGTCGGTGAGCGAAACCTTGGAGTCGAGCACCAGGTGACGGCCTTCGGGCAGGTCGACGATGATGTCGAGCCGCGCCCGGCGGCCGTCTTCGCGGAAGATCGTCTCCTGAACGCGATATTCGTAATCCCTGCGCAGGCCCGACGATTCAAGAATGCGCTCGAGGACGACCTCGCCCCACTCGCCCTGCGTCTTCGACGAGCCGCGAAGTGCGCTGACGAGGTTTGTCGCATCTTCCGAGAGGCGCTCATTGAGGGATCGCAACTGCTCGATCTGCGTCTTTAGTTCCGAGCGGCCGGCGACGCCCTCTTTTTCGAGGCTCTCGACCTTCTGCTGGAACTCGCCGAATTTTTCCTTGAGCGGCGCGATCAGGTTGCCTAGATTGGCCTGATTCTGCTCGGTGAAGCGTCGGGACTTCTCTTCAAGAATGTCGGACGCGAGCGCCTTGAACTGGTTCGAGAGCTCTTCGCGGGCGGAGGTAAGTAGAGAGAACTTCTCCTCCGCTGCGGTTCGCTCGGAGTCGAGCCTGGTTTGTAGCGCTGCGACTTCTGACTGGAGCTTTGCCGCCTGATCGCGCAGGCGTTCCCGGCCGGCTTCGGAGCGCTCGAGGGCGTCGGTGCGCTGGGCGAGGGCAGCGGCCAGTTGTTCGGCGCGCAGGCGGTTTTCTGTTTCCTGGGTGCGGCTTCCGCGCACGATCCAGAAAATTATCGCGCCCGCGCCGAAGCCCACGGCGAGCGCAATCACTGCAAGGAGGAGCATGAGTGAACTATACCGCCGGTAGCTCGCCGTCGTCGTAACGGCAGCTGTGGATGGCGCTGTAAGTCACTCAAAAGAAAGCTACGGACGGGGTAACTCAGTGAAGACCCGACCCGGTAAATGACCCGGCCGAGCGATACTCCCGAGACGGCGAAACCAGTCCGAAAAGGATGCGAGCCGCCCGAATTAACCTCGCATTAACCTGAGCGTCATATTGCCCTGCATCCCGGTTTCTAGAGGGCCCGTTTATGACATTTGCTTCCGCTCATCCTTCCCCACATAGCGGCGATCTTTCGGAAATGGATAATGCCAAAATCTCAGCTCATCACTGGAAGATCATGTTCATCTCCGGCATCGGCTGACGATCTTCACGCTGCCGGAGACCAAGGGTAAAAGCCTTGAAGAGCTTTCCACGGAACGCTCGACGCGGGCAGAAAAGGCGGCAGCATAAAGCGCCGGGACGCATCCGGCCGGAGCGAGGAGTAAACCATTTGTAACGGTGAGATTTACGCTTGCCTCGAGGCTTTCTAGCTGAAAGACTTGAAGCATGTCGCCCCCTTACGGCGGCCAGAGATAGAGATACAGAACGCGGATGATTGAAAGTAAGAGCGTGGAGGGCACTGGCCTGGAGGTCGTCGACCTTTACAGTGTTCCCGGATTCGCCCAGCGCCATCGACCGCACCATGACGCCTCGCTGCAGATGGAAAGGATGCGGCGGGTTGCGCAGGGCTTTGTCGAAAATCCAGCCACGATTCTGCAGGAACTGGTAAGCGCCGCGATCGACATGTTCGGCGCCGACAGCGCCGGCATCAGCATGCAAGACAGGAACCCGGACGGAACCATTACCTACAGATGGGTAGCCACCGCCGGCGAATATGCTCCTTTTCTGAACGCTGTTCTTCCCGAATTCCCCAGCGCCTGCGGGCTTTGCCTGGAGCGGGAGCGGCCGCAGCTTTTCACCGTCTCGCAGCAGTTCTTCGACCTGCTCGGCGTGCAGGCAGCAACCATTACCGACGGCATCCTGATTCCCTGGCGCGTGGAGGAGCAGCGTGGAACGATCTGGGTTGCGGCCCACGGCCGCACCGAGGCCTTCGACAGCGACGACTCCCGGATGCTTGAATTGCTGGCGAACTTTGCCGCCATGGCAGTACGGCAGCAGCGCCTGCAGGAACAGCTGATCCGGCAGGCGGCAGTCGAGTCGGCAGCCGCCATGGCAAACGAGCTGGCGCACAAGATCAATAATCCTCTGCAGGCGCTCATCAATGTCATTTATCTGGCCGCCGAAGGCGAGAGCGGCAAGGATTCCCATGAGCTGGGCCAGGATTTGATGATCGACCTGGTCCGGCTTTCCGACATAGTGCAGGAGCTTCTTGCCCTGCCCGGTGGAAAGCGCCCGCCCGCCGCTGCCCAACCAGCTAGAGATTCTTCGGTTGCGCTAAGCTGAACCAATTTCCGAAGGGATCTTTGAAGACACTACGCGGACCTGAGGACCGCCGCTGGCGCTACGCCGCAGGCCGGCGAGACCTTTCAACTTCCAGTTCGACGATAAGGCGCAACACCTGGCGCCTGAGTTCGCGCAGCGCGGGATCGTCCGGGCAAAGCTGCACCCGCTTCTCCAGGCGCTCAAGCATTGACCGAAGGATCTCGATGATATTGGGGGAGTGGTGCTTCAAAACGACTCAATCGCTCCGATGCGGGTCTGGGCACCGGGGATGTCCGGTTGATTACCTGCAATGCCGGAGAATTCCCAACTTCCGCACAATCCAAAGACCGGCGTGCGCTTTACACGATATGAGGGCCTCAGTAGACTTGGAATTTCGGAGCAAGGAAAAGCCACGCCTCAACCATCGCAGCGTTCCAGCCGGGTCGGGGCCTTATTTTGTGCCGAAGAGTTTCCGCATCAACAGATATAAGAGCAGCATCCAGTGAGAGGAGATTACGCATGGCAGTGGAAGAGAAGGTAAAGCAGATTATCGTCGAGCAGTTGCAGGTGGATGAGGCCGAGGTGACGCCGGGCGCTTCATTCCAGGAAGACCTGGGCGCCGATTCGCTCGATGTAGTCGAGCTGGTCATGCAGTTTGAAGAGGCATTCGACATCGAGATTCCCGATGAAGACGCCGAGAAGATCAAGACGGTCAAGGACGCGATCGACTACATCGATAAGAACGCGAAGGCAGGCAAGTAACCTTGGATCGTAGGGTAGTAGTTACGGGAATCGGGCTGGTTTGCGCTGTCGGCAATACCGCGCCCGAAACCTGGGAGAATCTGGCGGCGGGCAGGGGTGGTATCGGGCCCATCACCCAATTCGATACGACGGGTTTCTCCGTCACCTTCGCAGCCGAGGTGAAGAACTTCGATCCGCTGCAGTTCATCGACAAGAAGGAATCGCGCAAGATGGCGCGCTTCATTCATCTGGCGTTGGCAGCGACCGATGAGGCGATCAAATCCGCGGCGCTGACGATCGACCCGTCGAACGCCGACCGTTCGGGAGTCTTCATCGGCTCGGGAATCGGCGGATTCGAAGTCATCGAACGAGAGCACTCGAACCTGCTCAACGGTGGGCCGCGCAAAATATCACCGTTCTTCATTCCGGCGGCCATCGTGAACATGGCAGCCGGGCACGTGAGCATCAGGTACGGTGCCAAGGGACCAATCTCGGCGACGGCCACAGCCTGCACCACCAGCGCCAACGCAATCGGAGATGCCGCGCGGATCATCCAGCATGGCGACGCCGATGTGATGATCGCCGGTGGATCGGAAGCGGCGGTCACCCCCATGTCCGTCGGCGGCTTCGCGGCCATGCGCGCTCTCTCCACGCGCAACGATGCACCGGCTCTGGCCAGCCGTCCCTTTGACAAGGACCGCGACGGGTTTGTCGTGGGCGAAGGCGCAGGCATTCTGATTCTGGAAGAGCTGCAGCATGCGAAGGCGCGCGGCGCGAAGATCCTCGCCGAGGTCACTGGCTACGGCATGAGCGCGGACGCATATCACATGACCGGCATCGCTCCCGAGGGTGAAGGCGCGCAGCGCAGCATGCGGGCGGCTCTCAAAGACGCAAAAATGCAGCCGGAGCAGATCGACTACGTCAACGCGCATGCGACTTCCACTCCGCTGGGCGATGGAAATGAATCGCGAGCCATCGAGACCGTCTTCGGCGATCACGCGCTGAGCCACACGCTCAAAGTAAGCTCGACCAAGTCGATGACCGGACATCTGCTCGGTGGCGCGGGCGGCCTTGAGGCTGGGATCACGATTCTGGCGCTGCTGAACCAGAAGGCTCCGCCCACGATCAATCTCGAGAATGTCGATCCGGAATGCCGGCTGGATTATGTAGCCAACACCGCGCTGCCGATGAAGATCGATGCGGCGCTGTCGAATTCGTTCGGCTTCGGCGGGATCAACGCATCGCTCATATTCACGCGGTATAAGGGTTAGCGGTCATTCGATCAGGAAAATAGAGAGGCACAGCCACTCGCTGTGCCTCTTTTCACTTCATGACTTCTCTTGATCGACTACGAAGCAGCTGCGATTCCCACACCCACCAGCACAAATATCAGCCACCAGCCGATTACGGCTGCTGCCGCTTTACCGCGTGACACCTTCGCCACAATCGAGATACCGAGGGTGGTCAGCAACACTGACCAGATTTCGAAGAGGTCGAGGTGCGCGCAGAGAGCCGCAAGCCACTTGGGAGCATCGGTGCTCAGGAAGTAGCCGACGTTGGTTCCGACAGGGTTCTGGATAAGAAATGAATCGGGCGCGAGGCCGGCAAACAGCGCCACGATGGCCAACAGATACTTAATATTCATCACCAGGTTGGCGTACATATTGACGGCAAAGACCTGGCCGAACTTCGAGCTTCCGCCGAAGATGAAATTGGCCGTTACCCAAATCAGCAGCGCAAAAATGGCGGTGAAGATGAGAATGATCACCGGATAGCAGTAGGTAATGACCTCCGTGATCTTTACACCAACGGCCTTTTGCGTGGCCTGCTGATCGGCGGACAGCTTCTCGAATTGCTCTTCGCGCGATGGCTGCTGGTGCATGTTGTTCTCAAAGACCTTATCCCATCCCACTTTCTGCTGAACGCCGAACGAGAAGCCGACAGCAACCAGGATCAAGATGAGCAGCGGCCCCCAGAAGGTCGCCTTGCGAAGAATGTCGGTGAAGGTTTTCGACGGCGCCACAAAAGTGTCGACGACGCGCTGCGTTTCAGACAGGGGGGCAGTCAGGTCTGGCGATGCGGCTACTGAATCAGGCATGGGACCTCCAGGAAATTCGGTTGGCGGCTGCGTTCTTTGTTTGGCGGGATTTTATCCTGCCGCGAACGGGTACGGAATGAAAATCCTGCTTTCTTTCACGATCATGCCAGGTGCGGAGTGGCGGGCTGCACCGTGCGCCGGATCTCCCGGACAGCCCGCCAGATATAAATGACCAGGCCGACAACCAGGCAAACCGCCCAGATACCCGCGCAGACGAGAATGCAGATATTCAGGATTCCGGCCAGCCCCGCCACGTCCCGATTCGCCGGCAGTACGTAAGTTTGCGTGTGCAGCAGGGCATTGACAATCCACGCTGACAGCAGCGTCGTGGCGATACGGAAAGTAGGCGGAAACCATGTGAGCTGAGGGCGCACGATGACGAACACGGCTTCGAACAGGGATGCAATCGAGAGCGCCACGATAGGCCAATAGACGACATGCCAGATGGGCGCTGCCTTCAGAAAGTAAGCAGCCGGCCCAATGATCAGGAACGGATAATTAGGTATCGCCAGCAGCCACAGCAGGCCGAAAATCCCGAACACCAGCCCAGCCAGGGCGTTCATGCGGCGCTTGGTGTGAGTCTCGACCTTCAACTTGGGAAGCTTCCGCGGGTCCCAGTCGCTGACGCAGGGCGTCTTTATCGATACGCGATCGATGGCGGCAAAGACGAGCGTAATGATGCCGAACTGTGTGAAGACGATAGTCCAGAGGGTTCCGAGCGAATGCATTTCGCTGGAAAGGTGGGCAGCCATCTGTGTGCGATGGAAGAGCATGATGCCGAACCACACCAGAAGCCACGGAATGACATAGCAAAGAGCGACGATCTTGAGCACAAGGACATAGATCGGGTACAAGGCCGGGCCGATGAGACTGCGCTGTGGCAGAAACTGCCCGGCGACCAGGATGGGGCGGCCGCGTTGCTTGAGCAGATCCGACACCTCGGATTCGGTCATCGCGCGGCCCAGGTCCGACTCGCGATCTTCGATTTGCGAGTGCAGGTCTTCGGAGATCTCGGCAAGGATGTCCTGCTTCTGCGCGCGCGGCAGCCAGAAGCCGACGGCCTGCAGGTAACGGCCAACCAGGTCGGTTGATGGAGGTTGGGTTCGGGATGTGGTCATTGGAGTTGTTCCTTTGGCTCAAGCATTTCCGGCTGGAGCGCAGTTTCCGGGTTCTGGCCCGGATCCGTGTCGGGGGCGGTTTCCGCTGAGGGGATGGGGGCCAGGATCCTGTCGATCGCAGCGTGCATTGCTTCGTTCTCGTTCAAGAGCTGGTAAAGCACGATCACCCCCTGCGGAGACAGCCGGTAGAAGCGCTTGTTCCGCTTGTCCTCTTCGCGCCAGTGGCTGACCAGCAGCCCCTGAGTCTCCAGGCGGCGTAGCAGCGGGTAAAGAGTGTTCTCGTCGATTGCCAGCCCGTGCCCCTCAAGCGCTTTGCGGAGGGCGTATCCGTAATGTTCCGTCCGGAGCTGGGCGAGCACAGCAAGGATCAGGCTGCCGCGACGAAGCTCGAGACGAAGATTTTCAAAGATTTCAGTTTCCATGTTCGACACACACTGTGCAACAAACAGTATGTGATATACACCGTATGCCGCGCTGGTAGGTCTGTCAAGAGTCTTTTTGCGGATTTTTCTGCGGGCGTTTGCCGACGGCAGGTTCCTGCTGCTCAAATTTGCGCCTAAGGCACTGGCGTCACGCTACTTTTCGGAAAAACGTACCCAGCTGGCTACTTTTCTTGCCGGCCGGGGTTCAGTAATCTCAAGAAGCTCTGCTTCTTTGGCCTCAGCGCCCAACCGGCTCGACTGGGGTTACGATTCTCCGCGGTCCAACCTGATGTTTCGGTCCCCATTTGTGTCCCTTTCTGCGCTGGCCGTGGCCGGCGCGCTTGCGCTGCCTGCCGCCGCCGTTACGCATACCTACGCCACGCCTCACAAACGCTCACACCACGCTCAGCAGACCGCCTACCACGACCGCGTCGCCGGGCATGGCCACGCAGCTGCCCATCGCGGGAGCCGCCATCATGCCAGGCTCGCGCCGGAAAACCGCACGGTCAGTGAGACGATTGAGCCTGAGCCGTTGATAAACATGCATCTGGCGCCGCTTGCAGGCTCGCGCGGGTCGCTGGTGCGTCAGAACGAGCGGACCGAGGCCGACGGCCTCACGCGCATCGAAGACGACGCTCAGCTGAATGAGCTGCGCCGCGAAAAGGCTCTCGTCGCCGTGCCGGTCTCCGCCTCGCTGCGCATCAACGAGGGCTTGCCGGTAAACCGCCGCTACTGCCGCCCGTGGACGGCAAAGTTCCTGACCGATCTTGCCCGGGCGCACTCCGCCCGCTTCCACCGGCCCCTGCAGGTCAACTCGGCGGTCCGCACCGTCGCCTACCAGCGTCGCCTGATCGAGGTAAACGGCAACGCTGCGCCGGCCGACGGCGACATCGCTTCTCCGCACCTCAGCGGGGCAACCATTGATATCGCGAAGAAGGGCCTGTCCATAACGGAGGTCGCCTGGATGCGTGGCTACCTCCTGCCGCTGCAGATGGCCGGCAAGCTCGACGTGGAGGAAGAGTTTTACCAGTCGTGCTTCCACATCACCGTGTACAAGTCGTATGCACCCGCTCCTGCCACGCCGAAGGCGCCGACGCGGCATTCATCGGCTGCATTGCTGGCGGAGCGGATGCGATAAGCTGCGCCCCCGGCAGCTACCATAGCTGCGTAATGCCGTTTCCTTCCGAACTCGCTCACTGGACGACCATGGCAGCGGCGCTGCTTGCGTTTGCGCCGGTGGTGGCCTTCGGATTCTGCGGCCCGGGTCTGGAGCGCATCCGCGCCTGGCCGCGAGCGGTTCAGATCGTTCTGCCGGGAGTGCTTGCAATTCCGTACGTGCTCGCCCTGCGGCCGCTGGGCTGGTTTTACTGGGAGTGGTTCCGGCTTTACGCTGTGCTGCCGGTCATTGTGGCGTGGCTGCTGTCGATAGTCGCAAAGCGCGACCCGGAGCAGCGTGGGCACTGGCTGGAGTTCGTGGTGTTGATCGCGCTCGGACTCGCCGTCGATCTGCGCTGGTTCGAACCGGCGTGGCCTCGCGGCCTCGCCTTCATAAACAAGCTGCTGCTGCTCGATGCCGGGCTATATGGGTTCCACTGCGTGCGCGGACTGGGCGGCGTCGGCTTCGATCTCCGGCTCAAATGGAATGACTGGAACATCGGCCTGCGGGAGTGGCTCTTCTACACGCCGATTGCCATTGCCCTCGGCCTCGCGCTCGGCTTTCTTCACTGGCATCGGCATATCGACCGGCCGTGGCTGATCCCGCTGGCCTGGCTCTTCACCTTCTTTTTGATCGCTCTGCCCGAGGAGATCTATTTCCGTGGCTGGATGCAGAATCTGCTCGAAAGAAAATTGGGCCGCACGGCTTCCCTGCTCGTAACTGCCGCGATCTTCGGCCTCTCGCACTTCAACAAGCGCACCGCCCTCTTCAACTGGCGCTACGTGCTGCTGGCGGCCATCGCCGGCATCTTCTACGGACGTGCCTGGCGGGCGGAGCGGCGCATTGGCGCATCCGCAATCACACACACCACCGTCGACACCTTCTGGGGCGCGCTATTGCGATGAAACGAAGGAGAACAAGGGATTCATGAAACGGCGCGCAGCAGAAGATTCATTCGTTAATAGCTAATCCCTAATGGCTGATGGCTGCTTTACCTGTTCACGCCGCTTGCCAGATAGCCGCCGTCGATGACCAGGATCTCTCCGGTGACGAACGATGCCGCATCGGACGCGAGATAAATGGCGCCGCCGGCGATCTCGTCGAGCTTGCCGAAGCGGTTCATCGGGGTGCGCATCAGCAGCTCGCGTCCGCGCTCGGTGTTCGATACCAGCTCGTCATTCAGCGCCGTGGGAAAGACGCCCGGCGCGATAGCGTTTACGGTCACGCCGTAGGGAGCAAATTCCACCGCCAGCGATTTCGTCAGTGCGCCGACTGCCGCTTTGCTCGCGCCATATGCCGCCACGTCGCGGAAGGCGACCAGCGTAGCCAGCGAAGCGATATTCACGATGCGGCCGTAGCGCTGCTCGACCATGCTGCGGCCGAAGATCTGACAGCTGCGCAGCGTGCCCGTGAGGTTGGTGTCGAGAATCGTCGACCAGTCTTCTTCGGAGCACTCGAGCGTGGGCACGCGCAAGGTCACGCCCGCGCAGTTGAAAAGGATATCGACGCGTTCAAATTGCTCGAGCACTGCGCTGTGCAGCGCTTCCAGCGAGCTGCGATCGCGCACATCGGCGGTGATGCGCAGCGACCGCCGCCCCGCGGCCTCAATCTCCGCCGCGACGCTGGCCACTTCTTCCGCGCGGCGCGATGCGGCGATAACGTCCGCGCCTGCGGAGGCCAGACCGAGCGAGATCGCCCGCCCCAGGCCGGAGGTCCCCCCAACCACCACGGCACACTTTCCCGTTAGGTCAAAACTGCAGGACAATGCGCTTCTCCCACTCCGCGGAATGCATCGGCGAATACTTCACGATACAAACTTAATCTGAAAATGCAAAGCACCAGATTCTAGCATGCCGATGGGGCAGGCGGTGCCTGCGGTCTCAGGTCATCAAAAAAGTCAGCCGATACCCCTTGACAACCGTGAAAAGAGAGCCCTATCGTTTCGCGGTATCGGAGTTTAGGCTCCCGGCGGCTCAATCTGCCGGCATCGGCAGCCCAGTAAGAGACCACAGTCAATGAAAAGCAAGGCGCAGGACCCGGGCCAACGTAGGAGCAAATAGTACATACAACAAACAAATGCTTCATTCACTTTCGCATGTCGATGGAAATGCGGGCCTGCCGGGTCCTTCAAAGCTGCGCTTGCGATTCACCATCATCCGTTTCACGCCTTTGGAGGCCTCATGAAACCGATCGCATCCCTGCTACGGGACTCGCTTCGTAGCTACCGGCACGCGCGGACCACACTCCTCGCGACCATCTTCCTGCTTGCGGCACTTGCCGCCCTGCCCTGCGTTGCAGCCGCCCAGGTTCTTTACGGAACTCTGAATGGAAACGTCACCGATAAGACCGGCGCCGTGGTGCCGAACGTGAGCGTGACCGTAACCAACCAGGGCACGGGCGCCGCGCGCACTGCGAATACGGGTCCACAGGGTAGCTATCAATTCAATGACCTTCTGCCCGGAACCTACACCATCTCATTCAGTGCCGCGGGCTTCGCGGCCTACAAGCAGGAGAACGTGACCTTGGCTATCAACCGACAGGTGCGTGTTGATGCCACCCTGTCGCCGGCAGGCACAACGCAAACGGTGACGGTCACGTCATCCGCTCCGCTGCTGCAGACTGAAACCGCCGAAGTCAATCATGAGATCACCAGCGAGCAGATCTCACAGCTGCCCATCACATCCAGCCAGGGCCGTAACTTCCAGACCCTCTACACGCTGATCCCCGGCGCAGCCGCTGTCCAGGAGCAGAACTCGACGGCCTCCAATCCGTCCCGCGCCATGTCGCTCAATGTGAACGGCGTTGAAGACATGAGCAACACGACCCGGCTTGATGGCGCGATCAATACCTATGGATGGCTGCCGTACCTGATCGCCTATGTGCCCCCTGCCGATTCGATCCAAACCGTCAACATCGTGACGAACGCCTTCACCGCCGACCAGGGAGTCGCGGGCGGCGCATCTATCAATGTGCTCACCAAGAGCGGCACCCGCGACCTGCACGGCAGTGCGTGGTGGTACTACCAGGACGCCGCTATCAGCGCGCGTCCTTATACGGCGAGTTCGATAGCCACTACACCGAAGAACATCTTCAACGAGTACGGTTTCTCGGTTGGCGGCCCGGTGTACATCCCCAAAATCCTCACTGGCCGGGACAAGCTTTTCTTCTTCACGGACTTCGACCGAATCACACGACGTCAGTTGATTACCGGACTCCAGACTGTACCCACCACGCCGCTGCTGACCGGTGACTTTTCGTCCGTGACAAATATCGGAACTTACAGCACGATCCTTTACGATCCGCAGCCAGGAGGCCCGGGACCGTATCTGCCGCTAGGGTCGCGTCCGACGTTCATGTCCGAGTACGGCTGCAACTGCATCCCGGCTTCGCGCGCATCCACCGCCGCCCTCAAGATGCTCACGCTGCTTCAGCCGATTTCGTCCACAGTCACGAGTCCCAACTATGCCAATCAGCTCGCGAACGACTACCTGGGCAGTGGCACTCTGGGCTATAACCGCAACCAGTCGGATACGCGGATCGATTACATTCCTAGCCAGACCACGACGATATTTGGCAAATATGCGATCGAGCCGTTTTCCATTACAGATCCGCAGGAACTGGGCGCGGCCGGTGGCGGCACCTTCGATGGGGGTCAGCCAGGAGCTGCCAGCGGCCGCATTCAAAATGTTGGCCTTGGTGCTACGCATGTCTTCACCCCGAACATGGTCCTCGACGCGGACTTCGGCTACACCCGCCAAAGAACAGGCGCGCAGTCGTCGATCGATCTCGCTGTCGGAGACTTCGGCCTCAACGTGCTTGGCATCCCAGGCACCAATGGCGTGGGTACCCAGTACGTAGGTCAGCCCACCTTCGCATTCGGAAATGTAACGAATAGCGGGTCGAGCACAGGCTTCTCCCCTCTCGGAAACTCCAACGGCGCCAACCCATTTCTGTTCCGGGACAACCAGTTCACGGGCGACGTGAACCTGAGCTGGACGAAGCATACCCACTCGATGAGGTTCGGCTTCACCTATTACCACTTCGATCTGAACCACTTTCAGCCGACCAGCGGAGGCGGCGTGAGCAGCCCGCGCGGCGGGTTTCAGTTTCAGGGCGGTATGACAACCAATTCCGCCAATTCGATCACCGTCTACAACACGCTGGCCGACATGCTGCTCGGTCTACCCAACAACGGCACCGGCATCGCCGTAGCAAAAGAACAGCAGCTCTATAACCCCAATTCGCTGCGCTGGACCGAGCTCGCCGGCTATGCGCAGGACCAGTGGAAGATGACCGACAAGCTGACTCTTACTTATGGTGTCCGGTACGAGTTTTATCCGCCGCCATACCGCAACAACACGGGCGTCTACCGGCTCGATCCCACTTTGCCGCAGACGGCGAATGTGATTGTGGGTGGCGTGGGCAGCGCTCCCCACAACGCCGGCTATGACATGGGATGGGGCACGATCTTTCCGCGATTTGGCGCCGCATATCAGGTAAACGGCGGCCTTGTTGTTCGCGGAGGCTTTGGCATGACCTCCGATCCTGACAGCCTGCGCTTCCTGCGCGATACCTTCCCCATGGACCTGGCTCCGACTTACAGTGGAACGGCAACTGGCACGGTCGCGCAGGATGCAACCTCAGGCACCTATCTCACCCTGACGAACGGTATTCCCGCCCCGATAATCCCGAACTTCTCGACCGGGTATGCGTCGCTCCCGGTCAGCGGATCGACCAATACTGCCCCTGCGAATTACCACCGGGGATACATATACAGCTGGAACGGATTTGTACAGCAGGACCTCGGCGCGAGGTTTGTCATGAACCTCGGCTATGTTGGCACGCGCGTGGTGCGGCAGCTGGCCGGGTACACGCTCAACGCCTCTCCACTGCCGAACGGATCCACGCTCTGCATGGCCAACGGACAATACAATCCCTCATCGCCGTACTTTACGAACCCGCTGGGATCAAACCCGTGCAGTTTTCAGGCGAATACATTGATCAACACCAATCACTGTGCTGGTGCTGCCAATCCGGTCTGCTACAACACCGGCGGCATTACCATGAACGCGCCTGCCTTCAGCGCGAACTACAACGGCATGCAAGCGCAGTTGACGCGGCTGGCTGGGCGCTCGACGCAGTTCGGGCTTGTCTACACATGGTCCAAGGCGATCGACTACGAGGACAACGGCGCCGGATCTGGTTCCGCAGGAACATCGTTTTCCTATCCGGCATATTTTTACCTGAACCGAGGACTGGCCGGCTACAACCGCACAAACAACATTCAGTTCTGGGGAATCTACAACCTACCCTTCGGAGCCGGGCAGAGGTGGGCCAACTCAGGCATAGCATCGTGGATCTTCGGCGGCTTCCAGCTGAACGGTCAGTTGAGCCACATCAGCGGTGCGCCGTTTTCGGTGAACCCGTCATCGAATACCGTTAACTCTCCGGGCAATACGCTCTATGCGCAGATGGTCAAGCCCTATCACCAGGTGGGCGGCCATAATCGTACGCCGGGGAATGGTGCTGTATCGGGCGGAAAACCCTGGTTCGATCCCACCTCATTTGCGAACCCCGTCGAGCCTAAATACACGAAGACGGAGTTGCCTTCCGACATCGTTGCGCCGACCTTCAGCAACACAATGCGCAATGAGTTCACCGGGCCGGGCCAGACCTACATCAACACCAGCATTTTCCGCTCGTTTCACGTGTGGCGGGAGACGGCTTTTCAGGTTCGTTTCGAGGCGTTCAACGTACTCAATCACCCGATTCTCACCAACCCGAACCTTACCGTCGGCGGCAGCACGTTCGGCTATATCACCACCTTTGGCACCACGTCTCCAGGTGCCCCGCGTGTATTGCAGTTCTCCGGGCGATTTAACTTCTAGGTCCAGTTCGATTGCGGTCGAAGCGGCTTCATCGGCCACCTCCCAGGAAGCTTCGGAAGCACCCGGAGCTTCCTGTCTTTTCTCAGGAGGCGGGAACTGGCGGCTACTTCTTCCGATCAGCGGTCCAGCGACCCATTGCGCGGCCTTCTACCTTCATTCGTCCCTTCGCAGAATCTCCATCGACCCACCCGTCGAACGTCGCTGTAACCGCACCGGGTTGTTCGGGCCATGTTCCGCTGAAGCTGAGTTCCACGTAACCATCACGCCACACTCCGTTGACGGGTTGATCTGGACCCAGCGCGCCCGACCATATACCGACTAGCGTGCTGCCCTCGCGCACGAGCTTCATGGTTCCTCCAAACCCTCCCGCATCTGTGGCGCACTTCACTTCCCATGTGCCCGCGATTTCACCCCCATTCTCGATCACGTCAGGCTTGGCCGGAGTGATTCGCAGGTTCGAGAAGTAGGCTTCCTCGCCTGAATAGCTCCACAGGGCGACAGCCCCCTGCAGGTCTTCGCCCTTTAGACCGTCCACAATAAGGCTCGGATTTGGGGATCCGTTCAGGTACAAGGTGGCACGGCGGCCGTGTACATCGATCTTCACCTTCGTCCATTCGTCGACTTGCAGCTCTGCATAGGATTCGTAAATGAAAGGCCAATTCCTGCGCAGCTTCTCCCAGCCGAACGCGGGCTCCGAGGTGTATTGCACCGCATGGTTGCGCATGGCCTGATCGTCCGCTCGCGCGTTGCCTGGCCGCAGATAAAACAGCTCGTACTGCGAGTCATCGGGACGGGACCGGAACGCGATGCCGGTGAAGCCAGGCATTCTCGTCCCGGGCGGTCTTGTGATCCTGGTCGCAATGTCCACTTCGATCGTCCCGTCGCGAAAGTTGGTCCCATTGAGGAACGTCAGCCCAGCCGCGTCACCCTCCGGCCGGGTCAGGCGGACAGCTTTGCGCCCTTTATATTCAACGGCTTCCGCCTTCACCGCGCCTGTGGCCGTGAGGTCCTTCGTGTCTGTGAGGGCAAAGGTTTGCGGCGTGGCGACCGGCGCATCCGCGTGAATCTCCTGTGCGGCGGCGAAAGCTCCTCCGCAAAGAAGAAGCAGCAGAAATGCGAAGTGATGCGACACAACACTCGATCGCGGCATGCGCCAAACAGTAGAATCGCGCTTCGCAAGCAGCAAGCATTCTGTGACGAAACGGCAGGAAGCTGGTGCGAACAATGCTCAGGCAGGACGGTCGCTGGTGGGCAGCGCAATCCTCGGGTGAATTCGTAACTGTAACTTAGAGATAACTCAGCCACCAGTCGCGCCGCTCTGCCTTTACCTTTGCGAACCACCTGCAGAGCGGATAGAGCGCCACCACGATGACCATCCACACCACATAAACCACCCAGAGGCTGTATCCGAAATTTGCCGGGAAGAGCTTTGCGGGGCCACCAATCGAGGGAACCGGATTGAACATGAAAGAGAAGGCTGCCCGCCCGTACCGCGCCCACGCCATGAGAACCGCCAGCGCATGGATCGCATAGAAATGCAGGATGAAGTAGAACATCGGCACCCGTCCGAAGACCACAAGAGGATGCGACGGCTTCAGCGAGCATCCGTCGATCAGGGCGAGAACCAGAATCGCCGGTCCCAGCGTCATCAACAGGAAATCGAGCGAGCCCGGGTACTTCGTGCAGTTCAGGAACGACAGCACCGTGAACAGGGCAGATTTCTGCACAGCCCACGGCGCTGGATCTCCGTAATGATTGATCGCGCGTATGACAAAGAATGCGAGCGTAGCAAGCAGCCCAATCCTCAACATAATCCGCCGCCGCGCGCGATCAATCATTACGGAGATCCAGCGCCGTGGGCTGTGCAGAAATCTGCCCTGTTCACGGTGCTGTCGTTCCTGAACTGCACGAAGTAC
>Ga0206998_1112_pt1 | contig 21105 bp, 22 predicted proteins | sample Alteio_BWMinCont_FD_153309 | JGI IMG/M metagenome (GOLD analysis project Ga0206998, IMG submission 153309) | Enriched cells from forest soil in Barre Woods Harvard Forest LTER site, Petersham, Massachusetts, United States -... | ecosystem: Environmental > Terrestrial > Soil > Temperate forest >... | reverse complement strand
GATCGGCAGCAACAATAGCACCAATACTCCGTACATGGGTTAAACGACCTGTCGTTTCTGCCACGCCTGACATTAACTGTTGTAATAAAAATTGTCTTTTTCGAACCGCTTCATAAATTTGCTCTTCTTCTAATATTCTTAGACATTCTAAAGCTACTACGGCAGTTAATGCATTACCACTAAAAGTATGGGAATGTAAAAAAGTTTTTCCTTTTTGATAATCATCATAAAACAGATCATAAATGCTAGCAGTGGTTAATACCGCACTCATGGGTAACCACCCTGCTGTTAAACTTTTTCCTAATACGACAAAATCTGCTTCTATCCCCGCATGTTGACACGCTAAGGGGTGTCCCGTTCTACCTAGTCCGGTCATAATTTCATCTGCAATTAAATGAATGCCGTAATTACGCGTCCACGAACGCAAACGTCGTAAAAAGTCCTGACTATAAATGAGCATGCCACCCGCCCCTTGTACAATGGGTTCTAAAATAATTGCCGTTAGTTGATCGGCATATTGATTAAGTTGTTCTTCTATTGCTGGCCAATGGGATGAACAATCTTGCCATAAAGGATCTTTTTCTGAAGTCACATACGGAACCTTTTGTAAAAAAATAACGGGACATAACCAATCCTGATAAGGTTCCCGATAAAGTTTCAAATCGCTACAAGATAAAGCCAATACGGTTTCACCATGATAGCTATTTTGTAAAGCCATAATTCGAGTTCGAAGCTTTTGACCCATAATTTTTCTCGAATGCAAACTCATTTTAAGAGCGATTTCGATTGCCGAAGAACCCTCGCTTGCATAAAAAATTTTATCAATATGTGGCACAAGATTTTTTAATTTCTCTGATAACTCAACTAAACTAGATTGGCAAGTATTGGCCAATATAACATGCTCGTATAATTCAGTTTGCTTGAACAGAGCGGCTTTTAATCTTGGATGCGCATGTCCCAAAGATTTACACCACCAACTAGATGTAGCATCAATCAACAACCTCCCGGTTTCTGTTTCAAGATAAGAACCATAAGCTCTTTTAATTTCTATAGGCGGAAAATTTTTATAATCCTTCATTTGTGAACAAGGGTGCCAAATGTGTTTTAAGTCGCGCTCTACCAATGTCATTTTCTATCTCCATATAAGTCTGTCGACTTTACTGTAACAAAAAAGTTGACAGAGATCTATTTCTAACGATAGGATGAGTTATCATTAATTGGAATTAGTACTATGTCAAAATTGATACGGCATGACTGGACCCTTGAAGAGATTACTAATCTCTATTCTTTGCCCTTTATGGATTGTCTTTACAAGGCACATTCTATTCATCGGCAATACTTTGTACCTAATGTCATTCAGCTCAGCACTTTACTGAGCATTAAAACGGGCACCTGTCCTGAAAATTGTGCTTATTGCCCACAAAGTGCACACTATCAAACCGCCATTCAAAAACATAAATTACTAGATCCAACTGCGGTTCAAAAGGCTGCGATTACGGCAAAAAAACAGGGGGCAAGTCGTTTTTGTATGGGTGCCGCTTGGCGTAATCCCCCCAAAAAGGAATTTAATCAAGTTTTAGATTTAGTAAAAAGAGTCAAAGCATTGGGTTTAGAAACCTGCATGACGTTGGGCATGCTAAGCTTAGAACAAGCACAGGCCTTAGCTGAATCCGGTTTAGATTATTACAATCATAATCTTGATACGTCCCCTGAATACTATCCCAAAATTATTACAACAAGAACTTATAGTGATCGCCTAAAAACCCTAGAAAATGTAAGAATCGCCGGAATTAAAATGTGTTGTGGTGGAATTATTGGCATGGGAGAAACCATCATAGATCGCATTTCTTTTTTGCAACAATTAGCCAATCTAAACCCTCATCCAGAAAGTGTACCGATTAATCGCTTAGTGGCTATTTCAGGCACGCCTTTAGAAAAAATAGAGTCGGTTAATACTTTTGAATTCGTGCGTATTATTGCACTTGCGCGAATACTCATGCCTAAAAGTGTGGTGAGATTAGCCACAGGGAGAGAAACCATGAATGATGAACTACAAGCACTTTGTTTCTTTGCAGGCGCAAATTCAATTTTCTATGGAGAAAAATTGTTAACCCTACCCAATCCAACTTTGAATCGTGACAAACTTTTATTGAATCGTTTAAATATCCACACATGCCATTCTTAATTTCTCGACTAGCCGAAAAATTAAATAAACAACAGAAGTTAGGTTTAACTCGTTCAAGAACAGTCGTAACCTATAGGGAAGGCACCCTATTACACTGTCACGATCAACATTATTTATCGTTTTTAAATAACGATTATCTTGGGCTCAGTCAGCATCCCGATGTTATCAAAGCATTCCAATGTGGCGCTCTGCGTTACGGTGTGGGCAGCAGTGGTTCGGCATTATTAGGAGGATATTACGATATTCACAAGCAACTTGAAGAAAATCTGGCTGATTTTTTAGGCTATGAACGCGCAATTGTTTTTTCTTCCGGTTATATGGCAAATCTTGCCATATTAATGTCCTTAACACACTCTGAGGATGAGATTTTCGAAGACAAATTAAATCATGCCTCTCTCATAGATGCAGGTCTTTATTGTAAAGCTCAGTTTAAACGTTACCGACATAATGATATTTTAGACTTGGAAAAAAAGCTACGCCTCTCCAACAAAAAAAATAAATGGATCATCAGTGATGGTGTATTCAGTATGAGTGGTGAAATTGCACCTCTTTCAGAACTCGTCGCTTTATCGCAACTTTTTGATACGCAATTGCTTATTGATGATGCGCATGGTATAGGTGTATTGGGTCAAACAGGAAAAGGCATTTTAGAACATCACCCAATATCCTCACAACATGTTCCTATTTTAGTGGGCACTTTCGGAAAAGCATTTGGGACACAAGGGGCATTTGTAGCGGGTGAAGGATTTTTAATAGAAAGTCTATTACAATTTGCCCGCGGTTATATCTATACAACCGCTTTATCTCCCGCCCTGGCTTGTGCGACTATGACCAGTTTAAAAATCATTCAAAAAGAAAGTTGGCGGCGAGAATATCTTCAATTTCTTATTGATCGATTCTCTCATGGTGCTCGCTCCTTAAATTTACCGTTACTGCCCTCGAAAACACCCATACAGGTTATTATTTTAAACCAACCCGAAAGAACCATGCAAATAGCCAACTTATTAAAGCAACATGGAATCTTAGTGGGCGCTATAAGACCCCCCCCTACTGTTCCTCCCCATCAAGCTCGACTTCGCATCAACTTAAACATACATCATACACAGGATGACATAGACCATTTACTTGATGCATTGGCTAAAATTGAGCAACATCATGTCTTTTAATTATAAACGTATTGCAGATTCTTTTAGTCTAGCAGCCGAAACTTATGATGAAGCCGCTGTTTTACAGAAACAAGTGGGAGAACAATTGTTATCGATATTGAATAATATCTCTATCTCACCAGAAGTGATTATAGACTTAGGGTCGGGAACAGGAAAATGGTCCCAGAAATTAGCGCTTTTTTTTCCAAATTCCACTGTTTTTTCATTAGATTTTGCCTATAAGATGTTACAATATGCAAACCAAAACTACCCTGCTCATAATATTAATGTTCTCTGCGGCGATGCTCATGTCTTACCCTTCCAAAATACATGTTGTGATTTAATCTTTAGTAATTTAATGTTTCAATGGAGTTCTAATTATCACACTCTTTTTCAAGAAATAAACCGCATCTTAAAACCCAATGGGTTGATAATTTTCTCAACGTTAGGTCCAAGAACCTTAATCGAATTACAACACTGTTGGGAAAAAGTTGACAGGCTTCCTTATATGCTCTCTTTTATTTCCAAAAATGCGCTTATTATGAAAATAAAGCAAGAAAAACTATCAATTGTCTCATTTAAACAGAAGATACATTTTCGTTTCTTTTCTAAAGCCATTGATTTAATGAAGGAACTAAAAAAAATAGGTGCGCACAATTTGGAAAGGAACCGTTCTCCAGGGTTAATGACAAAAAACAAATTACAAAGAATATTGGATACTTATGAATCGTTTAGAAATTCAAAAGGCCTCTTTCCTGCAACTTATGAAGTCTATTTGGTTATTGCAAAAAAATGAAAAAAATTCAACAAGGTTTTTTTATAACGGGAACAGATACAGGAGTGGGTAAAACAGAGGTTTCATTAGGTCTTTTATTATTGCTAAAAAAACATGGCTTTAGTACCGTTGCGCTTAAACCTATTGCGACAGGTTGCATAGAGACCCCAGAAGGTTTGCGCAATAACGATGCACAGTTATTACAAAAAAATATAACAAAACAACTTTCTTATTCTGACATTAACCCCATTTCTTTTTTTGAACCGATTGCACCTCATATTGCAGCAAAATTGGTGAATCAACCTCTTAGTGTAAAAGAAATTATTGCCGCCTGTAATAATACACTAAGTGTTTCTGCTGATTTCATAATAATAGAAGGAACAGGGGGTTGGTTAGTACCTTTAAATGCGGAAGAAACAATGGCAGACGTTGCGATCCAGTTCAATTATCCATTGATCATCGTCGTAGGGATTCGTTTAGGATGCTTAAATCATGCTTTATTGACAGTCTCTCATATCAAAACTACTTCAATACCCATTGCAGGATGGGTTGCTAATGTCATCACACCTGAAATGCCATCTCTATTCGAAAATATTCAAGCTTTAACAGAACGAATTCCCGCCCCTCTGTTAGGCATTATTCCCTATCAAAAAAAAGTTGAACCTTACTCTATTAGTCATTATTTAGAATCAGAATTATTGAGTTTACTTAAAACACACCATTGTCATGCTGTTGAACCGGAATACCCTCTATGAGGGGGCTTGTATAAATGTGCGCTACTGCTCATTGGTTGGGATCTCGTAGGAAATTTCATTTTTGGATTTAACAAAAAACATTCGGCTATTCTTTGACCAAAAATTCGGTGGCCCGCGCATAAAAAACTCATTAAACTTCTTTAAAAAAGTCATCCAACATCACTCCTTTCGCTACTTCTTCTGAGTACATATTTTCTTTAAGCCCATTAGCAGAGATAAAACTCAACAAAATATCTTTTTTTGTATTCGTTTTTGCTCGAAAAACTCTAATCTTTTTATTCAACTGTTCATAATATTGTTTAGTAATTGTAAAGGATTCCTCTGTATATTTAATCTCGCATATTGTGATTATATCAGGGTGAAGGACAACCCATTTCTATAACTTTGTTATAGTCGACCGTAACAAATAGCTGAATATTGTTATAACGAGGTGTAACAAATAATTAGTTAGGTATCTCTAATATGCCTAAAGATGTTTTTTTACTCCCCCTTTTTTGATATAATTCTTTTTTCATCAACTTTTGAGGTTAGTATTATGCCTAAAATAAAACACGAGAACGAAAGCACAGAATTGTTTAGAACTGCGGAAAGAAAAAAGAGTCAAGCCAAAAAACGTCAACAGGATAGAGTTCAATCCTCTGAAAATCGAGGTTTCCTTATTAGAGTTGGTCTCGCACTGTTGTCTTTTACTTCACAAATGACGAGCACGGCCGCAAATATTCAAAATGGCTTAAGAAATATAGCAGGGACAACGAAAACTCCATTACTTAATAGCCCAAATAATTTTAGAGATAATCGTAATCGTAGAAGTAGTATCGTTGATGGACAAGTTATGGAAACTGACAATGACAAATCGTCTCTTGTATACACGATTACCAATGCAGTTGGCTTTCACTTTCGAAAAAAATCGGTAGGAAATGGAAATATTGATGTAACTAGTTTTACAGAGCAGAATCGATTAAATGGCGATGTCTTTATAGAGATAGATTCTGTTTATACACCAGCTGCTCTAAATTTTATAAAAAATAAACGAGCTGCGCAAAATGGATATTCTATTACTGGAGAGATTGAAGAAATGATTTCTGAAGATTTACCCGGCGAAGTGACGAGCTCTCCCCACGGTGTCATTCACGTTAGTCGCAGTGCTTCTGAAAATTCACCCGCCAACAGGCGGAGGATGGCCTAAGGCATAATAATTTAATGAGTTCCGTCATTGCGATTGCTTCGCTATGCTCGCAATGACGGCGCTGATTTATCTTCCGAAATTTTATTTAATGCATTCACAATGGCGACGCCTCGTTCTTTTTTCTTTATACCATAAAGAATTTTTAACGAGACATAATTGTATCCTAATTTAATGACCCGTTAAAGAGTGAGGGGATATCCATCCCAAGGCAAAGGCAATAAATAAGGCCACAAACAATAAGATAGAAAGAACAATTCTCACTGTTAAAGCTCTAACCGTACGCTTAGATTGACCGCGATCCTTTACCAAATAAAATAAACCCATCGCAAGACTGGACAAAATAAAAAAAAGCGTAGCTAATATAAATATCGTTGCGAGAGTAGATGAATTCATGATTTCATTCCCTATCCGTGTGGGTCGATGGGTGTTTGCGCCTGGACTTGCCTCCACTCTAATTACTTTACTTATCATTCCGCTTTTCGTCCATCTCGGATTTTGGCAGTTATCAAGAGCTCAAGAAAAAAAAATGTTAACTGAATTACTAAATAGACAAATGAATGAAAAACAAACTCCCTATGAAGACCTTAAGTTTATCACTAATAAAAATTCCCTTCTCTACCGCCGAGTACAGGTTACTGGCGAATTCCTAAATGAATATGCTATTTTGCTCGATAATAAAATCCATCAGGGGCGGGTCGGGTATTATGTCCTTACCCCTTTCAAACCGTTCTCTAGTCATCAGGTTTTTTTAGTGAATCGTGGCTGGATTCCTGCGACAGAGAATCGAAATACGTCTCCAACCCTTAAGCCTGTTTTAGGCAAGGTCAGCCTAAATGGAATACTTGATTTTCCCTCACGACAATTTCAATTAAAAAATTTAAAACCCGAATCTACAGCGAATAGGCATTTTATTAGAATTCAGCAAATTAATTTTACCGATCTGGCTGAAATTTTGAAGATACCCCTTGAATCCCTCTCCCCATTTATATTTCAATTAGATCTGGATAGCCCCTATACCTTCACCCATATCCCTATCCGTTTTGGAAGTTCTGCAACTCGACACTTGGGTTATATGGTACAATGGTTTAGCATGGCTCTTGCCGTGTTTATATACTTTTTGATGGTGAATAGTAGAAAATGGCCAAAGGAAATAGGTTGACACCTTACTTTATGATTCTCGTTTTTCTGGGACCCATTGTGGTTGCCCATTTGCTTTACTATTTTCGTCATCATATTCATTTTCCCTCTATGCTCAGTGGTGAATTATTAAATCCCCCTCTTTCCATCCAGTCTCTTCTGCCAGAATTTAAATTAAATGGAAAATGGCAACTTATTACCATTCAACCCGAAACCTGTAATAAGCACTGCGAAGAACAATTCAATCTACTTAATAATATCCATCAAGCCTTAGGAAAAGATAAATATAAATTAGAACGTAAAACGATGATGCCTCATGAAGTTTCCAAAACGTTAAGACAAAAAAGTTTTTTCATTGTGGATCCTAAGGGGTGGGTCATCCTTTCTTATACTTTACCCTTCAACCCTAAAGGTGTCTTAGAAGACATTCGCCGATTATTGAGGTTTTCTCATGCTGGATAAACGTTATTATCAACAACGATATTGCTTTCGCTTAGCTTTATTTGCAACCCTGCTGGCATTTTGTGTGGTTGTTTTAGGCGCTTATACCCGGCTTACTGATTCGGGGTTAGGATGTCCCGATTGGCCCGGATGTTACGGGCAATGGATTCCTAAAGATTTCAAACAAACCACGCAGGTTATGGATGCAACTAAAGCTTGGACCGAGATGACCCACCGTTATCTTGCAGGATTGCTTGGTATGATTATCTTTGCACTGGGCATTTTGGCTCTTCGTAATCGTCGTTTTCCTGAACAGCCTGTGGCGCTTCCGCTTTCCCTGGTTGCGCTGGTTGTGTTTCAAGCATTTCTTGGCATGTGGACGGTTACCTTAAAACTATTTCCCCTTGTGGTGATGGCACATCTTTTGGGAGGGCTGACAACCTTATCTTTATTATGGTGGCTTACGCTTAAGCTAGGTCCCTCAAAAAAGGAAGTCGAAATTTCTGGCTTACGTAATTTAAGAATATGGGCAATTCTGGGTCTTATCGTTTTAGTGATTCAACTTTTTTTAGGCGGATGGACTAGCGCCAATTATGCAGCCTTAGTTTGTCTTGATTTCCCTTTTTGTAAGGACATTTCAATTTCCTCTTTGACCTTTGTTCAAGCGTTTAACCTGATCTCAGCCGGCATTGCAGGCAGCCTAGGTGTTCCTTTAGATCACAATGCGCGCGTCCTCATCCATATGGTCCATAGAGTTGGCGCACTTTTTACGGCTCTCGTAATTGGTTGGCTCGCATTTCAAGTATTTGCACGAGCAAAATGTGTTGCGATTCGAGGTTTAAGCGTGGCCATTGCTGCTTTATTAACGATTCAAATCCTATTAGGTGTAACAAATGTCTTGGCCTTGCTCCCTTTATCGGTGGCAATCGCCCATAATGCCGTTGCTGCTTTATTACTTCTTGCATTGGTTACTTTAAATTATTACTTACATTCACACCCTCGTAGAAGTACTCAAAGTTATGGAAGTAAATAAAAAACTAATGCTCTTGCAAGATTTTTTTCTTCTATGTAAGCCCAAAGTCGTTATCGTAATGCTTACGACTGCATGGGTAGGCATGTCTCTTGCAACGCCAAATAAAATTCCTATTTCTATTTTTATTTTAGGAACAATAGGCATTGCTTTTTCTGCAAGTGCGGCTGCCGTCATAAACCACCTTGTCGACCGCCATATCGATGCAAAAATGCAACGCACCCGACATCGTCCCATCGCTTCTGGCCGTATCAATGCCTTAACTGCCCTGCTTTTTTCTCTTACACTCGGTATTCTGGGCATATTCGTCTTGTTTTTTTTTGTTAATCCTCTAACCGCCATTCTCACTTTTTTGACGGTTCTAGGATATGCCGTCTTATATACTCTTTTCCTAAAGCACAAAACCCCTCAAAATATTGTGATTGGTGGACTGGCAGGCGCAATGCCGCCACTTCTGGGGTGGACAACCGTCTCCGGAGAGCTCAACGCCTATGCGTGGGTTTTAGTGCTTATTATTTTTACCTGGACACCGCCCCATTTCTGGGCCTTGGCTATTTACCGCCGAAAAGATTACCAAAATGCCAACATTCCTATGTTACCCGTCACACATGGGGTTCGTTTTACCAAACTCTGCGTTGTGCTTTACACAATATTATTATTTTTAACTTCTCTTTTACCTTATCTAACTCAGATGAGTGGCACTTATTATTTTATTGCTGCTCTTTTTCTGGGCGTGGCTTTTTTGATTCAAACCTTAGTTTTATACAAAACTAACAAAGACGAAGTCGCCCTTAAAACTTTTAGTTTCTCAATTTTATATTTGCTGTTATTATTTATCGCTCTGCTGTGGGATCACTACTGTCCCTGGGATTTTTTATGAAACGTTTATTCTTTGTGTTAATACTCGGTCTGGTCACTGCTGCCATAGGTGGTTATTTCTTAAATAACAATTTGAGTAAACCAACTACTGTCGTTAATGTTCAAACAGAAACTCTTCTGGCTGGCTCTCAATTACCGCTCCCTAAACCACTCACTGAATTTTCTTTGATAGACACTAATAACCAACTTTTTACTCAACATTCTCTTCTTGGTCAATGGACGTTAATGTTTTTTGGGTATGCGCAATGTCCTGAAACCTGTCCCAAAACGCTCGCCCTTGTCAATGCTTTTTGGAAACCTTTAATGGAAAAACAAGCGCATAATACTTCGTCCCCACGGACGCGCTTTGTTTTTGTCACACTCGATCCCAAAAGCGACACCGTTCAAAATTTACAGCAATTTTTGGGACACTTTAACTCAGAGTTTATAGGTCTTACTGGAGAAGAGTCAGAAATCCAAAAGTTAAGTAAGTCTTGTAACATATATAGTTGGCAAGATCCAAATCTAGATGCTAAGGGTCAAAAAGTAATTGATCATACTGCTGCTTTCTTATTAATTAACCCACAAGGTCAGATACAAGCATTATTTACGCCTCCTCATGATCCGTCGAATATCTTAAAAGATCTAGAAGTTTTGATTCATTAAACCTTCGTCATTGCGAGCGACTTTCGTCATTGCGAGCGTTAACCTTCGTCATTGCGAGCGTAGCGAAGCAATCCAGAGTTTCAAAAGATATACACAAAGTTATCCACAGTTTTTTTATGCCTTTTTATGACATTAAAATTAATTTGGACATTTTACTTTAATATTAGCTTTTAATTTAGTTATGATCTCAAAAAAGTTATACACAAGCTCATTTTGATACTTAACCATTGTTATATAACCTATGTCAGTCAGGTAAAAGCTTCTAATTGGCTAACAATAATATTTTTTATGATTAAAATCATTTAGATAGGATTACAATGCGTAAATCCAACCTATTTAAGCTTAGAAGACAACTTTTGATCAAAGATAATTATTCACAAACTTATCCACAGGCTATTTTTAAATACTGTCTAATCTTATGAAAATTTTATTTAAAATGGTTGAGTTGACATGAACTGTTTTTTATTGTTAGTTTTAAAGTTATCCACAACATAAGTTTTTTAACTTTCTTGAACAGATGGCATAAAAAAATGGGTTGATCAATCCTGAACGCGTGTTATATACCAAAGGATGTCCATTAAAATCAATTAATTCACCGCCAGCGGCTTCTAAAATACATTGCCCTGCTGCCGTATCCCATTCTGAGGTAGCGCCAAATCTAGGATATAGATCTGCGCTTCCTTCAGCAACTAAACATATCTTCAATGCACTCCCTAAATAAACTAACTCATGTTCTCCGATTCGCTTTAATAGTGCTGACCATTCTGATTTTTTAGAATGATGATGTCGACTTACTGCGATTTTATAAGGCGGCTTAGGATCTAAATGGCTATAGATAGGTGTAGGAGCTGCTTTTCCTACTTTTAAAAAGGCTTTTTCTCCTTCCAACGACCAGTAACACCGTTGTAACAGAGGGGCAATAACAACCCCTAATATGGGCCTATTACCCCTAATCAAGGCTATATTGACTGTAAACTCACCGGTTCTCTGAATAAATTCCTTTGTGCCATCGAGAGGATCAACTAACCAATATTGCGGCCATTTAGCGCGGACTTCTAAGGGAACAGATTGTCCTTCTTCTGAGAGAATCGGAATATTGGGTTCTATCTGTCTTAACCCTTGTTCTATGATTTGATGCGCTGCGAGATCAGCCTCTGTCACAGGTGAATTATCTGACTTCGATTTTATACTGTATTTTTTCTCACTATAGATAGCGGAAATCGCTTCACCAGCATTTAAAGCAATCTCCAAAACTTGCGGTAACCATTCTTTATAGATGAGACTCATCACTCATTCTATCTCAAGAAGTTTTTCCGTTCAAAAAATTATTTTAAAAAAACTGACATTATAAAAAAAATCTGATATGATCCGCATCTCAAGTGAGTTAAGTGTTTAAAGTAAATTTATGGAAAAAGAAATCCAATTTTCATTCTCGGTAGATCCTCTCGATCCAGAGCAAGATGAACTAGATGATAATGACTTTCCACCTTTTGAAGGGCATGAAGGTGGGGAACGAGTATTAAAAGTTCGTCTCGATAAATGGCTTTGGGCGGCACGTTTTTTCAAAACTCGAGCATTAGCACGAGCTGCGGTTGAAAATGGTAAAGTTTTTTATAATGGTCAACGTTCTAAACCCAGTCGCGAAATTGAAATAGAGGCCGTCCTACAGATCCGTCATGGTCGATTTGAAAAGACCGTGATTGTGAAAGGTTTATCTACCCGTCGTCGCAGTACTGAAGAAGCTTTTCAGCTTTTTGAGGAAACGGAAGAAAGCAAAAAAAATCGAGAACAAGCTGAAGAATGGTATCCAAAAAGATCTTCCGATCAATCTACTTATCAACCCTTCGATCCACAACAGCAGCAGCCCCGTGAACGTCGTACGGTTCGTTTTTTACGTCGTTCCTTTAATCGCGGAAACGAACAACAACCTCGTTATAACGATTCTCCCAATACGCCTTATTCAACGCCTAAACAACCTGCTCCTTGGGAATTTGAAACTTAGATTGCGCAGCTTGCTCCTAGGGATCTCCAACGGTAAATAATTATGGCAAATAATATCCTTCGTGTTGCTATCCCAACACCGCTTCGTAGGCTTTTTGATTACTTATCTATTCCTCAAAATGTTTTTTTACCTCAACCTGGAATGCGAGTACGGGTTCCCTTTGGCAAACTTGAAAAAATAGGGCTGATTATCGAGGTAACAAACTTTAGCGATTGTCCAAAAGATAAGTTAAAACCTGCTATCGAATATTTAGATCCTGAACCTTTATTACCCGTCAGCATTTTAGAATTGATCCTATGGGCAAGTCGTTATTACCAAACTTCGCTAGGGGAAGTATTTGAAACGGCATTCCCTGCTCGCTTACGAAAAAAAGAAGTAAAAAAACCTCGAGCATCGCTTTTATCCCCTTCTTTAAATCCGGCAGAGACAACTATTCCTACGCCTAAAACCCACTCTCTTAATCTAAATCAACAACAAGCGGTCACTGCAATTACACAGCATATAGGGCATTTTAAGATTTTTTTACTCGAAGGTATCACAGGCAGTGGAAAAACAGAGGTTTATTTACATTCTGTAGAGTTTGCCTTACAACATTCAAAACAAGCCCTTATATTAGTGCCCGAAATTGGATTGATACCTCAACTGGTCGATCGCTTTCAATCTCGATTTAATGTCCCTATTGCATTACTGCATTCTGGTCTAACTGAAAAGCAACGCTTTGATGCTTGGGAAATGGCAAGAACGGGAAAAGCCCGTATTGTCATCGGGACACGATCGGCGGCTTTTACGCCTCTTAAAGCACCAGGTATTTTTATTCTTGATGAAGAACATGATCCTTCCTATAAACAGCAGACAGGATTTCGTTATCATGCAAGAGATCTGATTATCCTCAGAGCTTCAAAAGAAAAATGTCCCGTTATTTTAGGGACCGCAACGCCCTCTCTTGAAACACTCCATAATGTAGACATTCAAAAATTCCAACGGTTAAACCTCCCTGTTCGCGCAGGCAATGCAAAACCCCCTAATTTACAAATACTCGATGTCCGCCATAAAAAATTAGAGGAAGGACTGTCTTCTGAACTTATTATTCATATGCGAAAACATCTTGCCAATGATGGCCAAATTTTATTATTTTTAAACCGGCGGGGATTTGCCCCTGTCTTGATGTGTTTTGAATGTGGATGGGTCGCCAATTGTAAACAGTGCGATGCTAAAATGACCTTACATTTTCATAAACAAAAACTAGTCTGCCATCATTGTGATAGTATGCTCTCTCTTCATAAAAACTGTCCCACCTGCAACAACAAACAATTAAATCCTTTAGGGATTGGAACAGAACGTCTTGAAGCGACTTTACAACACCATTTTCCGGATGAAAACATTATTCGATTAGATCGCGATACAACTTACAAAAAGGGCAAACGAGAAGAGGCCTTCCAACAAATAAAAGAAGGTCAGGCTCGAATTTTATTAGGCACACAAATGATCACAAAAGGACATCACTTTCCTAATGTTACCTTAGTCGCCATTTTAAATATTGATCAAGCCTTATTTAGTATCGATTTTCGAAGCACGGAACGATTGGGACAACTGATTACGCAAGTTGCAGGTCGCGCAGGGCGAGAAACAAAATTAGGACATGTCTTGCTACAAACCAGCCATCCTTCTAATCCTTTAATCAGAGTCTTATTAGAAAAAGACTATTCCTATTTTGCAAAACAATTACTCATTGAACGACAATCTGCCCTACTGCCCCCGTTTTGTTTTCAAACGTTAATTCGAGCAGAAGCAAAAAAAATAGAAAATCCGATCCTTTTTCTAAACACAATCAAAAATAGACTACTTAAAAATTCTTTTAAATCGCTAGAAATATTAGGCCCTACCCCAGCACCTATGGAACGACGGGGAGGGCAATATCGCGCTCAATTATTACTACAATCCCCACAAAGAGCTTTATTACACCAATGTTTAAATGAATTAATTCCCATAATAGAATCGCTCCCTCTTTCTAAAATCGTCAGATGGTCTTTAGATGTCGACCCCATCGATATGTTTTAAAGAGACCCGCCCTGGTTCGCATCAAAGAGAGGCGTAGCGGATCGTGTTACGACTGGTTTTTTATTTATTAAAAACGCTTTCTATATTGTCAACATCATAGATTTTTTCACCCCATTTCTCAATGGTTTCAGCATCGGCAGTCTGGATTTGATTACGATATGTTTCTGATACCATTCCAAATCTTTTTTCCAATAAGTGTAAGCAAAGCTTACCTTCACCTATAATAATACCTTCTTCCAAACCTCTCTCTAATCCAATTCTCTCAGCAGTAGTTATATAACTCACATCGTTCTCCTTCTCAAATAATTCAACCTCTTGATGATATTTTAACTCAAATGCCCTAGGCATGCGCAATACCCCGTCAATGAATTTATACAAAGCTAGGATATCTTTACAAAAAGACATCGGACGCCAATTTTGATCTTTGTCAATTAAGATCGCAAGTGTTGCAACAGGCTTTCGAAAACGTTCATACAAACGATAACGATATATAAATAATCGTTCACTAAAGTCTTTCTTCTTTTGACCCTGCACCTCTAGATGAATTAATATCCAAGCCTCTTTATTGTCTTCCAACAACCATACCTTGATCAGCTTATCAACAACTCTATTTTGAACAGGCCCCGTTATAGCATAAAGTTCTTGCTCTAAAAATTCGGGTTCTTTAGACCAATCGATTTCTGCAAAAGCCTTAGGCCAACAAAATTCCATAAAAGGTCATTAAAAATCTGTTAGTGAACTTATTCATAAAGAAAGAGTCCTATAAACAGAATGGGCATTGAAAAAAATGACCTATCAATAATACATTAATGGGGGGTATAGCATGCAAAATTTAGAGGCGCTTCGTAATATTTTACGCAGTCGCATTGAACAATTAAAAAAACAATTAACTTTAAAACAAGAGGAATTAGACGACCTTAAAAAATTAACAGAACGTGTAACCTCACATCAAGCGAAAGTACAAACCGAAAGCCCCCAATCTGCTCCTCTCATTTTGAGCAGCAAATTGGAAACATCGCGTGAAAGCGATGAAAAAAAACGCCAAGGACAAATAGATAGTTTAGGTAAGCGCCTTAAGCAGCTAGAATCTGATCGAGTTCCCTCAAATGAGGATGAGATTGAAAAAGTTAAAATTGAAATTGATTTCAGAGAAAAAATGAAGGGAAACGAAGAAGCTTTAAATTTTCTTGACGCAATCTTTTCTGACGATAAAAGCAAATTAGCATCCGATCAAAAATACATATTATTCACCTGTAATGTCCGTGGCGATGGGATAGGAGATCTTGGGCATTTTGTCGATGTTACCAAGGGTATATTAGAAACAAAAGAATTTAGAGAATCAGGCATGACGCCTTTGTTTATCCTCACGGGTTCACATGTGGGTGGGCAGGATAGAACGGAAATATTTAAAGCTGCATTAAGATCGAGAGGAATAGATCCAGATTCAAATAATGTTCATATATCGCGATTTGGTGAAGAGCTTTCTAAAAGCGCTGAATGGCTAGAAAAATTATTAAAAACGCAAGCAGCATTTAACATATCAACACCCGACAATGATATGAATTTAGACTTTTCTCGAGAGATAGGCATATTATTAAGAAAAATGGTTATTTTAAAAAATCAAACGATTCCGTTCACGACCATTTTAGAACATGGAGAAAATGCTCTGAAAGTATATCGCGATTTCGGTAAAAACTATAACGATTATGAAAAAAAGGTAAGTCTTGCGATAGGAATGGACATTATCCCTCATGGTAGAGGGTTATTGCTAAGAAGGCCAGAGCGTAAATTAACACCAGCCGAAGCACTCTTAAGTCTTGATAACAAAGGTTTATTAGACATCCTTTTGAGAGGAGAAAAACGAGAAACACCTAGGACTACTCCTTACACAAAAGAAGAAACTGAGGCATTTTTTAAAAAATCACTATTAATTCCAGGGTATTTTCAAGACTTATCATCTGCAACTACTTCTATAGCTGCTCGCACTCTTATTACTACGGTTAACAGCATTGCTTCTTCGGAACTTGCCGTAGGAAAAGATGAAATAGTATTAGTCGTTAACCCGCAGAGTCTTTTTAATAACAAGAAATTATATTCTGAACTCTTTACCGATAATGTGAGTGAAATTACAATATATTCACCCGGTCAAGAAAAGCCAGAAACGATTGTCAATCCCAATCCAAAAATAGAAACAGGAACAGGAACAAACCCCCGGCTTAAAATTAAAATTCTTGCAGGCTTCCGACCTAATGACCGAGACTTCGATATTTTACATCAATGTGCTCATTTTGGAGGTGCCTCTGGCGATAAAAGTTTTGAGCAAATATTGTCCAATGATCTCATTCCCATGCTACAAATTAGGGAATGGAAAATACCGATTATCAAACATTTGATTGAGCATACGAAAAATCTATTAGGTGATCCTAATGCTGTAGCGCTCTATTTTGAGGCCTTATTACGTTTAAGCGCACTCGTTGATGAAAGTCATAATACTGCAAGAAAATTAGTTATGGCAGAAATCCTTGATGAAGGTCGTAATCAAAATTCTGAAACCAAATCACGTCTTGCAAAAACTGTCGGGGAAAGACTCAAAAAATTAAAAATCATGAGTTCTCCAATAGATACATTGAATAAAGAGGATATTGCAAATTTAAGATCTATGTCTCAAGAAATATCGGGGTTATTAACAAATGAGTTTAAAAAACAGTGGAAAGTGGTGTTGGATGATCTGCATAGAAATCATAATCTTTATAATGAATTACCCAGTATTGTAAAAGCAACGCTGGATATGGCTCAGCCTAAAGAAAGGCAGGCATATGGTCTTTAGATGTCGACCCCGCTGCCATTATAGTCGATATTACATTTAATTTTTCAACCTCTTGATGATATTTTAACTCAAATGCCCTAGGCATGCGCAAGGGGAGAGTGAATTTTACATATACCTCGTCATTAGAATATGTTAACGAACTAATCCATAATGTGGGAAGAAATCATAGAACGAGATGTTTTCGTAACTCCTGCATCCGTTGAAAATTTTTTCCATTTTGAAACTGCCTGTTGAATCTCGTTTATGATTTGTAAAGCCATTTGTTTTTTGATGCCACCTACTTCTGCAAGTTTTAAAAGAAGAGCAAGGCTTGGATTTTTGCCTTCTCCCATAAGCATTGTGCAGTGCTCACCTGAAGGGCCAAATGAAAAAGTAAGATCGTAAGCAGGCGAAACTTGCCATACACCATTTTCATTCATTAGAAAGGAGAAATTTTTTGCATGATCATCACGATTGTGGGAAAAAACGTTAAAAACAGCAGCACGAAATTGTTTTTCGCATTCACGTACATCTTTTGTAAGCCAAAGTGTTACCTTCATAATCATTTCGTAATCAAGACTTGGAATACGATGATCAACATGAAGTAGCCCACTCATTGTATGCATATGAAGACGTTTGCCCTCTAAACGATCGAATCGTTTAACGCCGAAATACCCTGGACCTTTTTTGGATGGAAAAAGCCTTGCTTCTGGAACATTAAGATTGGCTTCCATTGCCATAAGATGATACGCATATTCAATCGGGCCGCTATCTTTCAGATCAAGAGAGGAACGAAATTTGATAATCCAATCTTCCCCATCAATATTGACTAAAATTTTGGGACGAGCGCCTGCAGAAGAACCATTCATAACAAGGAGTTCATCTATAAACTGATCGTCATCGTTTTCTTGAAATTGTAAGGTTTCATCTGCAATTTCGTCTAAATCCTCATGGTGAACTGTCGTTATATTTTCTATTTCCGGCTCATACACAAGTGCCCCCATACCACGACTGCCAACATAACGAAGGCGATCTAAGGGAGACAATGCACCAGGGTGCATACCTAATTTCATTATTTTACGATCTAACAATAATCGACCCCATCCATCAGGTAAACTGTCATTAAAAACGCCAAATAACCCTTCAAATACACGATCTTCACAGGGGATAATACCTGGCTTTAAGGGAAGTTTAAAAGGAGATAACTCAAACCCAGTTTTTAAAAAATCAACAGTGTACTCAAAAAAGATTTTCCGCTCCTTCAGAGCCAATCTTCCCATCGAAATCTTATCGGATCCTCTCATGTAACCCACATTAATGACGGAAATATTTTTAAAGAGCGCTTGCTGAAAACTCATTTTCGTCCCCGCTTACGGGTTTTATCTTTTAAAAAATCATCCATTGAGGACAGATGCTCTGGCGCGGAGGGTTTAAACAATATTTTAAATTCTTCAAGTGACTCCAAAACCAAGGCAATCTTAAGTAATGATTCTAAGGAAATTACCCCAGTCTGTTCAAACTTTTTTAATACTCCAAAACTAACGCCAGAACGCTCTGATAAGGTTTTTTGGCTCCAGTTTAATGACAATCTTTTTGCTTGTACCTGCCTTGCAATAGTTTCTGCCATTTCATGAGGGGTGATAAACTGTAAAGACATTATAATATCCTTTATGATTAAAACACGCCTATATTGGATATTATAGTATCTTCTATGTAAAGTCAAGTTAGGGGGTTAATTGGTAATGATAGGCGATAATACACTTAATTTTTTGCATTTTGTTTTTTTTTAACATATGTTAGTATACACATTAACAACAAGCTCCTTGGTAATAGTTTATGAATACTGATCATAAAAAAGTAGTGCAAGCCAGTTTAATCGTGGCGCTTTCTGGTGCTTTATATGGATTTCTTGGTTTCTTTGGCATCAAGCTATTAGAAGAAAATATGGATATCTCGACCATGTTATTTTGGCGATTTATGGTAGCAGGGCTATGGGTGCTCCCTTTCACTCTTAAAAATAATGCTATCAAAACCATTGTTCATGCCGATAAACGTCTATTATTTTTTACCTTCATTTTAGGTGCAATGGGTTATGCGGGTTCAAGTGGGTTTTTCTTTATGGCGAGTGAACACACAGGCACGGGTCTTGCAATGGTGATATTTTTTTCATATCCCATTCTTATCGCGTTAACTGCTTGGTTTACTAAAAAGAATAGTTTTAATTTCATAACGCTTTCGCTGCTAATCACTATGGCTTTTGGGTTAATGTTACTACATGATCCCCGAGAGGGCTCAGTCAATATTCTAGGGATAGTATTTGGTATAGCCTCGGCGGCTACCTATGCTTTTTATATTATTGGCACTAAAAAATATGCTTCAGGCAATTTAAATTCTAACATACAAACGATGTTGGTGAGCTTTGGAGCTGCGATGTTTTATTTTATTATATCGTTAAAATCCGGCACTTTTAGCATACCCTCCACTCTAAAAACCTGGAGCTATTTATTAACGTTAGGTATTCTCATCACCGCGATACCCATTCAATTAATGATTGAAGGCTTGAAAAAAATCAGCTCCATGCGAGCATCCATCATTTCTGTTCTGGAACCTTTAGTAACGGTTTTTGTGGGTATTATATTATTGGAAGAATCTGTTTCCTTTATTCAAATAATCGGAATAATCATTATCCTCGGTAGCGCTATTATTGTGCAATTTCAGCGTGAGCTTTAAATCTTTTTTCTGTTCTGGTGACAGATACGGTGGCAAATGACGTTTAATCTCTTCATAAAGTGACATCTTTATTTTTTAATCGTATAGATCCCACAAATTTTTAAATAAAACTTCCTCAAACTTATGACCCAAAGGTTGTTGGGCAGCTTCTAATTTAGAAAACAAGTGGGAGAGTTCTTTTTCAAGATCATTCTGATAAAAATGAGGTTCCCATTTTAGAGCTAAGTTTTTAGTGTAGCTATCATAGGAATCATCATTAGTTAATTCATGAATTATGACTACTGATCTATCAATAGGATCTACAGCAGTGTACTCATCATTTAAAGATCCTAACATTCCTATACATGCAATACCTGTATACGAATTCGCATTTTCGATATTAGAGATTCTACTAATCATAAATCGGCTCCAAATTATTCAATGTCTCTGTCTTTAAGAAATCAAAAAAAAGAACTTTTCCTTCTTCATGTGCTTTTTCCAGATTGAATGGCAATTCTGACCAGAAATCATTATGAGGTCCATTTGCAATAGAGTCAATATTAATAATAATTCCCTCTTTCCTAACACCCTCCCTAGGTTCAACAAATCCATTTGAAACTATCTGAACAACATGCACTAACTTATCTTGGGGAATTTCAACTCTAACATTAACAGTCTCAGTTAATATTTAGCGAGAACCAAGCTTTAAGTCAAATTTTAGAAGAGTTAATTGTTCTTTTATTGAGTGGGTTTCAATTAAATCTACATATTTTAATGAATATCTCTCTATTGTTTTAATAACATTAGCTTTTTCTACAATACCAACTAATTGCAATATAGTTTTTTTAAAATTTGACCACCCTTCATAGCTTAACCCACTTGCAAGGGCGAAAACTGAATCACCAAGCAAAATGGAATAACCCTTCCAAATTAAACGAAACTGGGGAGAATAGCGAAACAAGGGATTAACTTCTCTAATTGGTTGAGGAATCTCAGGCAGCTTCTCAATCTTTACGCCTTCGAGCTTTGTAAAAAAAATTCCAGACAAAATATTAGACGCCAACACATCCGTTTGAAATCGCATTTCAAAGACAGCTTCTATAACCGGTTGCTTCTTAAGCTTTATAGGCAATTTTTCTAACATTTCACATACAATCCATAAACCAATGTACCAAAACACTAAATCTTATAAATTATAACCCCTTTTAAACGTATTTAACATAAGGATTTGACAAAATAATCCAGAAATCTAACTATCAATAGAAATTCTAACTCCATCTTTCTTTAATTAAAGTTATCGAATGTTCTTGCTGTGGGATAAAAATCGGGCTTCTCATCAAATGCTTTCTTAT
>Ga0206998_1111_pt1 | contig 21117 bp, 19 predicted proteins | sample Alteio_BWMinCont_FD_153309 | JGI IMG/M metagenome (GOLD analysis project Ga0206998, IMG submission 153309) | Enriched cells from forest soil in Barre Woods Harvard Forest LTER site, Petersham, Massachusetts, United States -... | ecosystem: Environmental > Terrestrial > Soil > Temperate forest >... | reverse complement strand
CGTTCCTCGCGAAAGTGGCGAAGGAGCCAGGCAGAGCGTCGCGCGGCGTATTCATGAACATTGGTGTGCCAGGAGGCGGCGAGAGGGAGATGGAAATGATTCGCCAGTATGACGCCGATGATGCCGTTATCGCTGGGCCCGGTAATGTGGATGACGTCGGGGCGGAATTCCTTCAGGGTGCGGACGATCAGGGGTAGATGGCGAATGTAACCGGCGTCGAACGAGAGGTCTTTTTCGAGCGCGAAGGAGACAGAGCCGCGGGGCAACTCGAGGGAGGTGAGCTGGCCTTCGACTATGAGGCGCGGCTGTCGGTTGCCGGGACGGACGAAGAGGAAGGGCAGATCGTGGCGATGGACATATGCCTCGAACTGGCGGCTGGTGTGAGCGACGCCGTTGATCTCGTAGAACGAGTCGGGAAAGTAGGCGACTCTCGGTACCGTAGAGGCAGGCATCAGGGATCAGCCGTTCGCTTCTTTCCTTGCTGATTGCAGCGGGCATTGCTCTAACGGACTGCTTCCGAACCGCCGCCAATACCTGATGCTACACAGGTTTTGGTTAAGACTGACTATTAACAGCCCATCGCTGTCTTAGAATGCTTCTTCGCCAAGGGCGAACTTCAGTTCGCGCGATTCGTTCCAGGCGAGGCGCAGACCGCCGGAGACCGGCTTGCTACCCATCATCTTTACCGCTTCGACTACGTAATGGAGGTAGCGCGGGACGCGACCATTGTGAGGCCAGAGCTCGCATAGCGGCCGCACGACGCCGTTGGTGTCGGGATGGTATACGCGCTCGTCCCAGGTGCGCGATCCCTGAGGAAAGTCGGGATAGGTGCGGATGGCGTCGAGCGTGGATTGCAGGATGCGGTGCTTCCAAGGCTCGGCGTACTGGGGCATGAAGAGAACGTGGCTGCGGCCCTCGTAACGGATCTCGTGCACGAACTCGGTGAAGCTGGCGGCGTTGCTGAGATTGACGTTCGCGTTCGGCTCTACACCGTGGCGGTCGCCGCCGGAGATGAGGAGCATGTTGCGGGCCTTTGCCATTTCCTTGACTTCGCGGTTCTCTTCCCAGCTGCGCAGGCCGTTTAGTTCGAGCGCGTGCATGAACTGGCCGTTGACGGCCATGAAGTCGTGAAGGCGCCGGTGATGTTTTTCCTTGCCGATGATGTAGAGGTCCCACATGGGGTGGTTGAAGACGATGAGGACGTTGGGCAAGGCGTGGAGCGCGGCGAGGATTTCGGTGAGACGGGGCTCGGAGGGATGGGCAGTGAATTCCTCGAAGGTGCGCATCCACTCGGCGCCCGACTCGCTGGGCAGGTTGTGGATGCCGAGATGAAACGCCTGGTCGGGCCCGAAGGGGACGCTCCACTCGACGGATACCGGAATGTGGCGGGCGGAGGCGACCGTTCGCAGGAGCATGGGCGCCTGGATGTTGTCGTGGTCGGTGATCGAAACCAGCGGCATGACCCCGAGTTTCTGCGCGATCTGGCCGCTCTCGAGATCAAAGGCGAGGCGCGGAGTGAGGGGCGGTGTCCAGTAGCCGGCCGAGTAATTGAGGCTGATCTTGTGGATGGTGCGGGCACGCTTTTCTCCATAAGCGAGGAGCTTGCGGACCAATGCATAGTCGTTGCCGAAGGTTGCCAGGAAGTCGAGGGTTTCTTTCGATTGATTGGTGTGGCTGTGAAGAGAAACGCCCGTGGAGTACTCACGTGCGGCATCGGCATCTTTCCAGAGGTAAGAGATGCGTCGTAGACCGGCCATAGAGATATCCTCCTGGGGGGATCTGCTATGGCCAGTATCGGTATGCACCATGAATGCGGCATTACTGGTGGGAGAAAGGATGTTCAAATTGCCGCCCGGTGCCGAAAGAGGCAACGTTACGAAGGAGATACGGGCTCTGCGACGGAGGTGGGAGGGTCAGGAACGAGTTCGGGCGATTTCGGGAGCGAGGTGTGTCTCGTCTTCGGTGTAGGGATGGCCCGCTTCCGGCTCGAGGTGGTCGCGGGTGAGGTTTTCGCGCAGCAGGGCGAAGGCTTCATCGGGAGTATTGGCGATGTGGAAGAGCTCGCGGTCGCGGGGAGAGATAGCTCCTTTATCGACAAGAACATCGAGATTCAAGACCTCGTCCCAGTAGGAAGGTCCGTAGAGAACGATGGTCATCTTCTTGGCCAGCTTACTGGTCTGGGAGAGAGTGAGGATCTCGAACATTTCGTCGAGGGTTCCAAAGCCGCCCGGGAAGACGACGAGCGCTTTCGCTAGATAGGCGAACCAGTATTTGCGCATGAAAAAGTAATGAAATTCGAAGTTGAGCGAAGGCGTGACGTAGCGGTTAGGGTACTGCTCGAAGGGCAGGCGTATGTTCAGGCCGATGGTCTTGCCGCCGGCTTCATAGGCGCCGCGGTTGGCGGCTTCCATGATGCCGGGTCCGCCGCCGGAGGTGACGACGAAGCGGTGACGACGGGACTTGAGTGCTTTGGCCCAAGTGGTCAGCAGGTAGGCGAGGCGGCGTGCGTCTTCGTAGTAGCGAGCCATCTCGACGGCGGCTTCGGCGCGGCGGCGGCTGAGTTCACTTGCGGTTCCCTGGGCGAGATCAGGCGGGCGGGCCGGCTGCTCTTCGTCAGGGGCAAGCGCGACGGAGCCTGTGTTTTCAAGCAGCTCCATCTCGTGGCTGGCTTCGTCGAGGGCGCGAAAGCGCGCCGAGCCGAAGAAAACGACGGTGTCGCGGATGCGTTCGCGGCGAAAGCGGGCCAGAGGCTCGGAGTATTCGGAAAGGATGCGCAGGGCGCGGCCGTCGGGACCGTTGACGAAGGAGGAATTTTCATAGGCGAGGGGCGCTCTGTCCAGCTGCTTAGGAGGCTTACGCATAGTGCTCAGCCCTCCTTGTAGTGGACAGCATCATGGATGGCGATCCAGATATTGAGAAGCCCAAGGCCGGAGACGATTCCGCGGGCTACGCCGTTCAGAAGCAGCGGAGCCAGGTGAGGGATGAGGGCGAGCAGGCGATTCTCGTCCCAGAAATGCAGCCAGGGGAGGACGACGATGATGAGTCCCAGGTAGAGACGGACGATGACGCGGACGAAGAGGTCGAGACGCTGCAGCCAGCGCGGTGACTGGCGTGGAGGCTTGGCGCCTTCCGGGGTGTTCACGGCGAGCCGAGCGGGTGGCGTAACGGGCAACTGCGAAGAAAACAGATTCGGCTGCTGCGACATGCGATGGATTGATTCTATAGGCTGCGGGCGATTGGCGGATACCGGGCGGCCGCGTCGTAAACGCGGAGACGGGCCGCCCTACCGTTCATTCTTTACCGCTCTGCTGCGACCGGAGTGTTGCGCCTGGGGCGGCGGTTGGCCTGCAGGATCTTTTTACGCAGGCGGAGTGATTTTGGGGTGACTTCGACGAGCTCATCATCGGCGATGAACTCGATCGCCTGTTCGAGATTAAGGGCGCGTGGCGGTGTGAGGCGGATGGCCTCGTCGGCGGAAGAGGCGCGCATGTTGGTGAGCTTCTTTTCGCGGACGACGTTGACGTCGAGGTCGTTGTCGCGGGAGTGCTCGCCGATGATCATGCCTTCGTAGACTTCGACTCCGGGCGGAGTGAAGAGGACGCCGCGGTCTTCGAGTCCCTGAAGGGCGTAAGCGGTGGTTGTTCCGGCACGGTCGGCAATGAGTGCTCCGGTGGGACGCTGTGGGATTTCGCCCTGGTAGGGCATGTAGCCGTCGAAGAGCGAGTTCATGACGATGGTGCCCCGGGTCTCCGTGAGCAGCTCGCTGCGCAGACCGATGAGGCCGCGTGACGGAACGCGGAATTCGAGGCGGACGCGGCCGTGGCCGTGCATCTTGATCATCTCGCCCTTGCGGGGTCCGAGCCGCTCGATCACGGTGCCGACGAAGTTGTCGGGGATGTCGACGGTGAGGTGCTCGACGGGCTCCATGAGCTTGCCGTCGATAGTGCGGGTGACGATCTCGGGGCGTCCGACCATAAGCTCGAAGTCTTCGCGGCGCATCATCTCGATGAGGATGGCGAGTTGGAGCTCGCCGCGGCCGAGGACCTTGAAGCTGTCGGGGCTGCCGGTTTCTTCGACGCGGATGGAGACGTTGGTGAGCAGCTCCTTGTCGAGGCGCTCGCGCAGGTTGCGCGAGGTGACGTATTTGCCTTCGCGGCCGGCCATGGGCGAGTTGTTGACGGAGAACTGTATGGCGATGGTCGGCTCATCGATGACGATGTGCGGCATGGGCGAGGGGTTCTCGATCGAGGTGATGGTCTCGCCGATGGTGATGCCCTCGACGCCGGCGACGGCGACGATGTCTCCGAGCTCGGTGGCCTCGATGTCGGTGCGCTTGAGGCCGGAGAAGCTGAAGAGCTTGGTGATGCGGGTCTTTTGCAGAGAGCCATCGAGCTTGGCGATGGCGACGTCTTCGCCGGTTCGCAGGGTTCCGTTGAAGACGCGGGCGATGCCGAGGCGGCCTAGGTAGTCTGAGTAGTCGAGGTTGGTGACGAGGATCTGGAGGGGCGCAGCTGGATCGCCGCCGGCCGCGGGGATGGTCTGAATGATCTGTTCGAAGAGAGGCTGGAGATCAGTGCCGGGTTTGGCGATGTCGAGCGTGGCGGTGCCAAGTTTTCCGTTGGTGTAGAGCACGGGGAACTCGAGCTGCTCCTCGTTGGCGTCGAGATCGATGAAGAGGTCGTAGACCTCGTTCAGGACTTCCTGCGGGCGGGCGTCGGGGCGATCGATTTTGTTGATGGTGAGAATGACGGGGAGCTGGGCCTCGAGAGCTTTCGAAAGCACGTAGCGGGTTTGAGGCAACGGGCCTTCGGAGGCGTCGACGAGGAGCATGACGCCGTCGACCATCTTAAGGGCGCGCTCGACTTCTCCGCCGAAGTCGGCGTGGCCGGGCGTATCGACGATGTTGATCTTGGTGTCGTGATAGAAGATGGCGGTGTTTTTCGCGAGGATGGTGATGCCGCGCTCACGCTCGAGCTCGTTCGAATCCATGACGCGCTCGGCGACGGCTTCATTAGCGCGGAAGGTGCCGGACTGGCGAAGCATGGCGTCGACGAGGGTGGTCTTACCGTGGTCGACGTGGGCGATGATGGCGATGTTGCGGATGATGCTCACAGGGATTTCCTAATCTCTTTCTATTTATGCTTGTCGGGTGCAGCGCGCATTGTGCGCAGCGGCCGGCAGCCGATATTTACCGGGATCGGTCTTGGTCGATGGCCGCGAAATTACCGGCCAGATCTATGTGCTGGTGTCGAAACCGTCGCTTCTCTATCAGTTTACCAGCCGCGGCTGAACTATTCGTATTTGAGCGATTCGACGGGGTCCATTTGGGCGGCGCGATTGGCGGGCAGGGTTCCGAAGACGATGCCGACGGCGGCAGAAGTGAACAGCGCGATTACCACAGACCAGGCAGAGACCGGCACGGTGTAGGAGGTGAAGATACGGACGGAGATGGGCAGAGCGAGGCCGAAGATGGCCCCTACGATGCCGCCGCTGAGCGAGATAAATACGGCCTCGATGAGGAACTGCAGCTTGATTTCGCGGGCCGTGGCGCCGAGGGCCTTGCGGATACCGATTTCGCGAATGCGCGAGCGCACGGTGGCCAGCATGATGTTCATGATGCCCACGCCGCCGACCGCAAGGGTAACGGCGGAGACGAGCAGGAGGATCACGGTGAGGGCGTTTGCGATCTGCGCGGCGGTGGTGAGGAGGGCCGTGAGTGTAGTCGCCCTATAGACGGAGCTTGCTAGGTGGCGTGAGTGCGCGACTCTGACGATTTCGTTGGCCGACTCCTCTACGTCGCCCGTGTCGCGGATGGAGAAAAAGATCTGCTTCACATTATCTGTGCCGGTGAAGTAGCGGCCGACGGAGTAGGGTATGAGGATGGTCTCGTCGGCGATCTCGGATTGGCCGAAGGTGTCGACGCTCTCCTTGAAGGTGCCGATGATGGTGAAAGGAATTCCGCTGAGCTGAAATGTCTGGTTGATGGCGGCATCCGGGCTGCCGAACATTTCGCGCGCAAAGGCCTCAGTGACAACGGCGACCTTGGTGTGCGCGGTCTCATCGGCATCGTCGAAAAATCGCCCGGAAAGAACAACGAGGTTGCGCACCTGCAGGTACTGGGGGCTGACGCCGAGTACCAGAACGTCTTTGGCTACGCCTCCAGGGAAGGTGACACGGTCGTGCATCTCAAGCATCGGAGAGGAAAGAGCGACCGAAGGGACCTGCTCATCAATGGCGCGCTCGTCGTCGCGGGTGAGGAAGTCGTTGCGATTGGCGTTGATGGCGCCCGTGCCGCCGCCTTCGTATTCGAGCATCACCATGTTGGTGCCGATGCCCTGAATTTCATTCAAAATGTAACGCTTGCCGGTGAGGCCGATGGTGAAGACGAGAATGAGGGAGGCCGAACCGATAACCATGCCCAGAGCGGTAAGAGCAAAACGGACCCTGCTGGTATTGAAGCTGTCGATTGCCAGCTTGACGATCTCGCTGAACAGCATGGTCTGCTTCGCGCTCTCCAGCGTGCGCTGGAAAGACCTGCGACTCCGATGGCGAACTGGAGGTGGCGGGGGAGCGATCGGAGGCTGAGACGGAGTGGTGACCATGGCTGGCCAGTGGTTCTGCTGCTCTATTGATCCTACTCGCCCCGGTCAGGGTTCAAAAAGGCCAAGCAACGCCGAACAGCCGTATCATAATATATGGAGTAGGCCCGCTCGCTCACCCCAACAACTTCGTTGCTGGGGACCCCTGGGTTCGCGGAGGGATGTGTGAGTGGTTGAAACAGGCGGTCTTGAAAACCGCTTTACCCTAACGGGTAACGGGGGTTCGAATCCCTCTCCCTCCGCCACGACCTTGTATTAAGAAATCCAGAGACATCTAGAAAGACGACCAAACCCCCTGAAACAAAAGGGGGTTTGGTCTTTTATGGTCCACAGTAGTCCAGGGTAATCATATTTCGCGAGTGGGTATATTTGAGGGTATCCTCTCTCGAAATTGCGGGTATATTGTTGCATGAGCGCGATGGCCCTTACCGATATAGAGATCAGGAAAGCCAGGGCGAAAGAAAAGCCCTACAAACTCAGCGACGGCGGCGGATTGTACCTTTGGGTCACACCACCAGGCGGTAAGCTCTGGCGTTGGGCATACAGACATGAGCGAAAGGGAAAGCTCATGACTCTGGGAAAGTATCCTGACGTGTCGCTGGCTTTGGCCAGGCATCGTCATCGCGAGGCCCGCCAGTTGCTGGCCACCGGCGTCGACCCGATGGTCCAGCGAAAGGTATCGAAAACAGCGATACAGTTAGCTAATGAGAATTCCTTCGCGATGATAGCCAGCCGCTGGTTGGAGCATTGGCAAGAAGGAAAGAGCCCACGCTATGTGGATTCGGTGAAGCGGCGCATCGCCTCCGATATTCTGCCGCGGTTGGGTCATCGTCCGATGGCTGAGATTGAGGCCCCAGATTTGGTCGCCTTGGTCAAGGCGATTGAGGAGCGAGGTGCGCGAGACATCGCCAAGCGAGCTCTGGAAACGACGAATCAGGTCTTTCGCTTTGGTATCGCGCATGGATATATAAGGCGCAACCCAGCGAGTGAGATCAGACCTAGCGACATACTGAAGACCAGGCGCAAGAATAACTATGCGCGAATCGACGCTAAGGACCTTCCGCACCTTCTGAAGAAGATTGAAGTCTATCCAGGAACGCACGTGACGCGACTGGCTATGAAGCTGATGGCATTCACATTTGTGCGCACAAGCGAACTTATTGCGGCAAAATGGTCAGAGTTCGATCTGGAAACGGCTCGTTGGGACATTCCCGCGGAGCGCATGAAGATGCGAACGCCGCATATTGTGCCGTTGGCAAGGCAGACGCTGGAGGTGCTGCATCTACTGCGCAATTTGACTGGAGACAGGGAATGGCTCTTTCCTGGCGACCGTACTGCCAAGCAGCCGATGAGCAACAACACTATCTTGAAAGGCCTGGAGCGAATTGGCTACAAAGGCCGGATGACTGGCCATGGCTTTCGCGGGCTGGCATCTACGATCTTGCATGAGCAAGGATATGCACATGAGCACATCGAATTGCAGCTTGCCCATGCTCCGAGGAATGCCGTGAGTGCTGCCTACAATCACGCTCTCTATCTGGGGCCGCGCGCCAGGATGATGCAGGACTGGGCCGATTACCTGGATCATGCCCTACGCAAAGGCAAGGTCATTCCTTTGCGCGCCGAAATTGCTTAGGGATTGAGCGGCTGGGTCGTTCAAGAGAGCTCCGTCTAGAAGTCTCATTGTTTTTGTCTTAGATGAGGCTCCCACGGTGGGTTAATCTCGCCGCGATTATGCCATCGAGTGATGGACCACTTCGTGATCGGCGTTGACCGGCGTCGTGACACTTTGTCGGCAACAAACGGCTCCCACGGCGCCGGCCGCTCTTCTGGAGGGAGTCTTGCCAGTTCATCCAACACGAGCTGGGCAGCCTCGATGCAATCCGAATGCTTTGCCTTGCGTTGATTGGCCTTCTTTTCGCTTTCAGCATCGGCTCTTCTGCACTCGCGACTACATCGCGGCTCGGCCGCTTTAGTAAGTTTCTTCCTGAGAAAAAATTTCTCGCAACGGGGACATCGGAACAAATCAGACGACCAGGCCGAAGCCACAAGGCATAAACACAGCCAGCCAAGTCGATGATCCATCCGCTTCCTCGGGCTCGTGACGTCAGGTGTAGTGAACGAAATGCCTGGAAAGACCCTGGACAACACAGGTGAATTTTGTCTCAGAAAAGAGTCAATTTTCCCGTTGAGCTCGCGTGCGCTTTTCACCTGGATCTTCTTGCCACATTTGATCCACTGTTTAGCGATCTCGCGGAATTCGGTCCCGACTTTGTGGGCGATCTCCCGATCCTCCTCAGATTCGACAGCCCGTAGGCTCATAGCCGACAAAGCGCGCAGTCTTTCTGACTTACTTGCTTTGCGAGCTTCGGCTTGCAGGACTGTCGCCCGCAGTGTCGCCGCGTTAGACAGATTGCGCACCCAACTTGAGTCGTCCTCTCCGTTTAGTACGGAAAGGACCTCGTTGGGCGCGGTAAACAGACGGAATAAATTGGCGACCGGCAGGTCAGGATGGTGCTGTCTCTTAGGAATTTTACTGTCCCCCCCGTCACTGTAATACGGACAGAAAAAACCATATCAGAGCCGCCCGAGAAGGGAGATCTTTCTCTTGACGCCAATACACATTGGCCGAGGAGCTTATACAAATGTCAGACAAATTCCTGCGAATGTCGGAGGTTCGCCGTCGCGTTCCGCTGAGCCGCTCGCAGATCTACTTACTCATGAGCCGCAATGAGTTTCCCAAACCCGTGAGCCTCGGGGCCAGGGCTGTGGGTTTTCTCGAGTCAGAAATCGATGCATGGATTACGGCCCGCGTCGCTGCATTCCGTCAGGAAAAATCCGCATGATCGATCCACAGGAGGCCATCTCTTTCGATCAGCGAGGCCATATGACAAACGATCGTGTGATCGCGCTCGAAGGATGGGCCGATACCACGACGGTAGGCGGTGTTCCGTGAGTATTGCCGTCATGAGTCGGGTCTGGTCGGCCGGCCCGAAGAAACACGTCGATCGCTATGTCCTTTTGGCCATTGCAGACAACGCGAACTCGGATGGTTTCGCCTATCCGTCAATTCGCCACCTGGCCAGCAAGACGCGACTGAGCGAAAGAACCGTCATGCGATCAATCCAAGCACTTGAGCAAGACGGCTGGTTAGCTCGGGAGAAGCGGAGTCGGGATGCCAAGTACTCGACATACACCATCATCCTGGACCGGCTCACAGATGACTCCGAGTCACGTGACAGCGTGCAAGGTCAGGTGACTCTGACTTCGGATGAAGTGACAGGTAAGGCTGGGTCAAGTGACTGTGGCGACATTCCCCCACACCCCCTATTAGGAAGAACCGTCAATAAACCGTCATTCAATAAACCGTCAGAGAACCATCAGGCGCTGCCCAACGAGGAAGCTTCTTCCTCCCGCGATCCCGAAGAACGGCCCACCCTGGTACGTCAAATCGTATGCGCTCACCCCAAGAGCAGGCTGCGCAGTCTCCAGCCCAGAGAAGTGCGCCATGCGCAAGAAGTCGCTGTTCTGGAGGCTATGGCCGCCGAGATCCACGCCACGGGTCAGACCGATATCGAGGTCTTGCAAATGATGCTTTCGTGCACAGAACTGCTGGCGGAGAAGGTTCCGCGTTCGGAGTGGCGCTTCTTCCGCGATGTCTGCGAGTTCTTTCGCAGTTACGATTACCGGCTCGAAGCTGAGCATTTCACAAAAAGCACTAACCTGGAGAAGGCAGGAGATCATGATTCCCCCGCAAGACGCAGATGGAAAGCAAACCAGGCAGCACTCGCGACGGCAAAGCGCGCTGTTGAACAAAGTCTCGGCATTGTTGCATCAGACGACAGCAGCGTATCCCTCGCAGACGATTGAGCCGGATACGTATCAAATCTGGCTGACCGATTGGATGGAGATTGCTCGCAAACACGGCTTTGAAATGCTCGAGGCAGCCGTGGTTCGGCATCGCCTTACCGGCAACGGTTTCATTCCCCTGGCGTCGGACCTTAATGCCCTGATTCCGCAAATCAAAAGCGAGAACGCAGGCAAAGCCGTTAAGGCTCGTCCGAAATTTCAAGCGTGCGAAAGAATCGTGAACGGCGGTCAGGGCAACGGCGGCGAAGAATGTAAGGAGGGCATGTGGTTTCATTGGGCAGTCGTCTACGACAGTCAAGGAAACCCGATGTATGACGGCAAACCTGCTAAGAGGTGCAGGATGTGTGATTGCTTGAAGGAATGGAGGAGGAGCTGCGGGCTGGCGGCCCAGCCGTCAATCATAGACCGGCAATAAATCCGGCCGAGGGTTGATCGCGTTTCGCGATCTGGTGCAAATGACAACAAGAAGAGGAGGACCAGTGGAAGTAACTAGTCCTTCTTTGCCTCTTAGACAGCGTCATGTCTCACTCAGCGAATGCGGGGGGGTAGGGTCAAATCCCTGGGGCTTTCCAAGCTTAGACCGTTATGGCGTGAAATTTTTGTTTCCCCAAAAAGCTAGATTTCCGGGGAAGAAGAGTAGGAAATCCGCTGCCTTAACCGACGCGTGCTCGGCTAGCCGCGGCTGTTAAATGAGCGTTGAGGCGGCTTGTGAACCGCGGAAGGCTTAAAACGACTCGATCAACACAAGGGCGTTTGAACACAAGGGCGTTTCTCAGGACCTATTGCAGGTTCGGAGCACAAGGCAAGCTCGATGAGTGCTTTGCCTGTTATCGCCAATCCACAAAGCTTGGGGCAAAGAATGCCCCAACCTCGCGACGGGCTTCACCAGATTTGCTTAGAGCCTGGGTGGGGATGATGTCACTTCACGAGCGCGATCTCACTCGGCCGCCAGGTCTTGTCGAGCCAAGGCTCCAGGGGGCCGTACATGCGAAGGATCACAAACCAGCTCTTGCCCGGAACCGTCTGCAGCCAGTTGTTCTCTTTGCCTGCCGGCGCTTTTGGCGCGAAATAGATGTCGAATGAGCCATCCGCGTTCTTCTCTATTCCCTTAGTCTGGCTTCCCACTGTCGGGAAGCGCTGGCCGGTCTGCAACATCGAGCGCGTCTGCGTGTCGTAGATCGTGACCGCCCAGAAGTTGTTTACCGGCACATCGGGCGGCAGATGGAGCTTGTAGGTTTTGGAGCCATCGAACGGCTGTTTCTTGCTATCAAAATAGGCCCCAGCGTAATCGGATCCTACTCCTACAGCCGTCTTCGCCATGGACGGCGTCACACCACCGGCATTGAAGTAATACAGCACAGCCGCGTCAAGCTGCATCGTGCCATCCAACTCGAACGTAGCGTTTCCGTTGGCGAAGAATTCAGACCAGATGCTATCGGTGCCGGGATAGAGATACACACCGCTCATGCGCGGCTCGAAAGTGATGGCACGCGCGGTGGCGCTTCCGAGTGCGGCGGATTCGGCGAGCAGCTTTTTCATCCGGTCGTCAGGAGCGAACGGCTGGCCCTTGACGATGCCGATGGTGGCGATCGCGCCGCGCTGCGACGGATCTATGGCGTCCATGGGCTCATCTTGGACGACAGCGTTCAGGAACTCGTAGTAGTCAAGCGTGTTCGGGAAAAGTGTGTTGACGGATTTGCCGGACAAGTTGGTAAAGGTGGTAGGAGCGGGCTGGGCCGCATCCTTCAGCGGATAAATCCGAATCCCCGAAGTCATGTTTTCAGCCCCGGCTTGCAGGCCGTTCGCAATCGAGCCGCGCAAGAAAAGAAAGTTCTTGTTGGTTCGAGGTTTCAGCAGGAAATATCCGTCAGGAACCTGGCCGTCGTAGCCCGGAGGCAACACGAGATACTTGCCGCCTTTGCCCTTGTCCGGCCCAGTAACGCCGATGTCGCCGACGAATCGCTCCCAATCGTCGTCGAGAAAACCGAGCATACCCGCCGGCACTTCGATGACGGTCGGTCCGTCTTTTGCGAGGTCGGTGCGGGAGAATGCGTAAAGAGTGGAAGTATTCGCCGTTAAAACGACGGCTTGGGAATCCATCAGCTGCTCGAAAATGGCGACCTTGTTGGGAGCGTCAGCCCCTTGCGCGGCAAGGCTCGAAAGAAAGGCGCGAATCGCCACGGCGCCGAGGTTATCAAGATAGACCGTGACGCCGCGCGTGCGGTCGAGATTGTCGTAGAGGATCTTTACGGTGTCGCCGGTCGGCACGCCGTCAGAGAACGTAAGCCTGCCGATCGGCGTGTCGAGTTTGTCGGGCGTGGAGATTGTCTTCACGGTCGACAACGGAATGTCCGTCTTCGGCGCGGTTTGTGCTTGAGTGGGGGTCAATGCCAGCGCTCCGGCAAGCGTGAGGGCGACCAGGCTATATTTGCGTGTCACGATTATTCATCTCCTTGGGGTCGGTTGGGTCGGCCTTGTCTTCCTATTCGCGCTTCAGCGGCGGCGCGATCCACTTGCCATCCAATGCTTCCTCTTTCGGCCAATAGAGGCGCATATACATAGCGAAGGGCCCCTTGGGCGCGGGCAACCAGTTGGCTTGCTTATCTTCGCCCGGGGATTCGTTCTGAATGTAGAGGGTCAATCCACCGTCGCCATCACGCTTGAGCTGCGGTAGCATCGGCGAGTTGATGAGGTAACGATTGACGGGATTGGCAACGAGCAGGCTCTTCGGCAGTCCATACATCGTTAGTGACCAGAACGCGTTCACCGGCGGCAACTGGCCCGGCGCAAAGCGCACGGTATAGCGGTTGGCACCCTCCAGCTTCTGTCCGTCGGAATCGACGCGATAGATCGGATACATCGCCTCCTGCTTCGAGTTGCCGTAAATACCGATGGTCCCGAGCCAGCGATTCAGATAATTGTTCTTCATGTGCTGGCGCGTTCCGAAGAGATCGCCAGAGGTGAGGGTCCCGGCGTTCATTTCTTTCACGCCTTCGGCGAAGGCAGCGTACGCGTCGGCCCGGCCCTGCTCAATTGCCGTCGTCATTTCAGGGGTGATCTTGCTTGGATCAAAGCTCTTTCCCGCGCCGACGCCGATCTTTGCGAAACGGGCCATGAGTTCGGTTTCAGTTGGGTCTGTCGGGCAGAACTGTAGAACGAAGTTCAGGATATTGAAGAACTCCAACGAGGTTTTCTGTGTCTCGACTGTGAGCGGCTTGATGAAATCAATGACCGGCGCGGCTTTAGGTGCAGCTGTATTCAGGAACGCCGATAGGGTCTGAACTTTGTAACCGGCCTGAATTTTCTTCACGTTGTCGATATCGTCGGGATTAAACAACTGGGTGCGATAAATGACGATGATCAGTTCCGTCTCGGAGCGAATCACCTTCTTGATGCCCTTGGGCGTCTGCCCCTTCCAATTCGGTCCTGCGACCAGGAAGCTACCACCATCATTGCCAGTGGTCCGGGTTCCCACGTAAGCAAAATTGAAGGTGTAGGCGTCGGTGAACTGAACGCTGATGTAGCGGTCCTTTTCAATCGGCGGCAGTGTGAGCACGATCGGTTCGGCGCGCAAATCCAGGCCGAGCCAGGAGTAGGGCGTGTCCGAATTAGGTGTCTGAACCGCCACATCGGCTGGCGTAAAGACGCGCGGAATGTTCGTGATCTGGTTCCACGGCGCCTTGAATTCGGGATTCTCGCGATTAACGAAATAGTCATACTCGACGCGATAGTTATCTACGACCGGGAAACCGTATATGTAGGCTTCCTTGGCGATGGCGCGCGCTTCAGCTGGGCTGATGCTCGTCTGGGCGGCCACAAGGTGAGGGACTGCAAGAGCCGTGCAAACGATTGCGGCCACGACGAGCCTATTCAATTGGTTCACTTGTCTATTTCTCCGTGAGATTAGCTTCGGAAATTCCCTTTTTCGCCTGAGCGCCCGTCCGGCGGGCGTATCTGCCGCCGCCCGCAAGGAGTATAGACACTCACTCACAGACGCTGTAACTGGTAAATATGCCAGTCGGCGTGCATCTCTGTTGCGAGGTGTCCCATTCGTTTTCGAGCAATTGCTACATTCTTCATTGCAACGAATGGGCGAAACTCATGGACGGAGCGAATCCGATTAGTTGCTCAGAGCACTGTTCACTTCGTGATAAATCGCCAAGTCTATCAAGCGGATTGCTACCGTGAAGTCGGCTAGCAGGGTGGAATCACGAAGTTTCTGGCTGATCCGGTTCCAGCCCGATCCGATCGTTGACCGCGTTGCGGAAACGCTGTTTGCAGCCCAAATATCGCTCCGTTGTTTGCACAGAGACCTGTCCCAGCAGGAACTGAATCTGCTCCAGTTCACCGCCGGCCTGATGGCAAAGGCGAGCGCAAGTTCGACGAAGGTCGTGCGGAGCGAGAGACTGGATTTCACAGTCCTTTGCCTTCTGCTTCACGACACCCCAAATGACTTTGGGACTGAAGCCAGTTCCCCAGACTCTGCCAGCCTTGTTGATCGAACGAAGGAGAATGCCCGTCGTCATCCCGGAAGCTCGCGTCCAAGCGTCAATTCCGGCTTTCACCCGATCCGGGACTGGAATAGTTCGTATATGGCCGCCCTTACCGACAAGATCGGCAATGACCCAGTGCTCCTCCCTCTGCTGGATGTCCTCAACTCGCACAGCAATCAATTCTCCTCGGCGTAGCCCGAACCCCAGCAGAATCGGGAGCGTCGCATAGTCGCGTCTGCCACGAATACTCGCTTCGTTCGCCGTCAACAGAAGGCGCTTTCCTTGCTCCACAGAGAGCCAATTGCCAACGGGAACACCCAATCGCTTGGCGCCCTTCACCCGGCGAATTCCCGCAGCCAGATCTGCGCTGAGGCGATCGCAATCGGCCGCCTCGTAAGCCAACCTCCGATTGCAGCGAGTCGCAAGTTGATCGTGGTTGATGCGTAATGACGCTGCTCCAGGGAGATTCGGTCCCGCGTGACCACAGTCTTGTTGAATGCGAGCCTGGGTTCCGAGCAATACCACTCGATGAATGCTCTGATCGCATGATCATAGGTTCGCTGGGAACTGGGAGATGTCAGGCTGTTCAATACTGCCGATTTGGATTGTTCAAGGTCGGGGAGCTTGAGAATCGATTTAGGTGTCCTTTTGCGCTTTGTTTTGCTGCTTGCCATGGGTACGGCCTCCAATTGCCGTGTGGCAGACAACATGATCCGGATCGCCATCTCGGACTATCGCACCCTAGTGCGTTTCTCGGTATCTATCTTGGAAGAGAGCGGCCGTCTCGGTCTCAAGTGTTTACTCTTCAGTGATTTCCGGGTGGGCGACGAACGAGAAATCACGCAACAGAAGTGAGGTTGAAGAGCGCAGTGATGTTTGGCCCAAGATGGTGCGAGATATTCGCCTCTTGGCTATCCTTAATCAGATATCGGTGAAGCGCCGTATGGACCCATCGCCACAATCTGATTTCATGGATATTTGAAGCCTCAAAGGGGCACCGCTCTTGATAGTATGGTCGCCGAGTCGCCCAGTTGACCCAAAGGAGCAAAGGGCATGCAAATTACGGCGGAGCAGGCGGAGCGGGTCATGAAGGCTTCCATAGCGAAGGCGGCCGAACTCGGAATTTCAGTTTGCATCGCTGTGCTTGATTCGGGCGGCCACCTGAAAGCATTTCATCGCATGGACGGAGCATGGCTTGGAGTGATCGATGTGGCCATAAAGAAGGCGAAGACATCCGCTCTGTTTGAAATGGAAACGCAAGTCATGGACAACTACAGCAAAGCAGGGGCAGATGCGCATGGAATTGAGCTCTCCAATGGCAACCTCATAACGTTTGCCGGTGGAATTCCCCTTAAGAACGGCGATGGGCAAATCATCGGCAGCATCGGCGTGTCCGGGGGACAGGTGGCTCAGGATTATGCGGTCGCTCAAAGCGGTCAATCAGCATTGAAAACCTGACCACAGGAAAGGAAGATCACCCACATGCAGGAAATATTGATCACGGGAGCAGGCTCCGGATTTGGTGAAGGAACCGCTCTCGGACTTGCGCAAAAAGGGCACAACGTTATAGCGGCTGTTCAGACCTGGCCACAAGTGACAGCTCTGCGGGAGAGGGCTCACTCGCTCGGCCTCAAAACACTGAAGGTCGAGAAGCTCGACCTACTCGATTCCTATGATGTAGCGCACACGCTCAAATTGAAGTTCGACATTCTGGTGAATAACGCCGGCATCGGCGAGGGCGGCCCCATGTCCGAAATCCCCGTTGAACTGGTGCGGAAGAATTTCGAGACAAATGTCTTCTCGGCCTTGGATTTTACACAGCGCGTGGTGAGGAATTGGGTAGCCGTGGGTATTCGCGGAAAGGTGGTATTCGTCTCCTCAGTTGTTGGACTTCTCACCGTCCCGCCGATTCCCGCATATGCCGCGAGCAAACATGCCGTGCAATCGATAGCTGAAGCGATGTACGAGGAGCTGAAACCCTTCGGAATTCAGGTCCAGACGATCAATCCCGGACCCTACCTTACCGGTTTCAACGAAACCGTGGTGGAAGCCGGTCTGCGCTGGCTCAACGACGACGTGAACTTTATCAAGCGCGATGCCTTCAAGAAAGTGGTCGACAGTCTCCTCGGCGTACCAGAGGGAAGACTCGATCCAAAGGACATGATCGCTAAGATGGTTGAAGTGATCCCTTCCCGCGAGGGGAAGTTTCTCAACATCTTTCCTCCTTCGTCGGAAGACTGGGTCAAGAGTTACCAGCAGCAAATCTATGATCGCACTATCTAGGGAGATGCTATGAAGAACATCGCGGCGCCTATTCCTTTTGCTGGTTCCCAGATCGATCAAACGCGTCATGTCTGCGCTTTCTTCAATAGCCCTGACGAAGAGTATCGGGTCTTGCTCCCATTCATAAAAGACGGGTTCCAGTGTGGCCATCAGGCAATTCACATTGTTAATCGGGAACAGCGCCAGGACCACCTGCAACGCCTGAGGGCCGCAGGCATTGATACAGCGGTTGCGGAGCAAAGCGGACAACTGGAGATTCGGACGGATACCGAAGTCTACCTTCCGGACGGCCGTTTCGATGCAGATCGCATGATTTCCACGTTCGAGCAGTTGGCCAGCAGTAATGGCACCGAATTCCCGCTAAAGCGCATTTGCTGTCGTATGGATTGGGCAGTTGAAAACGGATCGCATGTAGATAATGTGATTGAGTTCGAGTCGCGGGTAAATGAGCTCTGGCTTCGGCGCGAAGACGCAGTTATCTGTACCTACCATCTCGGCAAGTTTGGAGGGGATGTCGTCGTTGACATCATGCGGACCCACCCGATGGTCGTTATCGGCGGCGTCCTTCAACACAATCCCTTCTTTGTACCGCCAGACGAATTCCTGCGCGAGTTTCATGATCGCCGGTCTCGTCGTAGCGGTTCACCTGCGGTGGCCTGACATGGAGGTGCGGCTCGAAGATCCTGCCCAGGAAATCAAGCGCCTTCAGCGCTGCATCAACGATCTAACGAGCCTGATTGCTCTGCCTGCCATCTGGCGCGGCAGTGAACCGTCGCAAATTGTTCAAACTCTTCTGGATGTGCTGCTCCGCATGCTCAGCTTGGATTTCGCTTACGCGCGGTTGAGCGACGCATTTGGCGTGATCCCAGTGGAGATTCTCCGAGTCGCCGAGGATAGCAAAATCAACATGTCGTCCGAGGAAGTCCGTAATATGCTCGGCGACCCCACGGCTGCCTACGCTCAAGGTTCTTTCCCGCAAATACGGAGCCAATTTGGAGTGGAAGGCATTTCGATCGTCCCCGCGCAGTTGGGCGTACATGGCGAAATCGGTGTAATCGTCCTGGGTTCTAACCGCACTGGCTTCCCTGAGAAAACCGAAAGCCTTCTTCTAAGCGTCGCGTCAAATGAGGCATCTATCGCATTGCAAGAGGCGAGACTCATAAGCGAGCAGAAACGGATCTCCGCTGAACTCAATGCCGAGAACCAGATGTGGCCGGCCCTTACGGAGGCCGAAATAGATCGTGCGCGGCCGTACGGACGGGTGCGTCGAGTGGAGATTGGCGAGATTCTGTATCGGCCGGGAGAGGTGGGAAGACCGTGCTTCATCCTCTTATCCGTCAGCTTGGAAATCGTTCAGCCGACTATCAACGGCGAACGGCTGGTCACGATCTTACGCCCAGGAATGTTCACCGGTGAGGCGGGCTCGATCGCAGGCCAACGAACTGTAGTGCAGGCTCGAGTTATACAAGCAGGTGAAATCCTGGAGGTTCGACCCGAAGACCTTCGCACTCTTGTGGCGCACGATGCAAGTCTGAGTGAGATCCTCTTGCGCGCGTTTATGTTACGAAGGCTTATGCTCATAGACCGACAATTGGGCAATGTCGTTGTCATCGGCTCACGACATTCTGCAGACACTCTGTGTCTTCGGGAGTTTCTGAGCCGAAATGGTCATCCGTTCTCTTATATCGACTTGGATAAAGACGATGTTTATCGGAACCTTCTCGACCGCTTTGGAATCGCTGTCTCCGAAATCCCGATCGTGATTGGCAACGACGGGACGATGGTTCTGCGAAATCCGTCAACCTCACAGCTGGCGGATTCCCTCGGACTTAACGACAATATCGACAATAGTTCGCTTCACGATCTGATCATCGTGGGCGCGGGCCCCGCAGGCTTGGCAGCAGCGGTATATGCGGCCTCGGAGGGAATAGATGCTCTCGTTATAGAAAGCCACGCCCCCGGGGGGCAGGCGGGCTCCAGTTCAAAGATAGAGAATTATCTGGGATTTCCAACCGGTGTCTCCGGTCAGGAACTCGCTACGAGCGCCACCAAGCAGGCACAGAAGTTTGGAGCGAAGATGGCGTTGGCACGCGCGATTGTTCAACTTAGGTGCCAACATCGCCCCTACGAACTCGTCATGAACGATGGTACTGTCTTCTTCGCACGGACTATTGTCATTGCGACTGGCGCCTGGTACAAGAAGCCAACGGCCGTGAATCTGGACCGCTTCGTGGGGCACGGGATCCACTACGGCGCCACCTTTCTTGAAGCTCAGTTGTGCGAGGGCGAAGAAGTCATTGTTGTGGGCGGCGGCAACTCGGCTGGTCAAGCTGCAGTCTTCCTTTCGCAGCACGCACGCAAGGTATACATGCTTGTGCGAGCCGCCACGTTATCCGAGTCGATGTCACACTATCTCATCGCGCGCATTTCCGGAAATCCGTCTATTGAACTGCTGTGTAACTCCGAACTAGCCGACCTTGAGGGCGAGAGCTCTCTAGAAAAAGTGAGTTGGGTCAACAAGCTGAACGGAGAGGTGCGTTCGGTCAAGGCACATCACCTTTTCATCATGGCTGGCGCCTCACCTAATACAAGCTGGCTTCGAGGTCGTGTCGCTCTTGATGAGAAGGGCTTTATCCTCACCGGACGTGATCTGCCACCGGTTGTTGACCCAGATCAGAGTCCTCTCTGGCCGCTTTCGCGCCCGCCTTTCATGCTGGAGAGCAGCCTACCAGGAGTATTCGCAGTTGGCGATGTCCGCGCCGGAAGCGTCAAGCGGGTCGCTTCAGCGGTTGGTGAGGGAGCTATTTCCGTGAGTATGGTGCATCGAGCTCTCGCGGAGCTTTAGTGAACCAAAGGCGTCCAGTTTTTCTTTCGCGCATGGCAGCCTAAAAGAAGAATTTATCCAACGTTCCCGACGTCGGAACTGTGCGACGGGACGAAGGCAACGCTGCGTTTCTGAGACTACTTCCGGCAACGGCATTTTTCATTACCGTAAAGCGCCGAACGATGGCATCCACAACTTGGTTTAGTAACGATATGTCTTAGGGCTGTATCTGGAGCGCCCGGCAAGATGTAGCTCGTGGATCGAAGGAGTATTGTGGGCGCTTCGGATACAGCGACTTGAAGGAAGCCGCCCCCCGCGGGAGCCTATGGGATTTGTATGTGGCTGAGCATGTGCCGATGGTTTGGACCGTTGCTGTTGGCGGCTGCGCGCGGCAGTTTTAAGGAGAACTGGTCGAGATAAGCATCGCGTTGGTGTGCTGGGCAGAGGTGGAAGAGAGGATAGGCAGAGCAGCCCGAGGGGAGTGAGACACAGAGTTTCTGTACGTGCCGAGGCAGGAGGATGATTCGATGATGGAGTTGTGGATTCATGCGGCGTACTCGTGGAGAGGCGGGGAGCGAAGCAGCAATTGAGCCGCGGAGAGCCGCTCGACGACATGCATGGTTCCTCCGCAGACCGGACAGTTCCAGAGTGAGTGAGGATGGTCTGCTGCAGAGGATGTTGTCGAAGTTGAGATCTGCGCTGAAGTCTGGAGCAGGCCGAAGCAGAGTGGCAGGAGCGTGGCGCGTTGCCGGTTGGCGAGGAAGCCGAAGTTACGGATGCGGACGAAGCCGCGAGGGAGCAGGTGAAGTAGGAAGCGGCGCAGGAACTGGTCGACGGGCAGCTTCATGATGCGCTTGCGGTTGCCATGGGCCGAGTCTCGCCAGCGGAAGGACACCTGCCCCTCAGCGAGTGCGAGAAGTCTGCTGTTGGAGATGCCGACGCGATGGGTGTATGCACCGAGGTAGCGGAGCACATGCTCCGGTCCGCCGAAGGGTGGCTTGGAGTAGACGACCCAGTCGTGACGATAGAGACATCGAAGCCACACAGC